>Ga0209181_10005617_pt1 | contig 17988 bp, 18 predicted proteins | sample MAT05_FD_187208 | JGI IMG/M metagenome (GOLD analysis project Ga0209181, IMG submission 187208) | Freshwater microbial communities from Lake Fryxell liftoff mats and glacier meltwater in Antarctica - MAT-05 (SPAdes) (version 2) | ecosystem: Environmental > Aquatic > Freshwater > Ice > Liftoff...
GGCATAGCTGCGTCCTCTGGCGGGTGTCTTTCACGTTAAGGGTCGGGCATCGGGACTGACCGACACGGCGAACCTGTCGCCAGGGAGCGAGAACGCACGTGAACATTTCCAACGAGTCGATCCGGGCCTTGGTCCGCGATGGCGAGGTCCATTCCTCCGTGTATACCGATGAGCAGCTATTTGCGCTCGAAATGGAGCGGCTGTTTCACAGGCGCTGGTTGTTCCTCGGCCATGAAAGCCAGTTGCCGGAGCCGGGTTCGTATTTCACCGGTCGCCTCGGGCAGGTTCCAGTAGTGTGCGTGCGTGGCGAAGACGGACAGGTGCGCACGCTCATCAACCGTTGCCCGCACCGCGGTGCCATGGTGTGCCAGGGCACGGCTGGCAAGGTTCCCAAGCTGGTGTGCCCATATCACGGCTGGACGTTCGAACTATCGGGAAAGCTCAACTGGATCCCGCTGCGCGAGGAATACACCGGCGCGGCCTGTGATCGTTTGCATGACCTTCAGGAGGTCGCAGCCATGGAGTCATACCGCGGTTTCCTGTTTGCCAGCTTGCAAGCGCCAGCCAGCAGCTTGTCTGACTGTCTCGGGCATTTCAGCACCACGATTGACAACCTGGTAGACCGGGCGCCTGGCGGCGGGGTCACGGCAGCGCCTGTGCTGATCCGTCACAAGTACCGGGCCAACTGGAAGTTGACCCTTGAAAATCTGAATGACACCTTGCATGCGCGCGTGGCGCATTCCGCTGCGGCCCGTGCCGCGCAGGTGGTGGCTCGTGCCTTGCCAGCCGGACAGGCTGACCCGACGCTGAACATGATGACCGCCAATGCCAAGCCGCTGGAGGCCTTTCGTGACTTGACGCAAGTGACGGAGGCAGGGGGACACAGCTATTTCGGGGCGCACATGCCCACCAGCTACGGTCAGATCCAGGAGGAATACACCGAGGCGCTGGTGCGCGCCAAAGGGCGTGACGAGGCACAACGTATCCTGGGGGTGGAGCGCCATGTGGGCATTTTTTATCCGGGATCAAGTTGGCATGCGCGTTACCAGACGGTGCGCATCATGCAGCCGGTGCGCCCGGATCTGACGGAGGTGATCGGTTTTGTGTTCCGCCTCGACGGTGCGCCCGACGGCCTGCTCGAGAGTGCGATGCACTACTGCAATGGGTCGACGTCCGCGTTTTCGACCGTCATCACCGACGACCTTGAAATATACGAGGGGATTCAACGCGCGGCGCGCGGTGCGCCTGGGTGGCTGCAGATCGCACGTGAGAGCAGGCGCCGGGCAGCAGGACCGGGCACCGGGAGTTATCCAGCCACCAGCGAGGCCTACATACGCAGTCAGTACACCAGCTGGCTTGATGCCATGTGCGGGGCGGCAGCATGACCAGCGACGACCGCACGCGCCTGGGGCAGGCTGAAGACCTGCTGGCTCTGGAAGACAGGCTGCTGCGCGACCGGCAGTTCCGGCAGTGGCTGGCGATGTTCACGGTCGATGGAGCCTACTGGATCCCGGTTTCGCCCGCACAAGCCGACCCTTTGCTGGCACCGTCCCACATTTACGAATCGCGGCCGGCACTGGATGCCCGGATCGAGCGGCTGTACGACGCGCGGGTCCTGCCGCAGTTGCCCGTATCGCGGGTGTCGCGTTTGCGCGCGCGCCCCTGGCTGGTGTCCAGCGAATCGGACGGCATGGAGGTGGTGTCGCCGTTTCAGCTCATTGAAGCACGTCAGATCCCCGACGAGCATGACGAACTGCGCATCTTTGCCGGTGAGTGCCTTTACCGGCTGGTACCGGACTCCGATGCGCCGAGTGGTTGGCGAATTCGGCTCAAGCGGGTGGACCTCATCAACAGCGAATCGGCCTTCTTCGGCGTCTCCATCTTGATATGATGGCCACGCCCCCGTGATCGGGGTTTTTGGTCTACACGGTCGCGTGCGCCTTGGAATTACGACAACTCAAATACTTTCTCGGCATCCTGGAACACGGCAATTTCAACCGTGCGGCGGACGCCTTGTTCATCACGCAACCGGCCCTGTCCAAAAGCATGCGCGCGCTGGAGGACGACCTGGGTGTGCTGCTGCTCGAACGTACCACAGCGGGTGTCATTCCTACGCCTTACGGGCGCATCCTGGCCAACTACGCATCCTTGGCTTGCCAGGAATTGCAGCGTGCCACCGAACAAATCACGGCGCTGTCCACACAGGGCAGTGGACGCATCATCGTAGGCGCCGGCACCGCGATTTTGCGCTACCTCATGCCGGCGACGTTTGCGCAGGTCAGTGGCTTTGATGCCAAGCTCGAGATCGTCATCCGCGAAGGCCTGCGCGAATCCTTGCTGGTGCAGCTGCAGCGCGGCGAAATCGACCTGGCCATCTGCACCCGTGGCGACGACTCGACTAACCACGAACTGGTGGAGGAAGTCATCCTGACCGACCGACCGGCAGTAGTGGCCCACCATTCCCATCCCTTGCACGCCAAAAAAAACGTGAATGGCAAGGACCTGAGCCAGTACCGCTGGATCATGCCGGCGACCAGCGAGAAGGAACGGGAGCAACTGGCCGCGATGATGAATGCCGATGGCGGGAGCCAGCCGGTGGTGGCGGTGGAGACCAGTTCGTCGACACTGATGGCGCAACTGATCGGGCAACAGCCCTTGCTCAGCTATCTGCCCAGCCTGCTGTTGTCCACCGACCCGACGTATGCCGGAATCAAGGCGCTGTCGACCGCGCTGATCTGGCCGTCGCACGAGGTCTGTATTTTTCACCGAAAGGCCAGCATCCAGCTGCCAGTGATCGAGACGTTCCTCCGGGCGGTGCGGGTCGCAGCGCGCCTGGTATCGGCGGCGGCGCCACAGAACGATCTGTCAGGCTGACGCAGCGGGCAATTGAGTGGCCGCGGCTTCGGACTGCACCCGGGCCTTGAGAACCTTCTTGTCGGTTTTGTTGACGGTCGTCTTGGGCAACGCGTCGAGCTGGTCAATGCGCTGGGGCAGCTTGTAGCGCGCCAGTCGTTCGCGGCAGAAAACAAGCATGGCTTGGGCATCCAGCGTTGCATCGGCACGCAACACCACGAAGGCGCGCAAGATTTCGCCGCGGTAGCCGTCGGGTTGCCCGACCACTGCGGCGTCGACCACGTCGGGATGCGTGAACAGCACTTCTTCGACCTCGCGCGGATACACGTTGTATCCGCTGACGATGACCAGTTCCTTCTTGCGGTCACGTATATACAGATAGCCTTCGGCATCGAACTCCCCGATGTCGCCGGTATACAGCCATCCGTTGCGCAGCGATTCTGCCGTTTCCGCGGGCAGCTGCAGGTACCCCTCCATCACCTGTGGGCCGCGTGCGCGAATTTCGCCGCGCGCGCCCGCTGGCAACACCTGGGTGCCGGTTTCCAGGTCGACCACCTGCACCTCGGTCGATGGCACTGGCACACCAACCGAACCCACCTTGACCGGACCGGCAGAAGGGTTGAAGGTGAGCACCGGTCCGGCTTCCGTCTGGCCGTATCCTTCGTAAATCGGTGCGCCCGTGGCGCTGCGCCAACGCTCCAGCGTCTCGGCAGACAGCGCCGCCGAACCGGAATAGCAGGTATGCACGCGTCGCCAGTCGGTCGCGGCAAAAGCAGGATGCGCCATCAGCCCGGTAAACATGGTCGGACTACCTGGAAAGATCGTGATCTGTTGTGCGCCAATGGCCGCCAGCAACTGCTCTGGCTGGTATCCAGGCAGGATCACCAGCGTATTGCCGGAGTAACCGCACAGGAACAAACCCATCGCCATCGCATAGGAGTGGAACAGCGGCATCACGCACAACACCCGCTCCGTACCCGGTGGCACAGGCAACAGTCCCTCGCGTTGCGCTATGTTGGTGCTGATGGAACGGTGGCTGAGATTCACTCCCTTGGGAAAACCAGAGGAACCACCGGTGTACTGCAGTATGGCCAGGGTGTCGGGTGATGGCAGCATCGTGGCCAGCCGGTCTGCCAAAGGCTGGTCCTGGCATGCCTGCATGCGGCGTTCCAGCTCAGACGCCGGCATGATGGCGCATGCGGGAAGTTCGGCGGCGAGCGGACCCACGGTGTCCATCAAGGCGTCGGCGACGATCAGTATGCGCGGCGCACTGTCCTTGAGCATGTAGGCCAGTTCACGGGCTGTGTACTGCGGATTGAGCGGCACATGTTGCGCGCCAGCCGCCGCGATGGCATAGGGCAACACCGCAGCGATCATCGAGTTACCAAGTACGGTGGCCACGCGCTGCCCGGACGCGCCGGCTTCGCGCAACGTCAAGGCCAATCCGGCGCTGGCGTTGCACAGCTGGCGATAGCTGACCTTGGCCTGGCCCATCTCCAGCGCACGGTAGTCGGCGTACACACCTTGAGTCGCGCTCAGCATCGCCACAATGCTGTCATGCACGCGTGGCATATGGACGCTCGGGCGCGGGGTGGTATCTGAGTCGGTCATGCGCGTGTGTCGTCCACCTTGATGATCAGCGTCATGGCCGAATCCCCGGCCGCGCAGCCGCTGAACAAACCGATGCCACCGCCTTGCAGCACCATCTGCTCGATTAGTTCGATCAGCGAGCGCAACCCCGTCGGCCCTTGTGGATGTCCCCAAACCAGCGAGCAGCCGAACTGGTTCATTTTCTCGACCGGGAACCCCATTTCCCGTGCAAACGCAATATCGTTGACAACGAACGGGTTATGCGTCTTGACGTGCGTGACCTGGCGCATTTCAAGCCCGGCAAGTTGCAAGGCGGCATGAGAAGCTGGAATCGGGGCGTAGGGCATGTAGGCCTTGTCGGTCCGGGCCTGTCCACTGGCCAGGATCTTGATCGTTACCTCTGGACGCATTGAAAGACTTCGGGCCGCCGATGGGCTGCAGACGAAGATGGCCGCATTGCCGTCGGCCGGATGGGTCTGTCCGCCATGGGTTACGGTGCCGCCTTCGAGCGCCGGCTTGAGGCGCTCCAGTCCTTCGCGGGTGGTGGCATGGATACCCTGGTCTCCTTCCATCGTAGCCACAGTCTTGCGAAAGCCCGCGTCCGGCACGTCGAAGGGCAGTGTCATGTATCGGCGCTGGAACGCCCGGTCGTCTGCCAACGCGTCCTGATACTGCGCGTAACGCAGCAGTGTCACCTCATTCTGCTGCGCGGTGCCGATGCCGAGCTTGCGCGCCACGTTCTCCGCCGTTTCGATCATCGCGACCTGCGCGAACGGGTCGGCACGGAAGTTGTCGAGTACCCAGCTCTCATGCTGCCCGTTGCCACCCGGGCCCTGCGGGTTCGGGTAATAAAGTTGCGGGCCATTGCTGACCCGGTCGGCCGTCAGTACCAGCGCACATTGCGCCCGGCCCAGCATGACCTCGTCAGCAGCCATCGCCACGCTGCGCGCCGAGGTCGCGCAGGCCTGGGCCACGGTAGGGCCGGCAACGCCCTCGTGGCCTATCAGGCCCATGGCCCAGGGCAGGCCGTAGAAGCAGCCTTGTTGTGGCACGCTCATGCCCAGAACGCCGAAATCGATCGGCGCCTGCTGCAACCGGCGCCGCTCAAGTTCGCGCCGCGCGGTCCATGCTGCGAAGCGCAAGCTGTGCAGATGGGACAAAGCGCCTTGCCATCGGGCGAACGGGGTCGACCAGTATTGGCCGTAGGGGATGTGGGCATTGTGCATGGGCATGGGGTCAGGTTGATGATGGACCGCGGCGCGCCAAGGCGCTACATCGCGCTGGTCGCCAGATGCAGTACCGTCTCGCCGCGCAGATGTCGCGCAATATTGGCGCTGGCCGCCTCGATCAGGTCGGTCATGATGCCGGGCACCATCGGAGAATTGTGGGGCGAGCCGATCAGATTGGGCAGCGTGAAAAACGGATGGGCCACTTCGAACGCGCCGCCGTGCATCGGCTCCTGCCACCAGACGTCAAGACCGACGCGAAACTGTGGCTGCGCCTGAAGGTGCTCGTACAAGGCATCCTGCTGCACGACAGCGGCGCGCGACACATTTACCAGGATCGCGTCCGGCCGCATGCGTTGCAGTTGCGCGCGACCGATCAGGCCTTGCGTCGCCTGGTTGAGTTCGATCGCCACCACGACAATATCGGCCTGATCCAGCACCGGGCCAAGGCCGTCCAGCGTGTGGCACAGGTCCACGGCTTGTGACGTCCGTCCGCTGCGGTTGATGGCCCTTACCGTCACCCCGAACGCCCGAAGCAGCGTGGCAACCCGCGATCCGATGGCACCCAGGCCAATTACGGCTGCGGTCTTGCCGGCCAGCCGGGTGTTGAGCGCCGATTGGTTGAACTGGCCCTGCGCCATCTGTTGGTGACGCGGCAACAGGTTCTTGGCCGCTGCGAGGATCAGCGCCAGCGCGTGTTCAGCGATCGGTTGCGCCGCCGCCCCCGGATTGAATGCCACCGCAGGCCGTTGAAACAACTCGAACGGAAAGCGGTCGCGGCCAGCGGCCAGGCACTGGACCAGCGTGAGATGAGACAAATGCCCCAATTCGGACCCGCCCAGTTCATGCTCCGGCGAAAAGGTGCTCAGCACGGCGGCATTTTCGAGGCACGGCAGGCGTTCGGACGGTGCCATCTCGGCCGCAAACACGCATTGCGCGAGGTTCTTCAATCGCGCGTTATAGCCCTGCCGGCCATCCGGGTCCACCCGGTGCGCGATGCATACGATGGGCAAGCCGCTGCTCATTGCTGGTAGTCCGGATACAGGTTCTTGGCCAGACGCAGGCAGGCCGGCCAGTCCTTGTTGCCGCGGGTCGCCTGCTGGAATGCACGCACCTGCTGCGCGCCATGGTCGATGGTCTTCGCATCCGGCATCACGGGTTGCACGCCGCCGGCAAGGGCGGCCACCTGGATGCGGCATGCCATCTCCAGGAAGTGGTGGGTCACGAAAGCCTCCGCGACGGACGCCTCGGCAACCAGCACGCCATGGTTGCGCAATAGTGCCACTGGTCGTTGTCCCAGGTCGCGCAGCAGCGGCTCGGCCATCGCAAGGTCGAACTCATAACCACCGAACGCATGCAATGCCACCTTCTCATGTAGCGTGTAGGCATGTTGCGACAAGGGCAGTAAACCGTCGGGGTGCACCGAGACCGCCACATTGGCGACGGAATGGGTATGCACTACGCAGTGCACGTCTGGACGCGCCAGCATGACGCTGGAGTGCAGCACCCGAATCGCGTTGGGCGCATCCCTTTGTGTTCCCGCTCGCGCGCTGCCATCGAGCCCGAACTTGATCAGGCTGGACGCCGTGACTTCACGGAACAGGAAGTCCAGCGGTTTGACCAGCAGCGCATCTTCACCCGGCACGCGAGCAGAAACATGGTTGTAGGTCAGGTCCTCCACACCGAAATGGGCGACCATGCGGTAGCATGCCGCCAAGTCCAGCCGGGTCTGCCATTCCGCGTCGTTCATGCTGCGCTACCTTTGGCCGTCCCGGTCACTTTGCGCGCGTCTTCTCGTATGCGGCCGCTTCATCACGAAAGTACTTCAGCGCCGCTTCCCCGTCGATGCCCTTGGCCTTGGCAGCTGCGATCCAGTCCTGGTCGAAGAACCCCAAAGACTTGCGCAGCGCGTCGACCATCTGCGGGTCGGCCACGCTGGTCTTGACGCGGCCTTCGGCCTTGCGCGCCCCAATGATGTCGTCCTGCTGCTTGGCCAGTACTTTGCCCGCAAGTTTGGCATATGCTTCGCCCGACACTGCATCGATCGCGTCGCGATCGGCCTTGGACAATGCTTCCCATTTGTTCTTGTTGACGACCACGAAGAACGAACTGAAGTGCAAGCCGCCCGGCACCTGGACGGTGTACTTGACCAAGGGCTCGACCTTGAAGCCGCCGATAGACGAGTTCGTGCCGATGACTCCGTCAACAATGCCTTTGGCGACCGTGTCGTAATACTCCGGTGGCGGACGGATCAGCGGTACCGCACCGAGGTTGGTCGTCATCTTGCTGGCTGTAGAACCTGGTGCCAGCAATTTGAGCCCCTTCAGATCATTTGCCGACTTGATCTCCTTTTCGCTGGAGAAAATGTGCAACGAACCGGAGTTGTGCAGGGCCAGCACATGCGTGTTGGAGTGCTCGTTAGCTTTCTCCAGATACTTCTTGTAGGTTCGCCAGAACGCCACCGACACCGATTCCGGGGAGTCGGTGCCGACATAGGTCTGCACGATCTGAGTGACCTCGAACCGTCCCGGGGTCAACGCATGATTTCCCGCCGTGATATCGGCGATGCCCTGTTCGGCAAGGTCGAAGTTGCGGCCCATCGGACCCATGGGTGCAGTCGTGATTTCAATCTTGACGCGGCCCTGTGTGGCGCGCTCGACCTCGGCAATCCACGGCACCAGGATACCGCTGTGATAAGGGTGCGTAGGTGGCACCAGTTGCGCGAACCGCAGCACCGTCTGAGCGTGCAGCGTGCCCAGAGGCAGCAGCAACAGGCCTGCCAATAGCAGGGAAAGTCTTCTGAGCTTTTTCATCATCGTCTCCTTCACAAAAAACCGCAGTTACAGAAATCGGTGGTGTCGCGGACGTTTCACCGCATCAGATTCGGCAACACCATCACAATGCCGGGGAAGGCAATCAACATGCCAACCAGCACCAGTTCGGTGCCCAGGTAAGGCACCACGCCCCATGCGATCTGGCCAATGCGCACGTCGGGAAGCATGGATTTCACGACAAACAACAACAGGCCGAGCGGCGGATGGATCAGACCGGCGCCGCTGACGATGATCACGAAGATGCCGAACCAGATCGGATCGATACCGGCGGCGATCACTACGGGCAGCAGGATCGGAACCGTGAGCAACATGACCGCCGTGCCTTCGAGAATGAAACCAAGCGCGATGTAGATCAACAGCAACAACATGATGAGTTGAAACTGGGTCAACGCGAAGCTGTTGATCCAGGCGCTGAAGGCGCTGGTCGCACCGGAGACGGTCACGAAGTTGGCAAAGATCAGCGAGCCGAACAACACCACGAACAACATCGAGGACACCCGTGCTGCATCGGCCAGCGCGGCGATGAAGACGGCAACGGACATGCGCTTGCGGCTGACGGCCAGCAGGACCGAGCCGAATGCGCCGATACCGGCCGCTTCATTGGCGCTGAACACTCCCAGGTAGATCCCGCCCAGCACGATCGTGAACAGCAGCGCGATCGGCCAGACCTCGCGCAACAGGCGCAGCTTTTGCGGCCACGGTGTCTTTTCACCGGCGGGTCCCCATTCGGGACGCACCGAAGTGATCAACGTGATGGTGATAACGAATAGCAGCACCGCCAATAGACCGGGCAGGATGCCCGCGACCATGATCTTGCCCAGGCTGACGTCGGCGATCAGCGCGTACACCACCATGGCAATGCTGGGCGGGATGAGGATGTCGAGCGTCGAACCTACCGCCACCGTGGCGGCGGCGAATCCGGGCGCGTAACCATAACGGCGCATCACCGGCACCGACACCTTGGTCATCGTGGCGGCGCAAGCCAGAGCCGAACCGGAGATTGCGCTGAATGCGCCGCAAGCAAGGATGGTCGCCATCGCCAGCCCGCCACGGCGTGCGCCCATCAGTCCGTGCGCGGCTGCATACAGCTCGTCCGCCATGCCAGCGCGCGCGAACAGCGAGCCCATCAGCACGAACAGCGGCAATACCGACAGGTTGTAGTTCAACGCGATATCGGCGATCAGGTTGCCGACCTGGTTCAGCGCGCCGTTCCATCCCACGACGCTGGCGAATGCCACTGTGCCGACCAGGCCCATCGTGTAGCCGATCGGCAAACCCAGGATCAGCAACGCGAACAGAACGCCAAAGGCCACCAGGGCGGCGGTCATGGGATGCGGTCCGGTTGCATTGCCTGACGCAAGGTCAGCCAGGCCAGCGTGCTGGTGACAATCACCGCCGCCACAGACATGAGAGCCATGAATCCAATGGGCATCCATAGCGGAAGGTTGATCGCCGACAGCAGTTCGCCGGTACGCTGCTTGTTGGAAGCCTCTTGCACCAATCGCCAGCAGATGACAACCAGTACCGCCACGCTGATCAGTTGCACCGCTGGTTCGCGCAGACGGTTCATGCGGGGCGAGATCAGGTGATCCAGGATGCCGGCGCGCAGGTGCTCGTTGCGTGCGCAGACCAGGGGCAGGGCGGAGAACGTGATCAGCGCCATCAGCGCACGCACCGACTCGAAAGCCCCCGGCAGGGGCGTGTTGAGCAGGTAGCGCCCTGCGACATCGATGACGGTGACCAGAATCAGGAGAGCCAACGCCAGTGCTGCCAGGTAGACCAGCGCCTGGCGCATCGCAACGATGGCCGGATGCGCCGAATCGAAGGTCGGCACCTGCTGCGAGGGATGGATGCCCTCAGTCTCGGCCATGCGGGGCACCATTCGGGAGCAGTTGTCGTGCATAGGCCTGCACGAAGTCTGCGAAGCTGCGTGGCGCCTGGCCGGTCAGCCGCTGGACGGTATCGGTGCAACGTGTATGGTCGGGGTCCTGCAGGTAGGCATACATGCGGATCAGCTCTTGCGTCTTCCACGGCGCAACGCCACTGGCCAGAAAGCGCTGCCGGGCTTCCTCCATCGAGGTGGCTTCGTAGTGGATCGGTCTCCCGAGCTGTTGCGACAGCAAGTCGGCGAATTCCCGGTAGGTCGGCGCGTGCGCGCCGGTGACGACGATCGGCGCATCAGGTGTGGCATCGCCCATCAACACCGCGGCCGCCACCGCCGCGAGGTCCTCGACGTCGACCAGGCTGATGCGGGCATCGCCGAGTGGCGCCGAAAAACTGTTGCTGGCTTTGATTTCCGGTAGAAACACCTGCAGGTTCTGCATGAAGTTGCATGGGCGCAGATGGCAGAACGCGACTCCGGTGCGCTCTACCGCCTGCTCGGACAGGCCGTGCCATTGGCCGATCAAGGCGTCCGAGACCGGGTCTGCAATCTCGGTCGAGATCTTGACGATGCGTTGCACCCCCGCATTGGCGGCCGTCTGGGCCATGCGAGACTGCAACTCCACCATGCTGGCGTCGAGCGGAGAGATCAACAGCATCTGCCGGGCCCCGGCGACCGCCGCTGGCAGCGATTCCGACTGCGTCATGTCGGCCACGACCACCTCGACGCCGGCGCCGAACTGGCTTGCCTGCGCCGGATCGCGAACCATGGCCCGCACTGGTCGGCCGGCGGCGGCGAGCCGCCGGACGACGGCGCGCCCGGTGTTCCCGGTAGCTCCGGTGACCAGGATCATGACGCGGCCACCACTGGCGGACTGACGCGGTCGAGAAACCGCTGCAGCAAGTTGTTGAACGCGGGGGCGTTGTCCATGTTCGCGAGGTGGCCGGCGCCGGGCACGATGTCGACTTGGCACGACCGAAAACGTCCGGCCAGATCCTGCGCGCGCTCCAGGGGTGTGAGCTGGTCGTGCTCGCCGACCATCACATGCACCGGTACCTGTACGCTGGCATGGTCGAGCCGCCGTGTGTAGGTCGCCACCGTGTCCAGGGCCTTGAGATACGATTCCTTGTGCAACGCGGCGATGCTGGCCTGCAAACGCAGAAAGCTCGACTCTGGAGCACCTGGCGCTGCCAGCGAACGCGCCACCATGGGCGCGATGTCGGCCGGCGATTTACCGGCGATGAGCGGTGCCTTGCGCAGACGCAGGAACTCCTCGATCCATTGTGCATCGTGCTCCTCGCCCGGTCCGGCGGAGGTATCGCACAACACGGCCGACGACACCACGTCGGGCCGGCGCCACAGCATGTGTTGCGCGATCAAGCCGCCCATCGAAAGGCCGACCACATGGCACTGCGATTCACCCAGGTGGTCCAGCACCCGCACCATGTCGTCCACCACATGGTCGAAATCCAGCGGCCCTTCGTAGTCGTCGCTTTCGCCCCAGCCACGTACATCGACACTGACGACATTAAAGCGCGATGCGAAATGCGCAATCTGCTCATGCCAGTTGGTTCGGTTGCCACCGATGCCGTGCAGTAAGAGCAAGACTTCACCTTGGCCATCGCGATCAATGGCTATCGCAGGTTTTCCGGGGACCTTGATATGTTGCATCGAAAGATTCCTTGTCAGACCAGATCGGGTTGCACACCCATCGGCACATGATTGGCGGTTTTCTGGTACCGGGTACGCAACCAGCCGACATGGCCAGTGGCATAGAAAGCGGTTGATCGCAACCATTGCGGCCATTGCGTAGTCGCTGAATAAATGCGCGACCACCTCTGGGTATGTTCGGTCAGCGGCCGTTCGCGCACCTCCCAAGCGGCCAATGCGTCCTCGATGCGGTCGGCACCGGCCGCGCTGGTGGCCAGCGACAGCGCGTTCATCATCGCGCAGCCCCCGCCTTGGCCCAGATTCGGTGGCATGGCATGGGCAGCATCGCCGATCAGCGCCACCTTGCCCTGCGACCATTTGCGCAAATGGATGGTCTGGAAGCGGACCCAGCGGACGCTGTCCCACTGCACGGTCGTGGCCATGCGGCCGATGGCGTCAGCTAGTGCAGGAAAGGCTGTCTGCCAAGAAGGCAGGTCCAATGGCGCCTGTTGCCCGAGGGTATCGGACGCAAGGCAACTCATCGCGACATAGATCTGGTCGGGTGCACAGGCGTTCCAGATGACGCGACGCGATCCCGACCAATATTCAATGGCCGGGGCTCCCACCTGTGGGTCAATCCGTACCTGCGACCTGTCGATCGGAAAGACGAAGCGCATCGCTCCGTCGGGCAGCATTACCCGACGGTCCAGCAGTTGAAGTGAGTCGCGTACCTTGGAGTACACACCGTCAGCGCCGATGACCAGATCAGCGTTCAGACGGGTTCCATCCTTGAGCACCAGCACGCCCTCGGGCAATGCAGATTCCACTTCCGAGTTCACCACCACGTCGACGCCAGCGCGCACTGCGTGGTCGTGCAGCACGCCGATCATGTGCTGGCGCGAGATTCGGTAGGTCAGCTTGGCCGGTACCTGCGAGGTCAGTGTGCCATCGGCGAGCCGGGTTTCCAGGTGAGAAACACGCACCGCCCCGGCGCGGATGTCGTCAAATACGCCCAGCGACTGCAGCACCAGGATGCCATTGCGGTGGATCGCGATGCCATACCCTTCCGAACGCACAAATGGCGTGCGCTCATGCACCCGCACGCTCCAGCCGGCGCGCGCCAACGCGATGGCCGCTACCAACCCGCCGAAGCCGGCGCCGGCTATTTCCGCGTGCATGGCACCGATTCCAGCGCAGGAAGAGTCCTCACGCCAGGTCACCCTGCAACACACCGCTGCGTACAACGGTGTCATCGTCCAAGTTGATCGTGCAGTTGCGAATCGGCAGGTCAAAATGGCCCAGCGTATAGCGTCCGGCGAATTCGTTGGCCCCGGTCGAGTACAGAAAGTTGCCGCCGAAGACCCGTTGTTCGACGCCGTTGTGATCGCCTCGGTCGTACATCGTCATCGAATCCCAGCGGGCCCCGGTGTTCAGGCCAAACCCCACATGCGCTGCTGCGTATGCTTGCTGGTCGTTCCAGCCAGAGAAATAACTTCGCATCAGCTCGGCGTCCAGCCCGTCGCCTTCGACCCGGGTGACGTAATCATCCTCAATCACCAGGCGTACTGGCGACTCCATGTGCCGCTTGAACGTCAGGTTGATGTCGCCTCGGTCCATCACCAAAGTGCCGTTGATCGAATGGGCCTTCGGAAAACACGCCACCAGGCCACCGGGCCAATGGTCCATCGAGCCTGGCGCATCGATGGCGCCCCAGCCACCGCCAGCAGGCGCCCCTTCGATGTCGATGCGCAGGTCGGTACCGGCGTTTGAGGTGACCACCATGGTTTTGGCGGCCTGAAGCTTTTTCAGTGCCTTTTGGAAGCGCTCACGTACCGGCAACGACGGCGCGCAGCGTTCGAGGATCTCAGGATGTTCATTGCTGACATACAACACGCGGGCACCTGCCTGCAAGACCTGGGGTAACTCGGGAGAATGCATCGTCCCTTCGACGGTGCAGTCGACCACGAAACCTGATGCCATGAGCGCCGCGATGACCGCCTCGTTGCCATTGATCGCGACCGAACATCCGGTGGATCGAATCGGGACATCGATCTGCTGGGCCGGGGTCGGCACCATGACATGGAAAGGCCGGGCCCCCATGCGCAGCAACGCCAGTTCGGCCAGATGGACATTGACCGCGCGCGACAACGTCTCGGACAGTATCGCGACCCGCTCGTCCTTCTTGACACCGCACAAGGTAAAGGTGTTGACGAAGCAGTCAATCCATTTGCCTTCGATTCTTTCTGTCAGCATGTCTGTCTCCAATGCGCGCAGTGTGCAATGAGCCTTGACCTAAGGCAAATGAATATCAGTGCGGTTGCTATAACCGATGGTCAACCGTCACTTGGGTGAACCGTTAAAGGCAGGCGCGGCTGCAAGACCCGGGAAATGGCCCGGATTGAAGTCTTCGACCCCCGATGGCTATCCTTTTCCTTTACTTCTCGCCATCTCACATTCCCGCTGAGGGCGGCGTACAGATGGTCTGGACAACGGCGGTTCGCCGCAAAGCCGGGACAATGACGGGCGGGTCGTTGCGACAATACTCATTCATCAATAATGGGTTACGCTTACCCACTGACCTCATATCCATCGAAAGATCACCTTGGGCCGTTTCGTTTTCATGCCTTGGCGGCCAATGTGTTGTGAACCTGACTGTCTCTTGCACGGCACCAGGGCGCACTGTGGTCGCCGAATTGCTGTTTATTTGGACGCTGATTTTCGGCCATGACCCCACCCCGCCCCAGCATCGCCGACAAGCGCCGAAGCTTCCAGAAATTGCACGCCACCGGCTGCTTTGCCATTCCCAACCCGTGGGACGTGGGCAGTGCGCGCTACCTGCAAAGCCTGGGCTTCAAGGCGTTGGCTTCCACCAGCGCTGGGCTCGCCTGGTCGCGCGGCCTGGCCGACAACGGCGTGTCGCGTGACGTGGTGCTGAGCCATCTGCGCGATCTGGTCGAGGGGGTCGACCTGCCGATCAATGCGGACTTTGAAGGCGGCTTTGCATCGGATGCGAAAGGTGTGGCCGAAAGCGTCCGCATGGCGATCGAGACCGGCATCGCCGGACTGTCGATCGAAGATTCAACGGGCGACGCAGCGGCGCCGCTGCACTCACTGGACGTGGCCGTCGAACGCTTGCGCGCCGCGCGCAAGGCCATCGACCAGTCCGGTGGGGACGTACTCCTGGTCGGGCGCGCGGAATGTTTCCTGGTCGGGCAGCCGGATATCGATGCCACGGTCCTGCGGCTCAAGGCTTATGCTCAGGCTGGCGCCGATTGCTTGTATGCGCCGGGGCTACGCACCCGCGAGCAGATCACGGCGGTGGTCAAGGCGGTGGCGCCGAAGCCGGTGAACCTGCTGATCGGCTGGGCTAGCGATCTGACACTGGCCGACATTGCCGCGCTGGGCGTACGGCGCGTCAGCGTCGGCGGCGCGCTGGCCGGTGCGGCCTGGCATGCCTTCATGGGCGCGGCCCAACAGATTGCCGCCGAGGGCCGGTTCGACGGTTTCGTCGCCTCGCCGGGGCGTGAACTCAATCCTTTGTTTCGTGACTGAGACTCTTGCCCACATGCTCGACCTGCGGCGGGCTTTCGAACAGGCCGGGTTCAGCAACGTGATGTCTGTCGCGCATCGGTTCCGCTACATCGGCGACTGCAAGGCCTCAAGCCGTTTCGTGAGCAACATGTTCTCGGCATAGTCCACCGGGCAGTCGATGATCGATACCGTGTCGTCCTGCAATGCCTGGCGCAACGTGGGCAGCAGTTCGGCAGCAGCGCCGATGCGATAACCCTTGGCGCCGAAGCTCTCGGCGTATTTGACGAAGTCGGGGTTGCCGAAAGCGATATGGCTGGGCCGGCCGTAATGGCGCAACTGGTGCCAGGTGATCAGGCCGTATTCGGAGTCGGTCCAGATCAGGATCACGATCGGTGTCTTGAGTCGCAGCGCGGTCTCGATCTCCTGCGAGTTCATCATGAAGCCTGCGTCTCCGGTCAGCGCCAGTACCTTGCGTTCGGGGTACACCAGCTTGGCGGCAATGGCCCCCGGCACCGCAATGCCCATGGACGCGAATCCGTTGGAGATGATGCAGGTGTTGGGCCGCTCGGCCTGGTACATGCGGGCCGTCCACATCTTGTGCGCACCGACGTCGCAGACCACGATGTCTTCGGGCGCCAGTGCCGCGCGAAGGTCGCTCAGGATCTTTTGCGGCTTGAGTGGAAATCCCTCGTCCTGTGCGTGTTCGTCGCGGTCGGCCTCGATGGCCTGGCGCAGCGCTGCATAAGCACCCTCGGCGCGGGGTGAAAGTTGGGCGGCGATCGCGTCCAGCGCTTCACCGATATCGCCCAGAACGCCGGTTTCGATGTTGTAGTGTTCGTCGACCTCGGCCATCAGGGCGTCGATATGCACAATGACCTTGTCGCCATGCGGGTTCCAGAACTCGGGCGGGTACTCGACCATGTCATAACCGACGCAGACCACCACGTCGGCCTGCTCGAACGCAAACCAGGGCAGGTCGCGCGACTTCAGCCCGATGGTGCCCAGCGACAACGGATGCGAAAACGGCAGCACGCCCTTGGCCATGAAGGTATTGGCCACCGGGATGCGGGTCGCCTCGGCAAAACGCTGCAAGGCCAACGCGTCGTTCTGGCGTACCACGCCATTGCCGGCCAGAATCACCGGTTGGCGCGCCTGAGCGATCACCTGCGCGGCTTCGTCGAGCTTCTCGGCTTGCGACACCGAACGCAACGGGCTCTGCACCGGGATCGGCGGCTTGTCCACTTCCATGTCGGCGACGTTCTCGGGGAACTCGATGAAGCAGGCGCCGGGCTTCTCGCTTTGCGCCACCTTGAAGGCTTTGCGCACAATCTCGGGCACGATCTCGGGCTCGCGGATCTGCGCGGCGTATTTGGTGATCGGGTGGAACAGCGAGACCAGGTCCAGGATCTGGTGGCTTTCCTTGTGCATGCGGGTGGTCGCGCCCTGGCCGGCGATGGCCACCAAAGGTGCGCGGTCCATGTTGGCGTCGGCCACGCCAGTGATCAGGTTGGTGGCGCCCGGGCCCAGCGTGGCCATGCAGACGCCGGCGCGCCCTGTCAGCCGGCCATACACATCGGCCATGAAGGCCGCGCCCTGCTCATGGCGCGTGGTGACGAACCGGATGCGGCTGCCCAGCAACGCATCCATGACGGCGATGTTCTCTTCGCCCGGAATGCCGAAGATGTATTCGACGCCTTCATTCTCCAGGCAGTTGACCAGCAATCGGGCAGCGTTCACGGTGACTCCTTGCGCCAGCAGCGGGGCGTGATGGCCGAATCATTATGGACCGCCCCCACGTGCAGCCGCGGGAATCGTCACATCTGTGGCGGTGCCTGGCTCATGTCCATCCAGAACACCTCCCATTGGTGGCCATCGAGGTCGGTGAATCCGTGCTGGTACATGAAGCCATGGTCCTGAGGTGCGTTGGGCGTGGTGGCGCCGGCAGCCATGGCTTTGGCCACCAGCGCTTCGACCTCGGCACGGTCCTCACAGGAGAGCGCAATCAGCACTTCGGTCGCCTTGCGCGCGTCGCTGATCGGCAGCTTGGTGAAGGTCTGAAAAAACGGTTCTACCAGCAGCATCGCATGGATGTTCTCGGCGATCACCAGGCAGGCGCCCTGGTCGTTGCTGAACTGCGGGTTGAACTCCAGGCCCAGCGCCCGGAAGAAGGCCTGCGACTTTTGCAGGTCGCGGATAGGCAGGTTGACGAAGATCTGGCGTGGCATGAGGCTTTCCCTACTTTTGCGGTGGAATCGGCTCGAGCATGCTGTGGCGGTTGCGCTCGGTATCGAAAAATGCCACATAGTCGCCGATGCCGGGAATCGCCATCGGCTCTCCGAGCACCTCGCCTCCAGCTTTGGTGACGCGCGCCATTGCCGCTTCCATGTGTTCGACCGCGATCACGACCGACGGGTATTGGGCC
>Ga0209181_10005619_pt1 | contig 17987 bp, 13 predicted proteins | sample MAT05_FD_187208 | JGI IMG/M metagenome (GOLD analysis project Ga0209181, IMG submission 187208) | Freshwater microbial communities from Lake Fryxell liftoff mats and glacier meltwater in Antarctica - MAT-05 (SPAdes) (version 2) | ecosystem: Environmental > Aquatic > Freshwater > Ice > Liftoff...
GCGAGCGTAGTTGTCCGGGGTGGGCTCTTGCTGACCCTGTGCCAGGCGCCGCAGGGCGCCCTTGGCCAGCACCGCGGCAGGCGGCAAGGGGCGGGACATGTCCATCAGCGCGCTTTCAAATGTTCGTCAAGGGCCAGCGCAGGTGGGTCAACGCTTGGGCCGCTTGCGCGCCACGAGAAAGCTGTCGTCGCCGGCGTCGGGCATGTCCACGGCCGATCCGATCCAGGGCGCCTTGCGCGGCAACACGGTCTGCTCCAGCCAGCGCTGCAACTCTTCGGGAGGCACCGCGCGGCTGAACAGGAAACCCTGCATCACGCCGCAGCCCAGACGGTGCAGCACTTCCATCTGGCGCAGCGTTTCCACACCCTCGGCCACCACACGCAATCCCAGCGAACGGGCCAGCGCGATGATGGCGGTGACCACGGCCGAACTCTGCGGCGTGATGCCCAGGTCGCGCACAAAGCTGCGGTCGATCTTCAGTTCAGAGATCGGCAGCGTGGTCAGGTAGGCCAGCGACGAATAACCGGTGCCAAAGTCGTCGATCGATATCTCGACCCCGATCTCGTTGAGGCGGTGCAGAGACGGGATGACGTTCTGCAGCTCCTTCATCAGGTTGTCTTCGGTGATCTCGAGGTGGATCACGCGGTGCGGCACGCCGTAATGCGTCACGCACTGGTGGATGTGCTCCACCAGGTCGCTGCGCTCAAACAGCCGGCTCGGCAGGTTGACGGCAATCGAATCGGCAAAGCCGAAGGCGTCCTGCCACAAGCGCGCCTGGCGCGCCGCTTCGCGCAGCGCCCATTCCGACATCGGCACGATGAGGCCGGTGTCTTCGGCCAGGGGAATGAAGTCGCCGGGCGGCACCAGCTTGCCGCCGCGCTGCCAGCGCATCAGGGCTTCGGCGCCCACCATGCGCGCAGCACGCACGTCGATCTTGGGCTGGTAGTGCAGCACCAGTTCGTCGCGTTCGATGGCGCGGTGCAGGGCGGTTTCCAGCTCCAGCTTCTCGCGGCCCTGGCCGGCCAGTTGCGGGCTGTAGATGGCCGACGCATTTCGGCCCTGCGCTTTGACCGAATACATGGCCACGTCGGAACTGCGCAGCAGGTCAACCACCGTGCTGCCATCGCGCGGGTAGATGGCCACGCCCACGCTGGCTGTGACAAAACATTCCTGGCCGCTGACGAAGATGGCTTCGCGCAGGGCCTCCAGCACGCGCTGCGCCACGCGATCGGCGTCCTGGTCGTCGGCCACCTCGGGCAGCAGCGCCACGAATTCGTCGCCACCCAAGCGGCCCACGGCTTCCAGCGCGCGGTGCGAACGCACGCCCACCGCTTCAAGCGCGCCTTCCATGACCTGGTCGCTGTGGCGCACGCAGGCACGCAGCCGGCGCCCTACCTCGACCAGCAACTCGTCGCCGGCACCATGGCCCAGCGTGTCGTTGATGACCTTGAAGCGGTCCAGGTCGATCAGCAGCAGCGCAAACTGGTGGTGCATGCGCCTCGCTTGTTCCAGCGCACGTTCTGCGCGCCAGAAGAGCTGGCGGCGATTGGGCAGGCCCGTCAGCGCGTCGAAGTTGGCCAGTTGGCGGATCTTGTCTTCGGCCTGCCGGCGGTCGGTCACGTCTTGCACGATGCCGGAATAACCAGCACCCTGCCCGTGTTCGTTGAACTCGGGCTCGGCTTCGGCATGGATGATGCGTTGGCGGCCGTCCAGCAGCACGATGGGCACGTCGGTGGTCACCACTGACACATGGCGCAAGGCCTCGTGCAGCTGTCGCAAGAGCACCCGACGGTCGTCTTGCGGCACCATGCGAAGCAAGACCCGCAGGCTCACGGGTTCTTGCGGGCCGAAGCCGAAGACGCGCAGCGCCTCGGGCGACATCAGGATGCCGCCGCCCGAGCGCCGCCAGTCGAAGCTGCCCATGCGCGCCAGGTCTTGCGCACGTGCCAGCTTGCTCTTGCTGCGTTCCAGCTCGATGCGCGTGCGCGAGGCGCGCAACAGGTAGCGCAGGCGACCGCCCAGCAAGCTCCACTGCGTGGCCTTGACGAAGAAGTCGGTGGCGCCGGCCTGGTAGGCGCGGGTGATGGACGCATCGTCGTCCAGTCCTGTGAGCATCAGCACCGGCACGTTCTCGAAACCCGGCATCTGACGCAGGGCCAGGCAGGTGTCGAAGCCGTCCAGGCCGCCAGGCATCATGGCGTCGAGCACGATGATGTCGGGTGTCATCTTGCGAAGCAGCTGCAAGGCCTGTTCGCCACTGCCGGTTTCGGTGATCTTGAAGCCGCGTTCGCGCAGCGCCAGCGCCGTGAGCAGCAGGTTGACTTCGTCGTCATCGACCAGCAGCACCTCGGGCTGGGTCGGCAAGCCGTCTTCGGCAAAAGGATGATTGGGCGTCATCGGGGGCTAATGGCTCAAGCGCGCAGGATAGCCCCAACGGCCACCAGCGCATCTTCACCGTCGGTGATAAGGCGGCCAATGTCACGTTGCAAGCTGGATACATCGCCCTGACGGATGCGTCGTTCCACATCGGCGCAGGTGCTGGCAAGCGCGGCGGCGCCGACGCTGGCCGACGAGGACTTGAGCATGTGCGCCACGCTGGCCACCACGGCTGCATCGGGCTCGTCGCGTTCCACCTGCAACTGGGTGAGCATGCGCGCCAGCGAGGTCTCGAAAGCCGCCAGCACCCGCGGCACCACGCCTTGGCGGCCATCGGGGTCCAGCTCGCGCAGGCGAGCCAGCGCCTGCGGGTCCAGGCCCGGCTTGGCCGCAGCGGGTGGCCCGGATGGGGCTGGGGTTGGGGTCGGAGAGCTCATCTCGGCAATCGTTGATGCCCTTGGGGCCAGGTGAATCTCGGGGTGGGATTGCTCTGTGGCCGCTTCAGCGCGCTTGAGCGTAGTAACGCCGGCCATTGCACCACGCCCTGGCCGCGTCGTCGTTTTCCATGATCGGCCAGCAAGCTGGGCTGGCGCCAATGGGCCTTTGCGCCATGCCACCTGTGTTGACTGAACCACTCTTGCCCGGTGTTTCGGCTTCTGGCACTTGAACTTGAGGCGGGCATGGGGCGGGCCTGGGGCGGGCCTGGGGCGGGGGTGAGGCAAGCACCACGGGGCGGTCCGTACAATTCCTGTCATGCGATTCCCTCCTCAGGCCCGCCCGCATGCATCGCTGCTGCGGGCGGTGGGAACGGCCCTTTTTCCCGCAGGACTGCTTGGCTGTGGCGCTGCAGACGGCAGCCCGGGCCTATTTGCCACGGTGGCGCTTTTGCTGGTGGCCACGCTGGCGGGTGGTCTGGGCGCCTGGCTGGCGCACACCCGCAACCGCCAGGCCCTGCGAGAAACACGCGAGACCCTGCGCCAGACGCAGCAACTGCGCAGCGGCTGGCACTGGACGACAGATGCGGAACACCGGGTGCAGACATGGTCCGCACCCGGCCAGCCGCCGATCGCGGGTGCGCCCGACGCACTGTTCGAAATCCAGCCTTTGCTGCGCCAAAGGCTGGAAAAGGGCCAGTCCTTTGACGGCCTGCGGCTGCAAGCCGGCGCCGCCTGGCAAGGCAGTTTCGGCTGGCGGCTCAGCGGCAGGCCGCGCCATGACGCCGCCGGTGCCTTTGCCGGCTTTGCCGGCAGCGCCCATCCCACCGACGCCGAGGATGCGCTGCAGCTGGCCGCCGCTGCCCTGCCCGCCGCACTGGCCGCCTGCACCGAGCCCACCCTGCTGGCCCTTGAAGCGCGTGGTACGGGCCTTGACGGCAGCCCGCGCAGCTGGCAGTTGCAGGCCATGAACGCAGCCGCCCAGGCGGTCTTTCCCAGTGCCTGCACCGGTCAGGCACTGGGCCCTGTGCTCCTGGCCTGGCCGGAAGTCAACTCGGCCTTGCAGGGACTGGCGCAAGACACGCCCGTGCAAGAGGTCCAGGGCTGGCGCATCGTGGCCGTGGCCGGCACCGGCGACATCCTCCACGCCGCCGTCCTCACCCGCCTGCAGCAGGGCATGCCGGCCGCCCAGCCCGCATCAGCGGTAGCCGCAGCAATGAGCCCAGATGGCGCCGCGGACCAGGCCAGTGCAGATGCCGAAGGTGACACTTTCACCTTCACGCTGACGCACGACCTGCGCGCACCGATTCGCGTGGTCGAAGGTTTCACGCGCATCGTCAAGGAAGACTACGGCCGCCACCTGGATCGCGTGGGCAACGACCACCTCGACCGTGTGCTGGGCGCGGCAGCACGCATGAACCTGATGATCGACGCGCTGCTGACGCTGGCGCGACTGTCGCGCCAGCCGCTGGCCCGCCAGCGGGTCAACCTGACGCAGCTGGCCGGTTATGTGATCGATGACCTGCGCCGCGGCGCGCCCGAGCGCCTGGCCGACGTCGACATCGAGCCGCAACTCACCGCCTGGGGCGACCCGACCCTGCTGCGCCTGGTGTTGGAAAACCTGTTGGGCAATGCCTGGAAGTACACCGGCCGCTGCGCCCACGCGCAAATCTCGCTGCGGGTGATGAACCAGGGCAGCCGCACGGCCTTCGTGGTGCGCGACAACGGGGCCGGCTTCGACATGCGCTCGGCCGACCGATTGTTCGGCCTGTTCCAGCGCCTGCACAGCGCAAGCGACTTTCCAGGCCATGGCGTGGGGCTGGCGTCGGTGCGCCGCATCGTGCGCCGCCACGGCGGCGACATCTGGGCCGAAGCCGAGCCCGGCCGTGGTGCTTCGTTTTACTTCACGCTGGCGGCCTGATCGCGGCTGCCGCAGGCGACCGTCTCAGGCCGAGCGCGCCAGTTCTTCGACGGCCGCCAGCAGGCGTTCGGCCTGCGCCGCAACCGACAGCTTGTGTTCGTCGGCCAGGCGCTGCAGCCGCCGCCAGGCTTCTTCTCGCGGCAGGGAAAAGCGGTGCATCAGCACGCCCAGGGCCAGCGGCACCGGGTCGGCCAGCGGGCCGCCGGACATCGCCGGTGGCGGCTGCGCCGGCAGCAGTGGCTGGCCACTGGCTTCGGCCAGGCGGAGGCGGCCGAATGCGGCTTCCACGGCCGGCACGATCTGGCCCACATCCAGCGGCTTGACCAGGTAAGCCAGCGCGCCCAGCGACTTCACGGTGGCCAACGTCGCCGGGTCGGAAAAGGCCGACAAGAACATGAAGGGAATGCCGTAGGCGTCGCGCAGCGTCTCGGCCACGTCGAAGCCACTTTTGCCTTCCATGCGGATGTCCAGCAGCGCCAGTTGCGGCCGGTGCTCACGCGCCAGCAGGATGGCGTCGTCGCCGTTGTCGGCGTCGATGACCTCGTAACCGGCTTGCGCCAGGCCATGGGTCACCGTGGCCAGCACGAGGCGGTCGTCGTCAACGACCAGGATGCGCCCTTTGCCGTGGGGGCCTGCCTCATCGCCCGCTGCAGCCTTGTTCATGGCCCGGATTGTCGCTGATCCCCCGGCCGCGGCCAGCGCACCGAAGGCGGCCGCAGCTGCACCTGGGCCACCACCTCGTCGCCTTCCTGCGTCAGGGACAGCGTGGCATTGCGGCGCGGCAACAGCGCACGCACCAGGCCCAGGCCCGACACGCCGCTGCGGACGAGCGCCAGGTCAAAGCCCGGCGGCAACTGCGCTCGGCCCACGATGCGGATGGCGATGGATTCACCGTCGGCCAGCAGTTCACAACGCACGGGCGAGGCCGGGGCTGCGCCGCCCTCACCGCCGACATTGCCATCATGACCGCCATGCCCATGTTTGATGGCGTTGGTGAGCAGTTCATTGATCGTCAAGGCCACGGGGATGGCCTCGGGTTCGGGCAGCACATGCGGCACGTCACCCGCCACGCTCACTGCGATGCTGCGACCAAAAGTGCGCTGCACCGACAGCGCAATCGCCCGCACCAGGCTGGCCACTTCCAGCGGGCCCTGGCTGCCCACCTGCAGGCCGTAGACCTGGGCGATGGCCTGCACCTGGCCCACGGCTTCACCCAGCACAGTGGCCAGCTCGGGGTTGCGCGCCGCGTTCTGCTGCAACAGGCCGGCCACACCCTGCAGGTTGTTCTTGATGCGGTGGTGCACTTCGCGCACCAGCACCTCGCGCTGGGCGATGGCGGCCTGCAGCCGCGCCTGTTCGGCGGCGCGCTGTTCGGTCACATCGGTGGCCACCAGCAGCAGCTGGCTGGACTGGCCCTCACCTTCGTCCAGCGGGGCCACGCGGCAGTCCCAGACACGGCCACTCCCGCCGCCCTCGACGGCCGGGTCGCTGCCCTCGCTGTCCTTGCTCTCACTGTCCTTGCTCTCGTTTTCGCGCCACTCGTGCTGCCGCTTCTGGTCGGCGGCTGCAGCGCGGCCCAGCCATTCGCGCAGCGCCGCGGCCTTGGTTGGTGGGCAGCAGTCTTCGGGCGTCGCGCCCAGCAGCTGTTCAACGGGCCGCCCGAAGAAGGTGCTGGCGGTCTGGTTGACCTGCTGCATCCGCAGGCTGCGTGTGTCGAACAGCGCGATCGCCAGCGGCGCGGTTTCAATCACGCGCTGCAGCGAAACTTGCGCCTGCGCGATGCGCACCTCGGCCTGGCGCCGTCTTTCGATGTCCAGCAAGGCAAAGGTGACCTCGCTGCCGGCGCCACCACCGGACAGCACGGCGTTGCCCACGACCCAGAACTCACGCCCGTCGCGGCCGCGCATGCGGCACTCGAAAGTTTCGGCCTGGCCCGATTCCAGCCGCTGGCGCCAGTCGCTGCGGCGCAGCGGGTGATCGGGCTCGGCTGTGGCGACGATGCTGATGGGCTCGCCCACGAAGTCGGCCAGTTCGCCGGCAAACATGCGGCGTGCCGGGCGGTTCATCCATTCGATGCCACGTTCGGACACGCTGACGATGCCCACCAGCACCGAGTTCAGGATGGCGCGTGTGTGTTCGGCCTGCCGCGCCAGCGTCTCGCGCGAGCGGCGGCGTTCGTCGATGTCGACAAAAGAACAGATGAGCCCGGCCTCCGCGTCGTCACTGTCCACCGGGCGCACCGCCACCTGCACCCACAACAGCGTGCCGTCGCGGCGGCGCAGCAGCCGCTCGGCGGCAAAGCGGCCGGCATCGCGCAGGCCGTGGCTGATGCGGGCTTCGAAGTCGACACACGCACGTGTGTCTTGGTACAGCTCTGCTGCATCCAGCGTGCCCAGCTCCGGGCTGGCCCAGCCGGTGAGTTCGGCCATCGCCTGGTTGGCCCGTTCGATGCGCGATCCTCGCTGGTAGACGATGCCCACCTCGGACAGGTTGAACATCAGGTCACGGTCGCGCAGCAGCTGTTCCAGTTCGGCCTGCTGCGCCTTCAGGCGCGTGATGTCGCTCAGCACCGCCACGGCTTCGGTCTGCTCACCCTGTGGCTGCGCGCGGCGCACCGACAGTGAGTACCACTGCGCCGGACCCACAGCGTGCACCACGGGCAGTTCGGCTTCGAAGGGTCGGCCGTCGGCCAGCGCGTCCAGTGCCTCGCGCACACCGTCCAGTGGCCCGATGCTGCGCGCCAGGATTTCTTCCAGCGACGCACCGGCTGCGGCACCGGCCTCGAAGCCCAGCATGCGCTCGAAGCGCAGGTTGCAGCGCACCAGCACCGGGCCGCGCAGGTAGGCGATGCCGGCGGTGGAGCTGTCCAGGATGGTGGTCAGTTCACGCAGCAGCTGTTCGTTGCGGCGCTGTGCACTTTCAGCCTGCGTCACGTCCAGCGTCACCACCGACATGGTGGGCCTGCCACCCGACAGCGACGCCGGTTCGACACGGGTCAGCAGCCAGCGCATGCCCAGCTCGGGGTGGCGCACGGCGTAGCGCACCTCGGCGCGGTCCCCGTTGCGCAGCGCCTGCTGCAGTTCTTCGTAGGCCGGCACCGAGGCCGGGTCGACCAGTTCGCGGCGCACGCCGATGGCCAGCGTGGGCTGAGGGTCGACATCGGCCGCCTCGGGCCACAAGGTGGCCTGCGGGTCGGCACTGCTGCGGGTGCCCAGCCAGCCGCGCGAAGGTTCGTAGGTGGCCACGCGCACGCTGGCGGTGTCCATGAGCATGCCCATTTCCATCTGCGCCAGGTCGCGTTCGTCTTCGACGCTGCGGTCTTGCACCACGGCCATGACGCGGCGTTCACCGTCTTCGGCGGCATGGCAGACCAGGCGCGCCCACAGGCTGCGCTGGCGCCCGTCATGCAGCGGCAGCACCACCTGCCGTTCCTGTGGCCGCGCGCCAGGCTGCAAAGCGCCCAGCACCGAACCTTCGGCCCAGGCCAGCAGTTGCTGCAATTCGGGTGGCGCCTCTTCAAGCACCTCGGGCACCCGCTCCACCAGCGCCTCGAAGGCCGCGTTGGAGCGCAGGATGAGCCCGGTGCCGTCGTAAACCAGCATGCCGGTGCCGCTGAGCTCGAACCAGTGCACCAGTTCGTCTTCGGCGCGCCGCGCCTGGTGGCGGGCGGCTTGTTCGCCCGACTCGTCGTGCAGCAGGCTCAGCCAGCGGCCCGCCACTCCAGCCAGATGGATCACGGTCTGCACCAGCCAGCGCTGCTGGCCAAAACCGTCTGTGATGCGACAGCGCAGCGGCGGCGCAGCGGCGCCGGCTGCGGCCTGCTGCCACACCTGGCTGCGCAACACGCGGCCCGACTCCCGGTCTTCAGCCGGCTGCAGGTCCAGCGGATCAACGCCGATCAGGCGCTCTCGGGCCAGGCCCAGCAAGTCCACAGCGGCCGGATTGACATCGACGATGCGGTGCCGCTCGTCCTGCAACAAGGCCGGCTGGGCCGATGACCAGATGGCACCCAGCCCGGGGGCGGCCCAGGCCATGACGCTGGGGCTAGGCGCGGCGGCAAGCAACGCGGCGGCCGGGCCCGCAGCCGTGGCGTGGCCCAGCGCGCCCCGGTCGTTCATCCGTCCAGCTGCCGCGCGCCGCGCAGCGCCACCAACACGGCGCGGTTGACTTCGGCCGGGCCCAGCAGCAGTTTTTCAGTGCACTCGCGGATGTCAAACACCGCTTCTTGCTCGATGGCACGCACCAAGTCCAGGTAGGGCTCGTAGGGTCCGCCTGCGCCACGCAGGGTCTGCTGCACACGTTCGGGCACCGGCACGCTGCCCAGCAGTTCGGAAAACGGCTGTTGCAGCAGGCGGTCGAGCAGGGAAAACACACCGCACAGGAACATCTCGCCGCGCATTTCCGGGTCGCCGTTCAGGCGGCCCAGCTCTTCCATCAACAGGCCGCGGCGCACGGCTGCGTGCAGCAGCGGCTGCGCGTTGGCGCCTTTGCTGGCCGAGGCCAGCAGCAGCGCCAACCAGCGTTTCAGACGCGCATAACCCAACATCATGATGGCGTGGCCAAAAGACGTGATCTCGGCCGACAAGCCGAAGGCTGGCGAGTTGAGGTAACGCAGCAGGCGGAAGGCCAGCGTCGGGTCGCGTCTGAGGATGTCTTCCAGGCGCGAAACCGGCAGTTCACGATCCACGCCCTGGATGAGCTCCATCACCACCTGGATGTCGGTGGCCACCTTGGCGCGGCCGGTGGCCTTGGGCAAGGGATCGTCCAGCGGCCAACCCAGCACGGCCACGGAGCCGCGCTGAAAGGCCTGTTCCACAGCGGCCGACGTTCGTGTGCCGGCTTGCACCGTGCTGACCTGACGCACACCGGGCGCCGGCGGGTTGCCGGTGCGGCGGTCTTCATCGGCTTCGACGATGCTGTGGCTGAAACAGGCCAGCACCTCGGGTGACACCGGCACCAGCGGCCGGCCCTTGATGAGCAGCACCGAACCGGCTTGGCGCAACTCGCGCAAGGCAGCCGCGTTGCCCGCATCGGTGGCCATGAATGCCGGCACTTCGATCATCAGGTGCGGCGGCGGGCCGGCTTCCATCACCGCGCGCAACAGCGCCTCACCGGCAATGTTCAGCGACACCGGGTGCGTCGTGGGCGTGGCTGCGGCACCGGGGGTGGCGGCGCGCGGCTTGGCGCCGCCCGGGTCCAGCGGCCGCAGCGTGAGCTGCAGGTCCGCCCCTTCGGCCGGCGCGGGCCAGACTTCCTGCAGCGCGGCCAGCAAGGCCCGCGCATCGGGCTGCGTTTCGCCACTGTTCGGAAACACGGTCACGCGGGTGGCCACCACATTGCGCTGGCGGTCGATCATGGGGCTGTAGCCCAGGGCCACTTGGCCGAGTACGGGGTGTTCTTTCATGCGGGTGCAGCCCGTCAGCGCGCGCGGCTGCGGTCAGTTGGAGTGCGGGTGCTGCTGAAGCAGCTACTTCAGGTACTGCAGCAGGGACATCTGCTGCACGATCGAATAGGTCTTCAGCGCGGCATCGTAGCCGCTCTGTTGATTCTGGAAGTCGGAAATGGCCTGCAACATGTCCAGATCTTCGGCTTCCGAGCGGTCGGTCTGTGCGTCCAGGCGTGTCTGGCTCAAGCGCTCGCCGATGCTGTCGATGCGCCGCAGCGCTTCACCGGTGCGGGCGCGCCAGGCGGCCAGGTTGTCGGCCCCGGCGTCGAAGTCGCCCAGGCCGTCGGCCACCGTCAGCGCCACGGCGGCAGCGCTGCGCCCGGGCGTCATCAGCTCGGCCACCACACGGTCCATGGCGTCAAAGATCGACAGCGAACTGCCAGGGCTCGAAGGGTCGGGCGCTTGCAGCCAGGCGGCGCGACCGTCGATGGTGAGGGGCGAAGCCTCACCGGCTGCAGCCTGCGACTGCCCGGCAGAGCCGGCGTAGGCCACACCGCCGGGACTGTCCAGCAGCGGCATGCCGCTGGCGCCCTGGCCGCCAAACAGGTAACGGCCGGTGCCGTCGGCTCGGTTGGCCACGGTCAGCAAGTCGTCGCGCAAGCCGCGGATGCTTTCGGCGATGGCCATGCGGTCGCTGTCGTTGTAGCTGCCGTTGCCGGCGCTGACCAACAGCTCCCGCGCCTGCTGCATCAGCTCGCCCGCGTGGCCCAGCGCACTTTCGGCCATCTCCATGCTGTTGCGGCTGACGTCCAGCGCACGCAGTTGCGCTTCGCTGCGGCTGATGCGGGCCAGCGCACGTTCGGCCTGCGCTGCTGCGGCCGGGTCGTCGCTGGGCTTGAGCACCCGTTTGCCGCTGGTCAGCTGTTCCTGCGCCTGCGTCAGGGATTGCTGGCGCTTTTGCAGGTTGTTCAGGGACGTTTCAAAGGCGTTGGCTGATGTGATGCGCATGGCGGTTCACTTCAAGGGACTGTCGTTGAACAGGCTGTCGTTCACAGAGCTATCGACCCGCCACATCCAGCAGGGTGTCGAACAGCGACTGAGCCACCTGCAGCACCTTGGCCGCTGCCTGGTAACTCTGCTGGAACTGGATCAGGCGCGCCGCTTCTTCGTCCAGGTTCACCCCCGACTGCCCGCTGCGTGCCGTTTCGGCCTGGCCCGCGACCACGTCGGATATCTCGGCCGAGGCCCTGCCTGTTTGCACCCGCACACCGATGTCTGCCATGGCGCTGGCCCAGCCGTCGGTGAGGGTGCGGCCGTTGACCAGCGCGGCGTCGCGCAGGGCCAGCAGCGCCAGTGCGTTGCCGTTGTTGCCACTCAGCGCGCCGGCCGGTGTGGGTTCGACGTTGATCACATCACCCGTGCGTGGCACACCGCTCAACTGCATCGTGAAGCCGTTGATGTCGGTGGGCGGCCGCGGGATGGCCTGATTGGGCTGCCAGGTGTCGCTGCCGCTGGCCAGCAGGGTGCTGCTGGCGTCGAACAGCTCCCAGGTGTAGTCGCCGGTGTCACTGGTGAAGGTGATGCGCGAAGTCGCGCCAGGTGTTGGCAGCGGCGCGGCGGTGACACGCAGACTGGACGATTGCGCCGTGCCCACGTTGCCCGGCAGGCTGGACGCGAGCAATGGCGAAGCGGCGGCCAGGTCGCGCGGGTCGTCCAGCAGCTTGCTCATGCCGTTGGCGGCACGGGTCACCGGCTGCAGCAAAAATCGATCGCCCGGCTGCGGCGGGGCAGACGAAAAATCGATCTGCATGCCATCGACCACGTCGCCACTGACCACCGGCGTGGTCTGCCCGTCCAGCAGCCGCGTCAACACCCAGCTGCCCGAGCCGATGGCGGTTTCGCGCAGGTGGTACTCGCTGGCCTGCAGGGCGGACGGATCGGTGATGGTCAGCGAAACTTGCCCCACCAGCACGCCGCTGGCGTCGCGCGTGTTGGCCAGGTGACCCTGGGCCAGGGGCGGCCCCATGGCAAACATTGCTGACGAAGGCACCGAACCGTACGGCGCCTGCAGATTCAGGCCGCGCACATGCTGTTCGTTGATGGCGCCGCCGACCGAAGCCGCCAATTGACCCACCAGCGTGCGGGCGGCCACCAGGTCCTGGTTCTGGAAGCGCAGCAAACCGGCGATCGAGCCCCCGACCAGCGTGCCTTCTTTCAGGCGGCGCTGCACACCACCTTCCACCAGGCCCACCGAAGAACGCGAGGCGTCCGACTCGTCCGGCAGCACACGCAGCTGTGCGGCTTCGGTGCCCAGCACCAGGCGTTGACCGCCGCTGATGAAGACTGACATCGTGCCGTCGTTGGCCTCCATGCGCGTCACTTGCACATGCGACGACAGTCGCGACAGCAAGCGCTCGCGTTCGTCCAGCAAGTCGTTGGCGGTCTGGCCCGTGCCCTTGAGGCCGGCGATGCGCTGGTTGACTTCGGCGATGCTCCTGGCCAGGCCATTGACTTCAGACACCGCCGATCGCAGCTCGGCCGTGACACCGGCCTGCACGTCGTCCATCGCGGCGCCGGCTTCTGAAAAGCGCGAAGCCAGTTCGCCTGCACGGGCCATGGCGACCTGACGCGTGGCCATGTCGGCGGGCTGGTTCGCCAGATCCACCATCGCGTTCATGAATTCGCTGGTGGCGTGGCCCAGGCCCATTTCGCCGGGCTTGAAGATGTTTTCCAGGCGCCGCAACTGCTGCAGCCGTGCGCCGTCCATGGCCGCCAGCGACCGTGAGCTGGCCGCCTCGCGGGTCAGGAACTCGTTGTGCGAACGGGACACGGTGGTCACGTCCACACCACGACCAAAAAAGCCGGCGCCCGTGAACTGGCCTTGCGATGTGCTCAGCTCGGCGGTCTGGCGCGAGTAACCTTGCACATTGGCATTGGCGATGTTGTGGCCGGTGACTTGCAAGCCGGCGTAGTTGGCCGCCATGGCCTTGATGCCCAGAGACATCAGCGGTGAGCTGCTCATTCAGTGCTCCTTCAAGCCACCGAACGCTGGAGACGCAAGGTGGTGTTGATCACACGCGTCAGCTTGTCGGCGTAGGCGGGGTCAGTGGCATAACCGGCCTTCTGCAGGCCCTGGGCAAAAGCGGCCGCGCGCTCGCCGCGGTCGATGGGGCCACTGCCCTCGGCCGCTGCACTGCGTGTGACGCTGCCCACCGCAGCCTGGTAGCGCGGGCTTTCTTTCATCAGCCGTGCGTAGTCGGCAAACGACTCGGCATAACTGCCATAGGCGCGGAACTTGGCCACCACCTTCTGGGCCTTGCCGTTGATGAACTCGGTGGTCGTGATTTCGGCCACCGGGCCCTTCCAGCTGCCGGTGGCCTTGATGCCGAAGAGGTTGAACGACGGGGTGCCGTCGCCATGGCGGATTTCCTTGCGGCCCCATCCGGTTTCCAGCGCCGCCTGGCTGACCATGAAGGACGCCGGGATGCCGGTGGCCTTTTCAGCTTCTTGCGCCGCTGCACTGTGCTGCTGCACGAAGCCGGCAGCGCCCGTCTGCGGGATGCGCGTAGGCTGCGGCGTGGCCGCAAGCGGCGCGACTGTGTTGTTGGCCGAGCCGGTGACGGGAATTGGCCCCGGGCTCAGGCCCATCTGGCGTTCCAGCTGTTTCATGATGGCTTCGGACAAACCACCCGGCCGGCCCGCCAGCTGGCCGGCCCACTGCGTGTCCAGCATCTCCATGCCCATGCTGCGGCCCGACGTGGCCCCGCTGTCGTCCATCAAGCCACTTTGCAGCGTGGTGCTGCGCATGCTTTTCATCAGCTCGTTCATGAACAGCGTCTCGAACTGCCGCGCGGCCTCGCGCACAGCACCCTTGGGGTCACCTGCGGCGCGGCTGCGCAGCGCGTCCAGCGACTTGCTGTCGTAGGCCAGGCCCTGGCGCGAGAGCTGCGAAGGCAGTTGCGCAGGCAGTTGCGGGATGGAAGTCACGTCAGATCACTTCGATTTCAGCGTGCAAGGCACCGGCGCTCTTCATGGCCTGCAGGATGGCCAGCAGGTCCATCGGCGTGGCGCCCAGGGCGTTGAGCGCCTTGACCACGTCGGCCAGCTTCACGCCGGCGGGCATCTGGATCAGTGCACCGCCTTGCTGCGAGATGGAGATGTCGCTCTTTTCTGCGCTGACGGTCTGACCCTGACCCAGCGCGTTGGGCTGACTGACCACGGGCGTGGTGCTGATGGTCACTGACAGGTTGCCGTGCGCCACCGCGCAGGCACTCAACGTGACGGCATCGTTCAGCACCACCGAACCGGTGCGGGCATTCAGCACCACACGTGCCGCCGGCTTGGCCAAGGTCAGGGTCAGGTTCTCGATCTCGGCCAGGAAGGCCAACCGCTCCTGCGGTGTGGGCGGCATGCGCACGCGCACGCTGCGCCCGTCCAGCGCCTGCGCGGTGCCTTCGCCCTTGGCGTTGTTGATGGCCCGGGCCACGGCGTTGGCCGTGGCGTAGTCGTTGGCGGTCACGCCCAGCTGCAAAGAATCACCGTCCAGCAGCGGCGTGGGCACGCTGCGCTCGACGCTGGCGCCGTCCGGTATGCGGCCGGCCGCGAGATGGTTGATCTGCACCTTCGACCCGCCCGCCGCTGCACCCGCACCGCCGACGATCAGGTTGCCCTGCGCCAACGCGTAGACCTGGCCGTCGGCGCCCTTCAGCGGCGTGGCAATCAGCGTGCCGCCACGCAGGCTCTTGCTGTTGCCCAGCGACGAGACGTTGACGTCGATGGCCTGCCCCGGCTGCGCGAAGGGCGGCAGCTGCGCCGTCACCAGCACCGCGGCCACGTTTTTCGGGCTCATGGTCACGCCTTGCGGCAGTGTCACGCCCATCTGTTGCAGCAGCGCGTTCAAGCTTTGTGTGGTGAAGGGGGTCTGCGTGGCCTGGTCACCGGTGCCGTCCAGGCCCACCACCAGGCCATAGCCGAGCAACTGGTTGCTGCGCACACCCTGCACGCTGGCCACTTCCTTGACGCGCACGGCGGCGCTCGCGGGCGCGGGCCACCATACCGCCGAGCTGGCGGCCAGGAAGGCCAGCACCACGACCCAGCGCAGCACACGTTCGGACTGGTCTTGCATCGGGGCACCCATCAGATCGGCATCACGCTGAGGAAGATGCGCGACAGCCAACCGATGGCCTGCGCCTCGGCCTGCTGACCGCGCCCGCGCTGCTCCAGTCGCACATTGGCGATGGCGCTGCTGGTGATCGAGTTGCCGGGCTGAATGGCGCGCGGATCCACCTGACCCGAGAAGCGCAACACGTCGACGTTTTCATTCACGCCGATCTGTTTTTCGCCCGCGATCAGCAGGTGGCCGTTGGGCAGCACGCTGCGCACCACCACCGTGATGGTGCCGCTGAAGTCGTTGCTGCTTTCGGTGGTGCCCTTGCCTGCGAAGTTGTTGCCGCTGGTGGCGTCGGCCGTGGCCCGTGCAAACGCCGAAGGCCGCACGCCCGGCAGCGCGGTGATGGACGCAGACAGCGTGCCGCCCTTGTCCACAGTGCTGGTGGATTTCTGCGTGGCGCTGACCTTCTCGATGATCTGCACCGTCAGCGTGTCGCCGGCCAGGCGGGCGCGATGGTCCTCGAACAGCGGCCGGTAGCTGACGGCCTGGAAGATGGAACCGTTGTGGGCCACGTTCTGTGGTGGTGCGGCCACCAGCACCGGTGCCGTGTCGGCCATCTGCACACGCGGGCCCAGCCACACGCAGCCTGCCAGCAGGGCCGGCGCCGCCAGCAACCACAACCGCACGATGCGAAGCACGGCGCCGCTCACAGCTGCGACAGACGCTGCAGCATCTGGTCCGAGGTCTGGATGGCCTTGGAATTGAGTTCGTAGGCGCGCTGGGTGGCGATCATCGACACCAGCTCTTCCACGACGTTGACGTTGCTGCCTTCGACCCAGCCGTTTTGCACCGCGCCCAGGCCGTTGCTGTTGGGCGCGCCTGCAGAAGCCGTGCCCGAGGCCGCGGTTTCTGCATACAGGTTGCCGCCGCGCGACTCCAGGCCAGCCGGGTTGACAAAGGCCGCCAGCTGCAACTGCCCCAGCACCTGCGGCGCCACCTGGCCCGACACGGTGGCGTTGACCGTGCCGTCGGGGCTGACGCTAAAGCTGGTGGTGTTGGCGGGCACCGTGATGCCCGGCAGCACGGCGTAACCGGCGCTGGTGACCAGGGCGCCGGTGGCATCGACCTGGAAAGCGCCGTCCCGCGTGTAGCCGGTGGTGCCATCGGGCATCTGCACCTGGAAAAAGCCCTGGCCCTTGATGGCGACGTCGAAGTTGTTGCCGGTCTGCTGCAGCGTGCCCTGCGAAAAGTTGCGTGTGGTGGCAGCGGCGCGCACGCCCAGGCCCACCTGCAAGCCCGTGGGCAGCTGGCTTTGTTCACCCGTTGCTGCACCGGCAGCGCGCAGGTTCTGGTACATGAGGTCTTCGAACACCACGCCGGCGCGTTTGAAGCCGTTGGTGCCGACGTTGGCCAGGTTGTTGGAGATGGCGTCCAGCTTGGTCTGCTGGCCTTCCATGCCGGTCTTGGCGATCCAGAGAGAGCGGATCATGGTGAGCGTGTCCTTCAGTGGGTAGGCCATCTTCGGCGCCACTGAAGGCGGGCGACGGGCGAAAAAGAGGCCGGCATGCCGGCTATATGTGTTGGCCCCCACGCTCGCTGGCAGTTTGCCCCCAGGCTCGCTGACAGTTTGCCCCCAGGCTCGCTGGCGCTCGCCGCCCCCCGTGGGGGCCGTCCCCGAGCGGCCCGGCAGAGCCGGTTCCGCCGGGGGAATCTTGATCTGGGGCGCGTTGCTGCCGGGTCTGTGACGGCACTGGCTCAGCTGCGCCGCTGCAGAGCTGCTTACCGCGCTGCTGCGGCGCTGCTGCGGCGCTCCAGCGGTGCTGCTGCGGTGCTACTGCGGTGCCAGCAGCTTGGCCGCACCGGCCTCGCGCTGTTCGGCGCCCTGCAGCATCTTCATCTGCTGCTCGAACTGGCGTGCGGCGGCGATCATGGCGACCATGGTTTCGACCGGGCTCACGTTCGAGCCTTCCAGCGCGCCGGTCTGCACGCGGGCGTTGGGGTCGGCGGGCAGGTCACCAGCGCCAGCGGCAGCGCGAAAGAGGCCGTCGCTGCCGCGGTCCAGCGGCGCTTCGGGTGTCACCAGCTTCAGGCGACCCACCTGTTGGGGTCGGCCACCGCCGGTGGTCGTGGTGATGGTGCCGTCGATGGCCACGTCCACTGCGGCATTCACGCCGATGGTGATGGGCCCGCCGTCACCCTGCAGCGCCAGGCCACCGGTGGTGACCAGTTGGCCTTCGGCGTTGACTTGCAGCGAACCGGCGCGGGTGTAGGCCTCGGCGCCGTCAAGGCCCTGCACGGACAGCCAGGCGTTGCCTTGCAGCGCCACGTCCAGTGAACGACCCGTGCTCTGCACCGGGCCTGAACGGGTGTCGTGGCCGATGGTGGACTCGAGCGCATAGACCCGCGTGCTGGCGCCGTCGCCCAGCACCGGCACGGCGCGGAAGGCCTGCATTTCGGCGCGAAAGCCATTGGTCGATGCGTTGGCCAGGTTGTTGGCCAGCGTGTCCTGCCGCTGCATCGTGGCCTTGGCCCCGGCCATCGACAGATAGATCAGGCGGTCCATCTCGGCCTACCGACGATCAGCGGAGATTGACCAACGTCTGCAGCACCTGGTCCTGCGTCTTGATCGTTTGTGCGTTGGCCTGGTAGATGCGCTGTGCGGTGATCATGTTCACCAGCTCACCCGTGAGGTCGATGTTGCTTTCTTCCAGCGCACCCGACTGCAGCACACCCAGGTTGCCGTCGCCGGGCACGCCCATC
>Ga0209181_10005620_pt1 | contig 17986 bp, 15 predicted proteins | sample MAT05_FD_187208 | JGI IMG/M metagenome (GOLD analysis project Ga0209181, IMG submission 187208) | Freshwater microbial communities from Lake Fryxell liftoff mats and glacier meltwater in Antarctica - MAT-05 (SPAdes) (version 2) | ecosystem: Environmental > Aquatic > Freshwater > Ice > Liftoff...
GACATTTTTTTTATTTGTTGGTTGGTAACATTCGCAAAATTAGGAACGCGGTTGGAATAAAGGCTTTTGGCCTAAAACTACTTCCCAAAGACAAAGACCACCTTTTATTGTTCATCAATTATTACCCGTAAAAATGCTCCGTGCTGCTCTTTTGGATCTTTACAACGGCGAACAAAATCGCGGCATCCCGATGCTGAAAAGTATTTTGAGCCGATACGACGAAGTAATGGATTTTGACCATTTCGATGTACGCGCCAGGTGCGAAATTCCTGATCTTTCCTACGACATTTACCTTTTTTCTGGCGGCCCGGGAGATCCACTTGAAAGTGGTGGAAATTGGCAAGCTCCCTTTTTTAAACTAATTGAGGATCTCTGGCAGCACAATCAGCAAACTTCCGAGGCAAAAAAACATTGTTTTTTTATCTGTCATTCTTTTCAAATGGCGTGTCATCATTTTGGCCTTGGCGAAGTAACCCAACGATATAAAATGTCATTTGGCACTTACCCTGTTTATAAAACGCATGAAGGGAAAGCAGAACCATATTTTGAAGGCCTGCCCGACCCGTTTTATATCGCCGATTTTCGGCGCTATCAGGTGGTGAACCCAAAGCACAAAAGATTCAAGGAACTCGGTGCCGAGATTTTATGCCTCGAAAAACTGCGTCCACATGTTCATTATGAACGAGCGATCATGGCTGTAAGGTTTAGTCGGGAGATGATTGGAACACAATTTCATCCAGAGGCAGACCCGGGAGGCTTGCTACAATATTTCTTGGAAGAAGAACGAAAAAAATCAATTGTGGAGGAGCATGGCGCCTCGCGGTATGATAGAATGATCCGAGATTTGGCGAACCATGGCAAAATTCAACGCACCTTCGAAACCCTGATACCTGCCTTTTTGGAGGGCGCGCTGGAGGAATTGGAAGAACTGGAATACGTCTGATGTGCTTAGAAACTGTTTCTTAAACAAAAGCGGTTCAAAGCAAGACTGCTTTGAACCGCTTTTTGCAAAAAGGAGTGGACTCAAAATAGGGCCAACCCTTTAAAATCAAGCACTGACGTTCTGCTCCAAATAAGAGATCGCTTGACCTACAGTTTGGATGCCTTCTGCTTGCTCGTCGGGAATAGACACATCGAATTCTTTTTCAAATTCCATGATCAGTTCTACGGTATCGAGCGAGTCGGCGCCGAGGTCGTTGATGAAGCTTGCCTCGAGGGTCACTTCAGATTCGTCAACGCCCAATTTGTCAATGATAATTTTTTTTACGCGGTCGGCTACGTTTGCCATGATTTTCAAAACTTGTTGGTGAAAAAAATTCAATTTTTCAGGGGGCAAAGAAACGCCAACTGGCAGGTTTATCAAACCTTTTGACCTTATTTTTTTATCGACCAGCAAATAAATAATATCCCCCCTTTTTGTAAATCAAACACTTAGCTGCTTTTCAAGCAGGTTAAAAAGAGGAAGCAGCTTAAATCTTTTCTGTTGTTTCTGATTTTTATGGACAGAAATGAAGCGCCATTCGGTTGGTAAGCTTGCCGGCTATTGCTATTTTTGCGCCAAAAGACTTATTGTAAGTTTTACACTTAAAATTTAAAAAAAGAATGACACTCTCGGAAGCGGCAGCATTGCTTGAAAAAAACAAATCACCCATGCGCAAAGATGGTTCACAATTTACCAAAATCGTCGCCACAGTAGGGCCTGCATGTAGCTCTCCGGAGATGCTCCTAGAACTTATTCAAGCAGGTGTAGATGTTTTCCGCCTCAACTTTAGCCATGGTTCTCACCAAGACCATCTACAGGTTATTCAGCGCATTCATGCTATCAATGAAAAGTATAAGCTCCACATTGGCATTCTTGCTGATTTGCAAGGCCCCAAGCTTAGGGTTGGCAAAATCAAAGACAATGCGCTTCACCTGGCCGAGGGTGATATCATTACCATTACAAATGACGAGAAGGCGGAGGGTACAAAGGATAATATTTACATGTCTTACGACCAATTTGCCGAAGACTGTGAAGTGGGCGAGCGCATTATGATGGACGATGGCAAATTGATTTTTGAAGTGGCTGAAACCAACAAAAAAGATACTGTTCGCCTAAAAGCACTTCATGCAGGTATCCTCAGCAGCAACAAAGGCGTAAATCTGCCTGACACAAACGTAAAACTTCCAGCCCTTACTAAAAAAGATAAGGAAGACCTTGATTTCATTATTACACAAGATGTCAACTGGATTGCACTCTCTTTTGTGCGCCGGGCTGCAGACCTTGATCCGGTAAAAGAAGCCCTAGAAAAAGCAAATCATCAGGCCAAGGTCATGGCTAAAATTGAGAAGCCTGAAGCGGTCAAAAACCTGCGCGAAATAATCCGGGCCAGTAATGGAATCATGGTAGCTCGTGGAGATTTAGGGGTAGAAATGCCGATTGAACAACTGCCAATGACGCAAAAAGACATTATCCACATGTGTATGCAATATGCCAGACCGGTTATCGTAGCTACGCAAATGATGGATAGTATGATACAAAACCCTTCCCCGACTCGGGCCGAAGTGACGGATGTAGCCAACGCCGTGCTGGATGGCGCCGATGCAGTAATGCTTAGCGGCGAGACCTCCGTAGGAAAATATCCAAAACTGGTCATCCAATATATGTCTAGAATAATTGGGGAAGCAGAAAAGCAGTATTGGCCACAAATCAATACCCGCCGCCCTGTTCCATCGCCACAATTTATGCTCTATCACTCAGATGTGATTTGTTTTAGTGCCTGCAACGTTGCGGAACAACTTGGCGCAAAAGGCATTGTTGGGCACACCTCTTCAGGGTATACCGCGTTCAAAATCAGTAGCTTCCGTCCTAAATCAAAAATCTTAATCTTTAGTGATAACCACACTAAATTAGGTGCGTTCAACCTTTTGTGGGGCGTTCAATGCTTTTTTTACAATCGCTTTACTACGACGGATGAAACCATCCAAGATTGTACCGATATCCTAAAAGAAAGTGGCTTTGTCAAAACCGGAGACACCATTATAAATACAGGCTCTATGCCTATGGGACGCCGCTTGCAGACCAATATGTTAAAAGTAACCGTGGTGGAATGAATGGGTTGGGGATTTGGTAAGATGGTTAGCTGGGGATTTGGTTATGGTGCTGATGCTCGAGATTGCACCATAACCAAATCCCCAGCTAACCAAATCACCAAAAAAACACCCTCAATAGCCAACATCTCCGAATTTCCCGCACTTATCTTTGCGCCCTATGACTGAACCGCATCCACTCAAGATTTACAATACCCTTTCAGGAAAAAAGGAAGAATTCCGCCCTATCACCCCAGGCCATATCGGGATGTATGTCTGCGGCCCTACCGTGTATAATGAGGTGCATCTTGGTAATTGCCGAACCTTTTGCAGCTTCGATACCATTTACAGATACTTGTTACACCTAGGCTATAAAGTGCGTTATGTGCGCAACATAACAGATGTTGGCCACCTGACCGACGATGGAGAGGATCGTATGGCAAAAGGTGCAAAAATTGCCCAACTCGAACCTATGGAAGTAGCACAACGCTACACGGTGGGCTTCCATGATATGATGCGGATCTTCAACACCTTGCCTCCAAGCATCGAACCTCGCGCCACCGGCCACATACTCGAGCAAATCGAAATGGTACAGCAAATCCTGGATAAAGGATTGGCGTACATGATCAATGGATCAGTGTATTTCGATGTACCCAAATTTGACGCAGCAAATGAAGGGGTTTACGGATCAGTAAGTGGCCGTATCCTTGAAGATCTTTACACTGAAACCCGGGAGCTGAAAAGCCAGGAAGAGAAAAAACACCCGGCCGACTTTGCTATCTGGATGAAAGCTCGCCCACAGGATTTGATGATCTGGAATAGCCCCTGGTCAGTCGGTTTCCCAGGGTGGCATTTGGAGTGCTCTGCTATGAGTACCAAATATTTGGGGAAAACATTCGATATCCATGGCGGAGGCAACGACCTCAAATTTCCGCACCATGAAAATGAAGTAGCACAAAACTATGGCGCATGCGGATGTCATCCCGCCAATTATTGGGTGCACACCAATATGTTACTGCTCAATGGCAAGAAAATGAGCAAAAGTGATGGCAATACCATTTCACCAACAGAGCTTTTCACCGGCGACAGCGAGCATACAAGCAAATCATACTCGCCTATGGCTGTGCGCTTTTTTATGCTTCAAGCGCACTATCGAAGCACACTTGACATTACAGATGATGGCTTGATGGCGGCTGAAAAAGGTTTTATTAAAATCATGGAAACCAACAGGATACTGCAAAGTCTGCCCGTGGATGCCCGTGCTTTCGATGGCTCTGAATCGGATACAGATCGAACTATTTTAGCCTTGGTTCATGATGCCTTTGCTGGTATGGACGATGACTTCAATACAGCGATCTCCATTGCTTCCTTAAATGAAATGGGGAGTTTTGTACATAAATTGGTCAACCAGCAATTAGGATCGAGTGAAATAGCCCCCTGGGTTATTGAACGCATGAAAACGGTATTCAGCACCTTTCTTTTTGACATTTTTGGACTAAAAGATGAATCCAATTCAAGCCAAGATAGCGGAACGCTGGAAGGGCTGATGGCACTTATTCTTGACATTAGAGGATTAGCACGAGATCAAAAGGACTGGACAACAAGCGACAAAATACGCGATACGCTATCTGCGGTAGGGATCACAGTAAAGGATGGAAAAGAAGGCGTAAGTTGGGCAAAAGCGTAATGTTTATGTTACACACAAATACGAGCCCCTCGGAGTGCGCTTCAAGGGGCTCGTGCTTGTGTGTCGTTTTCGTCAACTTTTCAAAATAGTAAGCGGTGTCCCACCATTTTGACTGAAATTCGCATCTTCAATATTGTAGTGCGGTTATCTGAACGCTAAAATATACTCGACCATGCCCACTGACGATAGAATCCGCAAAAGAGGAGCTGCCCGAATGCCAATACTCATTTTGGGGTTCAGTATGACAGCCTTTTACATTATACTAGGATCATGGCTATTTTTGGATAAAACCTTTCTAGCTTACATCCCAGCAGAATTTCGAAATATTTTTGCCGGTATGTTACTGGTATACGGCATCTATAGGGGCTGGAGGGTCTATGCCGATCACTTTTAAAAGACGCTGTTATGCTACGCAAACTTTTGATTTTTACGATTTTAACCCTGCTCTGGATTTCTTGTGCCGAGCGCGACAAGTCGGGCAAAGCACTTGACACCATAACTACCGGTGAAATAACCATCGCAGTAGAGGAAGGTTACAAGCCAGTGATTGCCTCGTGCATTGACGTTTTTGACTCCATTTACCGAACTGCAAAAATTATTCCCCATTATGTCTCGGAGGGGGAGGCGGTCAACTCCTTGATCCAAGATTCAGTGCAAGTCATTATCATTGGTCGGCAACTGACCTCAAAAGAGGCAGAGTATTTTAAATCCCGAGGATTTTCTCCGCCCACCACACCTATCGCCTATGATGCACTGGCGTTTGTGCTCAACCCTTCCAATATGGATACAGTATTAACCATCCAACAGGTAAAAGACATACTTATTGGGAAAATTACAGCTTGGAAGGATGTCAATCCCAAATCAAAATTAGGAACCCTCCAACTGGTATTTGATAATCCAGGTAGTGGAACGTTGCGTTATGTACGCGATTCTGTGGTCGGAGGGCAAGAGCTTTCCAAACAAGCCTCTGCATTGAAAAACAATGAAGAGGTGATTGAATATGTGAGCAAAAACAAAAATGCCATTGGTGTTATTTCGGCAAACTGGATTTCAGATACGGATGATGGAGGGGTGCAAAAATTCATGCGCGAAATAAGAATAGCTGATGTGGCCAAAGAGACTGGGAAGGAAGGTTATGGTCCTTACCAAGCTTTTCTTGCCACTGGCGACTACCCTTTTAAGCGCACCATATACATCATCAATGCGCAAGCCCGACGCAATGGCCTTGGGGCTGGGTTTGCCTCTTATTTGGCCAAAGATGGCCAACGAATTATGCTCAAAGATGGGCTTTTGCCAGCCAACGCAGTAACTCGTTTGATTAAATCAAGCCATTGAGCAAGGTGTGAATAATAACTCGTTACTTTCAGGCAGAATATTCACACGATCCTCAAATTCAAACGTTTAGCAAAACACCTGACTCAGGTGTTTATTTTGCCCTAGAAATTCGTCTCTAAAAATAGAACTTCGCCGCGCTGTAAATTAGGCAAGTGAAGTGTGCATCAGTTTTAAAACACAAAACTTTTTCCGAACAATGACAAATCTTCTGAAAAAAGCCCTTTTCCTTGGGGCAATCTTTTTTGCTCAAACGGCTTTTGGCCAAAGCCACGCAGCGGGCAATGAGGCTATGCAGCTTGAAGACTGGGACAAGGCTATCAGTGTATTTTCTGGTTTAACCCAGGCCAATCCAGCTGATCAAAGTGCTTTTTTGAGCCTTGGCAATGCCTACCTTGCGAAAGGTGATAAGGATAAGGCGCTGGCTAATTTCAACGCTGCATATGCTGCAAAATCTGATGGCCCAATGGCTTTTGTGGCTAATGGTCGCATCCTTTTGCTTCAAAACAATAGTGCTGAAGCAGACAAACAGTTTGCAAAAGCAAAAAAGAACGCCAGAAAAGACATGACCACCTGGCGCCAGATTGGAGAATCCTACTTTTATTATAAAGAGCCGGGTGCAAAAAAACCTAATTTAACTCGCGCAGAAGGCTATCTCAAAGAAGCACTTGAGGTCTCTTCCAAAGATTTCGCGCTGCAAATGTCACTTGGCACTTGCTACAAAGAAATGTCAAATGGTGGCCCGGCGGCTCAGCACTATGAGTACGCAGAGGCCATAGAACCTCAAAATCCGCTGCCAAAATTGATGCTGGCTATAGTATACCGAATCGCTAAGGTGCCAGAAAAACCGATTATTTTTTATAACAAAGCCATCCAAACAGCACCAAGTTATACTCCTGCTTTACGCGGCAAAGCGGAGTACCTCTTCTTTGTGCTTTATAAATATGTGGATGCTACTCAAGCTTATAAAGAGCTGGTAGCAAAGGGTGCTGATGTGACAATCGAAGACGAAATGCAGTTAGCCAACTGTTATTACCTGATTAAAGACTGCAAATCTTGCAGCGATCTGGTAGAAAAAATCCTCCAAAAAGACCCTACCAAAAACTACTTAAGGCGCCTACAAGCCTACTGTGATTACGAAAATGGCGACCTAGAGCGGGGTTTGAAAATACTAAACGAGTATTTTACAATTGTTGTGCCAGAGAAACTCCTGCCATCTGATTATGAGTATCATGCCAAGTTTTTGATACAAACTAAAGGCGATACAACTCAAGCCATCAATGATTACAAAAAAGTAATTGAAATGGACAGCAGCAAATGGACGCTTTATGAGGACATTGATAAGTTGGAATGGGCGCGTAAAGACTATTGTGGTGCCTTAAAAGTGTATAAAATGTACCTTGATTCTGTAGCAACGCCAAAGGCAACAGAATGGTACAACTTAGGTATGCGTAACTATTTCTGCAAAGAGGATTCAATGCACTACCAAAATGCTGAAAAGGCTTTTGCAAAAGTTACAGAAATTAACCCGGCAGCTACAATAGGCTGGCTTTGGGCGGCAAAATCTGCGGCATTTCAAGACCCTTCCCCAGACTCAATTGCGGTACACCCTGAATTGGCAAACGAATATGGCAGGGCTCGCGGCTACTATGAAAAGTATGCAGAAGTAGCTGAGCCAGAGAAGGATAAAAACAAAAAAGACCTTTTGAAAGCCTACCAATATCTGGCTTACTGCTATTTTGTGAAGGTTGAGGCCGACAAGTTTAATCCATTAATGGATAAGTGGCAAGGCTTAGAAACTGACCAAAATCAGATTCTAATTATCACAGAAATGCGCGCAGCTTTTGGAAAAGAACTGGCCCCAAAGGACGGCAGCGGAAAAAACTAACGCTCAACCTCCTACAGAAATTCATAACGGGCTTCCTGCAATTTGTAGGAGGCCCGTTGTCATTTGAAGGCGCGCGGTTGGAATTGAATTGTTCGAAAAATCAAGGTCATTTGGGCTTTCAATTTGTCAAAAACTGTCAAGCAGCGATATTATCGTCTAATGCATCTGTTGAAATGCGTACCTTCGGGGAGTTTGCCACCCCAGCGAACCAACTTTACAGAGCTCCCAACTATCGTAATCCATTGGACGAATACGAACTTATCCGAGGTTGCTTGCGCGGGTCAGCGCAGTGCCAGCGCGACTTGTACGAGCGATTCGCTGGCAAGATGTATGCGGTGTGCCTGCGGTATGCCCGCAGCAGAGAGGACGCGGCAGATATTTTACAAGAAGGTTTTTTAAAGGTTTTTACTAAATTAGGACAGTTTCAGTTTCAAGGATCGTTCGAGGGTTGGGTGCGACGCGTAATGGTAAACACGGCATTGAGGGCCTATCAGAAACAACGCTTTGAATTTGAACAGACAGGATACGAAAGATTGCCCGAAATGCCTGTGGATCCTGATGCTATGGGCATGCTTTCTGAGGCGGAATTGTTAAATCTGGTGCGTCAATTGCCGGATGGATATCGTGCTGTGTTCAACTTGGTAGCCATAGAAGGCTATTCACATGCAGAAGCCGCTACGCTTTTAGGTATTCAGGAAAGCACCTCCCGCTCGCAACTGACTAAGGCACGGCGGCATTTAGAGGTAGAAGTAGGAAAATTGGAACGAATTCTGCTTTGAGATAGAAAACATAAACAGGGCGTTAAAACCCCGTCCATTATCAAATGATCACTCCATTACAAGGAAAGAAATATGGAAAACCAGAATACTAAAATTGACGAAATTTTTCGACTGCGGCTGCACGACGCGGAGGTGCCCCCCCCTCCGTTCGTGTGGCCGGCTGTCGAATCTGAGCTGCGCAAAAGCCATAAAAGGTTGGCGCTTTGGCTGATTGCATTTGGCACTTTGGCTGTTGGTGCTTGGCTCTGGCAGTCAGATTTGTGGAGCAATGCAAACCACGCCATCGTCTCTATCCCAGTGGCAGACAACCCAAAGGAGGAGCAAGCAGTGCATATTTTGGAACAGGAAAACCCCACCCAGAATACCATTACAAGGGTGGAAAAAGCACCAATTCAGTCTACAAAAATGTCCAATTCGGAAACGACAAATCTATCATTAGCTAAAGGAAAATTTGCTCTAGATAGTCCTCAAAAGGTGGCCAGGACTAGTGCTGAAGATTTGGATCCCATTGCAAAAAAAGGTGACGAGCATCGCTTAAAAATATCAGACGGTCAGAATATATCCAGCTTGGCAACAGCCAAATTATCACCTACGCCAGAGGAGCCAAATTTTTCAGCATCCAACACGGAAGTATCCTTCTTAACGACACAATCCTTAAAAATTAACGATCCACAGCTAGTCACATCGGCAGTTCAACCCCCAAAAACAGCTTTGCCTAAAGCATTTAAACCATTTGCTCGGCGGAAAAAGGAACAACCAAAGTTTTGCTACGATTTTGCCAGGCATCCAAGTGCGTGGATGATAGACGTGTATGCAGGGCCGGCTTTGGCACAACGGTCGCTAACTAGTCGCCTTGACGACGAGCCTTACCTCAAACAAAGATTAGCTACGGAGCAGCGTAGTACCGCAATGACTGCCGGGCTTCGCGCATCTTTGATGTTTAATGGCAATTTTTTAGTGCGTACAGGATTGAATTTCGATAGGGTGACAGAGCAGTTTGAATACATAGATCCGACCTATATAAAACTCACCATAAAGAATAATTATGTGAATGGCCAATTTGTAGGCACAGATACCGTAGTCGAGTACGGTGAAAACTACCTTAAAACCTACAATCGCTATACGATGCTTGATATCCCGCTTATGGTTGGCATAGAAATGCGTCACGGTCGCTCAGGATTCAGCATCAACGCAGGTTTTTCTGCCAATGTTCTTTTCCAAAAGGGTGGGGTAATCATTGATCCAAATACTCACGAACCAGCACGTTTTGGCCGCATTTCAAATGATCCTAATGCAGTTGGGCCGAAAACAGCCTTAAGTCAAGACGTATTTCGCACTAACTTGGGTCTGAGTGCCACGGCCAGCGTCCAGTGGTATTGGCATCTAAACTCGCATTTCCGACTCTTTGTAGAGCCATCATTTAGGCAGGTTTTGCGCCCCGTTACCTTGGGTAGCCATCCAGTCGAGCAACGGTATAGTATGTTAGGGCTAAGACTGGGTGCAACAAAGATATTCTAAAGGCGGGGTGATTTAACCTCAAAAAATGAAGGACAGGCAGCGCATGGTGCACAAATCGGGTCTATAAAAAAGTTCAAAACACCAGTTATTAACACCAATAAAAATGTCACGCATTAGATTACCATATTGGCCCGTGTTGCTCCTAGCCCTGTGTAGTTGTCGCAAGGATGTGGAACAATTCGCAGCCTATACGCCCTCAGCGCAAGACCTCAGTAATTGGTTGGCTGAGCAAGTGCCCGGCACATCAACCCATTCGACATTCACGCTCAACAATCTTACCACAGATAAGGTACTAGAAACGCCGAGTGGTGCTAGAATCTTTCTGACGGATACTGATAACCTCTTTTCCGACCCAATTACGGGCTTGCCAGTACTTTGCAGTACCTGCCCTGATTTGAAGGTGGAGGTCACGGAGGTACTAGACAAAAGTGACATTGTTGCACGAGGGTTGAATACCATAGATAAGGACGGAATACTTTTTGAAAGTGGAGGCATGGTGCGCGTAACGGTAACTTGCAATGGAAAGCAATTAGCACTTTTGCCTGATCGAAATTTAAAGATCCAGCTTCCAATCATTGGTACTCAAAGTGGCTATTTTGTGTTCTCACAGAACATGGGAAAATGGACGAATAGCAATCAGGAGGTTTTTGAAGCAGTTTGGCCAGTATCTAACGGCAGTACTTATGCGGGGTACGAGCTTTTGGTGAAAAATTTAGGCTGGTCAGCTTGCGGCCGGCATTTGACCGATTCAACATCGTCTTTTTGCATTGAACTTCCTTCCGGGTTTGCCGATCAAAACACATTGGCATACCTTATATTTAAGCACCAAAATATTGTGGTGCCGCTTCAATATGATTTGGGTCAAAATAAATTTTGCTATCCCAATATCCCGGCGGGATTTCAGGTACAGTTAGTAGCTGTTAGCAAATTAGGAGAGCGATTTTGGCTTGGAAAAGCAGAAACAGAGGTGGGTACCAATGCTACATTCACCTTGGGTACACAAGAAATATCCAAAGAGGCTGTGCTAAATTTTGTCAAAAGTCTCTGACCATCAAGAAAATATCCGTGTTTAGTAATTTCGTACAGAGCCGAGTCGGGAAAGTCCGTCTCGGCTTTTTTTATTTTTGCAGCCTATCCGCTCGTTGTATACCACCGATTTGTCCTGTTGCAACGAAGTGAATACCGTTACACAAGCCTTGCGTTTCGGGTCTCAGAGAATTTCATCGGGACTCAACGACCGGGCGTCACACGTTCCTCAAGGAAGCCTTTTATAATGCCCCATCTTACTGTATTTATCAATTCGGGCCAGGATCCGTTCATCAGAGTCTTGTCCTATTAATTTAGCCAACTCAGCCTTAATATGCATTTTGAGTGTTTCAGCCATTTCTTCAGGCGCATTGTGCCCGCCTCCAAGCGGTTCTTTTACAATACCATCAATTAGGCCAAAGGATAGCATATTGTCTGCATCTAGTTTTAGTGCATCTGCAGCCTGTTCTTTAAAATCCCACGAGTGCCAGAGGATAGAAGAACAGGATTCTGGAGAAATAACGGAGTACCAAGTGTATTCTAGCATAAAAACCTGATCACCAAGCCCAATGCCAAGTGCACCGCCAGATGCTCCTTCTCCAATGATGTAGCAGAGGATGGGTACGCGTAATTGGGCCATCTCGAAAAGATTACGCGCAATGGCTTCTGCCTGGCCACGCTGTTCGGCTTCAATTCCAGGGAATGCTCCAGGAGTATCAATAAGCGTTACGACTGGGAATCCGAACCGTTCAGCCATTTTCATCAATCTCAATGCTTTGCGATATCCCTCAGGGTTTGCCATTCCAAAATTGCGGTATTGGCGCATTTTGGTGTTTACGCCTTTTTGGTGACCGATAACCACAACAGTTTGGCCGTCCAAATCGGCTAAGCCGCCTACAATTGCATGGTCGTCTCCTGCATAACGATCACCATGCAGTTCAATAAATTTTTGGCAAATTGTGGTCAGGTAATACAGGGTGTAAGGGCGCTCAGGGTGGCGGGAGAGTTGTACTTTCTGCCATCCCGTAAGGTTTTTGTATATTTCTTCGCGTTTACCGTGGATTTTGCTTTCTAGCTCGCGGGTCATTGCACTCACATCTAGTTCTCCTTTTTCGCCTACTTCTTTTAGCTTCTCTAACTGTTCGTAGAGTGCTTCTAGAGGCTTTTCAAAATCCATAAAAGTCATTGCCATAGCGAGGGTAGATATTTGAGCGGTCTTTTAATGGGCGGGCAAAGATACGCTTCGAGCCGTTGTTTTTCTTTGCGGGCAATAATTTGCTCTTGACTGGAAAATTTTTTGCAAAAAAATTTGTTGCTGCGAAGTTATAAAAACTATCTTTGCACCCGCTTTTGAAAAGAAGCATTGGATTGGTAGTTCAGTTGGTTAGAATGCCGCCCTGTCACGGCGGAGGTCGCGGGTTCGAGTCCCGTCCAGTCCGCAAAAATTTAGGCTAATATCCTGTTGATCAGGGTGTTAGCCTTTTTTCTTTTTTGTTTGGCTAGGGATTTGGGTATACTACCCGTGCAGGGTCAGGTAATGACCTATGGTATGCACTCAAAACCCTTGATTATCAACCACTTTTAAGAAAACGCTGGAGTCCAACACCAATGGCCTTCGGCACAAATACCAAGCTTTGTCATCTTGACGAGACCTGGCCGCTTACAGTGCACGTATGCTCGGAATTTGCCTTTAAACTAAATTAACTTTTCTATAAAGGCAAGTACTCCATCTAAGCGCACTTGATGCGGAAGGTTCCCGACAGGTTGACAAAGATGAGTACTCGGGTTGAAAAAAAGAAAATCTGCTTATCTTTGATATTCAAGTAGTTTCCGCCTCGCGTGGCATTCTCCCTGCCTCGCCGATTTATTTTTCAAAAACAGTCGTGTAAAGTTCATTTAAATTTTCGCCCTCTGAAAAGCCACTTTATGGGGCAAGACGTACGGTCGGAAGTGCAAGAAAAAACAATTTTAGTAAGTATTTGTACATTTTTAGGGCGAAATTGACCTGATATTTTTATTGTCAGAAACCTGACGTATAGAAAAATCAGGTTTGAGTGAATCGAAACCAGAAGATATTTTTGTAGAAACAAATGCTACTCATTATGAAACAAATAGCCTTTTTAATAGCTTTTGCATGCAGCACTTTTCATGGTTTTGGCCAGGTGGTCTGGAACAAAAAACTACCCGCTTCTGATGCCTTGCCGAGGTTTTCTGAACTCAATTTTACAGACGGCTCGTATTGGGTCACTACGGACAATAGCCTGACCCAAATCAATGAAACAGGGACCATTACAGGTCAGGCTTCCAGTAGTATCGGTTTTGAATTTTTCTGGATCTGGGGAAGCAAAATCACGCCAGGCGCCTCCGCTATGCCTTATTTTATCCTGGCCCGGTTAACAGCACTTGCTCCGGACAATGGCTATACCCTTGCACACTACAAACCTGGCTTTGGTATTGTAAACCAGGTCGTATTTACAGATTCCCTTTCTTCGGTTACGCAGAGTAGGGCCCCCGTATTTGTTGCGGTTGACAACAGCACCCTGTTGGTTTTCGGTCATAAAGTCATTCGGAAGATACAGCACAATGCAAGTGGCGCTATTTCAGAGGCCTGGACCAAACTGCTTTCGTTTAAAACCAACGATGCCGTGTGGACAGGCAGCCAGGCCATTTTTTGCGACGCATTGGGAAATTTTAAAGCCCTCGATGCCGCCGGAAATTTGCTTTGGGAAAAGACGCAGCCCTTCAGCTCAAAGTCAATAAAACTAGTACCTGATGGCATTATTGGATGTGGGAATGCGGCCTCAGGGGAAGGCCTTGTATTTAAACTGGATTTCAACGGTAACCTGTTGTGGAGCAAAATACTGGCGGAGCCGAAAATTAACGACCTGGTACTAGTGTCTGATGGAGGAATACTCCTTACTGGGGAGACAACAACTTCGGATTGGCTGGTGCTGAAAACGGATGGACTTGGCAACCCAGTTTGGTCACGTAGCTATGAAAAAGGCAGGGGCTGGGAAATTGAGCAATCTTCCGATGGCGGAGCTGTCGTCCTTTGGCATCTCTCATCGGGTCATTACCGAATTAAACTAGCCAAAATAGATGCCCTTGGAAATACGGTACCTGAAGATACTGAGCTAAGCCCGATCGTAGAAAGAACCTTGCGCACATCCGGTGCAAAGGCAATCCAGTACCCGGTGGAAGGTTTGTTTTTTGATGGCTCCAGTTCCAGGCTGCATATTCCCGCAGACAGCAATACGTCGCCAATATATACCAATAGCCCTTGGATAGGAGGGCTGGACGCTTCCGGCAATCTTCACATTGCGGCCACGACCTACGGCAGCACTCCGGCAGATTATCGCGCTGGTCTTGCATCGAGCCCGGCAAAGGACTTTGAGCGGGTGTGGGCGGTTTCACGGGAAGAAATCGCACAAATCCGACGAGATTTTGGTGAAGATGGTAATCTGGATACGCCTCCACCCTTTGATTTGCTAAGCTGGCCGGCAAAGGGCAATCCACATTTTACACAAAATCTGGATTTCTCTTTGGTGACCACAAACCCGGATAGTCTGCCCGCGCCATTTATAGACCATAATGGAGATGGGATCTACAATGTGTTAGATGGAGATTACCCAAAACTCTTGGGAGACCGAATGCTCTGGTGGGCAAGAACCGACCAAACGATCCATGAAGAAACGAATGGGGCACCGCTTAGCGTGGATGTTCTTTTTACCCTCTATGGCTATGACTGTCCTCAAAATGGAGGCATCTCCCAATCAGTATTTGCTGATTATCAATTTATTAATCGTTCTGGTGCAGATTATCATGATGTTTACATGGGATTTTTTACCGATTTTGACTTGGGCTGCTCCGACGATGATCATTTAGGCACCTTGCCCGAAGCAAACAGTGTTTATGTCTACAACCAGGATGCCGTGGATGGCCAACCTGGCGCCTCTTGTGCCGCAGGAGTGTCAACCTATGGTGAAAATATTCCTGTTGAGTCGATTACGATGCTGAACCGCTCCATGGATTATGCCACTAATTCAAACAGAACTGGCGCGCCGTCCAGCCTCAATAACCCCTTTGAATATTATTCTTACTTGCAGGGACTTGTTTGTAATGGTCAGCTCCCTACCGTTGGCGGTACAGGTTGCAACCCAGGCAGCACAGACTTTACAAACTTTGTTTTTTACGACAATCCAGCCAGTCCTGGCGGTTGGAGCATGTGCTCGGCAAATCTGTCACCTGGCGACCGCAGGTCACTCGCCTCGCATGGCCCTTTTAATTTGAGTGCACAAGACACCTTTTCCATCCGATTAGCTTTCATCTTCCACCCAGACATTCCGCACCCATGTCCGGATGTGGATGGATTTGTGAAACCTACAATTCTTCAGATTCAACAATGGTATGATGAAGGCACACTCGATGCCCATCTTGATTTGGGCGGTGTGCTTGTGCTGGCCCCGGGCCAATCACTCCTGCTGAATGCCACACAATCTAATCCGGCCACGACCTACGCATGGTCAACTGGCCAAAACACCCCCAGCATTATTGTGAACCAAACGGGCGAATACACAGTCACCGTCTCACCAGCTACTGGCTGCGCTTATTCCGAAACGGTACTTGTAAGATCTGCATCAGGCACTGGTAACCCGATCCTCCCGACCTGGCAGTTGCTCCCCAACCCGGCCTCTGATGTGATAACCATCTTGTTTGACGGCGGTGAAACGTCGCTCACTGCCCTGTTACGCAATGCACAAGGGCAAATCGTGGCATCAAAATCCAATGATGGGGATCGCTTGGAAATACCCGTTACTAATCTGCCAGCCGGCCTTTATTGGGCCGAATTGCGACAAAATGGGCTGTTTATGGGAAGTCGGAAAGTGGCGGTGGTGCGCTGATATTTTTGATAGGATATTCGCACCGAACTTGGTGTTTTCACCAAGTGCAACTTTGAAAAGTATATCAGGTACAGATACACGCCCTGTCTTGCAAGTGGTGAAAACACCTAGCGAGGCGGTCTAAGTACCTTGGAACACTATTCCGAGCATCCACGCTGCAAAAAAAAGGTCTTTATTGACGGAATCTTGGATAACACCCCCTTTTGCCAATAACCAAAACGGCGTATCCGAGACATTTCTGTAGCCCCCAAGGGCGTAAGGGGAGAATAAAAACGGCGTAGCCGTGAAATTATAATGTCGAAATAATGACACGACTATGCCGTTCTGAAATAAATTGACGCTGGCGCTATTAAAATGTCGCGGCTATGCCGCTGGAGCAGTCTTTTTGGCTTTATCCATGCAAAACGCACGATATATTAATTTAAAGATCATCCCTGAACAGCGTTCCGGGGTACACTCCCGGCTCAGCCTGAGGGCTATGGTGGAAACACCAGGTTCAGCTCGAATTGCTTTTTCCATCAAATATTTTGGAGAAAAGTCTATTTCACAAGCAGTTTTTTAGCAAAACCAATTGCCAGATAATGCCTGAAAGACCTCGTTATTGATTGGATATCTTGGAATTCATTAAAAATGCCTGAAAAAGCCTGATATTGAGGAACCAGGGACCATCCCTTTTGAATTGGAATGTAATAAAGCAACGCGGGCATTCAAACCAAGCCCAAAGCGATTGGAAGCCCGGGCAGCGCCATCGTACAAGGGCTTATGAGAGGAAATGGGCGGCGATCCGCCTTGATAGTAATAATACTCGCCTTTGGCGTCTTTCAGGATCAAAGCATTGAACTCCACCCCAAAATTAAAGTCGAGGAAATGCCTTATGCTAAAATTCAAAGGATACAAACCAAAAGCAATCACATTCTTTGATACATCCGCATCTAAAGTAAGTCCACCGCCAAGTCCGCCATTAAAAATACGTACGTCCCCGCTGTAGCGATCGAATTTAAGGGTAACTCGATATGGAAATTTTTTGGTGTCCATATTGTCAAAACTCCAGCCTAAAGAAAACCCATATTGGTCCGTAGATTTAAAATTCCTTGCATTTTTATGAAAATCATAAAAATGGTTGCGATTGATCCCGATCGTAATTTCTTGTCTTTGCGCCCGGAGGTACACTTTTGGTGCAAATTGGTGGTACACTTTTGGTGATTAGTGACAGCACTCAGACGAGAAATTTTTCTAAAAAAACAGCGCAACTCATCTTTTTACCAATCGCTGGTAGATGCAGGCAGTGTCCCAAGCACTTGAGACCAAATTAAACCCTCCAAATCGTGAGGTTGTACTTGGTGTGTAACATTTTCGCTTACCCCCAATGTCACTTTTAAGGTCAATAGCAGCACAATGCAATCAGCCGAATAAATCGTTTACCTGCCTCTTCGGGCTGGTTCTTGGTAGTACCATGTTTTCGATATAGCGTCGTTAATCCATATCGTCAGACTCCCGCCATGCTATATTCCGCTCTTGTACTCCCGCCAGGTTGCTATTTTATGGCGGTTTATGGGCTTGTCCTGATCGGTCAAAAAATCTACCTTTGTCATGGGCTAGTGGGCTGTGGTTTAAGTTTCACAACTCAAAAGTACACTTGCCGGCTCCTTTTCAGCCTAAAGCCTAACTCAGGCCATTCATCAATTCATGCAACAAAGCAATATGGCTACTAAATACCTAATTAAAAACGCAACAATCGTTAATGAAGGACAAAGTCTTACGAAAGACATTCTTTTTTATGACAACT
>Ga0209181_10005621_pt1 | contig 17983 bp, 23 predicted proteins | sample MAT05_FD_187208 | JGI IMG/M metagenome (GOLD analysis project Ga0209181, IMG submission 187208) | Freshwater microbial communities from Lake Fryxell liftoff mats and glacier meltwater in Antarctica - MAT-05 (SPAdes) (version 2) | ecosystem: Environmental > Aquatic > Freshwater > Ice > Liftoff...
TCGCTTGTTCCGACAACGCAAAATTGGCGACTGGGAAGAGGTAGTGGCGAGAGTGAGAGATGCCTTGTGTACGATGGTAGCGTAATCGTTAATGATAATTTCTTTACATTTCTGGATTTATACTAGATATTTACAATTTACTTTCTGCCACTAACGCCGGATTCAACTGCGGATCGTTGTACATTTTAAATTGGCGATAAACTTTGAAGTATGCCCGGCCCGCCTGTGTATCAGCAAGCAACTCGTCCAGGCAAGCACCCAAGTCGCTGCGCTGCTCATTCAGCCGCTCCAATTTTCTATGGCACATTAAACGGTGAGCTTCGTCAACTTCAGTACGCTCGGTCTGCTGACGCATGGCGCATATCTTCAGTGCTAGAATCGACATTCTATCCACCATACTGCCGGCGGTCTCGCTATTCAAACGCGCATCTTTTGCTACTTTGACAATCGGCGAATCAGTTCGTGCAGAGATAACATCCACTAGCTTAAGGGCGATTAATAACTGTTCATCAATGCATTCAATGGCATCGTTGCGGGCCTGATTGTAGCGATCAATAGCGCGCTTATTAATAGCGATATCAATGTCACTGACCTTAATACGGCGAGCCAAATCTTCCTGCGCCCAAAGTAGGCAATTGTTGCAATGATTTTTGATGATCCACTTCCATAACTCAGTCCCATCGGTATTATGCATGACAGAAGATGTGGACCAAGATGAGTTAGCCAAGTAAGTGTCGTGAAAGTTGATCACAAAGTGGCTGGTAATCAGAGGCATATTAATTTTATTTGCTTTTTGCAGACTGTTATTTTAGCGGATTTCGCTATGCACTTGTAATCGCGAGTGCTTGGCAACCAAGCTATGATTTTACTACGGGAAACTTTGTTGATGAACTACCGATTAAAAGGGGACGCGCCGATTACAGATTGCGCAGGCAGATGGTCGAGCCAGCATTCGGTATCACCAACCATATGATGAATTCCGGCAGATTCTCATGCGGGGACTAAAACTGGTCGGCGGCGAATGTAATCTTGCCAACCTTGAATGTAATTTGAAGCCAAATGACAATTTTTGTTGCCCCCCCTTGCAATTTTAAGGGACAATTTGATTCTTTGCCCGTAACGTATTCACTTTTTTGCAAGGAAGATGTTGGTATGTCCGAGATCGCAAAGATCTATCAGCTCACCCAAGTTCTTACACCACCGCCCCTACGCTGGTATTTCGATCCAAAAATTTTGGAGATTGAACAGCGCATATTATTCGATGACGGCCCTGGCTATATCGGGCACGAACTACTGGTGCCAAACCTTGGCGATTATCATGTTCTGGACTGGATGGATAATGCCAAGATGTTGGTGCGTAATAAAAACGGGGTAGAGCTGCTCTCCAATATTTGCCGTCATCGTCAGGCCACCATGCTCGAAGGACGTGGTAGCGCGAAAAATATTGTGTGCCCGCTGCATCGCTGGACGTACCAATTGGATGGCAAGCTGTTGGGTGCACCGCGCTTCCCGCAAAATCCCTGCCGGGATCTTAATAAGACCCCGTTGCAACATTGGAATGGCTTACAGTTCGCAGGTAAACGCAATATTACCAAGGATCTGGCTGATATACCTGCTCTAAAGGAACTGGATTTTTCCAATTATCAACTGGATCGTGTAGAGATAGATGAATATGCTTTCAATTGGAAGACTTTCATTGAGGTATATCAAGAGGACTACCATGTTGCACCGTTTCATCCAGGCCTGGGTAAATTCGTCAATTGCGACGATTTGCGCTGGGAGTTCGGCGACTGGTATAGCGTGCAGACTGTAGGCATCAACCATGGCTTGCGTAAAGTCGGGAGTGCCGCCTACGGCAAATGGCAGGAACAAGTGTTGCGGTATAGCAACGGCACGCTACCCAAATATGGCGCGATCTGGCTGACCTATTACCCTAACATCATGGTCGAGTGGTACCCCAATACATTAGTGGTCAGTACTGTCATTCCGCGCGGGGTCGATGCCTGCACTAACATTATGGAGTTTTACTACCCCGAAGACATAGTGCTATTCGAGCGCGATTTTGTCGAAGCGGAAAAGGCTGCCTACCGCGAAACCGCGCTTGAGGACGATACCATCTGCCTGAAAATGCATCAGGGGCGCAAATGGCTATATCAGCATAAGATCGAAGATGCTGGACCTTATCAATCTCCGACCGAGGACGGTTTGCTGCATTTCCACGAGTTTCTGCGACGCCAGCTTGACCCGCATTTAGAAAAATGATCATCTTAATCGCTACTAAAAAATTCCATGCATTGTCATACGTGTGCAGGCGTGACTCCCGTTTAGTTAAACAGCACTCTTTCTGCCTGCGCTGGATTAGTGCTTTCTTTAACCATCCACTTAAATAATTTATTGGAATGGGTGCATTATGGATGCTAGTCGCCGGGTTCTTTTTCGGCTGCATGGGGGTATTTGTCAAACTCGGTGCAGAATATTTTTCTCATATTGAATTAGTATTCTATCGCTCTTCTCTCGGGTTACTGATGATCTACGCGGTCATCCGTCAACAAGGGTTGTCGCTGTCGACCCCTTACTTGAAGCAGCACTTGTGGCGCGGCGTTTCTGGCACCATCGCGTTGGTACTATATTTTTACTGTATCACCGTATTGCCGCTGGCCACTGCAGTAACGCTAAATTACACCGCACCGCTCTATTTTTCTATCCTGACTATGCTGGCCTTCAAGGAACGTTTCCGCCCGGCTTTCTCCAGCGCAATCCTGCTGGGGTTTTGTGGCGTGATATTGCTACTACATCCCACGTTGGCCCGGGATCAACTTATCCCCGGTTTGATCGGATTAATTTCCGGCTTGTTGGCCGGTATCGCCTACCTCAATGTCAAACAGCTTGGATTACGTGGCGAGCCAGAATGGCGTGTAGTGTTCTATTTCAGTCTGATTGCCGCTATTAGCAGCGGCGGCGGCATGTTGCTCGGAACTATTCATCCAATCACTACGCCCGGCATATTCATCTTGCTCGGACTCAGCAGCACTGCCACGCTAGCACAACTAGCCATGACCCGTGCCTACCATACCGGGAAAATGCTAGTGGCAGGTAGCTTGTCCTACAGCACGGTGATATTCGCCAGTATATTCGGCATGGTCTTGTGGGGCGAGGCATTGCCATTGATGGGATGGGTAGGCATGGGACTCATCATTGCAGGCGGTGTGTTAAGCTTGAAACTGGCACCCAAGCACGGCGGCGCATAACTAACGAAGAAGAGACTTGATATGATCACAATTGAACAAACCTCTACCCTGCTTAACATTGCTGTACTGGGCGAATTCTCCTTGGCCGATTTCAGGCAATTCGAGGAACACGCACTCTACATGCTTAAATCACCCGGCACAGTCAACCTGATGTTCGACCTACGCGACATGATCAGTTACACGGTAGACGTAGCATGGGAGGAAATCAAATTTTTCAGCCGCGAACACCTACATGTCTTCAGCAAAATTGCAGTAATCACTGACGATCAGTGGATTACATGGCAGGCATGGCTATCACGCATGTTCGTGGATGCCGATATACGCGCTTTTACCGATTATGAACAAGCAAAAACCTGGGCGGCCGCAGCTTGACATGTTCTTAATTATGTTAAAATGATCATCATATAATTTGTAGCTGATATTTTAGGAGATAGTAAATGTTTTCAGGTTTTATTGATTTGCCATGGTGGGGTTATATAGTTGTTACACTGACCTTAACCCATATCACCATCGCATCTGTTACCATTTTTTTGCACCGCCATCAGGCTCATCGCGCACTGAATCTGCATGCTGTTCCCAGTTCTTTTTTCCGTTTCTGGTTGTGGCTAACCACCGCTATCGTCACCAAAGAATGGGTCGCCATCCACCGCAAACACCATGCTAAATGCGAGACAGAGGAAGACCCACATAGCCCGGTTATTCTCGGCATCAAGAAAGTATTATTGGAAGGTGCCGCTCTCTATCGCAAAGAGGCCCAGAATCAGGAAACACTAGACAAATACGGCCACGGCACACCGAACGACTGGCTGGAAAACAACCTCTATAGCAAACGCAGCGAACTCGGCATAACACTGATGCTGATCATCAACGTACTTTTGTTTGGCCCACTCGGCCTAACCATCTGGGCCGTGCAAATGGCATGGATACCTATTAATGCTGCCGGTATTGTCAACGGCATTGGGCACTACTGGGGTTATCGCAACTTCCAGACGGCGGACGCTTCCACCAACATCGTGCCGTGGGGTATCTTCATCGGCGGTGAAGAGCTGCACAACAACCACCACGCTTATGCCTCCTCCGCCAAACTTTCCAACAAATGGTATGAAATCGACATCGGGTGGCTCTACATCCGCGTCCTGGAAACGTTCGGTCTAGCACAAGTGAAGAGACGTGCCCCACGAGTGCGCCTGAACCAAGCCAAGACTTCATGTGACATGGAGACCCTGCACGCCGTTATCGCCAACCGCTACGAAGTCACAGCCAGGTATGCCAAATTACTGAAAAAAACCTACTCGACGGAAATAGCTCGGCTCAAACTTCAAGCCTCAGATAAAATTGATGTAGCACGTATCAAACATTGGCTACACTTGGATGAAAACGTTTTGACAGAACAACAAAAAACGAAACTCAGTGTGGTGATTAAAGCCAGCGGTATCCTACGGACAACCTATACCCTACGCCAAGAGCTGGCCGCCATCTGGCAAAGCTCTACGGCTACCAAGGAGCAATTAGTAAAGCAATTGGAAGACTGGTGTCATCGAGCAGAAAACAGCGGGATTGCGGCGTTACAGGAATTTTCCCAACGACTGCGGTGCTACGCTTAGCATATTTATTTTATTTGCCGAAACAAAAAACCCGCTTAAGCGGGTTTTTTCATGCGTTCCAACAAAGCGAATGGCCTACTTCAGCTTGGTTTCCTTGTACATCACATGTTTGCGCACCACTGGATCAAATTTCTTGATCTCAAGCTTTTCCGGCGTAGTACGCTTATTTTTGTCCGTCGTATAAAAATGACCAGTACCGGCGCTGGATTCAAGCTTGATTTTTTCACGCATTTTTCGTTACTCCTTAAACGTTTTCGCCGCGTGCACGCATTTCAAGCAACACCGCATCTATACCATTCTTGTCAATGGTACGCAATCCGGCATTTGTAAGGCGTAAGGATACCCAGCGATTTTCAGTTTCAACCCACAAACGACGACGCTGCAAATTCGGCAGGAAACGACGCTTTGTTTTATTATTGGCGTGAGATACATTGTTTCCCACCATCGGGCGTTTCCCCGTTACTTGACAGACGCGAGCCATAGCTATTTCCCCAACTAGTTTGCAAAAGAAGCGCGATTCTACTCTAAAACCTTCTTCTTGATCAACCTACAGCTATTGCATCAAGTTAACGAAATTAACAATGCCGCTTTTTCCAACGTTAAATCTTCCGAGATATAACAACTTAATATCCCTATCTCTCTTTTATACTCAATAGTTGCACTGGCAAAGACTCCCCCTTCTCTTTTAATTCCACACGCGCCCAACTATGCGCGAAGGTGATATCAAGGCGCGCGCCTAAAGGTAAAACAGCGCTGTCTAAAATAATTGTGCCACGCGCATCACGCACCATGCTGTAGCCGCGCGCCAGCACCTGCTGCGGATCGAGATGGTCGAGATGTTGCTGTAAATTACCTAGACGCGCATCGTAGCGTTCCAGTGTGCGCTGCATGACTTCCAGCAGGTTGCGCGCCAAAATCGTCTGCCGCGCACTAAGCCGCTCAATGTTTGGACACACCGTATGTATACGCCGTTGCAAAGACTGCCAACGCCATTGTTGGCGCTGTAACATGTAAGCTAGCACGGACTCCAAGCGTCTCTGCAGATGGTTAAGGTGCTGAGTTTGTTGCTGTACTCGCTGTGCAGGATGCACCAGCCGACGCTGCAGATAGTCGAGTTGCTGCATCACACGTTCGAATTGGCGCTGCTTGCCATGTGCTAATCGCTGTGCCAAATGGTACACGCGTTGCAATAACGCTTGCCGCTCCGGCACAACCAGTTGCGCTGCTGCGGTGGGTGTAGCAGCACGCTGATCTACAACAAAATCAGCGATGGTAACATCGGTTTCGTGCCCGATGCCACTCACTACAAGAATGCGGCTGGCAACGATGGCACGCACTACTATTTCTTCGTTAAATGCCCACAAATCCTCGATACTGCCGCCACCACGACATAGCATCAGCACGTCGCACTCCGCGCGCTCATTAGCAAGTCGAATGGCTTGCGCGATTTTTTGCGCCGCTCCCTCTCCCTGTACCGGTGTGGGATACAGCACGACAGAAATACTTGGCATACGCTTGGCTAAAGTAATCAACACATCGCGTAACGCTGCCGCCTGCGGCGAGGTGATAATGCCAATTTGTGCCGGAAAAAACGGCAGCGGTCGTTTTCGTGCAGCATCGAACAATCCTTCGGCTTCCAGTTTGCTCTTGAGGCGCTCGAATGCATCATACAACGCACCTAGTCCGGCTGGCCGCATCTGCTCCAGCGTCAATTGAAATTCACCACGAGCTTCATACAACGTGGCCAGTGCCAACACTTCCACTTGCATGCCATTCTTTGGTAGCCAGTCAAGGTACTGACTTTTGTGGCGGAACATCACGCAACGTACCTGTGCCTGCTCGTCTTTCAGGGAAAAATACCAATGCCTGGAAGTAGCACAGACAAAATTGGAAATCTCGCCGCGCACCCATAGCAGGGGCAAGCCGTTTTCCAATATCTGCTTAGCGGCCATGTTGAGCTCTTGCACACTGAATACATGATTTTTTTCATCTTCAACTAATTTTAAAATCATGTTGGCATTCTTTAATAATTCACAATCTTAGGAAAGAGGGTATATCTGCACAAAAATTATAGCGCAAAACTTTGTTAAAATGTAATATGCTTTTGTTTTTATTGAATTTTTTAATGATATGCAAATTAAGCAGGCGACTAAAATTGCTTATACCATAAGCAGTTAAGCATTATTTCTCATGTCTTATCCACACAGTTATCCACAATTTATGTGCATGCGACAGTATCACCGCTAATTCGCTTTATGGTGCTGTTATCAAAACAAATGTGATACAAACTTCAGGGACATTCGGGTTAAATTAGCTGGAGAAATCTTGCTCAAACAAGTGCGACCAGATACAGTTCCGCTTTGTTAAATTTAAGCATATTTGGAGAAATTCAGTGTTTGCTCTTGTAGAAGCGGCTGGTTGGCCGATTTGGTTTCTGATAGTTGCCTCTGTGATTGCCGTTGCGTTAATTGCAGAACGCTTGATGACCTTGCGCAGCAAAAAAATTGCACCTGCAGAGCTATTCAACGAAGTGGTCCAGGAACTTAAGCAGCGCGGAGTCAGCGATGCCATGCTTTCCCGTTTAGAAGCAGAATCTCCGCTCGGTCGTATTTTCGCCGCTGGCCTTAAGAACATTAAAAATCCATCTACAGTGATGAAAGAATCTGTCGAGGAAGCAGGACGCGCTGCCGCACACGAGCTTGGGCGCTTTCTTACTACGTTAGGCACAATTGCTTCAATAAGCCCACTGTTAGGTCTATTCGGCACGATGGTGGGAATGATTGAAATCTTCGGCGTTCAAAATACCGCAGAAAATGCTCCCGCCGCACTCGCCCATGGCATCTCGATAGCCTTATACAACACGGCATTCGGTCTGATGGTGGCTATCCCCAGTATGATTTTCTATCGCCATTTCCGCGCTAAAGTAGATGGCCTGACTATCGAGATGGAACAGCAAGCAATCAAATTAATTGAAATCCTACATGGCGCACGCCGAGGTTAAGCCATGAATTTTCAACGCGGCCGCATGCGTGAGGAACCAGAAATTAACCTGATTCCAATGATAGATATATTCTTGGTAATCATAATTTTTCTAATGGTGTCGACTACATACACCAAATTCTCCGAACTGCAGATTAACCTGCCGCAGGCCAGTGGCGATGAAACAACTGCACAAGCAAAACAAATCAATGTGTCAGTAGATGCTTCTGAGCACTACGCCATCAACAATGCCGCCACAACATTTAATAGCGTACAGAATATGTCGCAAGCGCTGCACGCCGCCGCTGGCGAGCAAAAAGATCCGACCATCGTTATCCACGCCGATGCTAAGGCACCGCACCAAGCCGTAATTAACATCATGGAAGCAGCGCGTCTTGCTGGTTATGGCCGCATTACCTTCACCACCAGCCGAAAATAACGGGCGGCCAAGCTAAGCGAATGCAGTGGCTAGAGCAACACTGGTATCGCAACACTCCGCTACAGCTCATCCTGTTGCCTGTCAGTTTTATATTCCGCATGCTGGCGGCAACCCGACGTACGCTTTACCGTAGTGGCATTTTAACCACCGTGAAGCTGCCGGTACCTGTCATCGTGGTGGGCAATATTACCGTTGGTGGCAGTGGCAAAACACCGCTTACACTATGGCTGGCGCAACAATTAATCGATAGCGGCTGGCATCCAGGCATCATCAGCCGTGGCCACGGTGGCACCACCACATCCCCGCTGGCCGTGCATGCGTCAAGCAGCCCCGATGAGGCCGGCGATGAAGCCGTGCTGATGGCGCAACGCAAGCTGTGTCCCGTGTGGATCGGGCGGGATCGCGTTGGCGCAGCTCGCGCGCTGTTACAGGCCCATCCTGAATGCGATATCGTGCTTAGCGATGATGGCCTGCAACATTACCGCTTGCAGCGCGATTTTGAAATCGCAGTAGTAGATGGTATACGTCGCTTTGGCAATGGCTTCCTACTCCCAGCCGGCCCGTTGCGTGAACCCATATCACGCCTGACGCAGGTGGATGCTGTAGTCATTCACGGGGGCATGGCCACCGAAGGCCAGTACAGCATGCAACTCTATGGCGAAAGTTTTTACAACCTGCTCAATCCGAATACCTCTGCTCAAGCTGCGGATTTTTACGGCCAACGTCTGCATTCTCTTGCCGGGATCGGCCACCCACAGCGCTTCTTTTCGCATCTGAACCATCTGGGATTAAAGGTACAAGCCCATCCTTTCCCCGACCATCATCGCTTCACGCCTGCCGATCTGGACTACACTGATGCAGACGCAATACTCATGACGGAAAAAGATGCGGTAAAATGCACAATCTTCGCCAACGAAAAATGCTGGGTGCTGCGCGTGGATGCGCAGCTGGATCCCTTGCTTACCCAACAAATCCTAGAAAGGCTTACTCCTGATGGACGCAAAACTGCTTGAAATCCTGGTATGCCCATTGTGCAAATCCCCGCTGATTTACCGCAAAACCGAACAGGAATTAATTTGCAAAGCGGATCGTCTAGCATTCCCTATACAGGATGGCATTCCTGTGATGCTGGCAGATGAAGCGCGCAAGCTTACCCCAGAAGAAATCGAACGGCTTCGATGATAGCCTTTCATGTCGTCATTCCGGCACGCTTCGCCTCTACCCGCCTGCCGGGTAAGGCGTTATTGCCGATTGCCGGCAAACCGATGGTGGTACGAGTTGCCGAGCAATCCGCGCAAAGCGGCGCGCAACAAATCTGGATCGCCACCGATCACCAGTCCATCATAGCTGCCGTGCATGAATATGGCTTCAAGGCCTGCCTGACCCACGCACACCACGTTAGCGGCACCGACCGTATTGCCGAAGTGGTGGAACAGCTTGGGTGGCCCGACGACACGATTGTAGTCAACGTACAGGGCGACGAACCCCTCATGCCACCCGCACTGATCAGTGCCGTAGCACAACACTTGTATGACCACCCAGAATGCGCCATGACCACCGCCTGCCACCCCACTCATGATGAAGAGGCCATGCGCAATCCCAACATTGTTAAAGTGGTGCTGGATAAACACAACAATGCCCTGTATTTCAGCCGTGCGCCAATTCCTTATCCGCGCGATGCGCTCACACTTGGTACAGCGCTACCGGAAAATCTCACGGTATTACGCCACATCGGTATCTATGCTTACCGCGCCAGTTTTCTGCGGGCCTTTCTCAAACTTGCCCCTGCCGCCATCGAACAGGTTGAGGTGCTGGAACAATTACGCGCCCTGTGGCACGGTTACAAGATTGGAGTAACCATTAGCACAGACGTACCCCCCAGTGGAGTCGATACCGAACAAGACCTGCACGCTACCCGCAAGCTGTTTGACAGCAAGCGTATAATCAACGACCAAATACACGGAGCACCATCATGAGACTTATACTGCTAGGCGCACCTGGTGCCGGTAAAGGCACCCAAGCCAACCTGATCAAAGAGAAATTCAATATCCCTCAAATATCAACCGGAGATATGTTGCGCGCGGCGGTCAAGGCGGATACCCCGCTAGGACAAGCAGCCAAAAAGATAATGGATGCAGGTGGATTGGTATCGGATGACATCATCATCAACCTGGTGAAAGAACGCATTAAAGAAGCAGACTGCGCCAATGGCTTCCTGCTGGATGGTTTTCCACGCACCATACCGCAAGCCCAAGCAATAAAAGACGCCGGCATCGGTATTGATTTCGTGGTGGAAATCGAAGTTCCGGATAGCGACATCATCCAGCGCATGGATGGTCGACTTGCCCACCCCGCTTCGGGACGTACCTACCATATAATATTCAATCCACCTAAAGTACCCGGTAAGGATGACATCAGCGGTGAAGACTTGATACAACGCCCGGATGACCGCGCAGAAACCGTCAAAAAACGTCTTGAGGTCTATCATGAACAAACCAAACCACTCGTCGAGTACTACTTAAATTGGGAGAAAAGTGGGTTCGCCAAGGGGAAATGTGATGGTACGCACGCGCCGCACTGCATCAACATTCCCGGCATCGGCAGCGTGGATAGCATACGCGACCGGATATTCAACGCATTGGCAGCACATCAAGCATGATCAGCAAACCTATCCTCACACTTGACGATGCCAAAAAAATTGCTATGGCTGCTGAGGCCGAGGCACTAAGCAATTCCTGGCGAGTCGTGATCGCCATCGTAGATGACGGTGGCCATCTGCTCTATCTTCAACGCAACCACGGCACCCAGTTTGGCAGCGTGGAAATCGCCATCCAGAAAGCGCGGGCAGCGGTTGCCTTTCAACGGCCGACCAAGGTTACCGAAGATGCAGTACTGGGCGGTCGCCTGATTCATCTCGCCCTGCCGGGCGTCCTCCCTTCCGAAGGCGGGGTGCCCCTTATGCATGACAACCAGATCATCGGCGGACTCGGCATCAGCGGCGTACGCTCGTTTGAGGACGGGCAGATCGCGCAAGCCGGGTTAGCGGCGCTCGGCTGATTTATGCTTTACACCCTGTCAGGCCGTACACCGGAATTTCACGGACAACAACATTTCATCGCGCCTAATGCAAGCGTCATCGGGTCGGTCATTCTCGAAAATAATGTCAGCATCTGGTTCAATGCAGTGATACGTGGAGACAACGAACCCATCCGCATCGGTGAAAATAGCAACATTCAGGACGGCTCAGTACTGCACACCGATCCCGGCGCGCCGCTCACCATAGGCAACAACGTCACTGTCGGCCACTTGGTGATGCTGCACGGCTGCACCATCGGCGACGGCAGCCTGATCGGTATTCACAGCACCATTCTTAATCACGCCGTGATCGGGCGCAACTGTCTGATAGGCGCGAACACACTGATTACCGAAGGCAAAGTAATCCCGGATAATTCGCTGGTAGTAGGTTCGCCCGGCAAAGTGTTGCGCAGCCTGCGGGAAGAGGAAATCGCAGCCCTGCATTCTAATGCAGCGCGCTACGTGGAAAATCTTAGTCGCTATCGGGTCTCGTTGGTAAGCATTAGCTAAGCCTGCTTCGCTGAAAGAACAGCTTCGGCCCACGCTGTTCACCGGACGATAACGTGCCATCCGTATTTCATACTGTACAAATGATAACTTCTATCAGTCAATTTGCAATTACCGGGGATCCTTGCTCTATCTGTTGAAACGCGTGTAGCTTTGATGCAAGTTTGAAATTGGATTCCATCCACCCGGACTATGATAAGTTCGAAAATAGAATATCATTAAATATTAGGGTCAGATACTCATGGCACTCGGTTAAGCAGAAAACACGTTAAATCATAGTGATACATATGCACCTATAATGGACAGTCCGTCTCAACCTGCGAGAAGCGCATTCTACATCCACGGCGAAGTAGTGTTTCCGAAGAAGGTTGGAGCAAAGTGCAATTTCTACCCTCATGGTTTTAAGACTATTTTTTTCTTAACCGAGTGCCATGAGAGACTGCCCCAATTTACCTAATTTCAACAATTACATTGTTTACTATGAAATAGTAAAGCAAAAAAAATACATAGTCTCTAATTTTAGACAAATAATTATTAATAATTTCAATATATTATAAATACAGGAAAAAAAATGACTTCAAATTGCGACATTAATATGGTTATTAATTAAATAACCATATTTCGGATTTATTAACTTCTTGCTTTAGCTAAATTTTAATAATTGGCATACATTTTGCACATAACAAAGTGCTGGCATAAAGTCAGTTCAATTTACTTTTTAAAGGAAATTATTTAATGAAAAATTTAGTGAATATGTTAGTTTTCGCTTTGGTGTCTGTTGTTACTTTGCCGGCACTTGCAAATCCTCCTCATAGCACCCCTCAGTCACCAGCTGACTGCCACAAGAGTCATGCTGGCGATGATGCCAAAATCAAAGCTTGTATTGACGGCTTGAAGAAATAGTTAAATAACCTCCGGCAAAGCCGGAGGTTTATTGGTGTGCTAATCAAAGGAACCAACAAATCACGCGCAGCCAAAGGTTGCTACAGCCTTAGTGTGTTGTTCTTGATAGAGGGCGCCCAGTCATTACCGCAGCTGTTCCAAGCCCATCATATTTTGCAATCATTTCAAGTTTCCACCCTTGTAGAATGCATAATGTCGCACGCCTGACTATTTGACGGTTACCAATAAAATCCATAGTCTTTTCATTATTCAGCTTCCATTCTCGCCAAGATTAGCGACCTTTTGAATCAACCCTCAGCAAAACACTCAAATTTGACGAGCCTGCGTACCGGAAAGCACGCTTTTTAATGCAAACGGTCCAAGTGCAGTTGCAATAATTTGGGGTCAGATACAAATTAAATGTAATCTATATCTGATCCGAATCTCGCTTCGCTCGCACGATCTAACCTTATTCGTCAGGCCGCATTGAACGGTCGCTCATTTCGCCCGAAAGACGCCTCTGAACAAACGAATCTGACGTTCTCGAAGGCTGCGCGCTGCGTTATCAGCTTTTTGCGCGAGATTGTCTACGTACGCGGACAGGCTCAGCGGCACCTGCGCGGCACCTCCGTCCGTTCCATTTGCCGGTGACGGCAACGGGGCTTCGCTAACATCCTCGAAGTACAACGCCCTGAACCCACTTCGGGTGAGTTCTGTATGCATTTCGCTCGCAGAGATCAGGAAATTGTCGGTCGCGTCTGTGGCCCACGGTAGTGGAAAATACGTGGCGGGTGTTTCCCCTGCAACCATCTCCTGAAAGGCGAATCGGCCACCAGGCTTGAGGACGCGGCTGATCTCCTGATACAGCTTAGGCTTGTCCGGAATATTCATGCCGACGTTTTGCATCCACACGGCATCAAACGAGTTGTCGGCGAAAGGAATGTCGAGAGCGCTGCCAACGTTTACTGAGACATGCTCGCCCAGACCGGTAAGCCGATTCAGCAGTAACGCAGCGACACAATAGTCGGGTGATAAATCGATGCAGTCGACTTGGCAACCGGGAGAAGCCGCCAGCATCCTGGCCGGGCCGGCCAGCCCAGCGCCGATGTCAAGAATGCGATCCTCGGCGCGAATCTGCGCCAAGTCCTTCAATACAAGTGAGGCTCGGAATCCACCCGTGTGGAAGTGATCAAGCGCCCCCAGTTCCACTGGCGAGAGTTGTTGCTCGGGATCCAATCCGGCTGCTCGTAGGGCAGCCAGGATTCGCGTCTCAATGTCGTTCACCGAATAATGGTTTTCCAGGCCAGCCATTGCAAACTCCTTTTTTCCCATACAACACGTTCTGCAGGCGTAGAGTGCGTGCGGCCTGGCGTAAAATTAATCGGCTCCGCGCTTTTGCGCGAGAGCTTTGCCGTGAGCATCAAGGAGTCAGCCAGCTTGATTTTATCATCAATTATTAGACTCTTTGACCTTGATCAAGCTGGTTGAATCCTTGATTTATCGCCCAAGAAGGTTGGAGGGAAGCGCCGTTTCTATCCTCGTGGTTTTATGACTATTTTTATTAACCGAGTGCCACGGGAGTCTGACTCTAATTCATATGCCAATTCACATGATTAAGGAACACTTTATTTGCCAAATATCTCTTTTAACTCGCTTTCACTATATATATGTGTTTTATATTCCTGAATTTTTGTAGGTATAGTTCTCTCGGTGTTTGTGAAATCAAACTCTACGAATAAAAATGTATATTTGTTTGAGGCATGCCTAATTCCAATAGTATGCGATTGCAAAAGTTCTTTTGTTTTTTTTAGAACATTTTTATGATCTATAAAATACTGATCTATATCCTGCTTCTCTTTGAACGGATGTTGAGCATGAAGGATTTTTCCACACTTACTATATGCATCCAAAAACTCGTTTTGAGATAGAGCACAACCGTATCCGAATGGCACTAATGTAGGTTGGCCATTGGTCTCGTTTGGTGGGAATATATGACTTGGTAGTGGATAGAAAACAGTTGTTTTAATGTTTAGCGCCTCAATTATTTTTTTGGGATGCCATTCATTTTGTTCTTGGTGGTTGAGCTTTTCAACATTAACCAGCACAGATAAGTAAGCTATTAATTCTAAAATTTTCCTTATTTGGAGTGCTGTGGACTCAACAAAGACAATACTTGTTTCTTTTGATAGTATTTCAGCAGAAAGCAATCTTTCACGTATTTCACTTAATACTTGCGAATAATCATCTTTTGAGAAACAAGCCATCGTTACGCGCCCCCTTCTTGCTAACGACGCTGTAGAAAAACCTAATTCTGAACGCTTGGTTCAGCTTTAAGCAGAATTTTTCAAACAAAACCATCATTTTCATTTTCGGTTCCTGCTCTTTTCTCGAGCCCCCAGTAACCAGCCAGCCGGACCGTTTGCAACGTATCGACCTTGTCGCTGGCAGCGCCAGAGGCAGACAACAGTACTGCCTGATCATTTGCTTGCGCCAACCCATTTGCAAACAACCACTCGCGCGCTTGTGCGAGGCAAGCTTGGGTGTCCCTTCCAGCACTGGGCTCGCTGGCAAGGAGCGGCGAAATGCCGCGTACCAGTGCAAGACTTCTATACAGCCGCGCAGAGTCCGCAATCATGACAAGCGGCGCTTGTGGGCGGAAGCGGGCAATTGATAGCGCCGCCTCCGCGGAATGAACGGAAGCTATGATGGCCTTCGCGCCGATGCGGGCAGCAAGCAGGCATGCCGCAAAGCTCAGCGCATCTCCTGCTTCGCTTGGCGCCGTAACCATTTCCATCGAATTCAGTCGGTCTCGCGCCATGCGGTCGCCATATTCGCTCTCAGTCGCGGTAAGCACACGCTGCAGAAACTGCACTGCTGGAACCGGGAACTCACCTATGGCCGTCTCGGCTGAAAGCATCACGGCATCCGTCCCGTCAAGCACCGCATTGGCAATGTCCGTGGCCTCGGCACGGGTGGGATATTCGCGCTCCACCATCGACTCGAGCATTTGCGTGGCGGTAATCACGGGGCGCCCGTGAGCATTCGCCACCGAAATAATGCGCTTCTGCACAATCGGTATCTCGGCAAGATTGGTTTCGACGCCAAGATCGCCGCGCGCCACCATCACCCCGTCGGAGGCTTCCATAATCGCTTCAAGATTAACGAGCGCCCGGCGCTTTTCTATCTTGGCTATCAGCAGTGGCATGACCCCCGCCCCGGAGGGAAAACACGCCCGTACTCGCACGAGATCGTCGGCCGATTGCACGAATGAAACACCAACCCATTCGACCTCTTGCGAAACTGCGAATGCGAGATGCCGCCGATCCTCCTCGGTTGGCACCAGCGGGCTTGCGGCGGAATCCGGTATATTAATGCCGGAGCCGGAGCGAACGGTGCCGCCGACGAGTACTTCGCACTCGGCCCGGCTTGGATTTTCAGCAATTATTTTTACGCCAAGCTCGACCGAGCCATCGGCCAGAAACACCAACTCCCCCGCTCGCAATGTCTGAAGCAACGTGCGTTCTCGCACTGGCAACAGAAGGCAATTGCCTGCCGCACCGGCCGCCCTCGCATCGTCACCCGCCCCCACAAGGGTGACGGTCATTCCTTCGTCCAGTCTGCAGAAACCCTCAGGAAGATCATCTAAGCGGAATTTCGGACCGGGCAAGTCCATGAGCAAGGCGACCGGCCGACCAAGCGCGTGCGCTGCATTGCGGACCTGCCGAATGCGGCGCGCATGATCGGCATGATCTCCGTGCGATGCATTGATGCGCGCGACATCCATTCCGGCCTCGATCAACTGTTCGATCAGGCCTGGCCGGTCCGTCGCTGGACCCAGCGTACATACAATCTTGGTCCGACGCCAAGTGGATTGAGTCATATTTCTCATAGACTCAGGAAACAAGGGGTCAGCCAGCTTGATCTTTGTATGCCTCACTTTTTCGATCTCCCCCATGATCTGTTAGCCTAGTTGATCACAAGATCAATTGACTTATTTTTTTATGGAATTCATCGCCACCGTAAACTTACGCCGCGTAAGGTTGCTTAGTAATATCAAGTTTATCAAACATATTTTGATAGCTGGTGTAACGCTGCTGAGAATTATCTCCCAAAGCTTGATATAACGGATGCGCACTAATAAATCCATCCGTTTGTCCTAAAGCCTAGTAGCCATAGCTTGACCATTTATAATCGAAGCTCCTGAACCATACCCGCCTTGATTGGGTTCATTTCAATATACTTGTACAAAGCAAATGACCTCTTGATTTCCAATATATTGGCCAAATATCAAGCTGGCTGACCCCTTGATTTCCTTGTTATGGTGAGCGGTGAGATGTTGGGCTTCATTTCAACCTAACCTACCGAGCTAACCAGCACGCTTGCGTGTCGGAGTTGAGCGTGAAGTTAAAGGTTTATCATAAGTATCAACGTAAGTATCGATGAGTTTCCGGATCATGCGTTGATATTGTGTGTGGTGCTTTTCTGCCTCCGACTTAAAGAAGTCAACACTCTTCTTACTCAGCGCAATGGTTACCTTCACCCCCTCCTCGCGGAACGCCAACTCTTCGGGTGGAGGGAGAAAATAACGAATTACTTTAGCCTCAATAGGCTCATCCGAATACTTAATTTTCGCGCTCATAAATTGCCTTTCCTTTTCGCCAGTAACCAGCACCAATAATACGAATGACATTGCCGCGATAGGTAAAACGGACCGTGGGAATGCCTCCATCGACATCACCAAAACAAAAGTAGCGATTCTCCGTTTTGCTGTGGGCAACGTCTTCTGCAATAACCCGTTTAGGGTCAGCAAAAGCGAACTGCGCCAAAGAAAATGGCACACCATGCTTCTCTTGATTTTCAGCGTCCTTATCTGAATCCCATTCAAATCTGGTCTTTGTCATTAGATTAGTCTAGCACAATAAGTATAAAATGCCATATAAAAATATGGCATTTTAATATCGCACCCTGAGAACCTTTAACGTAGAGTTCAGGCGATTTGCGCGGCTTTATGCGCAAGATCACCTGGAACGCCGGGTTGGGCTATTTCCACCACCCATAAACGCAATTGATCGGGCTGTGGGAATGTCTGTGGAATTGCAGATAACAAGAATGGAAGCTCTGGTGCTTCCACAAGCGGTGTCTCCATGAGGTTTCTTTCTCGGCTCATTTCAATCGCGAGTTTCAGGTAACGGCGAAGAAGCAGGATAGGAGGAAATTGATTTTTCTCCTTCAGCCATTCAAGTGCATCA
>Ga0209181_10005622_pt1 | contig 17983 bp, 15 predicted proteins | sample MAT05_FD_187208 | JGI IMG/M metagenome (GOLD analysis project Ga0209181, IMG submission 187208) | Freshwater microbial communities from Lake Fryxell liftoff mats and glacier meltwater in Antarctica - MAT-05 (SPAdes) (version 2) | ecosystem: Environmental > Aquatic > Freshwater > Ice > Liftoff...
CTTTGCAAACTTACATAAACCACTACCCCTCTAGTCCATATGCAGAAAAATGCAATGTGCATATGGATATTTTACGTAATAAATTGCAATTGAAACAATATGAAATTGTAATGCAATACTACAATATGGGAGATTATAGAGCTGCGGTAGTAAGTTCAAAAAATACGTTAAAAACATTTCCAGATATAGCACAAAAAGAAGATTTAGAATTCTTGGCCGTACAAGCACAATATTTATTTGCTACAAATAGCGTTGAAAAGAAGAAATTGTTGCGTTTTCAAGAAGCCTTGGACTATTGGAAAGAATACAATTACATAAATCATGAAAAAGGAAAACGGTTTAAAGAAGCGGCTGAATTAAAAAGAAAAATCGACCTCGAAATTAAAAAAATAAAAGACACCTTATGAGCAATACGACATCAAAAACGGCGGATACTCGCGATTTACGTGAGTTTGAAAAAGAGAGTTCCAACATTTACCTTTCTACCGTAATTATTTCCAAAAGAGCAAACCAAATTGCTGAAAAGCAAAAAGAAGAATTGCGCAACCGTTTGGAACCATTTATCAACGATACCGATAATTTGGAAGAAATTCAGGAAAACAGAGAACAAATTGAAATTTCCATGATGTACGAACGTATGCCAAAGCCTACCCTCTTGGCTACACAAGAGTTTATAGATGGGAAAACCTACTGGCGTTTGCCAGAGCCAATTCCAAATGCTCTCCCTGAAAAATAAAAAAATCCTAATTGGCATTAGCGGAGGCATTGCTGCTTATAAAATTCCGCTTTTGGTTAGACTGCTTATAAAAGCAGGTGCTGAAGTGCGGGTTATTACTAGCCAAATGGCAAAGCGATTTGTAACCGATGAAACGTTATCCGTGTTGTCTAACAATCCCGTTTACTCTGATTTCTTTAATGATGAAGGCCATACTTGGAACAACCATGTAGAATTGGGCTTGTGGGCAGATCTTTTTCTGGTTGCACCAGCCGGCGCCAACACAATGGCAAAAATGGCCTATGGAATTTGCGACAATTTACTCCTTACTACATATTTGTCTGCCAGATGCCCGGTATTTTTTGCACCTGCAATGGATTTGGATATGTACAAACATGCCTCCGTTCAACAAAACCTAGCCATTTTAAAAAACAGGGACAACCATTGCATTGATCCTGAAATTGGAGAACTCGCTAGCGGCCTTTTTGGCGAAGGCAGAATGGCGGAGCCAGAAACTATTTTTGAAGCTATTTCTAAGTTTTTCCAAATTGAATTGCCATTTTTTGGTAAAAAAGTATTGGTTACTGCCGGTCCAACATATGAAAATATAGATCCGGTTCGTTTTATTGGCAATTATTCTACAGGTAAAATGGGATTTGCCATAGCTGAAGCATTTAGAAATCAAGGGGCGAGTGTGACCTTAATTGCTGGACCTGTATCCTTAGAAAACCCAAAGGATATTGAAATGGTTAAAGTAATATCGGCAGCACAAATGTTAGAAGCTTGTATAACTCATGGTGTTGAATCGGATATCATTGTAATGGCTTCTGCGGTAGCGGATTACAAACCTGAAAATTTAGCCAAAACCAAAATTAAAAAAACGGAATCTACATTCACCCTGAATCTGATTAAAAACCCAGATATTTTAGCCACACTGGGAAAAAACAAAACCAAAGGACAATTTCTTGTTGGGTTTGCCTTAGAAACAAACAATGAACTAAAAAATGCCAAAGAAAAGTTAACCAAGAAAAACTTAGATATGATTGTATTGAATTCATTGAACGATTCTGGCGCTGGTTTTGGATATGACACCAACAAAGTAACCATAATTACTACCAATAAAAAGTCAATAGCTATTCCATTGCAGCATAAAGGAAAAGTGGCACAAGAATTGGTGAAATTCATAGGTCAAAATATCAAATCCAGTAAAAAATAAATTCATGCGCTGTTTTCTAATAATTATTGCATTTTCACTTACCCAAACTCTGTTTTCGCAAGAAATAAAGTCTACCGTTCAGGTAGTTGCGCCTGGTGTTCAAATGACCAATAAGCAAATTCTTACCACTTTACAAAATGCCATTCTTCAGTTTATCAATAACCGCAAATGGACTGAAGAAAATATAGAAAATCGAGAAAAAATTGAACTATCCATTTTTTTCAATATTACCAAAATTTCAGATGCCAATGAAATTACAGGTTCACTGCAAATAAGCAGCGTAAGACCTATTTTTAATTCTACTTATAAAGCCCCATTGTTAAATTTTCTGGATGAAGACATTTATTTCATCTACCGTGAATTTGACAATTTGGAATATCAGGAAAATCAAAACATGAACGACCTCACTTCATTGTTAGCTTTTTATACGAATATTTCGCTTGGTTACGACTTCGACAGCTATGGAGAATTGGCCGGGAGTTCCTATTTTCAAAAAGCCCAGAATATATTGAATGTTATGTCTGGCAGACCCGGTTGGGCACAAACAGACGGGAAGGGTGGGTTTCACAACAAGTTTTACCTTTCTGAGAACCTAAACAATGCCCGATTTCAACCTATTCGCAAAATGGTTTATGCATACCACCGCCAAGGGCTGGATGTTATGTTTGAAAAACCGGATGAGGGCAGACAAGCTATTACGGAGAGTTTTAAAAGCCTACAAGATTTAATTTCCGTGCAACCCAATAGTCTTTTACAGAAGACCTTTTTCTCCGCCAAATTTTCAGAAATTGTTGAAGTCTATAAAGGAGCTACCGTTCCAGAAAAAAACAACATTCTTGTTTTACTGAGTCAATTGGATCCTGTGCACTTGCAGAAATACGAAAAAATAAAAGCATGATTGTATTTACCCAAAACCTCAGGGAAAGCCTGAATCAATGGTTGAGGGAAACTGCTTATGACAAAGTTTTTATACTTACCGATACCCATACGCATTCTTTTTGTTTGCATTATTTAACCGACCTGGTTTCGGAGCAAAACACCATTGTCATACCCAATGGAGAACTTAGTAAAAACCTAGTTTCCGCGAATATTATTTGGGAACACCTGGTGATAAATGGGGCAAGTAGAAAATCATTGTTGGTTAATTTAGGCGGCGGCATGGTCACAGATTTGGGCGGTTTTTGCGCCTCGGTTTTCCAACGTGGCATCGACTTTATAAATATCCCTACTTCACTTCTGGCAATGGTTGATGCATCCGTTGGTGGAAAAAATGGAATCGATTTTGGAAATTTAAAAAATTATATTGGTACAATATCACAACCCAAATTGGTTTTAATTGACCCCGTATTTTTAAAAACTTTACCCGAAATTGAAATCCTTAATGGTTGGGCAGAAATCCTAAAACATGGTATCATAGGCGGATTAAACTCTTGGAATTTATGCAAAGAAATTCCAACCATCCAGGCAATAGATAGTTGGTTCCATATAATTCAAAACAACGTTGAAACAAAAAATAAAATCGTTGAAAAAGATCCGTTTGAAAAAAATATTCGCAAAAAATTAAACCTTGGACACACGGTAGGTCATGCCTTTGAGTCGTATTTTATGCATGATAAAATACCCATGAGACATGGCTTTTGTGTGGCAGAAGGTATTCTTATTGAGGCAGAAATAGCGGCAAATAAACATTTGATTCCTATGCCGGATTTGTTAGAAATACAATCCAGAATTCGTGCATTTTTTCCATTCATAAATATCCAAATAGCATTGATTCCGAAACTAATTCAAACGATAAAATCCGATAAAAAAAATCACCATGACAGTATTCGTATGTCTTTGCCCGCAGGTATTGGCGAGGTACTCACAGATATCGAAGTAAGCGAATTGGAAATAGAAACGGCTTTAACAAAACACATTACCAATGCAAATAAGGCTTAAGGATAAATGCTTATTTGGAGACGAAATAAATCTTCCCGGATCTAAAAGCCTTTCAAATCGATTTTTAATGATTCGCGCAATCTCAGAAAGTAATTCTGAATTGCCAGGATTATCAGAAGCAAGAGATACCCAGTTGTTGATTAAAGCCTTACAGGGTGAGAAAAGCATATGCGACTTCGCCGATGGAGCCACGCCCTATCGCTTTTTTCTGGCATATTGCGTGGCATTCCAAAAAACATTTACACTAACGGGTGCTCAAGGTTTATACCTTCGAAATATCGAATCCTTTATTGCAGCCTTGAAAGCATTGGGTGCAGAAATAGAATATTTAGGCATCGAAGGGTTTCCTCCTGTAAAAATAAAAAAGGGAATAGACTCTTTTAAGTCTGTAACAATAAACGCAGATATCAGCAGCCAGTTTGTGAGTGCCATTATGCTCATTGCACCTCTATTTTCTGGAGTGAAAACCATTTATTTAAGCGGCAATAAAAATGCAGGTTTTGCCTATATTAAAATGACCGCGGAATGCATGAAGATTGCCGGTGTTTCTAGTGATATCGCAGAAAATAGAATCACCATTCAAGCTGGGAAATACGATTTGCCAGCAGAACTTAACATTGAATCTGATTGGTCTTCGGCATCTTGGTTTTATTCTCTTTGTGCCTGCAATCCAGGTAGTTATTTTTTCCTAATGGGCTTGACAAAAACTAGCATGCAGGGTGATGCAAATACACCTCTATTTTTTAATTCCTTAGGTATTGAAACAAATTATATCGGAACAGACGTTCGCATTTCGTCCAATAAAATCATTCACCAAAATCTAGAATTCGACCTTAAAAACAACATCGACTTGGCTCCAGCATTAATCGCAACTTGTGCCTTTTTACGAAAAAATGCTGTGTTTTATGGAATAGAAAATCTCATTCATAAAGAATCAAATCGCATAATCTCAATAAACGAAAATTTGAAATATTTCGGTGCCAAAATGATCCAAAAAGACAATTGTTGGGAATTGCATATTCTTTCAGAACCCAAAATAGAAGAGCCGGTTTTTATCAAAACATTTTCAGACCACCGCATTGCCATGGCATTTTCTATTTTTGCTTTGAAATATCATTTACAATACGATGATGCCGAATGTGTAATAAAATCATTTCCCGGTTTTTGGAAACAACTAGAAAAATGTAATTTTGTTTATAGCTAATGGCAGAGAATACGCTTGGAAAAACACTTAAGATAACCAGTTTTGGGGAGAGTCATGGCGCATACATTGGCGTTATAATTGACGGATTTCCCTCCAACTTTCTCATAGATATTGAAGATTTGCAAAATGCGCTAAACCGCAGAAGACCTGGCCAAAGCCACCTTACTACGCAACGCAAAGAGGATGATAAATTCCAAATCATTTCGGGTGTTTTTGAAGGCCGCACAACAGGTGCAACTATAACGATTCTTATACCGAATAACGATGCCAAACCCACGGATTATGAACCGTTAAAAGATGTATACCGCCCCTCGCACGCCGATTTCACCTATCAATCCAAATATGGATTAAGAGATTATCGAGGGGGAGGCAGAAGCAGCGCGCGAATCACCGCGGGTTGGGTGGCTGCGGGTGCTTTGGCGGAGCAGTTTCTAAAATCTGTGTCTGGCATTGAAATAGTTTCCTGGGTGGATTCCGTTTATTCTGTGCAAGCTGAGGTGAATGAAAAAATTATTACCCGTGAAGAAATAGAAACGTCAGTGGTGCGGTGCCCAGACGATGCGGCGGCGGCAAGAATGGAAGTTGAAATAGAAATGGCAAAGACGGAAGGTGATAGTTTGGGTGGCACAATTCGCGCACTAATTAGAAATTGTCCTGTAGGTTTGGGCGAACCTGTCTTTGGAAAGATAAATGCAAAACTTGGCCACGCCCTTTTGTCAATCAATGCTGTAAAGGGGGTTGAATTTGGAGATGGATTTGATTTTGCAAAATTTAAAGGATCAGAAATGAATGATGCTTTGGCCATGGATGGCAATAAAATTACCGCGCTTACCAACCATTCTGGTGGAATGCAAGGTGGAATTTCTAATGGCGCAGATATCCGTTTTCGGGTGGCATTCAAACCTACAGCTACCATTTCAAAAGAACAACAAACTGTTACATCAGATGGAACTGAAACTACACTTTCTGCCGCAGGCCGGCACGACCCTTGCGTATTGCCACGTGCAGTGCCCATTGTAGATGCAGTTACAGCTTTGGTATTGATGGATTTGTGGTTAGAAAATAGAATTGCCCAAATTTGAATGATTCCTTCAAGCTTTTCTAATTACCTAGAATATTTACCCCAAAATTCTGAATAATCCCATGGCAGTTAATCTGCACAAAATACAAGCCCTGTATAAGATTGTCAGTATTTACCGCACAACTTGTGTTTCCCTTGCCTTTTAAAACTTCTCGCACGGTTTGGTCCAGAATTTTCCATGAGAAACTTTTCCCTACAACTATTTTTATCAGGTTATTTGCCGGATTGGGAAAAACCACAGTTTCTAATTTATTCGCATTGCTTATACCTGTTGCCGCTTATGGCGCCGTATCTCTCACTATAGCCGTTTTATCAAACGCTTATCTACCCAATAATTTTCCGTTGCGGAATTCACTAACATCAATGGCGAGGGCAAAAATCCGGCTCTGGTAGCCATATACCGACATTTCCCCTTAGTTGCTTCAATTTCAGAAAATCCGCCATAGCCCAATGGTTTTACAGAACCAAACCCTTTTGCATAATTTACGTCTAGGTAATACAGCATAACTATTTCACAGTCTAGTGGAGGACGTGAACTCGCTGAACCGCCCTGCTTTGGCGTGATAAACCGACAGCTCATAGAATCACCATCTGGGTCAACCAGTTCGTTTTCAAAAGAAACCGTATCGTTTATGCAAAAATTAAAAATTGGGGATTTGTTTAATCTCGGTGTACTATTACTTAATTTACATTGGGTATAAAACCCTAAGCAGCTATTCCCTGATATGGAATATTCTGGGCAGCCAACTGCAAATTCACAAAGTTTGGCCTACAGCATCTTTGATAACTTAAGTAGGAACCGCTTGTATTCTCATCCAAGTCAATGTATTTAATATATAAGCCATGCTCCAAGCGAGTTGAAGCAGCCACTGCGTAGTGAACAAAATTAGGATTCTCCTTCCCTGCCCATAACTTTTTAATATGCAATACTTTATAAAAAGACCCATCCGTGCTATTAAACATACATACAGTTATCGAGTCGTCAAACAAAAAAGCGTTTGCCGTTCCGTCATCGGAACAATCGCGATAAACATGCACTTCAAACTTGAATGTACAAACAGAACCATTTTTTTTTTACAAAATCGCAGTGCATATTTGCTTCCAGCAAATGGGAAGCAGGCAGATACCTTGCAAACAAACCCAGTACAAATATTATTATAGTTTTCTTTACAGGCATAAAATATTCAATGCCAATCCGAATTTAAGCCATTCTTTAAAACATCCCACCCGTTATTCAATAACTGACAAAAGAAATTTAAACCAAATTGAAAATAAATTGAATCATTAAAATGTCAAAATCAATGTATTGCAAAAAATGGACAAATAGTAAAAATCAGTCCCCATAGCCAAATAAACAAATAACCAAATGGTCCTACCTTTGTAAATATGATATCTGCAGAAAAACATGAACAGTTTCAGCGCTTATTAAAAATAATGGATGAACTGCGCACACAGTGCCCTTGGGATCGCGAGCAAACCTGGGAAACCCTGCGTCAGTTATCGATTGAAGAAGTTTATGAACTTTCAGACGCTATACTTACAAACGATGTCCAAGAAGTTAAAAAAGAATTAGGAGACCTATTGCTCCATATTATTTTCTATAGCAAAATCGCTGAAGAAAAATCTTACTTTGATATTGGAGATGTAATGGATGAATTATGTGCAAAGCTCATTCGCCGGCACCCTCATATATATGGAAACGCTGTAGCTGATAATTCCAATGCGGTGAAACAAAACTGGGAACAAATTAAGTTACAAGAAAAAGGAAATAAACGCCAAAGTGTGCTACAAGGATTGCCCAAGTCGATGCCATCATTGGTAAAAGCATACCGCATGCAGGAAAAGGTTGCTTCAGTTGGATTTGATTGGAATACTTCAGCCGAATGTTTTGCAAAGGTTAAGGAAGAGCTAAATGAATTCGAAACGGCTGAGAATCCAATAGAAAGAGAAAAAGAATTTGGAGACCTTATTTTTGCCCTGGTGAACTATGCACGAAAATCGGGCATAAACCCAGACAATGCATTAGAATATACCAATCAAAAATTCCAAAACCGATTTCAATTTATTGAAACGGAAGCAACGAATCAAGGGCGGAATTTAATTGACATGACTTTAGAAGAAATGGATGCTATTTGGGATAAGAGTAAGAAGATATATAAATAAAACAAATCATAATCTGCCATTTTAGGTGGCTAATCTATTGCTAATATGGAATAGAATATTAAATACGCATGACCTTCATATAGATAAGTCTCTTATTGAAAAAAACCAACAATTAAACCGTAAAAAAAAGGGTAAAAAAAAAGCCCCAATTTCTTGGAGCTTTTAATTAAATCGGCGACGACATACTTTCCCACATGTTACTGTAGTATCATCTGCGCAGTTGGGCTTAACTTCTCTGTTCGGAATGGGAAGAGGTGGACACCAACGCCATAGTCACCATAAGATCTTTAATGGTCAATGACAAATGCTGGAAATAAGAAATATCTTGAGAAAACATAATAATTGGTAAGCTTACGGGTAATTAGTACTACTCGGCTATGACATTGCTGTCTTTACACCTGTAGCCTATCAACGTAGTAGTCTACTACGACCCTTAAAGGAAAACTCATCTCGAGGCTAGTTTCGCGCTTAGATGCTTTCAGCGCTTATCTATTCCGAACGTAGCTACTCTGCAATGCAGCTCGCGCCACAACAGATACACCAGAGGTTCGTCCGTTCCGGTCCTCTCGTACTAAGAACAGATCCTCTCAATTTTCCAACGCCCACTGTAGATAGGGACCGAACTGTCTCACGACGTTCTGAACCCAGCTCGCGTGCCACTTTAATGGGCGAACAGCCCAACCCTTGGGACCTTCTCCAGCCCCAGGATGTGACGAGCCGACATCGAGGTGCCAAACTTTGCCGTCGATATGAGCTCTTGGGCAAAATCAGCCTGTTATCCCCGGCGTACCTTTTATCCTATGAGCGACGGCCTTTCCATACAGAACCGCCGGATCACTATACCCAACTTTCGTTCCTGCTCGACTTGTAGGTCTCACAGTCAAGCACATTTATGCTATTGCACTCTACGCACGGTTACCAAGCGTGCTGAATGTACCTTTGGAAGCCTCCGATACTCTTTTGGAGGCGACCACCCCAGTCAAACTACCCATCATGCAATGTCCTCCGCATGGCGGAGTTAGGATTCAAACAATTGAAGGGTGGTATTTCACCTGTGGCTCCACGATACCTAGCGGCACCGCTTCATAGCCTCCCACCTATGCTACACATCAATTGCCCAAACCCAATGCAAAACTATAGTAAAGGTGCACGGGGTCTTTCCGTCCCACAGCGGGTACTCGGCATCTTCACCGAGACTACAATTTCACCGAGCTCATGGTTGAGACAGTGCGCAGATCATTACACCATTCGTGCAGGTCGGAACTTACCCGACAAGGAATTTCGCTACCTTAGGACCGTTATAGTTACGGCCGCCGTTTACCGGGGCTTCGATTCAATGCTTCGCCTTGCGGCTAACATCCCCTCTTAACCTTCCGGCACCGGGCAGGTGTCAGACCCTATACATCATCTTTCGATTTAGCAGAGCCATGTGTTTTTGATAAACAGTTGCCTGCGCCTATTCACTGCGGCCCAGATTGCTCTGGGCACCCTTTATCCCGAAGTTACAGGGTTAATTTGCCTAGTTCCTTAACCATGAATCACTCGAGCTCCTTAGAATATTCTTCTCATCCACCTGTGTCGGTTTACGGTACGAGCTAATGCCGGAGCTTTTCTTGGAAGAGACTTTATGACTTTGCTTCGTCCGAAGACTAGGCTCAACGTACTATTCGGTCGGTACGTAGCCACCACATCTCTCCGTCCCTCTCGGCTGGTACAGGAATATTAACCTGTTGTCCATCGACTTCCCTGAAACGGTTCGCCTTAGGTCTCGACTAACCCTGATCCGATTATCGTTGATCAGGAAACCTTAGATTTATGGAGTGGAAGTTTTTCACTTCCATTATCGTTACTTATGCCAACATTTGCTTTTCCAGTTGCTCCAGTAGTCCTTACGGAACTCCTTCACAGCTTGCTGGAATGCTCCCCTACCATTGTATTGCTACAATCTAGAGCTTCGGTAGTATACTTAATGCCCGTTTATTGTTTATGCCCTGTCGCTCGACCAGTGAGCTGTTACGCACTCTTTAAATGAATTGCTGCTTCCAAGCAAACATCCTGGCTGTCTGTGCGACTGGACCACATTTGATCAACTTAGTATACATTTTGGGACCTTAGCTGTTAGTCTGGGTTGTTTCCCTCTCGGGCACGGACCTTAGCACCCATGCCCTCACTGCCGTGAAATATGTATTAGCATTCGGAGTTTATCTGAGTTCGGTAGACTTTGACATCCCCTTGCCCAATTCGTAGCTCTACCTCTAACACACTATCATCGACGCTGTTCCTAAAAACATTTCGGGGAGTACGAGCTATCTCTCAGTTTGATAGGCCTTTCACCCCTACCCTCAGCTCATCCGAAAACTTTTCAACGTTTACCGGTTCGGACCTCCATATCATGTTACTGATACTTCATCCTGGCCAAGGGTAGATCACAAAGTTTCGCGTCTACCCCCACTGACTATTCGCCCTGTTAAGACTCGCTTTCGCTTCGGCTGCTCCCGTGACGGGATTAACCTTGCCAGTGAGGAGTAACTCGTTGGCTCATTATGCAAAAGGCACGCCGTCATCCCAATAAATTAGGACTCCGACCGCTTGTAGGCGCACGATTTCAGGTTCTTTTCACCTCCCTATTCGGGATACTTTTCACCTTTCCTTCGCAGTACTAGTTCACTATCGGTCTCTCAGGAGTATTTAGCCTTACCAGATGGTGCTGGCAGATTCACGCAAGGCTTCTCCGACCCCGCGCTACTCAGGATTCTACCCGGATATAGAAGTTTACGTATACGGGACTATCACCCGCTATGGTGTAACTTTCCAGAAAGCTTCTACTTAGCTTATATATCGTTATGGTAGTCCTACAACCCCAATTATGCCTTAACATAACTGGTTTAGGCTGTTCCCCGTTCGCTCGCCACTACTTGGGGAATCATTAAATTATTTTCTCTTCCTCCGCTTACTTAGATGTTTCAGTTCGGCGGGTTTGCTTTAAATCTGTTAAAAACAGATGGGTTTCCCCATTCGGAAATCTCCGGGTCAAAGGTTTTTAGGCACCTAACCAGAGCTTATCGCAGCTGAACGCGTCCTTCTTAGCCTCTGAGAGCCTAGGCATCCGCCGTGCGCCCTTAGTAACTTATCCTATGAATTTCTTCTAGAATTATTTCTTATTTCCAACATGTCAAAGAACTTCATCAAACTAGCACGAATGCGGGTTTGATTAGTGGAGAATAACGGATTCGAACCGTTGACCCCCTGCGTGCAAGGCAGGTGCTCTAGCCAGCTGAGCTAATTCCCCGATGCGTGTATAGCTATAAGCTAATTGTAGTCCCGAGCAGATTTGAACTGCTGACCCCTACATTATCAGTGTAGTGCTCTAACCAACTGAGCTACGGGACTAGGCAGTTAAATTGGTTACTTGGTTCCACCACGTCATCGATGAAGCTGTGTATGAACGAATTAATTGAAAGAGATAAGGAATAGCGATTAGCCGGTATTTTTGTTTTTAGTCTAGAAAACTCTAGAAAGGAGGTGGTCCAACCACACCTTCCGGTACGGTTACCTTGTTACGACTTAGCCCCAGTCATCGATATAACCCTAGGCGACTCCTTACGGTTATCGACTTCAGGTTCTCCCGACTCCCATGGCTTGACGGGCGGTGTGTACAAGGCCCGGGAACGTATTCACCGGATCATTGCTGATATCCGATTACTAGCGAATCCAGCTTCATGAGGTCGAGTTGCAGACCTCAATCCGAACTGAGATTGGTTTTTTGAGGTTTGCGCCTTGTTACCAAGTGGCATCTCATTGTACCTACCATTGTAGCACGTGTGTAGCCCTGGACGTAAGGGCCATGATGACTTGACGTCGTCCCCGCCTTCCTCACTACTTACGTAGGCAGTTTCTTTAGAGTCCCCAGCATAACCTGATGGCAACTAAAGATAGGGGTTGCGCTCGTTGCGGGACTTAACCCAACACCTCACGGCACGAGCTGACGACAGCCATGCAGCACCTTGCCACTTGCCCCGAAGGGAAGCCACCTTTCGGCGGCGGTCAAATGACATTTAAGCCCAGGTAAGGTTCCTCGCGTATCATCGAATTAAACCACATGCTCCTCCGCTTGTGCGGGCCCCCGTCAATTCCTTTGAGTTTCATCCTTGCGGACGTACTTCCCAGGTGGATTACTTAACGCTTTCGCTTAGCCACTGACAGTATATCGCCAACAGCGAGTAATCAACGTTTAGGGCGTGGACTACCAGGGTATCTAATCCTGTTCGCTCCCCACGCTTTCGTGCCTCAGCGTCAATGACAGTGTAGCAGACTGCCTTCGCAATCGGTGTTCTATAACATATCTAAGCATTTCACCGCTACATGTTATATTCCATCTACCTCCACTGTATTCAAGAAAACCAGTTTCAATGGCAGTTCCGCAGTTGAGCTGCGGGATTTCACCACTGACTTAGAGTTCCGCCTACGCACCCTTTAAACCCAGTAAATCCGGACAACGCTTGAATCCTTCGTCTTACCGCGGCTGCTGGCACGAAGTTAGCCGATCCTTATTCTCACGGTACCGTCAGCTCTGAACGCATCCAGAGGTTTCTTCCCGTAAAAAAGCAGTTTACAATCCAGAGGACAGTCATCCTGCACGCGGCATGGCTGGTTCAGACTTGCGTCCATTGACCAATATTCCCTACTGCTGCCTCCCGTAGGAGTCTGGTCCGTGTCTCAGTACCAGTGTGGGGGATCATCCTCTCAGACCCCCTATGCATCGTAGCCTTGGTGAGCCGTTACCTCACCAACAAGCTAATGCAACGCATGCCCATCTTTTACCGCCGGAGCTTTAACTATAAATAGATGCCTATTCATAGTGTTATGGGGTATTAATTCAGATTTCTCTGAGCTATTCCCCTGTAAAAGGTAGGTTGCATACGTGTTACTCACCCGTGCGCCGGTCTCATAAAGTATTGCTACAATATTTACCCCTCGACTTGCATGTATTAGGCCTGCCGCTAGCGTTCATCCTGAGCCAGGATCAAACTCTTCATAGTAAAAGATTTGATCTCCGACTTCCCAAAGTGTTATCTTCGGTGCTCGCTATTCCTTATTTATCTTTCAAAGAACTTTATAAAAGCGCTTTCGCGGTTTTAAGTCAATTTTAAATCCGTTTTCTGAACGGGGCTGCAAAAATACAATTCTTTTTTTAAAAGTCAAGAATTATTTTTTTATTTTTTCAACCTTCCAGAACGGGGTGCAAAGATAATGTTTTTCTTTTCAAAAAAGCAAGTATTATTTAATACTTTTTTTACCTTTAAACTTGAGTACTGTTTGTTTCAGAACGGGGGTGCAAAGGTAATGTTTTTAAATTCATAAAGTCAAGTATTATTTTGACTTTTTTTTCACCTTCAGACCATGTGTCTGTTTTTTTTCAGAACGGGAGTGCAAAAGTACGTTTATTATTTACATTAAAAAATTTATTGCTAAAATAAATATAAATAATTCATAAATTAATGTTAATCAATTAGTTAAATTTAACATTTTAACAACAAAGTAGCATCGCCAAAACTTAAAAACCGGTAATTTGATGCTAAAGCATGATTATAAATTGATTTCCAATTCTCACCAATGAATGCTGACACCAGCAGCAGCAGTGTAGATCCCGGCTGATGAAAGTTGGTAATTAAACCATTTGCAATTTTAAATTTAAACCCAGGCATTATATATATGGCGGTTTCACCTTTAGCGTTCATGTCAGAATCAGCCAAATAATCGTAGAGAGTTATAAGGGCTTGGTCAACAGACAGTTTATTTAAAGCAGGGTCATAACCATCATTAGGTAGGACTATGAAGGGATATGGGTAATTCAAAGCTATTTTTGATCCTATATAATAAAGACTTTCCAGTAATCTTAAAGAAGTGGTGCCTGATGCGATGACGCGACCCATGTGCTGGATAATATCTTTCACCGCGGTAGCATTTATTTCGAATCGTTCAGAATGGATATCATGTAAATCACTGGTTAGGGCAGTAACAGGCTTAAAGGTACCAGCGCCAACGTGCAAGGTAAAATGGGTTGAACGAAGTCCAAGCAGATTAAGTTGTTCAATTAGCTCATTTGTAAAATGCAACGAAGCCGTTGGGGCGGCAACTGCGCCAGGATTAGACGCAAAAACAGTTTGATATCTAATTTTATCATCTTCTGTTGTTTCACGCTTTATATATGGAGGTAGGGGAACTTTGCCAAATATATCAATGGCATCCAGCATGGTAAGTCCATTTGTGACTTCGAATTTTATAATATTGGAGTCTCTATTTAACCAGGTAGCTTTAATTGAAACGGCTGATCCTTTATAAATAGTATCCAACCTTAATTCATCGGATTCATGGAATTTGCGACGATTTCCAACAATGCATTCCCAATTTGTCCAGTCTATGGATACCGGATTGAGCAGGAATACTTCTATTTTCTGATTTGAATCTGAAAAAAAGTGTAATCTGGCTGCAATTACCTTCGAATCGTTAAAGACCAAAAGGGAATTGGAGGGTAAATGCTTTCCAATTTGGTTAAAGGTATCATCCAAAATGGTTTCATTTTCAAAACTATAGACCAACAATTTTGAATCTGAACGAATTTGACTTGGTTCAAACGCAATATTTTCGTTAGGAAGATCATAATTAAAGTCAGCCATTAGCAGACTTGGCAACGATGGCAAATTGCTATTTCCCATTCAGATTTGTGTGCTATTCAAAAAATTTAGTAGTTGATGCAAAGCCTCAGAACGGTGGCTTAATTTGTTTTTTTCTTCCAAGTTCATTTGGGCGAAAGTATTGGTATTGCCTGACGGTTTAAAAATGGGATCGTATCCGAAGCCTTTATCTCCATTTTGATTTTCAACAATTTCACCTTCAATCTTTCCTTCAAAAAGGGATTCATTTCCGTGTGAGTCTATAAAACAAATGACTGTTCTAAACGTCGCACTTCTGTTTTGAATGCCCTTCATATTATCCAATAAGAGATTACAATTGTCTTCGAATGTTGCATTCTCACCTGCGTACCTAGCGGAATACACACCTGGCTCTCCATTGAGGGCTTGCACTTCTAAACCAGTATCATCTGCGAAACACGGTTGGGAAAATATCCTAAAGATTGTCATTGCCTTAATTTTGGCATTTTCCTCGAGAGTTGAGCCCGTTTCCGGAATATCATCCTGGAATTTTAAATCAGCTAAAGAGACCAAATTGATGTTTTCAGGAAAAAGTACCTGAATTTCACTAACCTTATGGTTATTGTGTGATGCGAATATTAAATTAGATTTCATACCGGTCTTTGACGAACGGTTACCTGTTCTATGCGTTTTTCATAATCGGAACCTTTAAATATCCGATTCACAAAAATTCCTGGTACATGAATATTGTTTGGATCGAGATGTCCAGCGGGGACAATTTCTTCAACTTCCGCGATGGTGATTTTACCGGCCATGGCCATCATTGGGTTGAAATTGCGGGCTGTATCTTTAAAGATTAGATTGCCATGGGTATCTCCCATCCAAGCTTTTACGATGGCAAAGTCTGAATCAAAAGCATGTTCTAATAAGTAAAGTTTACCATTAAAAATGCGGGTTTCTTTTCCAATTGCCACTTCCGTCCCTACCCCTGCAGGCGTATAAAAGGCCGGAATACCAGCGCCGGTTGCTCTGCATCTTTCTGCCAAGGTGCCTTGTGGTATTAATTCTACATCCAATTCTCCAGAAAGCAATTGGCGTTCGAATTCATCATTCTCACCGACATAAGAACTAATCATTTTTTTTACTTGCCGGGTTTTTAGCAACAATCCGATTCCGAAATCTTCAACACCCGCATTGTTTGAAATACAAGTGAGGTTTTTTACACCTTTTAAAACTAGGGCTGAAATACAATTTTCAGGAATTCCGCATAAACCGAACCCACCCAACATAATGGTAGCGCCGTCAAAAATGTCGTATATAGACGCCTGCGCATTGTCAAATACTTTGTTCATTATTGTTCAATTATTGCCGACAAACCATTATCCAAGAGAGTTACACAAACCGGTTCAAGTTCATCATAAGCGCCATTTTTTACTTTACACTTGCCTTTTGTATGAACTAACATAGCGCACTGCTGGGCCTGAATAAAATCATGACCGCAATACCGCATTAGACATTCAATGACCCAGTCGAAAGTATTGACATCATCGTTAAAAAGCACAATTGACCAACCGAGGGCTAAATCCTGTTCGAGAAAAATTTCTTGATCGAGTTCAGGTGAAAATGCAAAACTGTTAGCCATTTCGGTAGTGCTTGCGTAGCAATCGCGCTTTGTTTTCATTCCCTGTCAACAAGCGATTGATGTTTTTACGGTGGGTAAGTATAACCATTAAAGCGGCACAAATGCCAAAAGCGATAAAAAGCGGTTCGTGCCTTTTAAAAATCCAAATTAGTTGAATTGGAAATAATATAGCGGCAGAAATGGATGAAAGGGAGACAAATCGAGTTGAAAATAAAATTAGAATAAAGATACCCATACAAGCCAAAGCACTAATATAATGAATGGCAATTAGCATTCCCAAAAGCGTGGCAATTCCTTTACCGCCTTTAAAATTGGCAAAAATGGGAAACAAATGTCCCAAAACTGCACTTAACCCAAAGAGCAATTGAATGTTAATATACCAGGTTTTATTGAGAACAGGATTGACCTCTGGAATATAATTAACCAAGCAAGCTGCGGTAAAACCCTTTAGTACATCCATCGCTAAAACAGCCACACCCGCTTTTTTGCCCAAAACGCGAAAGGTATTGGTAGCACCCGCATTTCCGCTGCCAAAGTCCCTTACATCCAATCCATAAAAAGCTTGGCCTACCCATACTGCGCTAGGAATAGATCCCAGCAAATATGCCAAAACTGCTAAAACTATAATAAAAATTACCGTCATTGATTTTTTAGAAACAGGTGCAAAAATAAGTATTAATTAAAAAAACCAATGAATTTGATTTGAATATCTGTATAATTCAATTTGACCTGCGAACTATAATGCTACTATTATTGGGTATTTTTTGTACTTTTGTAACTCATAAAATATGAAAAATAGAATACTTTATTTGTTATTAGCATCATTTGCCGCAGGATTTGTTCTCATAGAAGCGTGTAAAAAGAAAAGCGAACCAACGCCTGATACCAACTTTGCAATGAGTGCAATCTCGGTAAGCGAAGGCGACACAGTTCTATTTACAAATAAAACAACCAATGGCAAAATGTATAATTGGAGTTATTCTGGGTCAAAATGGACTTCAGGCGAAACAAATCCTATGCTGATTGTCGACAGTGCGGGCAGTTTTATGGTGACATTGGAAGCTGCAAACGGAGATGGCAAAAAATCATCGAAAAGTATTGGCTTAACGGTTATGCCCGATACTGTATTTCGGATGTCTGCAAATAAGAAAAAGGTTTGGATAGTTACCTCCATTAGTTATAATGGCATTGAGCAATTAAACGTAACCTGCCAAAAAGATGACGAATTTGTAGTGGTGAAATCTGCCTTGGCTGCTAATGACACCTGCACTTTAAATGAAGGCGTGAATAAATGTCCTGCAGGAACCTATCTTCTGACCTTGCCAACAACTAGCAATTGGCGTTTTAAGAAATCAAAATTTGAATTTGCAC
>Ga0209181_10005624_pt1 | contig 17979 bp, 13 predicted proteins | sample MAT05_FD_187208 | JGI IMG/M metagenome (GOLD analysis project Ga0209181, IMG submission 187208) | Freshwater microbial communities from Lake Fryxell liftoff mats and glacier meltwater in Antarctica - MAT-05 (SPAdes) (version 2) | ecosystem: Environmental > Aquatic > Freshwater > Ice > Liftoff...
GTCATCGCCAAGACCCTAACAAGCAAAAAGCCCATCCTTAAAAGATGGGCTTTTTGCTTTTTACGATCCGCTGTTTCAGCGATACACTTTGCACCTATGTTACGGACCACCTCATTTGCGAAGCAAGTGAAGCAGATCGCGCCGGCCGATAGTGGGCACCATCCGCAGAACGCTGTTTGGCGGCCGCAAACTGAGAACAGGCTGCCCGACTCGAAAAGCCCGTTCTCATTTTGTATCGGTCAACACCAACACGCAAATCAGATTTCGACCTGCGTACCTAGTTCGACGACGCGATTGGTCGGGATCCTAAAGTAGTCGGATGCCTTGCCGGCGAGGTGCGACATTAGTACAAAGAGATGTTCGCGCCAGAGTGCCATGCCGCCGCGTGGTGTGGCGATGAGCGACTCGCGGTTGACGAAAAAACTGGTGTCCATCATGTCGAACTGCATCGACTGCAACCGGCAGTCCTCGAGCATGGCGGGGACGTTCGGTGTTTCCTTAAAGCCGTAATGCGCCGAGATCGAGTAAAAGCCGTGGCCGTGATTCTCTATCCAGATGTAGTCTTCTTTGGGAACACGCGGTATGTCCTCGATTACGATGGACAAGACGATGACGCGGCCGTGCAACACCTTGTTGTGTTTAAGATTGTGCAGAAGCGCGTTGGGCACGCCACCAGCGTTCGACGTCATAAACACCCCGGTGCCCTCAACGCGCGGCGTATCCGACAGCGCAATCGACTCGACAAATCCCTTCAACGGCATAGCGCCGTCGTTGACCTTTCGCCTGACTATTTCGCGGCCGCGACGCCAAGTGCTCATGATGGTGAAAATGGCGGCTCCAATAAGAAGCGGGAACCAGCCGCCGTCGCCGACTTTTACCAAGGTGGCGGACAGGAACATGAAGTCGTTGATTAGGATGCCGCCGATCAAGATGGCGGTGACGAGGCGGTTCCATTTCCAGATATAGATCATCACAACGAGCAGCAACAGCGTGTCAATGGTCATGGTGAGCATGACGGCAATCCCGTAGGCCGCTGACAGATTGCTCGACGTTTTGAAGATCACGACCAGACTTATGATGCCCAGCAGCAGGCCCCAATTGACGAATGGAACGTAGATCTGCCCCGCCTCATTCTCATTCGTATGTTGAATTGTAAAGCGAGGCAGGTAGCCGAGTTGGATGGCTTGTTTGGTCAGGCTGAATGCGCCAGAGATGACCGCCTGAGAAGCGATGATCGCCGCCATGGTGGCAAGAATTACCATCGGGAAGAGTGCCCAAGTTGGCGTCATCAGAAAGAACGGATTTTTGATGGTGGCCGGATCGGCGAGCAACAGCGCACCCTGGCCAAAGTAGTTAAGTAACAACGCCGGCCACACCAGCGTAAACCAACCAACGCGGATTGGCGATCGGCCAAAATGGCCCATGTCAGCATACAACGCTTCGCCACCGGTGACGCACAGAACTACCGCGCCAAGTGTGATCCACGCCGCGACTTTGTGTTCAATAAAGAACTGCCAGCTATACCATGGGTTAAGAGCATTCAAAATGCCCGGATTGTCTGCAATTTGTATCAATCCAAGCAGCGCTAGCACCAAGAACCAAACCACCATGGTCGGACCAAAGAACTTGGCCACCGTCGCCGTTCCGTGCCGTTGAATGGCAAACAAGCCGACGATAATGCCGATCGAGATCGGTATGACAAATTTTGAGAATGCTGGGGTAATAATATCCAGCCCCTCCACAGCGGAAAGCACAGTCATTGCCGGGGTAATGATCGCGTCGCCATAAAACATGGCGGCGCCGAACATGCCGAGAGCGACCACCCACCAGTGGCGTCTGGTGCCCTTGCGGAAGCAGCGTTGCGCAAGCGCGGTCAACGCCAGAATGCCGCCTTCGCCTTTGTTGTCGGCGCGCATCATAAAGAGCAGGTATTTGACCGTCACCAAGGCGGTCATGGCCCAGAACATCACCGAAAGAATCCCGTAAATCGTCATCGCGTTCAGTGGGATGCCGTGCGCCGGGTGAAAAGATTCCTTTAGCGCATACAGCGGGCTCGTTCCGATGTCACCGAAAACGACACCGATCGCACCAATGGTCAGTGCGCCTAACTTCTTATCAGAGGATTCCATGCGGAGTGAGTGTCAGACGAACCAGAGCATCAATATCGTAGACACGACGTGCTGCGCGGGTTTTACAGAGTGGAATTGGGTCAACGCGGATGTGATTTTTATCGGTTATTGCGTCGCAACATTACTCCTGTTTGCCGCCAAAAGCAAACCAGCGCGTCGGTCTAGGCAGACGCTGTTTTTAGTGCTCGCACGAGAGTAAACTCGCATGCTTGTCAGACGTATCGTCGCCTTTTTTTCGCCCTCCTCGTCCAGGTGCCTTCTGGTCATGACATCGAGGCCATTGCGCCGCAATACCTGCTTATGAAAATCCAACGCCTTTCCATTGCTGTGCTTCCTCCGGTGTTCGCAGTGTCAGCGCTAGTGGCGTTGACGTTGTTGGCCACAGCAACAGCGACCGCGACGGCGACAGGCAACGAGACCAGCAAGTACCAGATGCCAGCGCAGGCCATCGTCGACATGGTCGATGCGGCGCAGATACCACAGACATCGTTGTCACCGACCAATGAGTGGTTGATGTTGTTGGAACGGCCGGCGCTGCCGACCATCGCTGAACTGAGTCAGCCTGAATTGAGGCTCGCCGGACTTCGCATAAATCCACGCAACAACGAATTGAGTCGCAGCAACTACGCGACCGCCATCAAGTTCATACGACTCAACGACCGGTTTGAGAAAACGGTTCAGAATCTGCCGGCGAACGCGCGGATTGGCGACGCGGTCTGGTCACCGGACGGCAAGAAAGTCGCCTTCAGTCTCGTCAAGGAAAGCACCATCGAATTGATGGTCGTGGATGTGACCAATGGCGCACAGGCGAGGCGCGTTACCGAGCGCGCATTGAACGGAAGCGTCGGTCGGCCGTTTAGCTGGTTCAGTGATGGCAAATCGCTGCTGATTGCTGCTGTACCGGCAACGCGTGGCGCACCGCCCAAGGCACCGCCGACCGTCAGCGGCCCCCTGGTGCAGGAGAATCTCGGCAAGCGTAACGCGGCGCGCACCTACCAAGATTTGCTAAAAACGCCGCATGACGAGGCGTTGTTTGAGTACTATGGCTCGACCGAGGTGTTGCGCGTGGGTTTGGACGGCCGTGCCGGCAGTATCGCCAGCGGCATCGTGCGCGGCATGTCGCCATCCCCGGATGGTCAATACGCGCTGATCCAGATTGTAAAGCGGCCGTTCTCCTATAGCGTTCCGGTCAACCGTTTTGCCGTCAAAGCGGAGATCCGCGACGCGCTGGAGGCCAACATTGGTGGGGTCGTGCGCGTACTCTCAGACCTTCCGCTTGCAGAAGATGAAGACGCCGATCCGGATGCCGTTCGAAAGGGCCCCCGTCAGTACGTGTGGCGGACTGATGCGAATGCGACGGTCGTATGGGCCCAGGCGAACGACGTCAAGAAGAATTCCATAAGCGACTATGTGTTCGCGCTGAACGCACCGTTCGATAGCGAGCCCACCATGCTGGTGAAACTCGATCTGCGGCTGCAAAGCGTCATTTGGGGAACGGACAGCGTTGCGCTGGTGACGGAGGTCTCCCGAAAATCCAGAAAGACCGTCACCTGGCGAATCTATCCGAGCGATGCGACGCGCGCTCCAGTGAAAGTTTTTGAACGCTCGACCGAAGATCGCTACGGCGACCCCGGCGTTCCGTTTACGGAGGTCAACGCGCGCGGGTATCGGGTGCTCAACTTTTCGCCGGATGGCCGTGCGATCTATCTGAATGGATCGGGCGCCTCCGCGGAAGGTGATCGTCCATTTGTGGACAAGTTGGACTTGGATACGCGTGAGACGAAGCGCTTGTTTCGTTCCGAGGCACCCTACTACGACGTTCCGCTCGGCGTTTTTGATACCGAGGTGAATGGTAAGGCCGCAGCAACGGGCGTTCGCCTGTTAGTGCAACGGGAAAGCACCACCGAAGCGCCGAATGTGTTTGTACGCGAACTGAGCACCGGCAAGATGAGCGTCATCACGCGCTTCGCCACGCCGCGCAATCCGTTGGCTGGGGTCACCAAGGAAGTCATTCGTTACAAGCGACGCGACGGCGTTGAACTGTCGGGCACCTTGTATATTCCGGCCGGGTTTAAACGCGGTGATGATCCATTGCCGTTATTGTTGTGGGCGTATCCGCGCGAGTTTCGCACCGCCGAGGCAGCCAGCCAGATCAGCGGATCGCCGTATCGCTACGTGCGGCCAAGCTTTTCCGGACCGCTGCCATTTCTCACGCAGGGCTACGCGGTGTTGGATAACCCGACCATGCCCATCATTGGCGAGCAGGGCAAGGAGAACGACACGTTTCTTCCCCAGTTGATCTCAAGTGCCGAGGCCGCAATTGATGAGGTGGTGAGGCGCGGCGTGGCAGACCGCAACAAGATTGCCGCCGGCGGGCATTCTTACGGCGCGTTCATGGTGGCAAATTTGCTGGCGCACACCAAGCTCTTTGCTGCGGGTATCGCCCAAAGCGGCGCCTACAATCGCACGCTCACGCCGTTCGGCTTTCAAGCAGAGGATCGCAACTACTGGAAAGCGCGTGATATCTATGCGCAAATGTCTCCGTTTACTTTCGCTGATCAGATCAAAACACCGATCTTGCTGATTCATGGTGAAGCTGACTCAAACCCGGGCACCTTCCCGCTGCAGAGCGAACGGCTCTACCAAGCGATTCGCGGTCTGGGCGGTACGACCAGACTGGTGATGTTGCCTTACGAAGACCACGGCTACCGCGGGCGCGAATCGGTCCTGCACCGCATTTGGGAAACGAATCGCTGGCTCGACAAGTACGTCAAGAACGGTGACAAGCGCCCTAGCTAGCGATAACGGCGGCACTTATGCAAAAGCACTATTGGAGTTGCCAATAGAGCCAAAAACGGCCATAATTTACGACCTTCGGGAACCAGTGTTTCTGAAAAGGCCAATTAGCTCAGCCGGTTAGAGCGACGGAATCATAATCCGCAGGTCCCCTGTTCGAATCAGGGATTGGCCACCAAACCCGACAAAGAGCCGCATCGTGCGGCTCTTTGTCTTTCACGCGATGTCACTCGGCCGCACCGCCGGGGTCGCAATTGCATTTACACCTGCCCGGTTTATCCACCGTCTTCAGGAGTCAGCATGACCGTAACATCATCCAAAAAAGTCTTCATCCGCACCTTCGGCTGCCAGATGAACGAATACGACTCCGACAAGATGGCGGACGTACTTGAGGCGGCCGACGGCTACACCAAGACGGACAACGTTGAAGAAGCTGATCTGATTCTGCTCAACACCTGCTCGGTGCGGGAAAAGGCCAGCGAGAAGATGTTCTCGGATCTGGGACGGTTGCGCGAGTTCAAGGACGGACAAGGCGCCAAGCCGGGTGTGTTGATCGGTGTCGGCGGCTGTGTTGCATCTCAGGAAGGTGAGGCGCTGGTGAAACGCGCACCCTACGTCGATCTGGTGTTCGGCCCGCAGACATTGCACCGGCTGCCCGCCATGATTGCGCGCCGCGTCCAATCAGCGCAGCCACAAGTTGATATTTCGTTTCCGGAAAATGAGAAGTTCGATGACATGCCGCCGGCCCGCGTTGACGGCCCGACCGCATTCGTGTCGATCATGGAAGGTTGCTCCAAGTACTGCAGTTTTTGTGTGGTGCCGTACACGCGCGGCGAGGAGATTTCGCGCCCCTTCGCCGATGTGATGACCGAGATCCGGGATCTTGCGGCACGTGGTGTCAAGGAAGTCACGTTGCTTGGACAAAACGTCAACGCTTACGTGGGCAAGATGATGGATCCCGACAGCGGCGAACAACTGGAGGCAGACTTCGCACTGTTGCTTACTGCCGTGCATAGCATTCCACAAATCGAGCGTATCCGTTACACGACATCGCATCCGCTTGAATTTACCCAGCGGCTGATCGATTGCTACGCGCGTCTGCCAAAGCTTGTGTCGCAGCTGCACCTGCCGGTGCAAGCCGGCAGCGATACGGTGCTGGCCGCGATGAAGCGCGGCTACACCGTCATTGAGTACAAGTCGATCATCCGACGGCTGCGAGAAAAGCGGGGGGACATTTCCCTGTCAAGCGATTTCATCGTCGGCTTTCCCGGTGAAACCGAAGCTGACTTCAACCGCACCATGAAGCTGATTGACGAACTCAAGTTTGACGGCGCGTTTTCGTTTATCTATTCACGCAGACCGGGTACGCCGGCCGCAAGCCTGCATGACGACACGCCCCATGCCGTCAAGCTCAAGCGGCTACAGCAAATGCAAAAAGTGCTCGAAGCGCAGTCGACGGCGGTGTCCGAATCCATGGTCGGCAGCGTGCAGCGCGTGTTGGTTGAAGGCTTCTCGCGCAAGGACGGAAACGAATTGATGGCGCGCACCGACAACAACCGCGTCGTCAACTTCCCCGCCGGCCCGGACTTGATCGGCCAGTTCGTCAACGTGCGCATCACGCAGGCCATGCACTTTACGCTGCGCGGCGAAATTGCGATCAGCGTGCCCGATGCCAAGGCGGCTTGAGTAATGAAGACACCGTCGCTCGAGTTTTCCTTCACGCCCGTCAACAATCATCGCCTCAACGCGCTGTGTGGCGCGTTGGATGCGAACCTTAGGCAGATTGAAGTCGCGCTGGACGTGTCGATCTCCAGACGCGGGGAAAAGTTCGCGGTTGCCGGTGAGCGTGACAAGATCGAAGTCGCTGCCAAGGCGCTCAACAAGTTCTATGCGCGGGCGCACGCCGATCTTTCGGTCGAAGAAATTCAGCTGGGACTGGTGGAGGTTCAGCACAGTCGCCATACGAAGCCGGGCAAAGTGGACGCTGGCTATGTAGGCGAGGACGAAGCGGTCACGCTGCACACCAAGCGCGCCGACCTGCGCGCCCGGACCGAGCGTCAGGCGCAGTACCTGAAATTGATTCAGTCACATGACATCACCTTTGGCGTCGGGCCGGCCGGCACCGGCAAGACTTACCTCGCGGTGGCCTGCGCGGTCGACGCATTCGAGCGCGATCTGGTCAAGCGCATTGTTCTCACGCGACCAGCCGTCGAGGCGGGCGAGCGACTGGGGTTCCTACCTGGCGACCTTTCGCAGAAGATTGATCCCTATCTGCGGCCGCTCTACGATGCGCTGTACGACCTGCTTGGCTATGATCGCGTCAGCAAGATGTTTGAGCGCAACCAGATTGAAGTCGCACCGTTGGCATTCATGCGCGGGCGAACCTTAAATCACTCCTTTGTCATTCTCGATGAGGCGCAGAACACCACGCCTGAGCAAATGAAGATGTTCCTGACGCGTATTGGCTTCGGCACCAAGGCGGTCATCACCGGGGACGTCACGCAAGTCGATTTGAAATTCGGGCAGCTGAGTGGACTGGTCGATGCACGCAATGTGTTGCACGGTGTTCAGGGCATCGGTTTCACCATCTTTCAGGCTGTCGATGTCGTGCGCCATCCACTAGTGCAATCGATTGTGACGGCCTACGACGAACACACGCGCGGACGGCGCGGCTAGCGTGCCGAAAATGAAAGTCCCCTATCGACGGGCGTCTTCAGGCAAAAATGCCACGAGACCCCCGCCAAATGGCGTGTTTTGGCTTTTGCAATGACGCAAGCGGCATCCTCGCTATCCATCCAGCGTGTCAGCCGGTTGCCGGGTATTCCCAGCGATCGACTGTTGCGCAAATGGGTTCGCGCAGCCTTGTCCGCCCAAAGCCCTGCGCCGATTGAGTTTGAGATTACCGTCCGGATCGTCAACGCTGCCGAGGGGCGCAACCTCAATTCTGCGTTTCGCGGCAAGGACTATGCCACCAATGTCCTGACATTCGTTTATCACGAACGCGACGCACGCCGTTTGCAGGGCGACCTGGTGCTGTGTGCGCCGGTGGTTTCGTCTGAAGCAAAAATGCAGGGCAGGTTACTGGCTGCTCACTATGCCCACCTGTGCGTCCACGGTGTATTGCATTTGGTCGGTCATGCTCATGAATCGTCTCGTGAGGCGAAACGCATGGAGGCACTTGAAGTGGCGATTCTGGCGGGGCTGGGAATTGACGATCCTTATCTAGAAAAGCTCTGATCAAGTCCATTTCGTCGCTTCAATGTTGCCAAATGAGGTTGTTCCTCACGCGAAATTCTCCTTACATATCAGGCATATGCGGCGTCGAATTTCTTGCGAGTTTGGCAACTGCGGCGCTTCGTCTTGCCCAAGACTGAACTCAATCAGAGCTTCCCTAAACGAGTAGCGCGCGCGCCTGCGGCGCGCGGCGTGCAGTGCGCCTCGCCCGGAACAAACCGACCGTCTGTCATTTTTGACCCATGCAGGTCGGTTAAAGTAACGGCTTCGCAACAGCCCCGACCCCCAATGGATGATTCCCCCAAACGCTCGCTGATGGAACGCTTGTCTTCGCTGTTGTTGCGCGAACCCGAAGACCGGGATCAGCTGGTCGAATTGCTGCACGGTGCGCTGGAAAAAGAGCTGCTGGACGCCGACGCGTTGACCATGATTGAGGGCGTGTTGCAGGTCTCCGAAATGCAGGTGCGCGACGTGATGTTGCCGCGTTCGCAGATGGACATGATTGACGTCGAGGATGCGCCCGAACAATTCATTCCGGGCGTGATTGAGACAGCGCATTCGCGCTTTCCGGTGTTTGAGAACAGCCGTGACAATGTGATTGGCATCCTGCTCGCCAAAGACCTGCTGCGCTATTACGCCAATGCGGACGAATTCGATGTCAGAGATATGCTGCGGCCGGCCGTATTTGTGCCGGAATCCAAACGGCTGAATGTGCTGTTGCGTGAATTCAAGGCCAACCGCAACCACATCGCCATTGTGGTGGACGAGTACGGCGGCGTTGCCGGGCTCATTACCATCGAGGACGTGATCGAGCAAATTATCGGTGACATCGAGGACGAGTTTGATTTCGATGAGACCGAAGACAATATCCTGCCCGACAAAGGTGGCCGCTATCGTGTCAAGGCGATCACGGAAATCGAGAGTTTCAACGAGCACTTCGCCTCTGATTTTCCGGATGCGGATTTCGATACGGTCGGCGGCTTGGTGGTCAGCCACTTCGGGCACGTGCCGAAACGCAACGAGTCAATCATATTCGATGGTTTTCGCTTCTTGGTGTTGCGTGCCGATAGCCGCAAGGTTCACTCGCTGATGGTCGAGCGGGTGGTGCCGCCACCGGTCGGCGGCAACGCGGCCGGGAATCCACGAAACGCGGATTCAGGCAAGTCTACGGGCACGCCCGCCTAGGCCGTTCATGAGCGGCGCCTGTGATCGCTAAAGCAACGTCGGGGACAAGCCAGAGCCTTTGGCTCGACGCGCTGCTCGCCGCCTTCGCTGGCGCGATCGCCGTTGCTGCCTTCGCCCCATTTCATGCCTGGCCGGTCGCGTTGCTGTCGCTGACGATGCTTTTCGCGTTGTGGCATCGCGCCCAAGGCGTGTGGCGGGCGACGTTTATCGGCTTTTGCTGGGGGTTGGGATTATTTCTGGTCGGCGTACCGTGGATTTATGTGAGCCTCCACACCTACGGCGGCATGCCGGCACCGATTGCCGCGCTCGCCGTGCTGCTGTTTTGCGCGTACCTGTCACTTTTCCCGGCGCTGGCCGGATTTGTCCAGTCCAAGCTCAAGTGCACACCGCGCTGGCAATTGCTGGCATTGATGCCAGCCGCCTTCGTTGCGGCAGAAGCGCTGCGCGGGTGGGTTGTCAGCGGCTTTCCGTGGCTGATCATGGGCTACTCGCAGACGCCTTCGGCCGACACGATCGCGCCGGTGGCCGCGCCCTTGGCCGGCTACGCGCCGCTGTTTGGCGTCTTCGGTATCTCCTTGCTGTTAGCGTTCAGCGCCGGGGCCATGGTGTTGGCGTCGGCCAAGCTGTCGCGGGCCATCCCAGCGATGCGCTTGCGACAGGCGCTCGGCGCGACGGCGGCGGCGATATGGATCGGCGGGCTGGTGCTGGGCGCATACGAGTGGTCGCAGCCTTCCGGCAAGCCGATTCCGGTGTCACTCGCGCAGGGTAACGTCCCACAGAATCTGAAATGGCGGGAGGATCAGGCAGCCGCGTCGCTTGAAAATTATCTGCAGCTAGTGGCACAAAGCCGCGGCAAGCTGATCGTGCTGCCGGAGACGGCGCTGCCGTTCATGTTGCAAGACGTCCCCGCCAGCGTGAAGACGGCGTTGGCTGAGGATGTGCGCGCCAAGGGTGGTGATCTGCTCATGGGCATCGCCTATCGTAGTACCGGTGGCACCAGTGCCGCGGCCAGTCGCATCGTTGGAAACGCCGCCGAGTCAGAGTTTCGCTATTACAACGGCGCAGTCTCGCTCGGGACGGCCGCGCCTCAGCAATACGCCAAACGGCATCTGGTGGCGTTCGGGGAGTTTGTGCCGCCGTTGTTTTCGTGGGTGTACCAATGGCTGCGAATACCCTTGAGTGGCTTTACGCCCGGTGACGATCAGCAATCGCCGATGACATTGTCCGGCCATCAGGTCGCCGTCAATATTTGCTATGAAGATGCATTTGGCGCCGAGATTGCGCGACAACTGCCAGCGGCAGAATTACTGGTCAATCTGTCCAACATGGCGTGGTTCGGCACCTATCTGGCGGCTGACCAGCATGCCCAGTTTTCGCAAATGCGTGCGCTTGAGACGGCGCGCTGGATGTTGCGCTCAACCAACACCGGCGTCACCGCAGCGATCAATGAGAAAGGCCGCATTGTCGCTGCGCTCCCGCAGTTCACGCGCGGCGTTCTTGAGGTCAACGCGGTACCGATGCAGGGCGCAACTTTGTACGTGCGGTGGCGTGACTGGCCGGTTTTTCTGCTTTTGGTAGTGGTGCTGGGAGCCAGTGCCTATCTGCGCCGCCGCTTTGAAACCGGCCGCAGCGCGAGCAAGGCAATCTAGTTTTGCCGCGTCAAGGCGAAACCCTTAAAATTGGCTGACCTAGCTTACCCACCGAGTGTCACTGCACATGTCCGGCCCGACCTTTCAAGAAGTCATCCTGCGTCTCCAACACTACTGGAACGCAAACGGCTGCGCGCTGTTGCAACCCTACGACATGGAAGTCGGTGCGGGCACCTCCCATACGGCGACCTTCCTGCGCGCCCTGGGGCCGGAACCGTGGCGGGCCGGCTATGTACAGCCATCGCGCCGACCCAAGGACGGACGCTATGGCGAAAACCCGAATCGACTTCAGCACTACTATCAGTATCAAGTGGTGCTGAAGCCCTCGCCGCCAAACATTCTCGATTTGTATTTGGGCTCACTCACCGCACTCGGACTCGACTTGCAAAAAAATGACGTGCGTTTTGTCGAGGACGATTGGGAAAACCCGACGCTAGGCGCTTGGGGTCTCGGCTGGGAGGTGTGGATGAACGGCATGGAAGTCACGCAGTTCACCTACTTTCAGCAGGTCGGCGGTATCGAATGCAAGCCCATCACCGGCGAGATCACCTACGGGCTCGAGCGTTTGGCAATGTATTTGCAGAATGTCGAGAATGTCTTTGACCTTGTGTGGACGACGTGGGAAGAACATGGCGTGACGAAGAGCTTGAAGTATGGTGATGTGTTCCACCAGAATGAGGTGGAGCAATCGAGCTACAACTTTGAGCACTCCAATGTGCCGGTGTTGCTGCAACACTTCGCCGACCACGAGGCGGACGCGAAGCGATTGATGGAAGTGCAACTGGCGCTGCCCGCGTACGAGCAAGTGTTGAAAGCGGCGCATACGTTCAATATGCTCGACGCGCACGGCGCGATTTCGGTGACCGAGCGTGCCGCCTATATCGGCCGCATCCGCAATCTGGCACGCAGCGTCGCGCAAAGTTATTACGAGTCGCGTGAACGACTTGGCTTTCCGATGGCCAGTGCCGAGGCGGTCGAAAAATTCGTCGTCAAGAAAGCTGCATCGTGAGTACCGCACCGCTACTGGTTGAATTGTTCACCGAAGAGTTGCCACCGAAAGCTTTGAAGAAGTTGGGTGAGGCGTTTGCCGCAGGCATTCATGCGGGCCTGGTCGCGCGGGGTTTGGTTAGCGCAGACGCCCGTCGGCAAGTTTTTGCCACGCCGCGACGTCTGGCCACATGCATCGCCGATGTCAGCGCGAGTGGTGCTGATCGCCCCGAATCGAAAAAACTCATGCCCGCAAAAGTTGCCTTCGACGGCAGCGGAAACGCGACACCGGCGCTGGAGAAGCGGCTGCAAAAAGAAGGTGCAATGTCCGGCCAAGTCGTCAGGCGGTCGGAAGGCGGTGAAGAGCTGGTCTTCTTAGAAATGGTTGTCCGGGGAATGTCGTTAACCGATGCGCTGCAGGCAGCGTTGCTCGATACAATCGCCAAGCTGCCAATTCCGAAGCTCATGACCTATCAACTTGCCAACGGGCTCGATTCAGTACAGTTTGTACGTCCCGCCCACGGTTTGGTGGCGATGCACGGCCAGAGTGTGGTGCCTGTTGCAGCGTTGGGGCTCACCGCCGGGTCGGTCACCCATGGCCATCGTTTCCAAGGCGCGCAGGACATTCATCTCGCCAGCGCAGATGAGTTCGAAACGCGTCTTGAGAAGGAGGGTGGTGTCATCGCATCGTTTGACAAACGCCGCCATGAGATTGAGCGGCTGTTGAGAGAGCACGCCGAGCAGTGTGGCGACACGCTGGGCGAGCGTGAACAATATGTCGATCTACTTGATGAAGTGACGGGGCTGGTTGAACTGCCGACGGTTTATGTCGGCAAATTTGAGCAAGAGTTTCTTGAAGTTCCAGCCGAATGCCTGACGCTGACCATGAAGCTCAACCAGAAGTATTTTCCGATGTTCCACTCAGAGGGTGGCTTGTCGTCGCGATTTTTGATTGTGTCGAATATGCGTCTTGATGATCCGCGTAACGTCATCGAAGGCAATCAGCGGGTGGTACGTCCACGCTTGGCCGATGCAAGATTCTTTTTTGAGACTGATAAGAAGACCACGCTTATTGACCGTTTGCCGAAACTGGCGAACGTCGTTTACCACAATAAACTGGGCTCACAGGGAGAGCGGGTTGAGCGGGTGCGTGCGATCGCGGCGTCGATTGCGAAACTGCTCAAACTCGATGTGGCAACAACCCAAAAAATCGACACCGCAGCGCAACTCGCCAAGGCTGATCTCGTCACCGACATGGTTGGCGAATTTCCGGAGTTACAAGGTACGATGGGAAAGTATTACGCGCTGAGCGAAGGGCTCGATGCACAAGTAGCGGACGCCATTGAAGACCATTACAAGCCGCGTTTTGCCGGCGATAGCTTGCCACGCAATGATGTTGGCGTGATCGTTGCCCTCGCCGACAAACTCGAAACGTTGGTCGGTATGTTTGGTATTGGCCAAGTACCGACCGGCGACAAGGATCCGTTCGCGCTTAGGCGGCACGCGTTGGGTGTCGTGCGTATTTTGGTTGAACGCAAGCTCGCGTTGCAGTTTGATGCGCTAATCGCCAACGCCGCGCTTGCGTTTGGCAACTTGATCGTCGATCCGGCCGCTGCGGTCGTCGCATTCACCTACGAACGCTTTGCCGGCAGCTTGAAGGAGCAGGGTTTTTCGGCGCAAGAGATTGACGCTGTCCTGTCGCTCAGGCCGCAACGTCTTTCTGAGGTCGCGCAGCGTCTCGCCGCCGTGCGCGCGTTTTCGCTGTTGCCGGAAGCGCAGGCGCTCGCGGCTGCTAATAAGCGCATTGGCAACATTTTAAAAAAATCCGACAACGCGCCCCACGAGTTCATTGAGGCGCGCTTGACGGAAGACGCCGAGAAATCGCTTGGCGCGGCGATGGCGCGAGTTGTACCATCGGCGAAGGCCAACTTTGACGCCGGTAACTACGAAGCCTCACTCACAGCGCTTGCTGCGCTCGGTGAGCCTGTCGATACCTTCTTCGAAAAAGTGATGGTCAACGCAGACGATCCGGTGGTTCGCGCCAATCGTCTGGGATTGCTGGCAACGCTGCACCGCGAAATGAACCGCGTCGCCGATCTCTCGAAACTCGCGAGTTAATCATCATGCACACGCCACCGAAACTCATCATTCTCGATCGCGACGGCGTCATCAACGTCGATAGCGCGCAGTTCATCAAGTCGCCCGCCGAATGGAAGCCGATTCCCGGCTCCATTGAAGCCATCGCACGCCTGAATCAGGCCGGCTATCGCGTGGTCGTGGCGACCAATCAATCGGGCATCGGACGCGGTTTGTTCGACATGGGGACGCTCGCGGCAATCAACGACAAGATGGTTGAGATGGTGTTTCGGCGGGGCGGCCGGATTGATGCGATTTTTTTCTGTCCACATAGGGCGGACGAAAAATGCCGCTGCAGGAAGCCCGATACCGGCATGTTCGACGATATCGCCGCGCGTTTCAGGGTTGGACTTGAGGGGGTGCCGACGATCGGTGATTCAATGCGCGATCTCGAAGCAGGTGTCAAGGTGGGGTGCTTGCCGATTTTGGTGTTGACCGGCAAAGGCAAGCAGACCAAAGAGGCCGGCGGGTTGCCGAAGGGAACTCGGGTGTTTGCCGACCTCTCCGACGCCGTCCGCCAGTTGGTTTCGGAACCACCCGTTAACCGGGCCTCATGATCTATCTTCGTTCAAGCGCGTTCGTGCTGCTGGCAACGCTGACGACGATCTTCTACGGACTTTTTACGGTGCCCTTTGCCATCTTCCGGCATGACATCGGTTACGAATGCGCGCGCTCGTGGGGCTGGAGCATTCTTTGGCTGGCAAAGCATGTCTGTGGCATTGACTATCAAGTACGCGGAATGGACAACCTGCCCGATCGCCCGGTGGTGGTGATGTCAAAACACCAGTCGGCGTGGGAGACGGTCGGCATGCTTTGCCACCTGCCGCGCGCGGTGTGGATTATTAAGAAAGAACTCGTCTGGGTGCCGATTGTTGGCTGGGTGTTGGGGGGACTCAAGTCGATTGCGATTGACCGGGAGAGCGGCCGTAGTGCGCGCGATCAAATTCTCGAACAGGGACGCGACCGGCTGCAACGTGGTTACTGGGTCATGATATTTCCGGAAGGAACGCGCGTTGCCCCGGGCGAGCGTGGGCGCTACGGCTTGGGCGGCTCGCTGCTGGCAACCGGGGCCGGTGTCGATATTTTGCCGATTGCGCACAATGCGGGAGAGTGCTGGCGGCGCAATGCGTTCCTTAAGTATCCGGGCAAGGTCACCATGTCGATCGGTGCGACCATCTCGACCAAAGACAAGACCACTGCCGAAGTTGGGCGTGAGGTTGAAGATTGGATTGAAGCGGAAATGTTGCGTCTGCCATCAACTGGCGCCGCCAACAACGCCTATTCGAAACGTCCGGTCGGAACCTAGGCATGGCGAACTTTGACTTGTTCGATAGAATCGCCGAACTGTTGACGCCGGCATCCTCGCCATCGTCAAAAGGGCGGCCGAAGTCCGCCACGCCACGCGCTGCAAAACAAGAGAGCGAGCACGCCGTCGCGCTCGACGGTCATCGGGTCGATTACAAGCTGGTGCGCCGTCGCGGACGTCGCGGCGTGGGGCTGAAAGTGGATGGCTCCGGGCTGACGGTGGCGGCCTCCCTGACAACGCCCATCTCCGCCATTGAAGGCATGATCGGTCAGCACGCCAACTGGGTGACCAAGAAACTCGGCGAGTGGGCACACCGACGCGTGACGCCACAGCGCTGGCAGACCGGCGCAACGGTTTCGTTTCTCGGCGAGCCATTAACCCTGATGGTCGATAGCGGCCACGGGCGCGCGTCGGTCGAGCGCGCGCTATCGCACCTGTTTGTCAAAGTGAAGATTGATGAACCTGCGACGATCGAAAAAGCCGTCGTGAACTGGATGAAGAAAGAGGCGTTGACCTTGCTGGCGCAACGCGCATTCATGTTTGCGCGACTGCATCAACTGGTGCCGCCGCGCGTGTTTTTATCGAGTGCCAATGGCCGTTGGGGTAGCTGCAACTCACGTCGGGAAGTACGCTTTTCATGGCGCCTGATCAAGGCGCGTCCCGCATTGATCGACTATGTGGTTTGCCATGAGCTCGCGCACTTGCGGCACATGAATCACTCGGCGGCGTTTTGGGGCGAAGTGCGGCGCATGTGCTCTGACTTTGAAGTGCTCAAAAAAGAACTCGATCGCAACGACCATCATTTCCGGGCGTTTTAAAAAGTCCTTATTTGACGGGTGTTTCGGGGCAAAAATGTCTCGAGCTGCCCGTGTTTATTGGACTTTTACTTCTGGGAAAAACTAAATACCTAAAAACTCTGTCTCCCCGGCCCTTCGACGGTCTCAGGATAGACCGGGCACTTGCCCAGGCCGGGATCCAAGTGTGCCAGCTCGATCACTCCACGAAACTTGGGCCCCGACCGGAGCCTGCCTCGAGTGCTTGGGTCGGGGGCCGCTATGACGGTGGTATTTTTTAGAGGTTTGCGTCAGCGAGTGCAACAAACTCCGCCACACTCAGCGTCTCCGCCCGACGTTTCGGATCTATCCCACAAGCCTCGATTTGCGCAGCGCTGAGAAATGGCTTGAGCGTATTGCCCAACGTCTTTCGGCGTTGCCCGAATCCCGCCATCACCATCGCGGTGAAGCGCGCGTCGTTGCGTGCGACCAGCCGATCACCACCGAGTGGCGTCATGCGAACGATAGCCGAGTCAACCTTTGGCGGTGGCGTGAACGCACCGGGCGGAACGATGAACAGCCGTGTCATCTCGAAGCGATATTGCAACATCACCGATAGACGCCCGTAGTCGGCACTGTCGGGTGCTGCGACCATGCGATCGACCACCTCTTTTTGCAACATGAAGGTGCCGTCGATCAAATGCTCGGCATAGGTTTCCAAGTGAAACAGAAACGGTGTCGATATGTTGTAGGGCAAGTTGCCCACGCAGCGAAAACGCGCGCCGAGTGAACCAAAGTCAAAGGCCAACACGTCTTGCTCGTGCAGCGTGAGCTGTTCGGCTGCAAAGCGCAGCCGAAGCGCAGCCGCCAGATCACGATCAATCTCAACCGCATGAAGATGATCAAGCTTGTCGAGCAGTGGTGCCGTCAACGCACCCGGGCCGGGGCCGATCTCGACCATCACGTCTGCGCGTTTCACATCGATTGCACTAACGATGCGATCAATGTAGTGGCGATCAGTGAGGAAGTGTTGACCAAACTGTTTCTTCGCGCGCGGCAGCATCAGCCGCTCACGGTGCTTGCTGCGCTCGACGCGCCGCAAGCTCAAGTGCGAGCTGCACGGCAGCGCGCATGCTGCCAACGTCAATTGCATCGCGCTTGCCGGCAAGATCAAGCGCGGTGCCGTGATCAACCGAGGTGCGGATAATCGGCAATCCAAGCGTGACATTCACGCCGCGCCCAAAGCTCGCGTGCTTTAGTACCGGCAGGCCTTGGTCGTGATACATCGCGAGCACTGCGTCAGCGCGCGCCAAGTGGTGCGGCGTGAACAGCGTATCCGCCGGGAGCGGGCCTTCGAGCAGCATTCCCTCGTGCTGCAGCGCGCGAATCACCGGCGCGATCACATCAATCTCCTCACGACCCAGATAACCCGATTCACCCGCGTGCGGGTTTAAGCCTGCCACGAGGATGCGCGGCTTCGCAATGCCGAATTTTTCACGAAGATCATTGTTGAGGGTGTGCAACGTGTCGATCAAGCGGCGGCGCGTAATCGCAGCGGGCACGGCAGATAGCGGCATATGAATCGTGACGAGCGCTACCCGCAACACCGGCGCATCGCCACCAACTAATAACATCACGACAAACGGCGCATTGGTTCTTTCCGCCAAGTATTCCGTGTGGCCGGTGAATGGATGGCCTGACTCCGCGATCACGGATTTTTGCACCGGCGCCGTAACCATCCCCGAAAACTCACCAGATAGACAGCCCGCGACTGCACGATCAAG
>Ga0209181_10005631_pt1 | contig 17959 bp, 14 predicted proteins | sample MAT05_FD_187208 | JGI IMG/M metagenome (GOLD analysis project Ga0209181, IMG submission 187208) | Freshwater microbial communities from Lake Fryxell liftoff mats and glacier meltwater in Antarctica - MAT-05 (SPAdes) (version 2) | ecosystem: Environmental > Aquatic > Freshwater > Ice > Liftoff...
CCTCGGCCAAACAACCGCGGCCGTTGCCCAGGAGCGCAAGTCCCAGGATTGGAAAGTGGCGATCGCGACCCACTTGCGCCAAATCGCCACCGCCACCAACCCCTGGCTCGCCGCTCGTTTACACACGGGCAAGCCCGGTGCCCTCAGCCGCTACGTCGTCGAGTGTTAATCCGGTCTCCGCCCACCGGCCTTGCGTTATCTCAAGAAACTAAAAAATATGAAAAGTGCGGTTTGACCCCTTTTTTTCCCGACTCATCCAAAAATCAGCCGCGGGCAAGAACCGCTTCGGCCGCGGCTCGACCGCTCTCCATCGCGCCTTGGATGGAGGCGGTCGAACGGTGATCGCCGCATACCCACACGCCCGGTCTCACTTCGCGTGCAGGCTCCCGTACCAACGGAAACCGCACGGGCAGCGCCCGAGGAATCCGGTAAACTCGCAATAAACGCCATCCCAGCACCTCCGTGCCAAACGATTCCGCCAACTCCTCTTCCACGCTCGCACCTAGCGCTTGATCGGTTAACTCGGCAGCGTCGCCGATCAACGACACGCTCACCAGCGACTGGCCCGGCGGCGCGTAGCGGGGTGCGACGTCGCTCATCACGACCAGATTATTCACGCGGCCGCGTCCCGTGCCGTTCAACCACAGCGTCCCTTCTCCAATCGGACTGCGCTGCGCGGCGAAATACACTGTCACCGTCGATCGCCATGCCGGCGATGGCACTTCCGGGAAGAAACGCGCCGCAGCGTCCCCTTCGGTCGCAACGATCGCCCGCCGCGCCTGCACCCGCTCGCCCGACTCCAGCCGCACGCTCACACCCGCCTCGCTCGCCTCGAGGGACGTGACGCGCGTCTTCAGTCGCACGACACCCATCGGCAGGGCAGCCGCGAGTTGCTCCGGAATCGCCTGCATCCCGCGGGCCGGTACCGCTGTGCCGCCCTGCGCGAACATCCGGAACACGAATTCTAACATCCGGCTCGACGTCTCGAGTTCCCGCTCCAGAAAAATCCCACCCAGCCAAGGCCGCAAAAATCGCTCGATCATCCGCTCCCCAAAACCGTGCGCACGCAACGCCTCGAGGGTGGTCGTTTCCCGCCGCGCGAACAGCTCCTCCAACGTCCCGCGTCCCGCTTTCGCGCGCAGCGTGCCGATCCGCATTTTGTCCATCCAGGATCCGACGGGCGCGCGCAACGTTGCCCAAATCCCGCCGGGCTCTCGTAGCGGATCGCTCACCCGATGCGTCGCTCCCTCGCATTGCACCAACGCTCCAGGCGTAAACGCACGCAGCTCCAACGCGTCATAATCGAGCCAACGCCGCGCCTCCGGGTAAGCGGTGAGCAGCACCTGAAAGCCACGGTCGAGCAGAAATCCCTCCACCGTATCCGTGCGCACGCGACCGCCGACCGCATCGCTCGCCTCGAACAGCGTCGCGTGCACGCCCGCCTCGTGCAGGCGACGCGCGCAGGTCAGCCCCGCCAGTCCCGCTCCCACGATCGCCACGTCGCTCGCACCTTTTTCGGTCTTCATCGGCTCCGCACGTTCGTCCGTCCGTACGCCTCAGCGTTCGTTGCCGGGCAGCGCGCGCAAGGTCGGCTTGACCCGCCCGGCGAGCGCGAGCCCTGAAAGGACCGCACCCTCCACGCGCGGTCCGCCAAACGCATCTCCCGCAAAACCCAGCGCCAGGTCGTCGAGCCACACGCAACGCTCCGCATGGGTCACCCGCGGCTCGCTGAATTTCCACCGGTGCAACGTCGCCGACACGACCGGCGCTCCCAGAAAACGCTCCGCTGCGGGCAACAACAACGCCGTCACTTCGGCCTCCGTCTTTCCATAGTGGAGCGCGGAAAACTCAGGCGACGCATGAATCGTCAACGCTGCCGCAACCCCGGGCGAGATGCCCTTCTTCGTATTGTCGGCAATCCACCGAATCGAACCCGATTCGAGGGCGACGCCGTCGGCCGGGACTGCGCTCTCGCCGCTCAACACCACCAAAAGCGCGAGGCACGGATCGTACCGCAAAGCGGCCAGGCCCGTGCGCGTTTCTTCAGGCAGGGCAACGTCGCCCGCCTCCAGCAGCGCAAGCGACTGCGGCACCGGAGCCGTGAGCACCAGCCTCTCCGCCCGCATCACACCGTGTTCCTCGATCTCGACTTCCCAGGATCCGCCGCTGTGTCGCCGCACGCGGGTGACCTTGTGTTCGCGCATGATTTTCAGCCCTTCGCCGAGTACCTTTGGCACCGACGTCATCCCATTCGTCCCGATCGAACGGCGATGCGCCGATCCCGGCCACGGTGCCACTGCGCCGAGGGCGGTCCACTCCGCCGCCAGCCGTTCGAATTCGGGAGAGCGCGTTGTGAAAAACTGGGCGCCTTGATCGAACGCGGCCGCGCCGATGCGTTTGGTCGCCATGCGTCCACCGACGCCCCGGCCTTTCTCCAAGACCACCACGCTCGCCCCCGCCGCCTGCATTTCGCGGGCGAAAACCAAACCGGAGATCCCCGCACCGATCACTGCAATCGTGTCCTTCATTCAGGCGTCAATGTGTGCGCTCCAGCAGGTTGCGCAACCCATCCCCCGTTTTTCGCGACGATCCGCATGTTGCAAGCAATCGGACCGTGAGCGGTCCCTCTCCTCGATCGGACCGCACTTTAACCCGAATGGGCCGGGCACCGTTGGGTTTGTTCGGAAAATTGTACGCTCGATCGCGTCACGCCTTGAATCGGTCATCCGCCCATTCCGTGCCTCCATCGGGCAGCTCACCCCGCTCTGCCCTCCTAATGGAAATCGTGCGACGCCTGCTCGGGCAGCTCTCCGAGCCGGAGGGGGACGATTTTATCCGCGCGGACATGGGCAACTCCCGCTTTGTGCTGGAGCTTGCCGGTGATGCGCAGGGCCGGTTCCTGCGTGATGGTCAGTCTCAGGGACTCGAAAAGGCGGGCGTAAACGATGGCGTTGGCGATGCCGGTCTCGTCCTCGAGCGAAATAAACACCACCCCCTTGGCCGTTCCCGGGCGCTGGCGACAGATGACGCTTCCGGCGATGGTGACTTCCTGGCCGTCCTTTTCGACCACCAGATCCGCCGCGCAGGTCACGTCGGGCAGTCGCGCACGCACGAGGCGCATCGGATGGTCGCCGGCCGTGAGCGAAAGGCCGGCAAAATCGGCGGCGATCCGCTCGCTCAGCGTCATCGGCTTGAGCGGTAAGGTCGGTGCGAATACGCCGGTAGCGGCCGGATCTCCCGAGGCGGTCGAGGGGAGGACGCTTTCCGTCTTCGAGCTGGCGTATTTGCGGGAGTCGTCGGTGCGGAATTCGGCGAACTCTTCGGCGACGGCAAAGTGACGAAAGAGCGTCTCGTCGGCCGACCACGCGGCTTCGACCTGCCAGAGTGCCGCCCGGCGGTGCGGCGCAAGCGTGTTCAGCGCCCCCACGGCCGCGAGCGCGCGGCGTTCGGGCGCGGTGAACTCGGTGCGGGCGATAAAATCGTTGAGGGTGGAGAAAGGCTTTTCCGCACGGACGGCCAGCATGTGCGCGACGGCCCGCTCGCGGATTCCTTTCACGTAATTGAGGCCAATGCGGAGTGCGGAATCGGGTTCGACCGTGCATTTCCAAGCGGAATGCTGGGCGCAGACTGCCCGGACTTTTATCCCGCAATGGCGGCGTGCATCCTGCAGGAGTGTGGCAGGCGAGTAGAAACCCATGGGCTGGTTGTTGAGCAAGCTGGCATAAAACTCGGGCGCGCGGTGTCTCTTCAACCAACTGCTGGCATAGGCGAGCAGGGCGAACGAAATGGCGTGGCTTTCCGGGAAGCCATAGAACGCAAAGGCGGAAACCGCTTCGACGATCTTATCGATGACCGCCGCCGCATACGCTCGCTCCTCCAGATGCGCGCGCAACTTCGCCTTGATATTCGCAAGCCGGTCGGGCCTCTTCGTAAAGCCCATCGCGCGGCGCAATTCCTCCGCCTCCCCCCCCGTGAAGCCGGCGAGCGTCATCGAAATGGAAAGCATCTGCTCCTGGAAAAGAATCACGCCTTTCGTGCGCTCCAGAATCGGCTTCAACCGCTCCGTGAGCGAAGGATCGATGTAGTCGACCTCCTCCTCCCCATTACGACGCTTGATCAGAGGATGAACGAGATTTCCGACAATGGGACCCGGCCGAACGATGGCCACCTGCATGGCGAGATCGTAGAGATTGAGCGGCTTGAAACGGGGGAGCGTGCTCATCTGCGCACGACTTTCGATCTGGAAAACACCCACGGTCTTCGCCTCGAGGATCATTTTGTAGGTTTCGGGATCGTCGTGCGGAATATCGTCGAAGACCGCCGGGCTTTGCCCACGAGCGGCGCACAACTCGAACGTCTCCTGCAGCACGGCCATCATCCCCAGGCCGAGGAAATCGATCTTCACCAATCCCAGATTTTCGCAGTCGTCTTTGTCCCATTGCACAATGGTGCGCCCCTCCATCGAGGCGGGCTCGAGCGGAACCACGGTGTGCAGATGCCCGGGACAAAGCACCATGCCTCCCGAGTGCTGGCCGAGGTGGCGAGGCAGGCCTTTGAGCTTATGCGAAAGCGCGAGCAGGGTCGGCAGGCGCGAATGCGTCTTGGCCAGACCGGATAATCTCAGCTGATCCTCGAGCCCGATCGTCTGGGGAAAATCTCCGTTGGCATAAAGCGAGGAAAAGCGGTTCAGGATGTCGTCCGGCAAACCCAGAACCTTGCCCATTTCGCGCGTGGTGCTGCGACCTCGATAGGTGATGACATTGGCCACCATGGCCGCGCCATACGGTTGATACCGTTTATAAATCTCCTGGATCACGTCTTCGCGCCGGTCTCCGCTGGGCAAGTCGAGATCGACATCCGGCCAGGAGGGATTTCCGTCCACCCCGACCCGGCCTTCGCTCAAAAACCGCTCGAAAAGCAATTTATGCTCCATTGGATTCACGGCGGTGATTCCCAGCACGTAACAGACCGCGCTATTGGCGGCACTGCCCCGACCTTGGATGAGCGTGCCCCGCGATTCGCGCGCCCATTTGCAGATATCCCATACGATCAAAAAATAGCCGCAAAAATTCAGCTTAGCGATCAGCCTGAGTTCCTTCTCGATCTGTTCGTTCACTTCCGGTGTGCGATGGCGAAGCCGCCTGTCTGCCGCTCGGTAAGCGATCGCCCGCAAATACGACTCCATGCTTTCGCCAGGCGGAACCGGGAACGAGGGAAATTCGTAGTCGAGATTCTGGAGGGTGAAGTCGAGGCGATCGGCCACGCGAAGGGTGTGAGCGATCGCCTCGGGGCGATCGGCGAAGAGCTCGTGCATTTGCTCCGCTGAGCGGAGATGCCGCTCGGAATTCGCCGAGAGCAGGCGGCCGGCGCGGTCGAGCGTGGTGTGGTGACGAAGACACACGAATGCGTCGGCCACAATCCGATCCTCCGGAATGGCATAACGTGCCCCGCTCGTCGCCAGGAGGGGGATTTTCTGGGCCGCGGCCAGGTCGGCGAGCAGCTGGACGCGCACGTTTTCTCCCCGCAAACGCCGTCGCTGAACCTCGACATAAACGTTGTCGGCACCAAAGACGGTTTTAAGCCGATGGACGGTCGCCGCCGCCGTCGGCAAATCGCCCGTCGCCAGCGCCCGGACGACGGGTCCGTCTTCGTCTCCGGTCAGAGCGATGAGCCCCTCGGCATGGGCGGAAAGTTCCTCCCACGTGGCAAAACAAGGGCGTTTCCGGGCGTGGGGATCCTCACCGGGTGCGAGTCCTTCGACGCGAACCGAAGGAGAGCGAGGGTTGAGCTTCGCGAGCGTGATGAGTTTGCAGAGATTTCGATAGCCCGTGCGATTCTTCACCAGCACCGGCAAAGCGGAGCCGTCCGCCAGGGTGATTTCCGCACCGACGCGGGCAACCAGGCCGTTTTCGCGCGCGGTGCTGTAGGTCCGGGGAGCGCTGTAAACGCCGTCCCGGTCCAGCACCGCGAGCTGCCCGAGCGCGAGCGCCTGGGCGGCGCGAACCAACGCCTCGGGATCGGACGCTCCGCGAAGGAAACTGAAGGCGCTGGAAGCGTGCAGTTCGACGTAGTCGCTCATGCTCAATCGTATTCGCCCTCGACGTACCACGCCTTGGCCGGCGTCTCGTGGACCAGGCGGTAGACGCCTCCATCGACGAGTTCGACGTCCCATTCGTCGCGTTCCCACTCGCGAGCCCGCTCCCACCAGTCACCGGAAATCCGATACGGTCCATGCGCAACGGCGACGACGGCGTGGAGTTCGTTGGTCCAGACGGACGAAGGCGAAGCGCCCGTCAGCGCCACATGGGCGGGCAGCGGCGGCCGGAAACGTCGCAACGACAGGCCGCGCAGCCAGAAAGGCGCGGTGGGCTCGATCGGAGAGAGCGTGTCGGCCGGAGCGGCGAGCGTGAAGGCGTCCGGACGATGGCTGTCTTCCAGGAAGGGCGTTCCCACTCGACCGGAACCGACGATGGCGGTGGCGCGCGCGAGGGTGTCGGCGAAGCCGTGCGCATCGACCAGCGTGTTGTCGAAGAGACCCTGTTGCCGGACGAGTGCGCGCACCGGTTCGATCTCGAGATGGAGACGTTTAATGGCGTTGTCCGTGCGCAAGCTTTCGAGCCAGGTGTACAGCGTGCGAAAGAAAATATCGGCGCTCGTGCTCGGCTCGGGCAGGCGGATCCGGCGCGACGGCGTCGTTTCGTCCGTGCAGGTCAGCGTCAAGGTGAGCGCGGCGGCGGCAAGCGCGGCATTGGCGAGATCGAGGGCGAGGCGATCGACGAAGCGGCGGAGGACGAACAGGATCGGTTCGATCGTTTCGAACTCATGCTCCGTTTCATACGAGGCCGAGAAACTGTGCGCAGGAACGACCGGATGAAGCGGACGATTCGTCTGCCCGGCGGCGCGTTCCCAAAGGGCGAGGCCCGCAGGCCCGAGACGCTGCGCGATGTCGGCCTTGGACAAATCGGTGAGGTCTCCCAGGGTCCGCAGACCCCACCCCGTGAGAATGGGCCACACCGCGGCGGGAGGGTCCGCGGTCGCCAAGGGCAGCGGCGCAAGGAAGGTGCGGTGGTTTTCGACCGCCAAGAAAGGCTCCGCCAGCCGAGCGGCATACTGCGCGAGCAGAGGCGTGGCCGCGAGGCCCACCGTGGCCTGCAGTCCGAGCGCGACGAGGCGAGGCATCGCTCCGCACAACCGGGATTCGCGTTCGTCGGCACGGTGGCCGCTCACGTCCAGCGTGACGACGCCCGGCGAGGTCGCCTCGACGGTCGGAGAAAGCGAGAACGCCACCGAAAGCAACGCCGCTTGCGCGTCCGCTTCGGCGGTCGGCACGGAAAGGCAGAGCGTCAGGCCGGCGCACCGCGCCAGCGCCTGCGGTCCCGTCAAGCCGAGCTCCACCCCGGCGCTGCGCGCCAGGGGATTGCAGGCGATCACCGGCGCCTCGCGACGCGCATCGCCGAGAAGGGCGACGGGTTGACGATCCAAGTCGGCCCGCGTCCGCAACAGGGCCTGCAGCGGAAAGTCGGCGAGATGGAGGACGGCAAACATGGGACGCGGGAAGTGACCGAGGATAAAACGACACACGCGTTCATCCCACATTCGCCTGACGACGCTGACGTTGAGGGACAAACGGGAGTTGGCCCATCAGGTCCAAACGGGGTGCGCTATCCGTTCGCAGCGAATGCGACCCCTCCAGAACGAAGCGGAGTTGAGCGCTGGGTACACGAGCGAGCGGGGTTTTTACGACGAACGGCGCATTGCTTTGCTCGACGGCACGTTGCAGCCGGTACCATTGCGTGGCCGGGATGCGTTGAAGTTCGCGCTCGGTGGCGTGACGGAGATCGAGCACGACGAGCCCGAGGTTGGCGTCACGCGCAAAGAGGTCCGCGACTTGCATGGCATCCCCCACGGTCCGGGCACGCACCCAGACGAGATGCGCCAGCCAATCCGGGGGCCAGGAACAGGGATCGAACGCATCGTGGGCATCGATCAACGCCACTCGCACATTCTGCGCGCGTGTCTGTCGCAGGAGTTGCCCCAAAAGAAGCTGACCGCCGCAACTGGGTGCGGCACAGATGACCTCCGTCAAAGCGCCTTTCGGCAATCCACCCAGAGCCTCGTCGAGTGCCGGCCAGCCCACGGGAAACACACTGGCCGGGGCACGAACGGCAGTGGGAAAACGGGCGGCAAGCAACTGTCGCAGCGCAGGAATATTTGCCGAATGGCCTGACATAAACACAACCCAAATAACGAGAACGGAAAGAAGAGATCGAAAAGCGCGAGGCGAGGAGGAGGTGGAGAACGGATACCGACGTGCGGTCAACATGTACGAACTAACACAGGTTCAGTTGAACACATGGCAAGGCAAGCCTCTTCTCGCAAGCATCTCACCCGGCAGTTGAGCGCCAACGGTCTACGCGGTAATGACTGCGGCGAAGGTTTCCTTCTACGATCCGTTTGGCTGTTCTGCGGGAAGGAAAAGGGGCGCTCCGGGTCCCAGCGGCCAACCAAGGAGAATCCACAGCGTCAAAAAGAGCGTCCAGCCGATCAGGAACCACAACGAATACGGCAGCATCGTCGCAATCAAGGTGCCGATGCCCGCGGCCGGTTGATAGCGCTGCATGAACGTCAGGATCAGCGGAAAGTAGCTCATCAGCGGTGTCACGATATTGACGACGCTATCGCCAATCCGGTACGCCGCCTGCGCCATCTCCGGAGAGTATCCCAAGAGCATGAACATGGGGACGAAGATGGGCGCCATCACCGCCCATTTGGCGGAGGCCGATCCGAGCACCAGATCGATGACCGCAGCGAGGAGGACAAAAGCGATCATCAGCGGGATGGGGCCGAGATCGAGCCAGCGCAGGAACTCCGCCCCCTCGACCGCGAGAACCACGGCGAGGTTGGTCCAGGCGAAGACGCTCACAAACTGCGCGATGAAGAAAACCAGAACGATATAACTAGCGATGTCCTGGATCGATCGCGTCATTCCCTTGATCACGTCGTGATCGCTGCGAAGCGTGCCGGCCGCAATGCCGTAGGCGAGACCGGTCACCAATCCGTAGAGAAAAATAAAGAAGACGAGTCCGCGAATCGCATACGACTGCAGGAATCCGGGCTGTTTGGGATCGTGCAGAAACCCATTCTGCGGAAGCAGCCCCGCCAGGATCGCGACTGTCAACGCCAAGCCTGCGGCCATAGCCCAGCGGAGGCCGCTTTTTTCCCGGGCGTCGAGACCTGCCAGCGGCGCCGCCGTGAGCGTGCCTTCATAGCGTCCCAGGCGCGGTTCGACGATTCGTTCGGTCACCCAGGTGCCGAGTCCGACGATCAGCACGACCGAGACAGCCATGAAGTAATAATTCGACATGGGGTTCACGACATAATCGGGCCGGATGAGGCGGGCTGCCTCCTGGCTGATTCCACTCAAAAGGACATCGCTGGTGCTGAGCAAAATGTTGGCCGCGAATCCTCCGGAAACGCCCGCAAACGCCGCCGCCAGTCCGACCAGAGGATGGCGTCCGACGGCATGAAAAAGCGCAGCGCTGAGAGGAATGAAAAGCACGTAACCGACGTCGCTCCCCGTGTGAGACATCGTCCCGCAAAACACCACCACGAGGGTCAACAGCCGCGGATGCGTCGCCAGGACGGTGACGCGCAATACGGCGCCGATCAGCCCGCTGTATTCCGCGACCGCCAGTCCAATCAGACAGACGATCACGGTTCCCAGCGGTGCAAACTGAACGAAATTGGGCAACGCGCCGACAATAATCCGATGCAGACCCTCGACGGAGAGAAGGTTGACCACCCCCACCGGCTGACCCGTCCCCGGGTGAATGACCTGAACGCCGATCGCGTTGAGGATAAACGAAAGCAGGATCACGAGGGCGGCGAGCAGGACGAACAGCGTGGCCGGGTGAGGCAACGCATTGCCGACGCGTTCGATTCCACCGAGAAAGCGCTGAAACGAGGTGGAGTCAGTCGAAGCGGGGACAGAGCGCATGATCCGAGAGAAGCACTCGCGAGCCTCTCCCGCTAGCTCAAGTTTTTGCCGGCGACCCCCCCGCGAATCCCCGCGTCCGCACCCTTTGCCGGTACGGGCTCAAAAACCGCGTCAAGAGCGACTCGGGTTTCGAAGGAAAGGGAAACACCTCGAATCGGGAAGCGCTGCGTGAGCGGCTCACATGACCCTGAAACGCTTTGTCACGCTCGACGACCGCCAAGGCAAACTCGCCGTTGCCCTTGGATTTAAACAGGGGGTACCCGGGGCATGACTCGATGAAGAAAAACGTCGGCCCTGCCATCCGCTATACCGGTGAAATTGTGATTCGGCTCTGCGTCGCGATCTCTTCCGAAGCGGCCGCGGCCGCGGCCTTCGCACGCAGCTTCGCTTTGCGGCGATAGACGATCTGCCACCCGACAATCAAGGGGGTGAGCAAGAGGGTCGGTCCGATCCAAACCCAAATCTGCTGGTTTGCGGGAACGCGCGGGGCGATTTGGTTGATCGCAAAGGCCGTCACGGCCGCGATGTACGACCCGATCATCCGACTGATGTGGTAATACAGCCACCACAGGGGATCCTTCGACGGACGGAGATAGCGCAGGATGTCCCGCCCGGAATCGATCAAGAGCAACGATCCGAAAACGGTGCAGAGAATCGCCAGCGTCAAATCCACCCGCGGCGCCAGCGCGCCATAGGCCGTCATGCCGAGCGCGAAAAGGAACACCGCGCCGGTGATCAGCCAGTCGACCCAAATGCCCCGCGCATTGGCCGCGCCCTTTCCTTTTTGGTAGATGCAGCGCACGCCGGTGAACGTGCTGTAAAACGATAGGACGGTCACTGCGACGAGGAAAAAAACGAAGCGTTTGGTGATCGAAAGTACCACCGCGGAGAAGAGAACCCACATCATCACGCGGTAGTATATCCGGCCCCAGTCGACATGCCGCTTGCCGCCCTTCCGAGCCACCATGGCCATGGGCCCGAGAACCAGTGTACCCAGCCCGCCCGCCACATGCGCGATCACAAGAATCAGATTGAAAGTGTCCATGCCCTCAGCCTACCGGAACTCCCCTTTCCTCCGCATGTGCCGGAGGTCACGATCGCGCCGGGCTCCACCATGACCAACGACCTGCCGTTCAGATCAGCCCCAGCTCTCGCGCCCGCAGCGCCGCCTGGGTGCGATCGAGGACGCCGAGTTTACCCAGGACTTGGCTCATGTGATTCTTGACGGTGCCCTCGGCGATCGAAAGTCGCCCGGCGATTTCTTTGTTGCTCAGCCCTTCCGTCAGAAAGCGGAGAACGTCACGCTCGCGCGCGGATAATGGCTCCGCCAACGCGACCGATTTAAGCGGAGCCTGCGGTACTTTGGGGGCGAGGCGGGAAAACTCTGCGACCAGCTTGGCCGCGACCGACGGTTCCAAGAGCGATTCGCCTCGTGCCGCCAAGCGGATCGCCTCGCATAATTTAACCGAGGGTGACGCCTTCAACAAGTAGCCCACCGCGCCCGCCCGCAATGCGGCAAAGACTTCCTCATCCTCTTCGAAGGTGGTCAGCACGATCACCTTGAGCTGAGGAAATTCCGCCCGAAGGCGCCGCGTCGCTTCCACTCCACCGACACCCGGCATCCGCAAATCCATCAGGACAACGTCGGGTGCGTTCGGACGCGCCAGCGCCACGGCAGCGGCACCGTCGGCGGCTTCGCCCACAATTTCAAAATCCGGTTGCAGCCCCAAGAGCGTACGAAGCCCTTCGCGAAACATCGCTTGATCGTCAACCAACAGCAGACGGAGCTTTTTCCCACTCATGCGGGGACCTCCACGCGCAAACGAAATCCGCCGTTCTCGCCCGGGCCCGCACCGATTTGGCCACCGAGCAGTTCGACCCGTTCTCGCAGCCCTCGAAGGCCGAAACCGCCAACCGGCTGCGCCGTCGATACGTCCGAATCGCTTCCGGCGCGCACCGGAAGAGGAGTGGACGGTGGCGCGCGCCTTTCACCGTCGTTGGCGACTACGACGATCACCCGGGTGGAGTCGCGATAGTCGAGAATCACCTCCACGGTGCGGGCATCGGCATGTTTGCGGACGTTGGTGAGACCTTCTTGCACGGTGCGATAGAGGCCATGGGCGACCTCCGGACCGAGCCCGCGCGGTTCGCCCAAGAGGGTGAGCGTGACCGGTGCACCGGCCTCCAACACCGCAAGTTCGCGCAATCGTTCGGGCAACGGGCGATCCGGGCCTTCCGCCCGCAACGCCCCCACCGAACGGCGCACCTCGATCAGCGCTTCCTGCGTCAAACCGTGGGCCTTGGCGATCGAACCGAGTGCGCGTTCCGGCTCGGTGGCATAGAGCGCCTGCGCCGCCTCGAGTTGGACCGCCACCGTGGTGAGGTAATGGCCCAGGCTGTCGTGAATCTCGCGCGCCATCCGGTTCCGCTCCCGCGTCATCGCCAGATCCTCGACGCGACGGGAATATTCGCGCAACTGCCCGTTCGCGGTCGCAAGTTCTTTCGACAGCTCCTCCGCACGACCGCGGCCTTCGTTTTCGCGTACCGCGATCCGGGTGAAAACGATCACAAAAGAAAAGCCCGCGAGCATGGAGAGCGCGCTGCCCACCATACCGCGGGTGCCCATACTCCAATAATAGGTTGTCAGATAGACCGCGAAGACGGCGCTTACGGAGACTGCCGCCGGGAACGGCCGAAGCGTGGCAACCATGTTGCTGACGAGGGGTAATAGACAGAGGGCAGACATCCCGTTCAACTTGGTCAGCGCACAGATCGCTCCGACCAACGCGATTTGAACGACGAAATAGAGCCCGCGTCGCCACTCCGGTGCCTGGGTCCCGCCCATCAATTCCTCGTCGAACAGGGCGACCGTAACGTAGAGCAACGCGAGTGCAAGGAGAGCCTGCCCGCGTCCGGCCGCGATCGAGAATTGCCCGCCGATATAGAGCGGAAGCAGGGCGACTCCCACGGTGAGCGCGAAAGCCGCGAACGTCGCGGACCGGGTTCGCAGGAGTTTCGTGCGCGCAGGCATCGAGCGGAGTGTTGAGAGGTCAACGCAGCTTCGCGAGCCGTGTCTTGGCGTCGGTCAATTTTTCGTCCAATCTCAGGGCTGTGGAATAGGCGGCGATCGCGCCGGTACGATCACCCTGCTTTTCGAGAATCTGACCCAGGCGTAAGTTCGCGTGTGCGAGGCTGGGGTCGTCTTTCCCGGGTTCGAGTGCGAGCGCTTTCCGCAGCGCGTCGGCTCCTCGTTGAAGCTGATCGCCCGCGACCGCGGCGGTCCGACCGAGTTGATAGAGGACGCGGTAACGCTCGGGTTCGAGGGCGAGCAGGCGATCGCAGGCGGCAAACGCCTCGGCCGGTTTGTCGTCGTCCAAAGCCAGACGTATCAGCCAAAAATTACCCTGCCAGGCATCGAGGCCGGCGAGGGCGTTGGCGTGACCGTAGGCTTCGGAGCGTCTGCCACCGACAAAGGAAGGCGCTTGCAGGTGAAACTGAACGAGCGCGCGATGGGCGGAGATCGAGCGAGGGTCCGCGGCCACGGCGCGGTTGTAGGCGGCGAGCCCGCGTTTCGCGACGGACATTTTCTGGATCAGGCCAACCTCGTTCACTCGCGAGCTCAAGGCATCGCCCAAAAGGCACCACGCTTCGGAATTGGCCGGTTCAACCGCGACGATCTCCTCGAGCAGAGGAATTGCCTCCGCAAACGCCTTCTTTTCGATCATCGCTTGAGCGGGAGCGAGATCGGCAGCCCACGCGAGCTGAGCACCGCCTAGGACGAGGGAGGCGAGAGTCAGGACGGCGAGGACGGTGACGGGTTTCATCGCCGTCGAGCTTAGCAGATGCGTCCCCCGCCCCGCATGTGCCGGAGGTCATGGTGCGCGGCATGACGTTCGGTTGTCCGACGGGGGGGACGGGTCTCAAGCGCGGTACTCTTCGTCGGTGACTTTCTCCATCCACTCGGCGCTCTTGCCTTCGAGTTGCTCTACGAAGGCGAGATGGGTCATCGCGGTGGTCGGGGCGGCACCGTGCCAATGCTTCTCGCCCGGCGGAAACCAAACGACATCGCCGGCACCGATCTCCTCGATCGGTCCACCCAAGCGCTGGGCGCGACCGCAACCGGCGGACACGATCAGGACCTGACCCACCGGATGCGTGTGCCAGGCAGTGCGGGCTCCGGGCTCGAATGTGACGCTAGCGCCGAAAAGGCGAGACGTGTCCTTGGGCTGAAACAAAGGATCGATCCGAACCGACCCGGTGAAATACTCGGCCGATCCTGGGGAGGAAGCCTGGGAACCGTTGCGTTTGATTTCCATAGGAGAGACGGAAGGTTGAAGGGAAGCGGTCGCAACTTGCGAACGAAGAAACGTCGAGAGACCGCCGCTATCTGCCGTCCACCTCCGTTCTCTGCTACCTTTGCGTGCTCCTGTGAAAAAATGGATCGACTCCGTTCAGCCAAATTCACCGGAGGATTTTAACAGGAGTCGGCAAGAGGGCGCAGAGGGGCGGAGGCGCCGGTGCGTCGGGAGGACAAGGGAAAGCGGTCAGAGGTCGGGACTCAGATGTCAGACAACTCAGTTCCGATCTTATCTGACCTCTGACCGCTGACCGCTTGTATCTGCCGTCCACCTCCGTCCTCTGCTCCCTCTTCCGTCCTCCTGTTAACCGGGTTCGGAGACATACACTTTCGGACTCATCTTCGTCTCCGGTTGAACGCAATCGGGCATTGGCAACGTTCGCTACTGGCCGGGTTGGCACAAACAGGACGACGTCAGAGTGACATCCGCCTTGGCCCAGACCGCTCGAAACCGCGCCTCGACCGCAGCGGCCTCGTTTGGGTTCTTGTTCTGCAGGCGCAGGGTTTGCGCCAAACCGAACAGCGACCAGCCGTTATCTGCGGTGCGGGCGAGGTCCTCGCGATACACCTGCTCGGCTTCGTCCAAGCGGAGGCGCTGCAGCAGCGCCGCTCCCAGTGCGTGACGGACGGGTTGTGCCCACGCCGGAGGCTCCGCGTAACGGAGCTTATCTTCGCGCTCCACCGCTTCGCGCAGACGCTCCAATGCCAGATCGATCTTGCCTTCGCGAATCAGGATTTCGCCGTCCAAAAGGCGCGCAGCAATTTCGAGAATATCCGGAAGCGGATTTTTACGGTAAGTCGCCTTCGGCGAAATTTTCGCTTTAGCTTCGATGAACGCGTTCTCCTCCACACGCGCGGCGACGGGATCGCCCTTGACCGCCAGAGCAATCCCGCGAGCGAGCAATCGCCAGACACGAGCGTGCGGATAGCTTTCGTCGGGCTCGGGTGCGGCCAAAATTTCATCCCATTGTCCGAAACGTTTCATCACATCGAACTGCATCGCGAGGTAGCCGTCTGCCGTCGGCGAGTCGCGTTTCCACTCCACCGGCATCTGCGAGAACAAATCTCGCATCGTCTGCGCCGCAAGCGCACCGCGGCCGCTCATCATCGCGGCATAGGTGAGCATGTGATAATCGTGTCCGATATAACTCAGAAAGCCGCTGAGCGGCGCGCCAACCGATTTCCGATACTCCCGATTCACCGCAATGGAACGGGTGTTGGCGACGATCGCCTCGTCCCACTGACCGCAGCGAACGTCGATGTGCGAAGACATGTGCACCAGATGGGCAATGCCGGGTGCAATCGTCCGTAAACGATCGGCGGCCGCCAGCCCTCGCGACGGCTGCGAGGACGCCTCATACGCATGGACGGCCAGGTGGTTGGCGAGCGGGTGATTCGGATCGATTTTCACGACCGCCTCCAACACCGCGAGGATCTCCTCCGTACCCGGCTGAGGTTCGCCTTTCTTTGTCCAGAGATCCCAGGGACGCAACATCATCATGGCATCGGCGAACCACGCGCCGACATCGGCATCCTCGGGATGTGCCTGCCACACCGTGCGCATCGCCGCGGCGTACGCCTCTTCGAGCGGCGCGCGCGGCGCCTTGTGGTCGTCCGAAAACCGCCGATCCATGGCATCGAGAAGCTGACGCTCGACCGGACTGACCGCGGTGGCCTTCTTGGCGCGATCCAACGCCTCGAGCGCGAGCTTCGCACGTTCTGCGGATACACCCGTGTTATTGATGTGGGGACTGCACGCCAGGGCCACTCCCCACCATGCCATTAACGAATTCGGATCGACGCGCGTCGCGTGCTGCATCGCCCTCAGCCCTTCGTCGTGGTTGAAACCCGTGATAAACGCCACGCCCTGGTCGAAGCTCCGTTGGACCTCCGGGTTATCGCTCATCGGACGCGAGTGCGAGCCGAGGCCGGCAAAACGAGGCAATTCGCCGGGCTCGGTCACTGCAGCGGGCTCATCCGATCCGGTGGCACCATGAAGAGGCGACCACACGACATGCGCGACGAGGAGGGAAGCGACGCAGACCGCGCGTCGACACGACAAAATGGTTTTGTTCATCGTCAGAAAAGGGCGTTCGGCGGCCGTCGCCCAGAACGGAAAAGAGCAAAACCAGGAGGCACTGCTTTCGCAAGATTTCGCCATCGTCCCTGCGAACCCCCTTTCGGCCGCCAAAACTCGATGCGTCTCAACGCAGTCGCTACGATGGAAAACATGCCACGCTTTGAAGACTTTCAGGCAACCCGGCGGACCCTAGGACGACAGAGTTTGGAGTCCGGACTTTAGTCCGTCCGGAGCGAGTGCAATCGGGTTTCGGACGGCCTCAAGGTCGGACTCCAAACACTTTTGCAGCGAGGGGGAGTCGATCTTTGCGTTGGGATGGCGGTAGACTGGAGTGTGCCCAAGGGAGCGGATCTTTTCGATCTGAGCCGAGGCTAGGACGGTGATGAGGTGCCGCTGCGGGGGCTGGCCCGGGAGCGGTTGCGAGACCGTCTCTTTGGCGTGGCCGGGATTGGCCGAGCGTCTGCGCAGATCGCAATCACGCCGGAGAGATCGCGTCCTTTTTCTCCGCACGAATCGGACTTGTTCTCGGCATATCGCCGCGAATAGTGACCGCATGAGCCCGCAACCCGCGATTCCCGACGACGAGATGGCGGCGTTTCTCGCTGCACCGACGCCCCGGCGGATGGTTTCGCCGGCAATTCACCGTGCCGCGCTTCGGCAATCGGCACCGTGGATCGTGACTTTATTCGGAGCGTTCTTCGGGTGTTTTGGGATGCTCTTCGTCTGGTTTTTCACGCCTTGGAATTACCTCCAGGACGTTCGCCTGAACGATGCCGCCACGGTTTCCGGCCGCGTCGAATCGGTCTCCGAATCGAATATGAGCATCAACAAGGTGAAGGTGATGCGGTACACGTTCTCCTTTCAGCCACCGTCGAACCGGCAGTTCCAAGGCGAGTGTTTCACGACAGGCTTTCGGTGGCATGTGGGCGAAAAGGTCACCGTACGTTACCTGGCCAAAAACCCCGCAGTAAGCAGGATCGAGGGTGCTCGCCTGAGCGAGGGATCCTTGGTCTTACTCCTCACGTGGATTTTTCCGTTCGTCGGTTTCACCGTTGCCGGTTGGACACTGCTCGCGCGACGACGGACAATCGCGTTACTCGAACGTGGCACCGTCGCCGAAGCGCTCGTCACGAGCGTCGAGCCGACTCGCACTCAGATCAACCGGCAGCGGGTATACGCGATCGCGCTGAGTCGGGGCGGCGGCAAAACAGTGGTGCTACGTCGCCACCAAGCCAACATCGTCGCGTTGGCTCGCGAGCGACTCGAATCCGAGAAACCGGTCTTTGTCCTCTTTGACCCGGCGAATCCAAAGCGGACGATGCTGCCGGAGGCTTGGTAATTCCAATTCGCGTTCAAGATGAGCCCGATCTGCACCTCGAACGATTTTTTACAGAGCACGCGAAACGCGAATGGCGCGAAGGCGGATTTGCGGAAGAGCTCAGGTGGCAGGGGCAGAGGTCAGGATCGGAGAAATTTCGAAGCTGAACGCCGACACGTGACCTCTTCCCCATTCCGATCTCTTCCG
>Ga0209181_10005632_pt1 | contig 17952 bp, 15 predicted proteins | sample MAT05_FD_187208 | JGI IMG/M metagenome (GOLD analysis project Ga0209181, IMG submission 187208) | Freshwater microbial communities from Lake Fryxell liftoff mats and glacier meltwater in Antarctica - MAT-05 (SPAdes) (version 2) | ecosystem: Environmental > Aquatic > Freshwater > Ice > Liftoff...
CTCAGCAGCCCGCCCACATAGCGGCTGGCAAGTTGCGTATTGTTGGGTGAATTGGTTTTGAAGCAATCCGCGAAGCATTCAACGAATTGAAACATGCGTGTAGCGCAGCCTTTCAAGGGGCCGCCGTCATTTTTTTTCTGACCGCTGCATGGCGGCCACTGGTTTTGGTTAGTTGTTTAAAAATCCCGCCACCCGCTGTGCGCGCGCACGAGATTCCCAACAGTATGTCCGGCGGGTAAAATTGGAAAGAACTATTTCTAACAAAGTAGAATTAAAAGTGGGTGCGGTTGACGCGCGAGCAGCGGCGAAGCCGCCCAATGGTGCGCATGCTTCCAGCTTGCGCCTGCCCGTAATACTACGCCTAGCTTTGCAAGCGGGCATTCCACGGAAATCATCAGCGTTTGTTTCCAATTGGCAGCGATGCGCGGCGCAAGCTGGAAGCTTACGCTACATTGCTTCGCTCCTCTGGCTTCGCCAACACCTCCCTCAACCGCACCCACTTTTAATCGCACCCGGCTCAACCCCCTTGGGGTTTTTCGTCTGGCCATTTGACCCAGGGTAGCTCGTGCCTAACAACCCGGGGCTGGAGGACGTAATCCCGTTGGGATATCAGACCGGGCGGCGCGCGCGCTGACGCGGCGTGCGCCTGAATCGAGGGCTGCACAAGATTGGTTACTTCGGGTGGATGCATCCCAGCGCAAAGAAGCACCTGGAACGCATCCGCAGCTTGCTGGAAGCGCCGCTGCACTTGAGCGGGCCACCGGAAGCAACGCCGCCCACCTGCCCGCATTGCGGGCACGCGAGCCTTGTGCGCCTCAGGACGATCAAGCGGCTGTGGATGCCCTTTGTGCGTACGACTCCTCATGAAACTGATCTCGGTTTGCGGCTTCACCACGACATTCCTTTTGCGACCGCAATGCTGCTGCCGCCGCGCAGTATCTTGTCTGCATGGGAACAAAATACCGTGCGAGACCGTGCGAAATGTGAGTTTTAAGACGATGGGTGCGGGCTCCACCGCCTTTCCTCAAAGAGTGATGCTCCGCATTGGAGGAATGTTTTTGGCGGGACGCCAAAAACGGCGGGCAAATGGAGTGGAGCGACATAGCCGACCGCAGGGAGCCCGAAGGGGCAGCGCGGAGGCGTTGAGCAAATGCCCACCCTACCCGGGACTTCGCGGATGAAATCCGCATAGCACGCTCAACGCCCTCCAATCCAAGCGCGTCGGACTCTTCACCGGGCCTGTTCAACCATGGATTGATGCGGGCTCGGGCCGCATCAATCCTTTGCGTTTAGGCGTCGTTTGGGTTTGCGAGAAGCGTTGGGAGGCGAAGGGATGAAGTATCAAACTCAACGGCGAAGATAAATGTGGTGTGGAGATCCAAAATGGCGAGCCACATCTCACCAAACCGTGAAAGCAGTGCTTCGGAAAAGTTGGCTTTGGTAAAGCGTAGGAACTCCGTGCGGTAATGCTGGTAACTTTGCTCATCAAGCGAATGGGCCAGTTTATTTCTGAGCTTGTTTAAGGCTTCTGCAGCATTCAACGCCTCCTCGGGCAGCGCAGTCGGGGACAACGCTCTCGCTAAGCAGATGTAATCGTAAAAAGTTTTACGGTTTAGCTTTTCTGGTCGCGCAAGGCTCTTCTCCACTATGGCAGCAAGCAGCTCTTCAATGAGAAGGTGCCCTGTGAGAACAACAACCAGCTCATTATCATGGCGAATGGGAGCCATCCGATCGAGGAACCGGACGTGATGATTTGTGGGGAAGCTCATATTGTTCGTGTGGTTTTCACAGGAGATCCGCCAAGACGCCTAACGACCTCAAGCTCAGCGACTGCGGAGGGCGGCGCAGCCCATGCGGAAAGGCGGCGGGGGCGCAGGTGGTGGGAGCATGGGCTGTGACGCCCGGCGCAGTTCGCTGCAGCGCATGCGTTTAGGCAGCTCGCGCTCCACGGAGGTAAAAGCGTGTGCAACGACTGACGAAAAGAATGATCTTGAGAAAGACATAAAACTCAGTGGTGACAAATAGCGCTGCCATGTCGAGGGAGGTGAAGCAACGAGGCTGGAACTCGCGGAAGGCTGCTCGGAGTTTGCGCTCAGATGGTTCATGAAGGAAAGTCGTCAGACGACAGACCCTGTTCTGGCCAAACCCAATAACACCCTTCTGTCCTTGCGACAACCTTTGAGAACTCAGGTGGAAGGATCGTAGGAAACTTAAAATTGCAGCCAAAAATGACGGTCCAGATCGCTGTGTCTTGCTTCAGCCGAAACCGACACCATTCGTAGAAAAATCTCGGACCAATACGCCAATTCTCCTCGATGCCCGACGAAGTGCGAACTCGTCGAAGCCGTAATGAACGTCCGCTTGCCATCAATGTTTCCAGCATTACGGCTTTGGCCTCGGTAGTAAGCACGCATGATGAGTGGAGCAGCCTAACGCTTATTATACTGCAATTGGTGCAGTATAATACATGCGGCTATTCTGAGCTTGGTGACTAAATGCTGCATTTTTACAGAGGTGGCTTGTTTCTCGAAGCTACCCTTTCAACGCATGGCCGATGGAGTGGTACCACGTGTCGTGCAATTGCTTCACAAGCCAGGCGAGCTGATTGCTGCCGAGGGTGATTTCGAGGGAGTCGCCGCCGACGGTTCCGAGCTGGGTGGCGGGGAGACCGCGTTCTTTCAGCGCGGCGAGGACTTTTTCGGCGTCGGCTGGGGCGGTGGTGATGACGATCCGCGATTGGGATTCGTTGAAGAGGACGACGTCTGGGCGGCCTTCGCCGAAAGTGACTTTTGCGCCGAGCTGCTCGCTGCCGCTCATACATGATTCAGCGATGGTGACGGCGATGCCGCCTTCGCTGCAATCGTGTGCGCTCTTGACGAGACCCGCGTGAATGAGATCGATCGTGGCGGCTTGCACGGCTTTTTCGTGGGCGAAGTCGAGGCGGGGAGTCGGCCCGGCTTTTTTGCCGTGCAGCACTTTGAGGTAATGCGAAGCGCCGAGCTCGTCGCCCGGCTTGCCGATGAGAATGATGACATCCCCGGCGGCTTTGAAGTGCGAGGTGGTGATGTGCGCGTGTTGCGCAATCTGGCCGACCATGCCGACTGTCGGCGTGGGATCAATCGCGCCAGCCGGGCTTTGATTATAAAGCGACACATTGCCGCCCACGACCGGGGTATTGAACTCGCGGCAGGCTTCCGCAAGACCTTCCACGCATTCACGCAGTTGCCAGAAGTTCTCGGGATTGTGCGGGTTGCCAAAATTGAGGTTATCGGTGACTGCGAGCGGATGAGCACCGCTGCATGCGAGATTACGGGCGGCTTCGGCGACGGCGATGCGTGCGCCTTCGCGTGGGTCCTGCGCGCAGTAGAGACTGTTGCAGTCGCTCGTGGCGGCCAGGATTTTATCGGCCTCGCGCACAAGGAACACGGCGGCGTCGCTACCGGGAAGAACGACCGTTCCGGCGCGCACCATGTGATCATACTGACGATACACCCAATTTTTCGAAGCGATGCTTGGATCGCCGAGCAGGGCGAGTAGCGCCATTTGGTTGTCGAGCTCGGGAATGGTGGAGAGATCAACCGGGGCCGGGGCGGGCTTTGGTTTCACCTCGCGGGCGTAAACCGGCGCGTCGTCGGCCAGCTTTGCAGCCGGGATTTCCACGACAAGCTCGCCGTTGTTCAGGACGCGCATCATGCCGTCGTCGCGCACGACGCCGACTTCTGCATACGGCAGATCCCATTTTTCAAAAATATCCACGACAGTCTGCTCTTGTCCTTTTTTCACGATAATGAGCATCCGCTCCTGTGATTCCGAGAGGAGGATTTCGTAAGGCGTCATGCCCTCTTCGCGCTTTGGCACTTTCGCGAGATCGATTTCCACGCCGGTTCCGCCGCGGCTTGCCGTTTCGCAAGTCGAGCAGGTGAGACCCGCCGCGCCCATGTCCTGAATGCCTGCTACGGCATCAGTCGTCAGCAGTTCGAGACAGGCTTCCATCAACAGTTTCTCGCGGAAAGGATCGCCCACCTGCACTGCGGGACGGTCGAGTTTACTCTCCTCGGTGAGATCGCGGGAAGCGAACGCTGCACCGGCGAGACCGTCGCGTCCGGTTTCTGCACCGACGTAAAAGACGGGGTTACCGATTCCTTTCGCCGCGCCACGGGCGATTTGCTCGTGCTTGAGGACACCGAGACAGAAGACGTTTACGAGCGGGTTGCCGTTGTAGCTTTCATCAAAATACACCTCGCCGCCGATGGTTGGGATGCCGATGCAATTGCCGTAGTGGGCGATGCCGCTGACGACACCGGAGAAGAGGCGGCGGTTAGTCTTATGCTGTTCGCTGTTGCCATTGATCGGACCGAAGCGCAGCGAGTTCAGGGAGAAGACGGGGCGTGCGCCCATGGTGAAAATGTCACGGATGATTCCTCCCACGCCGGTTGCCGCGCCCTGGAAGGGTTCGATCGCACTGGGGTGATTATGGCTTTCCATTTTGAAGGCGACGCACCAGCCGTCGCCTATATCTATAACCCCTGCATTTTCCTCGCCTGCCTTGACCAGCACACCCGGGCCGGACGTAGGGAACTTCTTCAGCTCCAGGCGCGTATTTTTATAGGAACAGTGTTCGCTCCACATGACGGAGAAGACGCCCAGTTCGGTGAAGTTGGGATCGCGACCGAGGGTGCGCTGGATGCGCTCGTATTCCTCCGGTGTGATTCCGTGTTTGGCGATGATGTCGGGTGTGATTTCGATAGTGGCGGCAGGCATAATAGAAAGCGGGCATCCTTCTTCAAAGCGGGACGTCCGACAAGCGGGGATTTAAGCATGAAAGGGGTTTTCTTCACCTCGTTATCAAACTTTGTTTGGTGACTGGGAGGGGCAGGACGCGGGCTGCTGCTAAAGGAAGAAGGATAAGGAAAAAAGGACGAAGGGAGTGAGCTTCGCTTTTGGGTCCTCGTTACCATTATGCCCCTTATAATGTGAAAACAGGCTTCCCCTCGTGATGGGTTATCCGGCAGTGTAGCGGGATGCCTGCCGAAGCCCGAGTCACCACCATCTGGAAAAATCAGCGTCTTATTGTCAGCATACTTTTTCTCTTTTTCGGCGCTTACTTTCTGTTCGACGGACTGGTGACCTATCCGCGTCTGAACAAAATTTACCATCAGTATCATGCGTATGATCCCGAGGGCGCGAAGCTGGATGCAAACCTGAGCGAGGAGGATAAAGAGAAGGCCAAAACCGAAGGGAAATTAAAGTGGGAGGAGCATGCGAAGCGGGAGAATTGGGATGTGGTTCCGCCAGAGAAGGAGCATAAAGAGATCGAACAATTTATTTTCGCAGGGTTTACAGGGATTATTGGGGTTATTGCCATTTTATACTGGCTATCACAAAAGGGCAGAGTGTTGCGGACCACCGAAACCGAAGTCCACACGCCAGGAGGCAAGGTCGTTCCCTTGAGCGCCATCACCGGACTGGGAAAAAAGAAGTGGGAGTCCAAAGGGTTCGCAACGGTGCGGTATGAAATCAACGGTCAACAGGGGCAATTTCTTCTGGATGACTACAAATTTGAACCCAAGGCGACGCACCAGGTTTTAGATGAGATCGAAAAACATTTACTGTCGCGGTCTGCACCGGTTGCTGCGTCAGATGAGGAATAGTTGGGCTGATTGAGGATCTGGGATTGCGGATTGGCTTCCGACATCGAAACCCATTTTACACACCACCTGCCGCCTTTAATCCGAAATCCCAGATCCGAAATCCCAAATACCATGAACACCGGTGGTTTCCAGGCGGCGAAAATCGCACGATTGCAGGCGCTTGGGCTGCGGGAGGAGGATTTTGTAGAGACATTTTGCCGGAGCAGCGGACCCGGCGGACAAAACGTCAATAAGGTATCCACCGCCGTGCTGTTACGTCATGAGCCGACGGGAGCTTCGGTGTCGGTGCAGGATACACGTTCACAGTCCATGAACCGTCAGATTGCCTGGCAACGGCTGATGGATTTGATCGAGAAAGGACGCGATAATGAGCGGGCAGCTAAAAAGCATGAGCGGGAGAAAAAACGGCGTCAGAATGCAAAGCGGCCCTGGGGAGTGAAACAGCGGATTTTGGATAATAAAAAGCGACGGGGTGTGGTGAAGAAAATGCGGGGACGCCCGGTGGATTAAAAAGTGGGCGGAAAGAAGGGCTATTCAGTCGAGCAAGCGTCCAAATTGAGCAAAAACAAACGGGCGACTCATTTCTTCAATGAGTCGCCCGTTGTATGGAGTTGGGAATTAGGCGGCTTCCTCGACGTTATCCTGCGAATAACTGCGCTCGCCGGTCGTTTTGGAGCCATTCACCATCAGCTTGCGGCCCATGAAATCCTTGTCGTGCAGTTCCACCACGGCACGCTGCGCTTCTTCAACGGTCAGCATGGTGACAAAACCGAATCCCTTGGAACGAATACCGCCACGGTGGGTGACGATTTCGGCGTTTTGCACCTGACCCACCCCTTTGAAGAGCTCAAACAAATCGCTCTCGGTGGTTTCGTAGTTGAGATTGCCCACGTAGATTTTCGGGGTCGTCACTTCCGTAGGCTCGGGCCTGCGGGATGCGCCACCGGAACCATTTGATCCGCCTGATTTATAAGGAGGGCGCGAATTGGACTCGGGTTTCGGACGTGATGATGCAGGCTTCGCGCTTTTGCTGCCGCCTGTAAAGAAGCTGATGATTTTCTGCCAGAAGGATTGCTTCTTCGGCGGGCCGGATTTGTAAGCCGGACGATTATCTCTATCTCTGGAGTTGTTGGGATAACGGCGTCCACCACGACCTCCGCGGCGGCTCGATGAACGAGAATTGTTGGGATTCATTTTCGATTAAGTAATGTTTTGCGTATTCGCGCGTGTGCCCGGGGTTCGATCCATTGGCTTCACTCCCGGGGCATAGACCGGCACGAGCCGGCTTGTCTGCGCATGATGTGCGGGCAGCGAGTAGAAGAACGACACCTTCGAGAGTCCACCTGTATGCCAATGCCAGACTTCTTCCAATTGCATCGGGAAGAAGTCTTAAAAAATGCAAAACTTGCAGTCTTTCAGTCATCGGGGAGCGGTAAAAAGCTCGGGGCGCAACGTCATGCGTTTGCCACAGCACGGAGTTCATGTAGCCGATAAACCTTAACTCGCAAGAAAGAAGTCGGGGGGATTTATGATTTACGATGGATGTTTGATGATTTCCGGCGGGGTCGAGCGAGGAGCGCGGCTGTGTCCAGAGGACCAACCGCAGCAACATGGGTGTCAGTATTCAATTACCGGCTCACAACGCTTGTTTCCAGCGAGACGCTGGAAACGGCAGGCGAGACGCCTACCCTACCCGTGAACCCTCATTCCACGCGTGACGAAGCACTACGGCAGCTTGCCTTCAATCTTCGTGAGCTTCGCGCCACTGGCGATGACTTTACCGTCGGCGAGAACACGCAAGCCTGCTCCTTTGCCATACTTTTCGCCGGTCTTGTCCCAGATAATCGTAAGCGACTTGCCGTGGTAAGGAATACGATCGAGGCAGAAGTAATCCCATTTTCCATCCGGAACGAGTGGATTGACCTCCACCACGTTATCGGCGCGCGGACGTAAACCCACCAGCCCGGTGATGATCAGATCGTTGAAGGTCGAATGGTTGTAATCCTTACCACGCTCTGCTGGCTTGTGATTGCGCTGGATCAGCAACGTCCGGGAAATCCAATCGCCCGTGAAAGGGTTCAGATTCTCATCAATCCATGGAACGACTTTGCCGTCTTCCAGCTTGCGACGATGACTGTTTGAATAGATCTGCAATGTCTCGAGGTAATCCGCCTTGGTCACCACAGTCTGCTTGTAGTTGTTCAGCACGTTCGCCATCGCGGTGAGTGTGATCGAAGTGGAAAGCGGCCAGCTCGGGCCATTCCATTGACACTCGTGTCCATCATACTTCACGGCAAATTGCGGGTGGCGCTGCTCGGCGACAGTCGGACCAAATGGCGCTTTAAACCCTTTCGGATCCATCAATTCCTTCCAGGCGATCTCATATCCCGGATCAGGAAGATTAAAATACCATGGCGTGTAACCGAGCTGTTCGCGCACATCCACGACCTTCATGTCTTGCAAAGCAACCGGCGTTTTATCGCGACGCACCACTTTGAAAAATTTCGCCTCCTTGTCCCACAACGTGCCCTGCACGAAACCTTTGATCGCCGCGGCGTCCTTCTCAAAACGACTGGCGATATCTTTGTTGTCTGCCAGACCGGCGATCTTCACGAGCGCCTTCGCATCACCATACATATAGCTGTTAATCGTTGGACGGTAGCCCGTGCCGCCAATCGCCACTTCCATCCCGTCGTCATTATCATACTGCCAGAAAAAGCTACCCGGATCGCGCTTGCTCTGTTCCCAGCCCTCGTAGTTTTTCACGAGATCAGGCAGCAGTTCCTTTGCCTGCGCAGGATCACCGGTCGCCAAATAACGCGCCCAGATGGCATCGGCCGCCCAGAAGCTGTATTTGCGAGGCTCACCTCCTTTGCGAAACCAAAATACGCCGTAGTCATCGAGAATCTTCGCGTCTTTCAGCCAGCGTCCCTCATAAAAGTGATGCGCAGCCGGACACGGGATCGTGTTGTATTTACTCGCCCACGGAACATCGGGAAGAAACTCGGTAACGACATATCCATCCGGAGTCTCGCGGATGTGTTTCCGATAAGTCCACCAGCGGAAGTAATACGTCTTTTCCAACTCCTTGTCCGGACAGTCAAAAAGCGGAATGTTGTCTTTCAGGAAATCCCAGGCGGTGGCATTCGGATACTTCTGTTTATAGAGCTCATTGTCGTCCGCGTTGAAAGTATCCACGTAAGACTTGAACGCATCGGGCTTGAGCACGCCGTCGTCTGCAATCGCAGAAGCCGCAGCAAGCAGTGAAAATCCAAGGAGGCGGGAAAGGGAGAGAGGTTTCATCAGGTGGGTAAAGCGTTGGAGCGGAAAATTCATAGAGGTTCCATTTCAAAAGCGAGGCATTCTTGCTTAATGACGCGCCACACTCGGCTTTCTCGTTAACAAGCTCCAGCTTGGTGAACCACGAAGGACACGAAGAGCACGAACGAATAATAGGAGCGGGGTGAAGTGGGTGTAATTGGAAGTGGTGAGGTTAGCGCGGCCAAGTGAAGGAGTGCGGTTTGCCACCCGTCGTCCCTTTGATCTAATCACTCCTGTTTCTCCGCTGGCATCGGCCAGACCCAGTCGCCCTTGTCATAATCATAGGAAACCCTGCCGTTCTCCATGTACGTCACGCCGCCGTCGTCTTTTCCATTCCAGCCGTCGTAATAAAGGACGAAGCGATCTACTGAAGTGCGCGAATAGTGCGGAGGATTCCCTGTGGCGACATCGTGCGGGATTCCATCCTTCAGACTGAAAGACTCGTCCAATCCAGCAAGATTCTCTGGGTAGGTTCCGTGCTTAAGGAAGTGACGCTCCAGTGCGATGGCGATGCGTGCGAGGCCATTTACACTTTGGACAAAAGCACCACTTTTATGAACTGAGTGAATCACTCCGAACGTTAATACGGGAAACAAGTTTATCTTGAAGCGCGATGCTTCTGGCTTTTTTGTTTCCGGGTTTAGCGCGGAAATCCGTTCTGGAAATATCCGCATGCTTTTCAGGTCGGAACATCCAAGTGACTCCTTCCAGCTTTGGACTAGCTTCACTTTATTGTAATCAAACCAGCCTTGAGGAACGATCCGAACCCATGGAATGAACCATTTTGTCTGCTCTGGGTCATCCGTCATACCAGACACAATTTTAAAAAACTCCGGATTGCGTTGATTTAATTCCAGTGAGACGAGAGATAGATTGCGATCACCCCGACTCGCCAGATGGAGATGTTCAATGAGGTTGAGGGAGCTGAGCGCTACGTCAAGTCTGGCAAGCTGCTGATCGTTCCAATGGTGCTTTGCGATGCCAGTCCACAATGGCTCATACGCCACATGAACAATAGAAAGGTGAATTAAATAGGATATCAGGAGTGGGTCTGACTTGATGGAATCCGCCATTCGGAAAGCCAGAAGGACATCTTCAAGTGCTGCTTCGTTCTGATTCAAAGCCAATTCAGCCGATGCTTTGAGGGCCACCACCCTAACAAGCTTACACATCGGCATATAAGGCATCACCATTTCCACACCCTTTTCATAGTGAAGCGGAAAGCGGGCTTGCGGACGTTCACATGCTTCCCTTACCTGCTCCAACTCAGCCTCAAATGCGCTGAGAGCAAACAATACGTCTTGAGCTGGCGCTTGCGGTGAACCGTTCCAGTAACTGTTTTTGAAATGCTCTTTCCATACCGCAGGCATTGCTTCCGCCTTTTTAGGGTTTGTTTTAAGGATTTGGACGTTTTCCCAATAACACGTTTGCCAGGATTTCAGATCAACAGGTCGTCCGTTACGCCAGCCGGTATTTTTCGCCAAGACATGCGGTGCACCCTCAGGATCAGGCGTAATTCTGATTAATGATGGTTGAGCGAGATCGTTCTGTTTTTTAGCGTCGTCTGACTCAAACAACTGCGCGAAAATTGGCGCGCTAGCCATATTCTCTTCATCGGGAACCTGCGGGGGGACTACTGAAGCTAAATCCAACGAATCCCCTTCCGCGTTGATCTCTTCCACTGCTGCCTTCCAGGCACGCGCTCCTTTCCAGTTTAATACGACAACCGCCAGTGCAAGCAGCGTGACGAGCCATACGACTGACCAAGCCAGCCGTTTCAGCCAACGACGCGGGCGTTTTGGTTTTTGGATTTCAGGGGAGGTGTTCATAAGTAGATAGGGAAGGAGTTCAACCGACACGAGTGGCTGGCCCGCATTTCTCACACTTTACTGTTAAAGACAGACAGAGCGATTTCGTCGGCGAAGCCGACGTAAGAGAGCGCCCGCGATAGCACAGCTCCTCTGCGCTGTCCCTTCGGGCGCCCTGCGGTCGGCTACGTCGCTCCGCTCCATTCGCGGGCAATCTTTTGAGGACAGAGGAGGCGGAGGGGAATACAAAGGCTGGCAGGAGGACTCGAGCGATAGACTTTGAAAATTCAATGCGAGGCATCACGCCGAAAGAAAGATGGAGGCGTTTTTGCTTTTGGGTTTGAGGGGAGGTGTTCATGAGAGAGGTGAGGTTAAAATGTTTGGCGCGGTGAAGCCGGAAGCGAATGGTCGTGTGCGCTCACAAGCATGGATGTATTTGAATCCCAACGGGGTTCTGTCCTCCAGCCCGGGGTTGCGAGGAACGAGCTACCCTGGGAAAAGAAGAGTGGCGCATCTACCCCAAAGGGGTTGCGGCCAACGTGCACAACAACCCAACATCGAGAGGCAAATGCAGGCGCAACCCCCTTGGGGTGTGAGCCACGACACAAGCCAACCCAGGGTAGCTCGTGCCTCGCAACCCTGAGCTTTGTTGCGGAATCCCTTTGGGATTCACCGTGTAGTCGGCTTGTGAATGCCCAGCCCATGCAGAGAGGCCGCTACAGTAACACCCCCCGACGTTGATTGGCCGAGCCCGGCCAACCCTTCGGGCTATGGTCGCTGCAGTCCCTCGTCTCAAACGCTCCTCGTTCGTCATAGAGACGCCGCTACAACCGCTTCTCTTCCCTTCGTGTGCTTCGTGTCTTCGTGGTTCCATAAATGCATTGGTTAAACCATCGGCGGATACTTCGTCGGCAGTGCTCTATCGCTACTGCGGGGATTAGGTGTGGCAGGGAGTGGCTGTTTGACGGGCGCTTTGCGTGGCGGGATGAACTCCGGCATAGACGGCGGCGCGAGGAGTTCGGCCATGAGCTGCTGCTGCTGACGCCAATATTCCTGGAAAATCACCGGATCCATCTTTGCCAGATACGGCGACAGCTCCGTGCGTTCGGTGGTGCAGTGCAGGGAAATAATCACCGCCCACACGGCGGCGAGCGATCCCCATGCGATCCGGCTGCTCCATGAGCGTTTTCGGGATTTCTCCAATATGTCCCGCGCATCCACGGCAGCTGCGAGAATATCCTTCCGCCATTGGGCAGGAATGGGCTTGGGCTTTAGCTGGGCCAGTTGTTGTTCGATGTCTTTCATTGGATCTCGTTGTAGTAAGGACGCAGCTGCTCCCGGATTTTGTCTATTCCGTAGCGGTAACGACTGGCTGCTGTGTTGGGTAAAATATCCAGAGCCGTGGCGATCTCCTCAAAAGTGAGTCCACCCCACGTTTTCAAATGCACCACGGTGCGCTGTTCTTCCGGTAAAGTATTCAAGGCGGATTCCATCGTGGCTTGCAGCGTCATGGCGTCCGGATCGGCTCCGGTTGCTAATTCATCCTGTCGCTCAAGGCCGAATTGGTCGTGATTCCTGCTGCGCGTGTCGCGACGGCGCATGGCGTCCACCGCAAGATTATGCGCCAGCCGGATGAGAAACCCGCGTTCGCTTGCAACGCCTTCCAGCAGCCGCTCCCGCGTAGCCAGGCGCACAAACACCTCTTGTAGCAAATCATGCGTATCCGTCTCGCTGCGGGTAAGCGTCATCAAATACGCAAACAACGCTTGCGCGTGCTCGTCGTAGATCCGGGCGATTTCGTCGGGGAGAGACATCAGTTGGAGAGATGACGCAGTCGCACCGGTAATTTGTCTAACCAATCATGATTTTATTTTGGCTGACCTGACCGGGAGGGAGCGTTTCACCGGCTGAATAAATCGTTGGAGCGGAAAATTCATCGGGGCACCATTTCAAAATCGGGCTTGCTTACGGCCTTACTACACTCACGAAAAATCCAGTACGAAAACGCGGTAATATTTAATCAGCCTTGGACAACTATCATGAAAACGATCAAAGAGAACAGGCGCTGGACGGGTAATACTATCTCCAGCGCAGTAGGTTTTCATCTTACTCTTTGTCTTGCTCTTGATCTTACCCCGGCAGGACATAAGTAGATGGATGATAGTTGATGGTTGATAGGATCGGCAGCGCGCTGAGTGCGCACTGCCAATTCTTTCCACTTAAAACTCACCGGCGAAAACGGAGTAAGATCAAGAGCAAGCAAAGAATTAAGATTCACCCCATGTTCCGTCCATTTCTCACATCCCCGATTTTCTGCATCCTGAGCCTGATGCTTCTGCTGCCTGCGCGTAGTGAGGAAACTCCTGTTCCCGAGAAGATCGAATACAACCGCGATGTGCGCCCGATCCTTGGAGACAGTTGTTTCAAATGCCATGGGTTCGACAAAAACCATCGCAAAGGCGACCGGCGGATTGATACGCGCGAAGGTGCGCTTGCTGACATTGATGGGATCAAGGCGATTGTTCCGGGCGATTTGAAAGCGAGCGAGCTGTATGCGCGTATTCATTCGGATGATGAGGAAGAAGTGATGCCGCCGCCGAAAGACAAGCGTCAGCTCACGGTGCGGCAGAAGGCAATTCTCAGTCGCTGGATCGAGCAGGGCGCGGAGTATCAGGATCACTGGGCTTACATTAAGCCGACAAAACCTACTCCGCCGGACGCCACCCAAGACGTGTTTACAAAAAACTCGATTGATCGCTTCGTGTTGGCGAGACAGATCGGCCTCGGTTTGAAACCCGGGAAAGAAGCAGATCGGACGGCGCTGTATCGCCGGCTCAGTTTCGATCTCCTCGGCCTCCCTCCCAAGCCCGAGGAAGTGGCAGCCTTTGTGCAAGACAACGCGGCGGATGCCTACGAAAAGCTTGTGGAGAAGCTGCTGGCTTCTCCGCATTACGGCGAGCGCATGGCGGTTTACTGGCTCGATCTCGTGCGCTTTGCCGACACCGCTGGCTATCACTCCGACAACCCGCGCAACATCTGGCCCTACCGCGACTGGGTCATCAATTCCTTCAACGAGAACAAACGGTTTGATCAGTTCACCATCGAACAGATCGCGGGCGACATGCTACCCAACTCCACCAAGCAGCAAAAAATAGCATCAGCTTTCAACCGGCTGAACATGACCACAGAGGAAGGCGGTGCGCAGCCAAAACAATACGAGTCCAAAACCGTGACGGATCGGGTAAAGACGGTCGGGACGGTGTGGCTGGCGCAGACTTACATGTGCAACGAATGCCATGACCATAAATTCGATCCCGTGACCGCGAAGGACTTCTACCGTATCGGCGCGTTTTTCGCCGATATCAAAGAGGAGACGATCGGGCGCCGGGAGCAAGGCATCATCGTTGCGCCGCCTGAACTGGAGAAGAAACTGAACGATCAATCCGCCTTGGTGGATCGCTTGAATCAGACACTCGTATCGTCAACGCCGGAAATCAAGGCGGCCCAAGAAGAATGGGAGAAGGAGACGATCAAATCCGAGGCGCTGGTTGCAGATTGGACGCCAATTTTACCAACGGAGAAACCCGCCGCAGAAAACAAGTCCGTGTATGAAGTGAAGCAGGACATTTTGTTTGTGAAGGAGGCAGCGGATAAAGAGGTCATCCGCATCAAGGCGAAGATTCCTTTGAAGCACATCACGGCGTTTCGTCTGGATGCGCTGGCCGATCCTGCGCTTCCCGCCTCCGGGCCGGGTCGGGCGTCCAATGGCAATTTCCGGCTTAGCGAATTTTCCGTGGAACAGCTCCTGCCCGACGGCAAGTTGCAGCCAGTGGTTTTACAAAATGCGACCGCAACTTTCGACCACAGCTCCATGTCTATTACACAGGCGATTGATGGCGTCACGGCTTCCGCTTATGAGAACGGCTGGGGGTTGACCGCCGAGGAGGCAGGCAAGGATCACACCGCGTGCTTTGAGACTCAGGAGCCGCTGACCGGAGACGGAGAAATCAACGTTGTTTTTACGCTTCGCTTTAATTATGGTGGCCAGCATTTGCTGGGAAAATTCAAGCTCGCGGCGACTACCACCGAGCATCCAGTGCGGGCACCGGGAGTTAAGGGCGCACCACACGACGTCATGGAATATCTCGCAAAACCTGCGTCCGAGCGCACGCCGGATCAGGTCGCTCGCATCGAAGGCCGATTTCGTGAAATCACTCCTTTGCTGAATACAATCCGCCAGGAACACGCCGAGGCGAAAATCAAACGCGACGAACTGGAGTCGCAAGTCGCGCGCTGCATTGTGAGCGAGCGAAATGAAACGCCGCGAGTCGTCCGTGTCCTCCCTCGTGGTGACTGGATGAACGAGACCGGTGAAATTGTGAAACCCGGCGTGCCTGCACATCTCCCCCAGCCTGCCGTGGAGGGTCGCGACCTGAACCGTCTAGATCTCGCGCAATGGCTCGTCTCTCGAGACAACCCGCTTACCGCCCGCGTTTTTGTGAACCGGCTTTGGAAAATGTTTTACGGAGTCGGTCTCTCAAAAACACTGGAAGACATGGGCACGCAGGGTGAATGGCCGGCGCAACAACCGCTGCTCGACTGGCTCGCGTGTGAGTTCATGGAATCCGGCTGGGACGTGAAGCATGTCGTCCGCCTCATGGTCAGCAGCGGCACGTATCGTCTCGTCTCGCAGACCACGCCGGAAATTCAGGAGCACGATCCATTCAACCGCGAGCTCACGCATCAAAGCCCCTTCCGCCTTGATGCCGAATTTGTCCGCGACAACGCACTCGCAATTTCCGGTCTGCTCAAAACCAGGATTGGCGGGCCAAGCGTGAAGCCCTATCAGCCTGCAGGCTATTGGGAGAACCTCAACTTCCCGGCACGCGAATGGGCGAATGATCAGGGCGAAAACCAGTGGCGGCGCGGGCTTTATACATGGTGGCAGCGCAGCTATCTCCAGCCGAGCATGCTGGCGTTCGACGCGCCGAGTCGCGAGGAATGCTCCGCCAGCCGCGTCAATTCCAACATTCCCCAGCAGGCGCTCGCGCTTTTGAACGATCCGACCTACGTCGAAGCCGCCCGCGCTTTCGCAGCGCGCATCATGCAGGAAGGCGGCAACGAGACGGACGCCCGGATTGCCTGGGCATGCAAGCAGGCGCTCGTGCGGGATGCGCAGCCGGATGAGATCCAAATCCTCCGTGCTCTTTTCGAAAAGCAGCTCGCCATTTACACCAAAGATGAAGGAGCCGCGCAGGAAATTCTCAAAATCGGTCAGGCACCCGTTCCGGAAAATCTCAGCAAGACCGAACTCGCAGCGTGGACGAGTGTCGCCCGCGCCATCCTCAATCTTCACGAAACCATCACCCGCTTTTAATATGATGCACGACGACCTCATCCAGCAGTTCACCCGGCGCGCATTTCTCGGCCGTGTCTCCCACGGCCTCGGCGCGCTCGCGCTCAGCTCCCTGCTCAAGCCGGACATCGCACAGGCGGCAGCATCGGATCAGTGGCGTGGGATTGTGAATCCCCTGCCCTACAAACAAAAGGCGAAGCGCGTCATTTACCTTTGCATGGCGGGCGGCCCGTCACACCTCGAGACATTCGATCCCAAGCCAAAGCTCACCGAGATGCACGGCAAAGAAATGCCCGAGTCGCTCACCAAAGGACAGCAGCTCGCACAGCTTCAGGGCAACAAGCTCACGTGTTTCGCACCGCAGTGGGGATTCCAGCGCTTCGGGAAAAACGGAACGGAGATCTGCGAACTGTTTCCACAAATCGGCTCCATCGTGGACGACATTTGCATCATCCGCTCGATGACCTCAGAAGCTATCAATCACGATCCGGCGCATTGTTTCATGAACACCGGCTCGTCCATTCCCGGACGTCCCGCCATGGGCGCATGGATCAATTACGGAATCGGCACGCCTGCGGAAAATCTGCCAGGCTTCCTGGTGCTCACCTCGCATGGAAAAGGCGGACAGAACCAGCCGATCGCGGCGCGTCAGTGGTCGAGCGGATTTCTTCCAAGCAAGTTTCAAGGCGTTCACCTCCGCAGCAAAGGCGATCCAGTCCTCTATCTCACTAATCCTCCCGGCGTCTCGCGTGAAATGCAGAACGATGTCATTCAGGCCACCTCCAAGCTCAATCAACGCTGGGACAACGTGATGAACGATCCCGAAGTTGCGACGCGCATCGCGCAATACGAGATGGCTTTCAAAATGCAGGCGAGCGTGCCCGAGCTGATGGATATTTCGCAGGAGCCCAAAAGCATGCTCGATCTCTACGGCTGTCAGCCGGGCGACGGATCCTTCGCTTCAAACTGTCTGCTCGCCCGCCGTCTCGCAGAACGTGGAGTCCGATTCATCCAGCTTTATCACAAGGACTGGGATCACCACGGGAACCTCAAAAACGACATCCAGCTTAAGGCGCAGGAAGTGGATCGCGCGAGTGCAGCGCTCATTCTGGATCTCAAACAACGCGGAATGCTCGATGACACGCTGGTGATCTGGGGCGGCGAGTTTGGTCGCACGCCGATGAGCCAGGGCGGCAATGGTCGGGATCATCACATCAAGGGCTTTTCAATCTGGATGGCTGGCGGCGGCGTAAAAGGCGGCATTGTCCACGGCGCGACGGACGAGTTTGGATACAACGCGGTGGAAAATCACATCGAAGTCCACGACCTCCACGCCACGATGCTTTATCTCATGGGTATGGAGCACACCCATCTCACCTACAAATTCCAAGGACGCGATTACCGGCTTACGGATGTCTTCGGCAAAGTGCAGAAGAAGATATTGGTGTAGATGGGATAAGGAAAAAGGCGAAAGGTATAAGGACAAAGGGAAAGGCGCTTTGCGCTCGTATAAACGGAATTTTTCACACTTTTTGTTGAACCTTAAAGTGGTGTTGAGATGCCCAAAACATAAGAGGTACCTCCCTCTTTCCATTGGCGCGATGCTTCGCATTGAATTTCCAAAGTCTTTGGCGAGGCTCCAAAGACTGCCCGCGAGTCGCGGGCGCTCCCCATGCGTTGACTTCGCCGACCAAATCCTTCTTCCTTCTTCCTTCTTCCTTCTTCCTTCTTCCTTCTTCCTTCTTCCTTCTTCCTTCTTCCTTCTTCCTTCTTCCTTCTTCCTTCTTCCTTCTTCCTTCTACCCCTTCGCTCGCTG
>Ga0209181_10005633_pt1 | contig 17945 bp, 12 predicted proteins | sample MAT05_FD_187208 | JGI IMG/M metagenome (GOLD analysis project Ga0209181, IMG submission 187208) | Freshwater microbial communities from Lake Fryxell liftoff mats and glacier meltwater in Antarctica - MAT-05 (SPAdes) (version 2) | ecosystem: Environmental > Aquatic > Freshwater > Ice > Liftoff...
GCCAGCGCACCCGATCACGCGTCAGAGCTGCAGACGTCGATCGTCCTGGCGCCGCTCGTGGTGGCAGCGCCGCACTCGCTTGCGGTGCCTGCAGTGCCTGCGGTGCCTGCGACCACCCTCTTGCCCACAGCGCCGGCGCCGTCGGCGCTGCCAGCCGGGGCCGTCTTCTCTTGGGACCATCCGCCTGCCGAAGGCCGCGTCGTCACGCTGCCGGGCGGTCGCTCATCGGCCTTTGCTCCGGTGCCGGGCGGTGAGCAGCAGCCAAGCGGTGCGTCGACCGCCTCCGCCACCCCCGCGCCGAGCGCACCACCGGCTGCGGCGCAGCATGCGGCCGATGCGCCCGCGGCGCAGCACCGAGCACAAACGCCTGCAGCAGCGGCCGGTCCGGATGAACTGCTGGGCGCGCTGCTACAAGGCCTGGACTCGCCGGGCCTGCGCCTGCAGCAGCTGGACCCCGCCACCATGCTGTTGCTGGGCCAGCTGTTGCGCGAAAGCCTGCGCGGCACGGTGGAGCTGCTGCTGGCGCGCGCGGCGCTCAAGCGCGAGCTGCGCGCGCAGATGACGATGATCATGCCTCGCGAGAACAACCCGCTGAAGTTTTCGCCCACCGTGGAGGTGGCGCTGCAGCACCTGCTGGGCCCCCCCACGAAGGGTTTCATGCCACCGGCACAGGCCGTGCGTGACGCCTGCGACGACCTGCGCGCCCACCAGCTGGGGGTCATGGCTGGCATGCGCGCGGCGCTGGACGGTGTGCTGCAGCGCTTCGACCCGCAGTTGCTGGAGGCCAAGATCACGCGCAAATCGGCCATCACCAGTCTGATCCCCGGCGCGCGCAAGGCGCGGCTGTGGGAGCTGTTCCAGGAGCTGTTCAGCCAGCTGCAAAGCGAAGCCCAGGACGACTTTGACGAACTCTTCGGCAAGGCCTTCCTGCGTGCCTATGAAGACCAGCTCGACCGCCTGCAGGCGGAACCGGGCCCACACTGAAGGCAACGCCATGCTGGCACTCGAAGTGGCACTCATCTCCGACCGCGGCGGGCGCACCTACAACGAAGACGCCTGCGGCCACTGGCATTCGCAGCAGCACCTGTGCTGTGTGCTGGCCGATGGCGCCGGCGGCCATGGCGGCGGCGACATCGCGGCGCGGCTGGCGGTGCAGGAGCTGATCGGCCGCTTTTCGAATCAACCCGCGGCGCACGCTGCAGACCTGGACCGCCTGCTGCGCGTCACCAACGATGTGCTCATCGGCCAGCGCGTGCCCGGCACTCCCCGGCAGGACATGCACAGCACCGTGGTCTGCCTGGTGCTGGACTTCCTGGAACACCGCGCGCTGTGGGCGCATGCGGGCGACTCGCGCATGTACTGGTTTCGTCAAGGCCGGCTGGTGCAGCGCACCCGCGACCACAGCCTGGTGCAGTCGCTGGTGGATTCGGGCCTGGTGTCAGCGGCCGAATTGCGCGTCCACCCGCAGCGCAGCGAACTGCGCTCTGCTCTGGGCATCGCGCCCGATGCGCTGGAGGTCAGTGCCGGTGAAGGCGGTGAGGCCGTGCAGGCAGGAGACGTGTTTTTGCTGTGCACCGACGGTCTGTGGGAATATCTGGACGACGAGTTGCTGCAGGTCTCATTGACCGCAGCAGCTACGCCGGGCTCGTGGCTCGCTGAACTGTCCCATGCCGTGCGCCTGGCGGCGCGGCCCAAGCCCAGCCACGACAACTTCAGTGCGCTGACCGTGTGGACGCGCCCGGCGGCGCTGCCGTCCTGACCGCGGCGCCGGCGCGCAGCGTTCGTTCAATCCATCAACCCGTAATCGACGGAGGCCCCCGATGGCCATGCAAGTCTGCATGGGCGCCATGATGCAGTGCTCACAGGGCATGGCGCCCAGTTCGCTGATCCCCACGCCGAAGACGGTGATGACGAGCTACGTGATGGCGGCCAACATCCTGGACAACATTCCGTTTGCAAACATCCCGCCTTTTGCCATGTGCCGCAGCCCGGCCAACCCGGCGGTGGCCGCGGCCACCGCCGCAGCGCTGGGTGTGTTGACCCCCATGCCGTGCACACCGGTCACGCCCGGCCCCTGGGCGCCGGGTTCACCCACGGTGCTGGTCAACGGTGCGCCAGCGTTGAACGACAGTTCGAAGCTGATGTGTGCCTTCGCCGGCGTCATCAGCATCAACATGGCGGGCCAGTTCACGCACCAGATTCCGTGAAACGCTGTCCCCTGGCTGGCGCGGCTGGCGGGGCTGCAGGGGCTGCAGCCGTGGGCGGCCCGTCGGCCGCGAGGATCAGGACGGCGGCGTCGCGCGGCCGATTTCCACGCGCCTGTTTTCTGGCGCGAAGGGGTCCTTGGCATTCTTGGGCGCGTTGGCGCCCACGCCCACGGGGGTGATCATCGAGGGCTCGGCGCCCAGTTCCACGAGATAGGACTTGACGGCTTCGGCGCGCCGTTGCGACAGCGCCTGGTTGGCGGCGCTGGTGCCCGACGCGTCGGCGTGCCCTTCGATGCGCACCACCTTGCCCGAACCGCGTTTGCCCTTCAGCACCTCGGCAAACACGTCGAGCTGTTTCTTCAGCCCGTCGGGCAGCTCGGCCGAGCCGAGCTTGAAGGCTGCGGCAGGCAACGAATAGCGCACCGCGGGTCTGAAACCCATGCATTTGAAGCCCGCCGCCTTCAACTGTTCACACGCCTCTTCGGGGAACAGCCCTTCGGCCACGGCCTTGGCGTCGGGAAGGCTCTGGCCCATCTCCACCACCTCTTGCGCAAAGACCGGGCCGTGCATCGCCAGCGCCACGAGCAGGGCCGCGGCACGGAAGCAGTGTCGTTGTTTCATCGGGGTTACCTCTGTGGTTCGGCAGCCGCAAAATCATACCCTGACCAAGACTAAAGTTCTATTCTGCGCCTGCGGGGGTGGAGTGCAGGCCGGTACTTGCACAGCGGCCCTGCACGCCCCGGCAAAGGTGGGGTCAGCAAGGGTGACTCGTGAACCCCGGCCGTGTATCGTCGGGTACAGACTTTTGACCCCTGTCGGCCGCCAGCAGGCTCGGCAAAACCCCACCCAACGCAGCAGTCATCGATGACGTGGCACAACAAGGTGATGTGGACCGAAGGCATGTTCCTTCAGCCTCAGCACTTCCAACAGCAGGACCGGTTTGCGGCGCGCCAGCAGGAAGGCCTTTTGACGGCAACCTGCGTCTGGCCCTGGGGTTTCGTGACGTTGCAGATCGACGAGGCGGCGCTGCTGCAGGGGCGCGTGATGGTCAGCGCTGCGCGCGGCGTTCTGCCCGACGGCCAGGCCTTTTCGATACCCGGCGACGACCCGGCGCCACCCGCGTTCCAGGTGCCGGCCGACACGCGCGACCAGTTGCTGGTGCTGGCCGTCACGCAGGCGCGACCGGGCGTGACTGAAAGCGACGCGGAAGCCGCCGAAAGCGCGATGCCTCCGCGCTGGCGGGTCGCCGATGTGGAAGTGGCCGACATCCACGCCGCCAGCCTGCGCCAGGCACCGCTGCAGGTGGGCCGGCTGAACCTGCGCCTGATGCTGGCACGCGATGCCAACGAGGGCTACACCACGCTGGGCACCGTTCACGTGCAAGAGCGGCGCGCCGATGGCCGCGTGGTGCTCGATACCGACTACGTGGCGCCCATGCTCAACGCCTTGGCGCACCCGATTCTGGACGGCTACGTGCGCGAGGTGCTGGGCATGCTGCACCAGCGGGGTGAAGCGGTGGCGGCGCGGCTGGCACAGCCAGGCCGCGCCGGCACGGGCGAGATCGTCGACTTCCTGTTGCTGCAGCTGATCAACCGCGAGCAGCCGCTGTTCGCGCACCTGCAGCGCCTGCCGGTGCTGCACCCGGAGCGGCTGTACGCCATGCTGCTGGGCCTGGCGGGTGAGCTGTCCACGTTTCGCGAGCAGCGCCGCCCGGTCACGTTTCCCGAGTACCGACACGACGATCACGCCACTGTGTTTCGCGCCGTGATGAACGACCTGCGGCAATCGCTTTCGATGGTGCTGGCGCAGACGGCGGTGCCCATCGAGCTGCAAAAGAGGCCGTCCGGGCTGCGCGTGGCACTGATCCCCAACGTCGAGATGCAGCGCACCGCGAGCTTCGTGCTCGCCGTCAACGCCAACATGCCGGGCGAGGCGCTGCGCGCGCGTTTCCCCACCCAGGTGAAGATCGGCCCGGCCGAACGCATCCTCGACCTGGTGAACCTGCAGCTGCCGGGGGTCACGTTGCGCGTGCTGCCGGTGGCGCCGCGGCAGATTCCGTACCACGCGGGCTGCACCTACTTCGAGCTCGAGACACGGGGCAGCGAGCTGTGGAAGCAGATGGAGACTTCGGCCGGCATGGCGATGCACATCGCCGGCGACTTTCCAGGGCTGAGCCTGGAGTTCTGGGCCGTCAAGGCCTGATCGACGCTGTCGTGCCAGACCCGTCTGCCCATTCGCGGAGCACCTTGACTTGAGCCCCGACGAGCCGCCCCCCGACCCCTTTGCCGCGTTCGACGCCGACCGCACCGTCATCAAGCCCAGTGCAGGGCGCGCCGGGCGTGTTGCCCCGGGTGCGCCTTCTGCAGGCGCTGCCGGTGGCGCTGGTGGTCTGCCGCACACGCCCCACGCGCCCCACGCGCCGCAAACTCCGCAAACCGCAGCGGCGGCCAGCGTTGCCGCTGCCGCCACGGCCACGCAGTTCGGCGCGCAGGCAGCTGGCGCGCCGGTCTTGCCCGAGCTGCCCGCGCACGCCAGCCTGAACCCGCTGGTGCAGGCGGCGGCGCCGTTGCTCAGTGCCGCGCCTCGTTTGCGCGCCACTCTGCACCACGCCAACCCTGCGGCTCTGCGCGCAACGCTGGTGGAGGCCGTCAGCCGCTTCGAGGCCACGGCCCGCGCGCAAGGCCTGCCCAACGAGCAAGTCGTGGCGGCGCGCTATGTGTTGTGCACGCTGCTCGACGAATCGGCTTCCAGCACGCCGTGGGGTGGCAACGGCGCCTGGTCGGCGCAGAGTCTGCTGGTGCAGTTCCACAACGAAGGCTGGGGTGGCGAAAAGGTCTTCCAGTTGCTGACCCGGTTGGCCGAGAACCCGACGCAGCATCGCAACCTGCTCGAACTGGTCTACAGCGCGCTGGCGCTGGGCTTCGAAGGCCGCTACCGGGTGCTGGACAACGGCCAGGCGCAACTCGACAGCCTGCGTGAACGGCTGGCCGCCAAGCTGCGTGAAGGCGCACCCGCGGTCGACAACACGCTGTCGCTGCAGTGGCAGGGCGTGGCAGCGGCGCCGCAACGCCTGCGCGACGGCATTGCGCTGTGGGTGATCGGCGCCGCACTGGCTGCTCTGCTGCTGGCGGTGTTCCTGGTTCTGCGGCTGACGCTGAATGCGCAGACCGATGCCACCTTCACGGCCCTGCAGGCCCTGGACGCCACGACCGCGCCTGCCGCGCCTTTTGCCGCACTGGCTGCCGCGCCACCGCTGCCGCCGGCTGCACCGGCTGCGCCACGCCTGGCCGGTCTGCTGAAGGCCGACATCGACGCCGGCCTGCTGGACGTGCGCGACCAGGCCGACCGATCGGTGGTCACGCTGCGTGGTGACGGTGTGTTCGACCCCGGCAGCGCCGAGGTGCGCACCCGCTCGCGCCCCTTGTTCGAACGCATCGCTGCAGCGCTGAACCAGCTGCCCGGCCCGGTGGTGGTGGCCGGCCATACCGACAACCAGCCCATCCGTTCGCTGCGCTTCCCGTCCAACTGGCACCTGTCCAAAGACCGTGCCAACAGCGTGAAGGCATTGCTGTCGGCCAGCGTGCCCGCCGCGCGTGTCTCTTCAGAGGGCCGGGCCGATACCGAGCCGGTGGCTGACAACAGCGCCGCCGAGGGCCGAGCCCGCAACCGCCGCGTCGAAATCACGCTGCTGGCGGCAGCGCCGACCTGACATTCCCCTGCCTTCATTCCGCCTTCATTCCGCCCTCATTTCCGCCTTCCTTTTCGAAATACCCGTTCCGTCCCGCCCAGCCACCCCGCACCCATGAAACGACTCCCCTCCTGGCTGCCCCTGCTGTTGGCCGTGTTCGGCCTGTTGGCACTGTCGGCGGTGGTGTGGTGGCTGGGCCCGCTGCTGCCGTGGGGCGATGGCCAGCCGCTGCAGCCGCTGTGGCCGCGCGTGCTGCTGCTGGCCCTGCTGTGGGGCGGTTGGGCCGCCTGGCAGGCCTACCGGGCGTGGCGGCGCCGGCGCACCAACACCGCACTGCTGCAGAGCCTGTCCGGCGGGCCGTCGGCGACAGAGAAAGAAGCGCAGGTGCTGGCGCAGCGCTTCAGCGAAGCGGTGCAAAAGCTCAAGGCCCGTGGTGGCCGCTCGTGGCTGGGCAGCTTGATGGGCACCGACCAGCAGCTGTACGAGCTGCCCTGGTATGTGTTTGTCGGTGCACCCGGTTCGGGCAAGACCACCGCGCTGATGAACGCCGGGCTGCAGTTCCTGCTGCAAAGCGCCGATGGCAAGGCCTCGGTGCAGGGTGTGGGCGGCACGCGGAACTGCGAGTGGTGGTTCACGCAGGACGCCGTGCTCATCGACACCGCGGGCCGCTACGCCACGCAGGAATCGGACCGTGACGTCGACGCCAGCGCCTGGGACCACTTCCTCGCGCTGCTGAAAAAGACGCGGCCGCGCCAGCCCATCAACGGCGTGCTGCTGACGGTCAATGTGCAGGACCTGCTGCAGCAAGGCAGCTCCGAACGCCAGCAGCATGCCGCGCAACTGCGCGCGCGGCTGGCCGAGTTGCAGGCCAAGCTGGGCGTGCGTGCGCCGGTGTACGTGCTGGTGACCAAGGCCGACCTGATCGGCGGTTTCAACGAGAGTTTCGAGGCGCTGGACAAGGACGGCCGCAACCAGGTCTGGGGCTTCACGTTCCCCGTCGACGCCGCGCCGGGCACCGACCCGATGGCGAGCTTCGTCGACCGCTACCAGGAATTGCAGCAGCGCCTGGTGTCGCAGCTGCCGGGCCGCCTGCAGGCCGAACGCGATGTGCTGCGGCGCAGTGCCATCTTCGCCTTCCCGCAGGAGTTTGCGGCGCTGCGGCCGGTGCTGAACGACTTTCTGCGCGCCGTGTTTTCGGGTGGCGGCACGGTGGAGACCGCGCCGCTGGTGCGCGGCGTTTACTTCACCAGCGGCACGCAAGAGGGCTCGCCCATCGACCGCGTGATGGGCGCCTTGGGTCGCTCGTTCGGCATGGACACGCGTGCCGCGCCGGCGGCGCCCGGCCGCGGCAGAAGTTATTTTCTGCAACGGCAGCTGAGAGACCTGGTCTTTGCCGAACGGGGTCTGGGCGCCGCCAACCCGTTGGCCGAGAAACGGCGCGCAGGCCTGCGCATGGGCGGCATTGCGGCGATGGCCCTGCTGAGTGGTGCGGTGCTGGCGGGCTGGGTGCTGAGCCGCGCCAACAACCTGAACCATGCGGCGCAGGTGGCGGCCCGACTGCCGGCGTTGAAAGCCGCCGTCGATGGCCTGCCGCCGGCCAGCAACGCCGATGTGTCGGCACTGCCCGCGCCACTGGCACAGTTGCGTGATGCAGCGCAGCTGCCCGGCCTGGACCTGGCCGCACCGCCGCTGCTGCACGGGTTGGGCCTGTACCAGGGCGACAAGCTGGATGCGGGCGCGCAGATCGCCTACCACCGACTGCTGGAAAAGCAGTTCACACCGCGCGTGGCGCGCCGGCTGGAAGAGCGCTTGCGCGCGGCCAACAACAGCAATCTTGAACAGGCCTACGAAGCGCTGAAGGCCTACTTGATGTTGCATCAGCCGCAGCACTTCGATGCGCGTTCACTGAAAGCCTGGATCGGCGCCGACTGGGACGCCAACCTGGCGCGGCTGGCGCCTGAAGAGCGCAGCCGGCTCGACGCCCATCTCGACGCCATGCTGGCGCTGGGCCCGCCGCGGGCGGTGCTGCCCAAAGACGAAGCGCTGGTCGCCAGCGTGCGCGAGATGCTTTCGGCCTACCCGCTGGAGTACCGCGTCTACAGCCGCATCAAGCGCCAGTACAACCCGGGCACAGTGCCCGACTTCACCGTTGCAGGGGCCGCCGGGCCGCAGGCCGCGCAGGTGTTTGAACGCGCCAGTGCCGAGCCGCTGACCAAGGGCGTCTCGGGCCTGTACACGCGCGACGGCTACCGCAAGCTGGTGCTGCCGGCGGTGCAGAAGGCTGCGCCGGTGCTGGCCGCGGAAGAGAGTTGGGTGATGGGGGTGGGTGCGGGCTTGGGTTCGGGCTTGGGTTCGGCCCAGAAGGCCGATGCCGCGCGCCTGCGCGACGCCACGCTGGGCAGCGCCCTGACGGACAAAGTGAGGAGACTGTACTTCGAGGACTACATCAAGACCTGGGACAAGTACCTGGCCGATGTGCGCCTGGTCAAGCTGGGCGATCCCGAGCGGGCGCTGTCGGTGTCGCGCCTGTTGTCGGCGGTGGACTCGCCGCTGGCCAGCTATCTGCGCGGCGTGACCGAGCAGACGCGTCTGGTGCCACCGGCAGTCAGCGCCAACCCGCTGGACAAGGCCGCCAACCAGGCCAAGGCCGACGCGGCGCGGCTGTCGGGCGCAGCGGCTGCCGACAGCGGCGGCAGCGGTGGTGGGAGCAGTAGTGGGAGCAGTGGCGGCCCGCTGGAACGTATGGTCGACGACCACTTCAAGAACATCCACCGCCTGGTCACCGGGGAGCCGCCGCCGCTGAACGACACCCTCAAGCTCTTCGGCGACATCTACGCGCAACTGGCGGCGGTGGACGCGGCGAAGAAAAGCAAATCACCACCGCCCCCGGGTGGCGGCGCTGACAAGGTGAAAGTGGCTGCCGCGGACCAGCCCGAGGCCGTGCGCGGCATGCTCACGCAGCTGGCCGACGCGGCCATCGGCCAGAGCAGCGGTGCGGTGCGACAAGACCTGAATACCGAGCTGAAGCCGGTCACCGACACCTGCAACCGCACCATCACCGGCCGCTATCCCTTTGCCAGCGGCGCCAGCGCCGACGTGACGCCCGACGACTTCGGTCAGGTCTTCGGTGCGGGCGGTCTGCTGGATGACTTTTTCCAGCGCCGGCTGCTCAGTCTGGTGGACCTGTCCACCACCAACTGGAGTTACAAGCCGCTGACCGATGGCACGCGCCCGGTGGCTCCGGCGGCGCTGGCCGAGTTCCAGCGCGCGCAGCGCATCCGCGAGGTGTTCTTCCGCGGCGGCGGCAAGGTGCCGGCGGTGAAGCTGGAGCTGCGCTTGTCTGAAATGGACCCGGTGCTCAAAGAGCTGCTGCTCGACGTCGACGGCCAGGTGCAGAAGCTGACCACGGGAGGCCCGTCGATCATCGTCAATGCACCCAGTGCGCGCATGACGTCGGACGTCAAGCTCAGCACGGGCTTGGGCAATGCCGGCCCCTTGGTGGCCACGCGCGGGCCCTGGGCGCTGTTTCGCCTGTTCGAGAACTTCCAGGTCGAGCCCGGCGCAGTGCCCGAGAAGTTCAGCGTCATCATGAACCTGGACGGCAAGCGGGTGCGCATGGAAGTCATCGCCGCCAGCGTCTTCAACCCGTTCCAGATGCGCGAAATCAAGCAGTTCCGCTGCCCGGCTGCGCTGTGACGGCGGCAGTGATGTCTGGTGTGATGGCAGACCCCGGCCCGCCCGGTTGGCATGGCAAGTTGCCGGCCTTGGGCGACTTTGCATCGCGCCGCCTGGGGCCCGAATTCATCGAGCCCTGGGACGGCTGGCTCGCAGGTGGCCTGCATGCGCTGCGCGGCGCGGCGCCTGACCACTGGTTGCAGCACTACCTGTCCAGCCCGAGCTGGCGTTTTCTGTTGCAGCCCGGTGTGCTGCCGATGGGGCGGGCCAATGGCGGTGCAGGCGCCGCGCCGGGGGCGCAGGCCTGGGCGGGCGTGCTGGTGCCGTCGGTGGACCGCGTGGGTCGCTACTTTCCCTTCACGCTGGCACAGCCGCTGGGCAGCGCAGCGCTGGACTGCCTGCAGCTGCAGGCCCTGTGGCGCGGCCTCACCGCCTGGGACGACCTGGCGCGCGACGCGCTGCACGACGACTGGACTGCCGAGCAGCTGGAAGCCGAATTGCACCGCCACCATGCAGCGCACGGCGGCCTGGGGACTGCAACCGGGGCTGCAACCGGGGCTGCAACCGCGGCTGCAACCGGGGCCGAACCAGAGCCCCGCGCGGCCGCAGCGGGCGCGTTGCCGCGAGAAGCCGGACAGGCACTGCCGGTGGCCGGTGCAGGCGACGCGGCCTTTGCGATGGTGGCGCAGTTGCAGCCCCTGGCCTGGCAGCAGGCGCACGGCTGCAGCTGGTGGCAGGCAGTGCCGGACGTAGGCCCGCCGCGCCTGTGGCTGGTGCGCGGTCTGCCGGCCTCTCTGGGCCTGCTCTTCGACGGCGGGCAAGCGCCGTGAGCGCCAGCGCACGAGATCGGTTGCGATGACTCCCGACAACCCCGAGGACGACGACCGCACCGTCATCAGGCCTTCGACGGGCGCTGCCCCGCAGCCCTGGCTGGCTGCCGGGGTGGCCGGCACCGACCACCGAACAGACCACCGCACAGACCCCCGCACAGACCACCCCGTCAACCACGCCGGCGGGCTGCCTGCGGGCACCCGCCTGGGCGAGTTCGAGATCACGGCCTTCGTTGCCGAGGGTGGTTTTGGTCTCGTCTACACCGCGCACGACCATTCACTGCAGCGGCGCGTGGCGCTGAAGGAATACATGCCCTCGTCGCTGGCGGCGCGCGGTGCGGGCACGCAGGTGCAGGTGAAGTCGGAACGCCACCGCGACACCTTCGAAGCCGGCCTGAAGAGCTTCATCAACGAGGCGCGGCTGCTGGCCAGCTTCGACCACCCGTCGCTGGTGAAGGTCTACCGCTTCTGGGAAGCGAACGGTACCGCCTATCTGGTGATGCCGTTTCTGGAAGGCGCCACGCTGAAGGACGTGCTGCGCCAGATGGGCCGCCCGCCCGACGAAGCCTGGCTGCGCAGCCTGCTGGACCCGCTGACCGAAGCCTTGCTCGTCATCCACGCGCAGCAGTGCTACCACCGTGACATCGCACCCGACAACGTGATGTTGCTGACCGCCAGCGACCGCCACGCCGGTTTGCGCAGCGGCACCGGCCGCTGGCTGCTGCTGGACTTCGGCGCCGCGCGCCGCGTCATCGGCGACATGACGCAGGCGCTGACGGTGATTCTCAAGCCCGGCTACGCGCCGGTGGAGCAGTACGCCGAGATTCCCGGCTTGAAGCAGGGCGCGTGGACCGACGTCTACGCCCTGGCCGCGGTGGTGTACTTCGCCATCATGGGCCGGACACCACCGCCATCGGTGGGGCGTTTGCTGCACGACACCTACGTGCCGCTGGTGCAAGCCGCTGCGGGCCGCTACAGCGAACGCTTTCTGGCTGCCATCGACCGCGCGCTGGCGGTGCGCCCGGAGCTGCGCACGCAGACCATCGGCGAGCTGCGCCAGGAACTGGGCCTGAGCGCTGCGCCTGGCGTGCACTCGGCAGGCGGCGGTGCCGCAGGGACGCTCGAACAGGGCCCGGGTGGCGCAGGCGCAGCTGGCGCAGCGGACACAGTGCCGCAGCGGCCCCCGTCGCCCGCAGCCGGTCGCGACGGGGCGGGTCACAAAAGCAGCCACGGTGCGGCACTGGCAGTCACCGGCGTCCTGGTGCTGGCGGCCCTGGGTTTCAGTGCCTACCGCCACCTGGTGCCGGCCAGCCCGGAGCACCCCGCGGTCGCCACGGCTGCTCCGGTGCGCGAGCCGGTGCCTGCGCTTGCAACGGGCGCTGCAGCCGCCACGGATGCTGCCGCGCAGGCAGCCTCGGCACCATCCGCGACATCACCCGCGACACCAGCCGCGACATCACCCGCTGGGGTTTCCGCAACCACGCCCGGTGCCTTCGATCCGGTCGCCGAGTTCGAACGCATCGTGCAAGCGCAGACACCGGCCTTTGCCGTGCAGGCCTCAGCCGACAAGACCCAGATGCGCGCAGGCCGCGACGAGCTGAAGTTCCAGCTCAGCAGCGAGCGTGAGGGCTACGTCTACGTCTTCGGCTACAGCTCTGACGGCGCGCTGGTGCTGCTGGTACCCAACGCCCGCTCGGGCACGGTGCGCGTCAAGAAAGGCCAGACCTGGCGCTTCCCTACCGGTGACGGCTTTTACCTGCCGGCCGACGAACCCGTGGGTACGTCCAGCGTGCTGGTGATGGTGTCGGCGCGGCAGCGCAACTTCGACGCGCTGCGCCCGCGCGCCGAGAACCTGGTGCGCTTCTTTCCCACCGGTGAAAGCGCGCGGGCGCTGGCCGCCCAACACCGTGGCCCTGGCTCGGTGCTGGCAGGCACACCGCTGTGCGCTGCCGATGCGGCTTGTGGCGACGAATACGGTGCCGCGCTGCTGCGCGTTGAAACAGTAAAGTGAGCGCGGGGCCGGCACCCGCGGGCCTTTTATTCAACGCATTTTGCAAGGGCCCATGCATTGCGACGCCGCACCGCGGCGCGGGCGTGAAAAAGCCGCCGGGCTTGCGCGCGGCGGCTTTTGATCGCGGTTGGCGACTTACTTGCCAGCCGGCACCTTGCCGTCCACGCCCTTGACGTAGAAGTTGATGCCGCTCATGAACTTGTCGTCGGCCACCGCGTCCTTGGCCACCAGTTCCTTGCCGTCCTGGCCCAGGATGGGGCCCTTCCAGATGTTGAAGCTGCCGTCCTTCAGGCCGGCCTTGATCTTCTCGACCTGTGCCTTGGTTTCGGCGGGCACCTTGTCGCTGATGCTGACGATGTCGATGGCGCCTTCCTTCACGCCCCACCACACGCCGGCGTTGCCGGTCCACTTGCCTTCCAGCGCGTCGCGCGTGGACTGGATGTAGTACGGCGCCCAGTTGATGATGGCGCTGGCCAGGTGGGCGTCAGGCGCGTAGGCCGTCATGTCGCTGTCCCAGCCGAAGGCCAGCTTCTTGTTCTTGGCAGCGGTCTGCAGCACGGCCGAGCTGTCGGTGTTCTGGAACAGCACGTCGGCGCCCTGGTTGATCAGGCTCTGCGCGGCTTCGGTTTCCTTGGGCGGGTTGAACCACTCATTCACCCACACCACCTTGGTCCTCACCTTCGGGTTCACGCTCTGCGCGCCCATCGTGAAGCTGTTGATGTTGCGGATGACCTCGGGAATGGGAATCGAGCCCACCACACCCAGCGTGCCGCTCTTGCTCATCTTGCCGGCAATGACGCCGGCCATGTAGGCACCTTCGTAGGTGCGGCTGTCGTAGGTGCGCATGTTCTCGGCCTGCTTGTAGCCGGTGGCGTGTTCGAACTTCACGTCCTTGCTGTCGGCGGCTACCTTCAGCATGGGCTCCATGTAGCCGAAGGTGGTGCCGAAGATGAGCTTGTTGCCCTGGCCCACCATGTCGCGGAACACGCGCTCGGCGTCGGCGGCCTCGGGCACCTTTTCGACGAAGCTGGTGACCACCTTGTCGCCGAACTCTTTCTCCACCGCCTTGCGCCCGTTGTCGTGCGCAAACGTCCAGCCGCCGTCGCCGACCGGGCCGACGTAGGCGAACGCAATCTTCAGCGGTTCGGCCTTCGGTGCAGGGGCGGCAGCCGGCGCAGGCGTGGCTGTCGCTGCGGGTTTGGCCTCTTCCTTCTTGCCGCAGCCCACGAGGGCAGCAGCAGCCGCCAGCGTGGACCAGCCGGCCAGTCTGAGCAATGAACGCTTGGAGGTACGGGACATGGAAATTCACTCCTGGTTGGTTTGGTGGTGAAAGGGACGACGGAAAAGGAAAACCGGAAATTATGGGCCGTGCAGTGATTCAACCCCATCACGAGCCAGGGAAAAATGGCTGCCCCAGCGAAGCCGGCATATTGGCCTTGATCCACGCCGCGTTGCGCGAGATCAGCACCAGCACGACGATGGTGGCCACATAAGGCAGCATGCTCAGGAACTGGCTGGGGATGTCCACGCCCTGACCCTGCAGATGAAACTGCAGCATCGTGACGCCGCCGAACAGGTAGGCCCCGAGCAGGATGCGCGCCGGCCGCCAGGTCGCAAAAGTGGTCAGGGCCAGCGCGATCCATCCCTTGCCGGCCACCATGCCTTCCACCCACAGCGGCGTGTACACCACCGAGATGTAGGCCCCGGCCACGCCGCACAGCGCACCGCCCGTCATCACGGCGGCCATGCGGATGCGGCGCACCGGGTAGCCCAGCGCATGCGCCGACTCTGGCGACTCACCCACGGCCCGCAGCACCAGGCCGGCGCGGCTGCGGTACAGGAACCAGGCCACGCCAGCCACCAGCAACATGGCCAGGTAGACCATCGGGTGCTGGCGAAAGAGCGCAGGCCCGATGAAGGGAATGTCGGCCAGCCCGGGGATGCTGAATTGCGGCCGCTCACCCAGTTTGCCCTGCACGTAATTGATGCCGACAAAGGCCGAAAACCCCGCGCCGAACAGGCTCAGCGCCAACCCGCTGGCGACCTGGTTGGTGTTGAGCCAGATCACCAGCGCACCGAACGCAGCCGCCATCAGCGCGCCGGCGGCGGCGCCGGCGGCAAAGGCCAGCCAGTCGTTGCCGGTGTGCACCGCGGTGGCAAAGCCGGCGATGGCGGCCACCAGCATCATGCCCTCGGCGCCCAGGTTGATGATGCCGGCACGTTCGTTGATGAGCAGGCCGATGCCGGCGATGGCCAGGATGGTGCCGGCGTTGAGGGTGGCGGCGATGAGGAGTGCGAAGCCTTCCATGTCTCAGGCTCCCTTTGCGCTCAGCGCGGAGGACGACCGCACCCAGCGCAGCCGGTAGTGGATCAGGGTATCGCAGGCCAACAGCGTGAACAGCAACAAGCCTTGAAACACGCCCGTCAACGACTTCGGCAGCCCCATCCGCGTCTGCGCCAGTTCACCGCCGATGTAGAACATGCTCATCAGGATGCCCGAGAAGATGATGCCCACCGGATGCAGGCGCCCCACGTAAGCCACGATGATGGCCGCGAAGCCGTAGCCGGCAGGCACGTGCGGCGACAACTGCCCCAGCGGCCCGGCAGCTTCGAGCCCACCCGCCAACCCTGCCATGCCGCCGCTGATGAGCAGCGCCGTCCACAGCGCGCGCCGCGAAGAAAAACCCGCGTAGCGCGCAGCGGCCGGCGCCAGCCCGCCCACCTGCAGGGCGAATCCGCGGTAGGTGCGAAACAGGAAGAGCCAGAACACACCCACCGCTACCGCTGCAATCAGTACGCCGATGTGCGCGCGCAGGTTGGGCACCAGGCGCGGGATGCGCGTGTCGGCCAGGAAGGTGATGGTCTGCGGAAAGTTGTAGCCCTTGGGGTCTTTCCAGGGGCCATAGACCAGATAGCTCAGCAACATCTCGGCCACGTAGACCAGCATCAGGCTGACCAGGATTTCATTGGCATTGAAGCGGTCGCGCAACAGCGCCACGATGCCCGCCCACAGCATGCCGCCCACGACACCCGCCAACAGCACGATGAGCACGATGCCCTTGCCCAGCCACGCCGTTTCGGGCCCGGCCTGCATCGCCACCCAGCCTGAAAACAAGGCGCCGAGCACGAACTGACCTTCGGCACCGATGTTCCACACGTTGGAGCGGTAGCACACCGCCAACCCGAGCGCGATCAGGATCAGCGGCGTGGCCTTGATCGCCAGTTCCGACAGTTGGTAGGCGTTCTTCACCGGCTCCAGGAAAAAGACCTGCAGGCCCCGCAACGGGTCCTTGCCCAGCACGATGAAGAGAAACACACCGATCAACACCGTGACGCCCAGCGCCAGCAGCGGCGAGGCCAGCGACATCAGCTTGGACGGTTGCGGGCGGGCTTCGAGTTTGAACATGGTCTTCAGGCCTCCAGCGCAGGCTGCGTCCACAGCCCCGACATCCACTCGCCGATCTGCTCGATGCCGGCCTGAGCCACCGGCACGCTGGGCGACAGCCGCCCCTTGGCGATGACGAGCAAGCGGTCGCTGATCTCGAACAGTTCGTCCAGCTCTTCGCTCACCACCAGCAGCGCGCAGCCTTCGTCGCGCAGCTTCAGCAGTTCGCCGCGTATCTGAGCCGCGGCGCCCACGTCCACGCCCCAGGTGGGCTGGCTGACGATCAACAGGCGCGGCCTGGCGGCAATCTCGCGGCCGACGATGAACTTCTGCAGGTTGCCGCCGCTCAGGCTCTTGGCGGCAGCGCCGGCGCCGCCGGCGCGCACGTTGAAGCGGGCGATCAGCTCCTCGGCCAGACGCTGCACCGCACCGGTGTTGATGAAACCGCTGCGCGACACGGTCTCGGTGCGCGTGAGCAAGGTGTTCTGGCCCAGGCTCAGCGTCGGCACGGCGCCGCGGCCCAGGCGTTCTTCGGGTACGAAGTGCAGGCCCAGCGCGCGCCGCTGGGTGGGGCTGGCGGCCGATATGTCGTGCGCCTGGCCGTCGGCGCCCACCATCTGCAGGCTGCCAGCGGCAGCGCGGGGGTCTTCGCCCGACAGCGCGGCCATCAGTTCCTGCTGGCCGTTGCCCGAGACACCGGCCACGCCGACGATTTCGCCGGCGCGCACGTCGAAGCTCATGCCGTGCAGGTCCATGCCGAACGGATCCTGCTTGCCCAGGTTCAGGCCTTTGACCGTCAGCACCGCGTTGCCGGCCTTGGCTGCGCGGTGCTGCAGTTGCGGCGGCTCGGCGCCGATCATCAGCTTGGACAGGCTGGCATTGGTCTCTTGCGTGGGGTCGACCTCACCCGTGACCTTGCCGCCGCGCAGCACCGTGCAGTGGTGGCACAACGCACGAATCTCGTCGAGCTTGTGGCTGATGTACAGGATGCTGGTGCCGGCGCTGGAGAGCTGGCGCAGCGTGACGAAGAGCTTGTCCACCGCCTGCGGCGTCAGCACCGATGTCGGTTCGTCCAGGATCAGCAGCTGCGGGTTGGTCAGCAGTGCGCGCACGATTTCCACGCGCTGGCGTTCACCCACGCTCAGCGTGTGCACCGGGCGTTGCGGGTCGACGTCCAGGCCGTAGGTGTGCGCCACTTCGGTGATGCGCTGCGCCACCGCGGGCAGCTTCAGGCCCTTGTCCAGACCGAGCCACACGTTTTCAGCCGCCGTCAGCGAGTCGAACAGGCTGAAGTGCTGGTACACCATGCTGATGCCCAGCTTGCGCGCGTGCGCCGGGCTGGTGATCTTCACCGGCTGGCCGTTCCACGCGATGCGGCCAGCGTCGGGCTGCACGGCGCCGTAGATGATTTTCATCATCGTGCTCTTGCCAGCGCCGTTTTCTCCCAGCACGGCGTGTATCTCGCCGGGCTTCACGCGCAGGCTCACGCCATCGTTGGCCTTCACGGCGGGGTACTGTTTGCTGATGCCGGACAGCTGCAGGCGCAGGGGGGTGATGCCCGGCATGGAGGGGTCGCCAGCGCGCAGGCCGTTCTCGTTCATGCCGTTCGCGCTCATGCCGTCCCCGCTCGTGCCGTCCCCGCTCATGCCGTCCTCCTGTGATATTGCTGACGCCCGGCCACCCAGGCGCTGGCCAGGTGCCGATCGTCGGACAGCAGCAGCCACGCAAAGAGCTGCTCATGCAAGTCGCGCGCCACGGACTGGCGATGGCTGTCGATGGCGTTGACGGACCGGTCCCACAGGCAGAAGTCCGCCATCAGTCCGGGCTCCAGGCTGCCGATTTCATGGTCCAGCCGCAGCGCCTGCGCTGCACCGCGCGTGGCACCGTGCAGCGCGTACCAGGCCGTCAGGCGATGGCCGGCTGCCGTGGCCAACAGCGCCTGCACCTTGTAGGCGTCGGCCAGCGTGCGCTGCATGCTCAGCGACGTGCCGCCACCCACGTCGCTGGCCAGGCTGACGTGCATGCCGGCAGCGATGGCGGCGCGCCAGTCGAACAGGCCGCTGCCCAGGAACAGGTTGCTGCTGGGGCAGAACGCGATCTGGGCACCGGCGTCGCGCAGCGCAGCGCGGTCCGTGTCGTCGAGCCAGAT
>Ga0209181_10005634_pt1 | contig 17945 bp, 17 predicted proteins | sample MAT05_FD_187208 | JGI IMG/M metagenome (GOLD analysis project Ga0209181, IMG submission 187208) | Freshwater microbial communities from Lake Fryxell liftoff mats and glacier meltwater in Antarctica - MAT-05 (SPAdes) (version 2) | ecosystem: Environmental > Aquatic > Freshwater > Ice > Liftoff...
GATACCTGCCGATTCCTTGCTGAACACTTCTCAGCCGATTTCGCCAGTTGGCTGCTTGGAGAAACTGTCACCCTGACCGAGATCCAGCCCTCCGAACTCTTCCTCGATCCCATTCGAGCCGATGCGATGATTCTGCTCCAGTCGGATGAATCTATCCTTCACATCGAATTCCAGACGCGACCGCAGCAGGAGATTCCCTTTCGGATGTTGGATTATCGCGTTCGAGGGCAGCGACGCTACAAAGATAAACCAATGCGGCAGGTGGTGATTTATCTCAAGCCCACTACCTCTGAACTGGTTTATCAAACGAGCTATATTCTAGAGCGCACCCGTCATGAATTCGATGTGATTCGACTGTGGGAGCAACCAGCTCTACTCTTCCTGCAATACCCTGGGCTACTGCCTTTTGCGACATTGGGGCAGAGCGAAAGTCCAGAAGCGATGTTGCGGCAAGTCACTCAAATCGTAGATCAAATTGAAGATCCTACAACGCAAGCGAATTTGATGGCAGCTTCAGCGATTTTGGCTGGGTTAAGATTGGAGAATGAGGTGATTCAGCGATTGGTACAGAGGGACATTATGCAAGAATCCGTGATTTACCGCTCAATTCAGAAAGAAAAGGCACAAGAGATCGCACTTAATCTCTTGCGTAGAGGCGTAGAGATTGACATTATTGCCTCTTCTACAGGCTTATCGGTTGAGGATGTCCAACAACTTCAACGGCAAATGAATGAGTCTGCACAAAGCTAAATCTGATGAGCCAGATTAACTACACTGCCATGTCTGACAAAGAGTTGCGACAATACTTTCTCCAGCATCGTGAGGATAAGGTGGCGCTTCGGGCGTATTTGGATAGACTGAGCGATCGTCCACGCAACGTCATCACAACCGTAGACGATCCTGATTTTGATGCCAAAATTCAAGCTGCCATTCTGCATCAAATGCAAGAGGTAGACAATAGATAGTGGTGCCTCAGCTACCGACTCTTACAATGGCTGGTCAGCATTGAAGCGCTAGATTTGGGAGCACGTATGAGAACGCTTACCGCGATCGTTGAGCAAGATTCTAAAACAAGCCTATGTATTGGGTATGTTCCTGGCTTCCCTGGTGCCCATTCTCAGGGTGAAACGCTAGATGAATTACACGAGAACTTGCAGGAAGTCATTGAGATGCTTCTGGAAGATGAGCCAGTCATAATCGATATAACGTTTGTTGGCACTCAACAAATTGTAGTTGGGTAGGCAATGAGCAGCGTTCCTGTTCTAAAGCTCAAGAAATGACGAAATGCCGAAACCTCGGAGGTTTAAACGTCGAGGTTGGTCACGGTTCAATGTTTGGTTAAAACCTCCGAGGTTTGCGTAAGCTCAGTTCTCAGTGTCCTGTCCCCCGTTGCTAAAAGTTGACGAAGCGCGATGTTATGCTTTCTGAGAAAGGCTTTGAGGATGGAAGACGGTGAAGGGTCCTAGCTTTACAGTTATTCTTCATAAAAAAGATGACGTGTATATCGCTGAATGTCCAGAGATTGGTACAGTCGATCAAGGGGAAACGACCGAGCAGGCGATCGCGGGAGTAGCAGAGGCAACACAGCTCTATCCATAGTCATTCCCTGTATCTGAAACCGCTCCTTCTCAATGCCATTGCTGAGTACAATTGATGAGAGTGATCAGGAGGCAAACAGATTATTCCTACAGCAGAGCAGAAAACACAGTGCTTCATTTTATGCTGCTGGTTTACGAAGCTTTACTTATCGATCAACATTGTGCGTATTGCTGCACGAACAGGCAATGTCTTTCTCTTAGCGAGTGAAGAAAACGTTGTAGAAATTTACCCCAACGGTAAATGGAGATCTGTCAGATGAGTAAACCTGATTTTCAAGCAATGAGTCGCAACGATTTACATGCTTATGTCCTCACGCATCGAGAAGACGAAGAAGCGTTTTATACGTATGTCGATCGCTTGCACACAGAAGCAACCTGGATTGAAATGCCACCACTAAAGTCTGTAGAGGATTTGGAACATCATCCTGAATTCCTCAAACGGTTTTCTAAGGGGTTTAACCACAACCAAGAATAGCCTGATCCTTGGTTAGAACGGACGGACGAGCGCTTTTAGGAGTGTTGTTCAGAACACCGATCGCTGTTTAATGTGCCGATCGCTGGTGCAACATTAATTTTTGTCATACCTAGACCATAATGCAAGACGACATTCTCCAGAAAGAGCAGCAGTTTCATGACCAGTGGGCGGCAGTCATTGATGTAGACGGCATTCGAGTTGCCGACTATTTTGAGGCTTGCACCGCACCCGAAAATCGCTTTATCCTCAAGCAACTCGGTGATCTACGCGGCAAATATTTGCTCGATTTGGGCTGTGGGGCGGGCGAGAATAGCGTGTATTTTGCAACGAAGGGGGCACATTGCATCGCGGCAGATTACTCACCGGGAATGGTGGATGTAGCGCTGAAGCTGGCGGCTGCGAATCAGGTTGAGGTCGAGGGGAAGGTGGTGAATGCAATGGCGATCGACTTCCCCGACAACACCTTTGACATCGTGTACGCCTCAAACCTGCTGCATCATATTCCTGATCCCCGTCTTGCGATTCAAGAAATGTATCGTGTCTTGAAACCTTGTGGTAAAGCCTGCTTTTGGGATCCGCTGAAGCATAATCCAGTCATTAACGTCTATCGGCGCATTGCTACAAAGGTACGGACGGAAGATGAAACGCCGCTAGACATCACGATTGTTGATTTCGTGCGATCGCGCTTCGCCCAGACTCATTACGATACGTTCTGGTTAGCGACGCTCTGGATTTTTCTGCGCTTCTACCTGATTGAGAACGTGAATCCTAATGAGGAGCGCTACTGGAAAAAGATTATTCTGGAACACGATCGTCTGAGACCCACCTATCAACGACTCGAAAATGTTGATCGAACGCTGAAAACGTTGCCTTTCATGAAACGGTTTGCCTGGAATCTTGCGGTTGTTGCAACAAAGTAGAACGTGATATGACACAACAGCGATCGCGCTTCTGGCAAAAAATCTGGATCTATAGTCTTTTGGGCGCGATCGCGATCGTCATGCTCATCCCGTTGGTGTGGCTGATCAGCACCTCGCTCAAATCACCGACTGAAGATATTTTTCAGTTTCCGCCACAGCTATTTCCTAGCCAGCCAACGTTTCAGAACTTTGTCACGGTTTGGCGGACGAATCCGTTTGGGCGCTATTTGTTCAACAGTACCTTTATAGCAGTGTTGACTGTTGGGTTAAATCTGCTGTTTTGTGCGCTGGCAGCTTACCCACTCGCACGGCTTAACTTTCGGGGTCGGGAGGTGTTCTTCACGCTAATCGTCGCCACGATCATGATTCCCTTTCAGATTGTGATGATTCCGCTGTACGTACTGGCAGTGCAGTTGGGGTTGCGAAATAGCTATCTGGGTGTCATTTTCCCTGCGATCGCCTCTGCCTTCGGCATTTTTCTCTTGCGGCAGGCATTTCAAGGCGTGCCCAAAGAACTGGAAGAAGCGGGACGGATGGATGGCTGCTCGGAACTGGGGATCTGGTGGTACGTGATGATCCCCGCCATTCGTCCGGCACTGGTGACGCTGGCGATTTTTGTCTTTATCGGCTCCTGGAGCGATTTTTTGTGGCCCCTAATTGTGCTCGATCGTCCCGAATACTACACGCTACCGCTGGGTGTCGCCACGTTAGCAGGTACGTTCTCGCTCGACTGGCGCTTGATTGCGGCAGGTTCCGTGATTTCGATCGCGCCCATTTTGCTCTTCTTCATCGCCATGCAGCACTACATCGTCCCAACCGAATCTGGCAGCGGTGTGAAAGGATAATCACTAAACCTTACTGGTCGATGGCTGAATGCTAATGGGTTTGGATGGATAGGCAATGCGCTGATGGTTCGATTGTTGCCAGACATCGACGAAAACATTGGCGATTTTAGACATCTCCTCACGAGACAAACCAGAATCAATGAGCTGTTTGTCTTGCCAGCGGGCGCGGAGAATTTTGTTGATCATGGAAAGTGCTTCTTTAGGAGTGGCATCTTTGAGCGATCGCAACGCCGCCTCACATGAATCTGCCAGCATCACAATGCCAGTCTCCCGCGATTGGGGTGCAGGTCCATCGTACTGAAAGTCTAAGTCCTTGATTGGTTGCACGGGCTGACTGCTTGCTAAAGCTTCCTGCCTTCGCTGCTGTGCCTGATGGTAGAAGTAGGCAATCATCATCGTGCCCTGGTGCTCAGGAATAAAGGACTGCACAGCTTTAGGCAGGCGATAGCGACGCGCCATCACCACGCCTTCTGTGACATGCTTTTTGATAATGGCAGCGCTTTTCCACGGGTCATCAATCAGGTCGTGTTTGTTGGGTCCGCCCATCTGGTTCTCGATAAAGCCCAGTGGGTCATGCATTTTACCAATATCGTGATAAAGCGTACCCGCACGTACCAGTTCAACATTGCAACCCAGTGCCCGCGCTGCTGCCTCTGCCAGAGTGGCGACGAACAGCGTGTGCTGGAAAGTACCCGGTGTTTTGGCGGCGAGTTGCTTGAGTAACGGACGATTCGGGTTTGCCAGTTCCACCAGGCGAATCGTCGTCACAAGGTCAAACAGTTGCTCCAGGTATGGGCTGACCCCGATCGCCACAATGCTCCAGGCAAGCCCAATCAGCCCATGAATCGCGGTTGAGCCTAGAAGGGTATAAAAGCCTGCACCCGAAACGACGTTGAGCAAGAGATAAAGTACCCCCTGAAGGACACCCACCGCCGTGCCTAAAAGCGCCAGGTCTTCGCGCGATCGCAGCCGTCCTGCCATAAAACCACAGAGAACACCGCCTGCCGCACTCGACAAAAGATGGCTCAACGGTAATACCGTACCAACGGGTAAGCAGAGCGTTAGCAAAACCGCAACGGCGATGCCTAGTGGTGAGCCGTAGAAACTGCCCACTAACAGCCCAACGGCTGGTAGATTCGTTGAAGGAACGTGCAGCGCCAATAGTAGCGGCGTACTCAACGTGAGCAGCACAATCAGCACCCGATCGCGGCGACGCATCCCCGGATGAAAGCGGCGCTCAACTAACCAATAGATGCCAACCGCGCCACCAACCACCACTCCAAACCCGATCAAGCCGAGCCAATCGACACCACGACGGCTGAGTTTAAAGCTGTCCAGCAGGGCAAAGTCAGCCGTTGTAATGGTCTCGCCAGCGCGCACAATTGCCTCGCCTTGACGAATCGACACCATCTCTGGTTTCACATCCTGTGCCGCTCGTTCTGCCATCAGCCGCGTCTGAGTCTCATCCCGCAACAGGTTTGGCTGTAGCGATGTCAGCAACAGGTTTGTTGCGATCGCCTCTGCGCCTGCTGGCACCCAATCCTTCACTTGAAGCTTCACTGCCTCATTGAGCACTGACTGCGGTAAACCGAGAGGAATACCCTGTGCCAAAATCCGGTCTGCTGCTTGCAGGAGGCGCGTCTGCGTTTGCCGCCATTCTGGATCGCTCAGGTTGAGCAATGACGCATCGTAAACAGGCTTTTCTCCTGAAGCCGCTGCTTGAGGCAGTGATTTGAGAGCCGCACCGTATTGCGATCGCGCCTGAGTAATGGACTCGATCAACGCACCATAGTCGGTTGCGTTCACCGTACGGCGGTACGATCGCAGCTCAGCAAACGCTTTTTGCTGGTTTACGTCTAAGTCAGCCGTCTTCAGTTTCGTTGCAGCCGTATCTAAACGGGTTGGGGCGCGGTTTGCGGTGATAGTAACCTGATTCCAATCTTGTGCAGACGCTTGTCGCAGATACGTCTGCACGGGTAGGGACAAAATAGCGGTTTTGGCAAACGGAAACGCACCTGCCAGTTGCCTCAATTCATTACCCTGGTTGAGCTGCTGCTGAATGGCTTGCTCAATCTGCTGGTTCATCCCCTGATCCAGCATCAGGACAGATGCCGCATCTTTACGAGCGACTTTGCGCTTCTCCTCCGTCGCTCTGGTATCTTCGACCGTAGCAGTGGCAGGGGCAAAAATCGCCTGGGGCGCAGCCTTGCCGACATCTAGCTTCGGTGCGTTGTAAAACCGATGCCCGATCGCGCTGGTGAGAGCAACAACCGTCATGGCGACCAGTAAAGAAGAGCGAGAGGCAGCGCCAGGAGCCGCTTTTAGTTTGGATAGGGTCTGTCCATTGGGCTGCCCAGAGGAGCCGTCTGCATTCATTGGCAGCGCTTGAGCCGATCGACTGGGTCGCGCTGATGGCAAAAGATTGTGCAAAAGGGGATGGTCAGTTGCCGTCTGACGCAAAAGCGCTTCCCACGTTGCCCACAACTGCCTGCCGCGATCGAGACTGGGTGGCTCCAAAGGTTGCATCAGCCGCTGCAGCAATTTCATGGTGAAACACAGTCGCCCCGCCAGAGGCAGCGATTCTGAATGGAATAACAGGAATGAATGAAAACGATCTGCATAGCCCTTCCATTATAGAAAGCCGTTTTGTCTTTGAAACGAATGAGCCTTCTCCTAAAGCTCTACAGCAGCGAGCTACCGGGGACGGATGACACCAGCAGCCTCGATCGTGCTCGTCGGTAGGGGCGTTGCCGGATCGTATAGACCAGACCAGACCGCAAAGAGCTGAGCTGCCAATCGATTCAACTCCACATTAGAGAGATCCCACAGCAATGGCAATGGGCTGTCAATGCGCCATGCTAAGGGCAGACCATTGAGACTGTTGCGCGCACCGCTTAACGCACCCGTCAACGCACACACAACGGACGCAGCCTCACGAAAACGAGCTGCCCGTAGTAACGACAGATGCAGCTCGTCAGGCGTACTGAGAAAGCAGTAGAACGCCAGCGCCATTGCCTCGTTGCCACTGTAAGCCGCTTTAGCCCGTAGCTGCTCGATCGCAGCATAAAGCCCGGAACCCTGACATAAAAGGGCTTGAGCCTGCTCTAGCGTCTCGATCAAATCTAACAGGATGTCCGTTGGGTTAGCCGTACTCTGTTTGAGGTAGGCGATGGTTTGAGGCACTAGCATCAGACGCTCCAGACGGTCTTTTAGCACCTGCGCGATCGCGTAGCCTACTGCCAGTAGCCCAGCTTCAGCACCCGGAGGAGCCTGCCAGAGCTTCGCGGTTTGGAGCAATAGCTGCCTTTGTTTTGCTTCATCCTCGTAGAAAAATAACGCCAGGGGCAGCGCCGCAAGCGCATGTTCGGCAGTGCTTAAGGCTTCGCGTGAGCGTGACTGCGCCAGTATCGCGCCTGTTGCCTGCCAGCCAGCCGTAAGCCGAACCCCGATCGCTGCCATTTCAAACTCGTTCCACCTGCCAGCGCGAACGAGCACACGAGCACATTGAACTGCCGCCTCACCCCAGGGTATGGGTGTAGAAGCTTTGAGACTAGACATAAGCCCAGGGTGCCAACTAGCCAGACTAGCTGGAGTTGACGACGATCCCTCTGGCTCTAATTCACAGGTGCCCTCTTTCGTGTGAGGGTGCTCTAAACACCCGTAGGTCCCCAACTCAGCACCCAACGCCGCTGTTAGCAAGGTGCCCTGAAAGCGGCTCAATAGTGAATAGCGCATCGATCGCCGATCGCTCCTGTAGCGTGTTGATTAAAGTGAAGATTGCTCAAGTAAAAATCGCTAAGCGGGCGATCGTAACCTCCGCCTCGCGTGCCAACCCAGCCTCGAGCCGCTCAAGCATCCTTCGGACAGACCTACCGTGTCTACGCAAGTCACTCAATCTAGCAACACTAGCGATATGCCCCCTGTCCCCCAATGCTGGGGAAACCAAGCCGCTCAAAGATCCCCAAAATCTCCCGCCTTTGGGGGCTGAAAAAGTTTGAACCAAAGTAGAGAGAACGTGTGTACACCGTAACCAGATCCAGCGGATTTAAGGAACTCTCAGCTCCATTCAATCCCGACTCACCTATAGTAGCTCTAGGGCAAAGGCACTGGAACGATACCGCTACCATTACCTTCTTTTCCAGACTGAGTCACTCTCTTGATCTCCAGGTCACGTCTGCTCGATCGGTGCTTTCAACTATTTGTTTTCAATTATTTACAGAAGGATTCCAGCAATGGGCAAGGCGCAGTCATATTTATCGCAGGCAGATTTATCTAAGCCTCAAACGCGGATTTTTTGGCTGCCTTACCGAATCGTCTTCACTCTACTGGGGAGCTTGGGCTATACCGCCTTACTGCATATCACGATAGCCAGTGCGCTCACTCAGCCTAGTGCCACGAACACAGAAGCCGGTAAAGCTGCTACCGAAGTGCTGATGCGTCCAACGCTGAAGTCAGGTAGCCGAGGCGCTGAGGTAACGGAACTGCAAGCCACTCTAAAATTGTTAGGGTACTACAGCAGTACAGTCGATGGCGTTTACGGACAGAGCACTGTTGCGGCTGTTTCCCAGTTTCAGCAAGCGGCTGGCTTAGGTGCAGACGGCATTACAGGACCCGCAACATGGAATCGCCTGTTTCCAGCCGTGGAAACACCGAGTACTCCCCCCACACCAACGACCAGTGGCAGCGTTCAGGCTCCTGCTGTAGCTACTGCTGCGTCACCCTCGATCGCTAACAGTTCGGCGGCATCATTCCCCGTGCCAGCAGGATCTAGCCCAGCACCGTCAAGCGTTAAACCGGTCACGAATTCTCGCCCTGCCGTGAAGCCTGCTCCCAGTAGCGTTACCCCGAAGCCAGGTAAGACGACCACCACACCGTCTCCAGCAACCGCAGCAACATCGCCCAACGCGCCTGTCGTGCTTCCCACCTTGAGACGGGGCATGAGGGGTTCAGCGGTGGTCGCCCTACAAGAGCGACTGCGATCGCTCGGCGTGTTCAAAGGAGCAGCCGATGGTGTGTTTGGTGCCGAAACGTTAACCGCTGTCAAAGCCGCACAACGTAGCTTCAGGCTTGAGCAGGATGGCGTTGTCGGTGCTGGCACATGGAGCGCCCTACTTCGGTAGCATAGAGACCTCTAACGTCAGATTCAGTGAATTCTGCATAGCTATAAGGTCTGTTCTCTCCCTAGACTGAAGGTGGCGATCGTTAGCGATGCAGTGCTGTCAAAGAACTGCATCGCTAACGATCGGAAAAGCTGCAAGCCCGATGTGCTTGATGGTTGAATGCCTCGTCTAAGGATCGTGGATTAATTAATCTGAACCATTTCCCTTCTGTAGGGACGTTCCATGGAACGTCCCTACAGAAAGAATTACACCTTATTAAATCCGCGTTCCTAAGCAGCCTTGGCGACTAACGTCACCGCTAGACGGGCACTAGGGAAGCCATGCCCGAAGGGCTATAAACTACCGCCGCAGGTTACAAAACCCTGGCTTTGCTGTAGACCGCGCAGGCTGACTTTATACCTGCTAGTAGCGCTTTTAACCGCCGGACACTTTTCAAACTTTAAAATTAACGATTAGTGACCAGGATTTATGGCTAAGCACAAGCAACCAGAAACCACCGATCAAAGCTTGACTCACGGCAATTTGCTAAACCGGATGACCAACCGGATTCGGCAATCGCTGGAGCTACAGGAAATTCTCTCGGCAACGGTGGCGGAGGTGCAGTCGTTTTTGGGCACCGATCGCGTCAAGCTTTACCGCTTTCAACCCGATGGCACAGGGCAGGTCATTGCAGAAACAACCCACCCAGAATGGCTGCCATCCCTGATAGGCTTGTATTTCCCAGCCAGTGACATTCCGCCTGCCGCCAGAGAGATGTTCGTCAAAGCACGGCAGCGCTCCATTATTGACGTTGCCTCACAAACCATCACGCTCAGTCGCTTAGGATCGTGGATTAAATAAAACCGACAAATTGTTCGTAGGTAGGGGCACACGGCTGTGCGCCCCTACGGAAAACGCCGAGGTGATTAAATTCTTGTTCCTTAGAGTATCCAAAAACAGTGGGTGAGTTGACGTTAGACGAGATGCAAGCACTGCCAATCGAAGACGTTTTGTGTCGTCCGGTTGATCCGTGCCATGTGCAGTACCTGACTGCAATGGGCGTACAGTCGTCGCTCGTCATCCCTATCTTTCATCGTCAGGACATGTGGGGGCTGCTAGTGTCTCACCACGCGACCCCAAAGCAGTTTTCCGAAAAGCGTTTACAGACGGTGCAAATGGTAGCAGATCATGTGTCGATCGCGATCGCGCAATCTCAACTGCTCACCAGCACTCGCATGAGAGCCAATCGTGAAGCCGTCATCAATCAGATTTCGACCCTGCTGCACTCGCCCATGCCCATTTATGAAGTGCTACAGCTTGTGTTAGAACAAGTCGTCAAAGTCGTTGGGAGTGTGGGCGGTCGTCTGTACCTGACATCAAATGAAGCTGATGCCATGTCACAGCTTTACACGACTGGGACTCAGCCAGAGCACGTTGACCACGACCAGCCTTTAGAAGCAGCGCTCTTTTGGCAACAATTAATGATCTCCGAACTGCCCCCTCAAGCAGCAGGATTATACCTGGACGAATGGGCACTTAATCTAGAGCACAATGACCAGAGTTGGTTAACGTTACAAAATCACGCAGGGTCTAGCCCGTGGGCAGTAGCTGCCCTTTACCAAGAGGCGATGCTGGAAGATGTTTTGCCTAGCTTTCACAACACCCCCATTCGCAGTTTGCTCGTTATGCCCTTGCGCTATGGCGATTTGCCCTTGGGATGTCTGACCCTCTTTCGCGATGAAATTGATACCAACATTCTTTGGGCTGGTCGATTTAACCCAGATGAGCGCCATCAACCAGTACGAGAGTTGTTTGCGGCATGGCAAGAACTTAAGCATGGGCAGGTGCAGCAGTGGGCAGCCAACGAAATTGAACTGGTGCGATCGCTCGGCACACACCTGACTATGGCAATCATGCAAAATCGGCTTTACCGCTGTGAGCGTGAACAGCGCATTCTAGTGGAAATGCGCAACCGCGAACTCAACGTAGCGCGGTCATCGGCTGAAGAAGCCAACCGTCTTAAATCAGACTTCCTTTCTTCGACCAGCCACGAACTGCGAACACCCCTGGCTTCGACGCTGAACTATCTTGAACTACTCAAGCAAGGCTTATACGACAACCCAGAGGAACTGCAAGAATACATCGACGTTGCCTATCAATCGGCAGAGAATTTAGTTGATATCGTTAATGACATGCTTGATATTGCCAAAATTGAGGCAGGGCGTATGAGCGTCCAGCGGGAACGCATTGATCTGCGAGCGCTATTCCAAAAGCAAGCCGCTCTCTTCAAGCTAGAGAGCCGCCAAAAAGACATTGCGTTGGTGCTTGACTGTCAAGTTGGTTACGTGCAGGCAGACATCGTTAAATTGAGACAAATCCTGACAAACCTGCTGGCAAATGCCTTCAAGTTTACAAACGCTGGTAGCGTACACCTTCGTGCTGTACGACGCATTCAAACCGTTGACCATTCCCCGCAGCAAGTCGTCGAAATCTCGGTTGCCGATACGGGTATTGGCATCGATCTGGAACACAAAGTCTCACTGTTTGAGCCTTTCGTACAGGCAGATGGCTCGATCAAACGGCGCTACGGAGGCACCGGATTAGGGCTAACGATTTGCAAGCGGTTAGTAGAGTTGATGAACGGGCAGATTTGGCTCGACAGCGCCGGAAAGGAGCAGGGTACAACGATTACCTTCACACTACCTGACCCATCGCTTTAACGGTGAGAGTACTGCTAGAAACTGCCACCAGCAACGTTGTGTAACCAAGACAAAAAATGAGTTCATGCGGTGGTGAAAGCGGCGCATACGGGCACCATCTGGGGCGTGAATTGCCTGCCAGCAACTTCTACAAACAATAGTGAACCCTATGTGCGCCTGGCATGTGCTTGTGGTCGATGACGATAAACTGTTGGCTAAAGGGACTGCCAAGCTGATTCAGCGACTGGGTGGTCATCAGGTGGTCATTGCCGATGAGCCTGCTGAGATTATCGATCGCTGTCGATCGCAGCTTGTTGATATTGTGCTGATGGATGTGAACCTGCCTGGAGCCGAGTGGGAGGGACAGGCTGTCAGCGGCGCTGATCTGGCACATGTCCTGAAGACCCATCCCGAAACAGCGCATCTGCCGATCATCATGGTCACTGCCTACGCCATGCTCAATGAGCGTCAGGCACTGCTCGATCAATCTCAGGCAGATGCACTGTGCGTTAAGCCCATTACCAACTAGCAGGCACTGCTAGAACTCATCGATCGCCTCTGTAACAAAACTCAGCCTCATAGAGGGAAAGTGGGGAATGAAGAGCCTCTCTAGACATCAGGCTGCTCAATGAACACCGTTACGGATGCTACTGCAACCAGCATTTCATCGTTTTTATCATTCAGCGACGCGATCGCCCGTCCTTGAACCACCATGCCACCCGCTTCCACCGTTAGCGATTTGCGCCCAAAGGGCAGCACTGCCAGCACCTCTGCTTCTCGCACCTGATCGGGATACGGTACTGCAACCTGAACCTCAACAAGCATCTGATCGGGATCGCTTAACCCGGCAACTTCCCAAATGCCAGGCAGCGCATTGTGCGCGATCGCGTTGCGGACAGCACGCGCCGCCGCAACGGTTGGTTCCTGCCCATGTTGATCAACTCCCATCCCCATTTCAATGACAAAGCGTTTGCGAGACATGGCACCTGTAATCTCTGAACGTTCAACTCTAGGCTTTAACCTTGAGTCCAGTCTACAGTTTGAAGTAACCAGTACCGTTGGTGCTGCTAGACGCACTTCGGTAGATTGTGCAAAGGTAGGAAAGCGATCGCCCTATGGATGGGTAAAGGGCGATCGCGCAACGTGATCAGAAGCATCCCACTAAGGGTTTTCCAAAATTGGGAGCTTCTGTCACCAGCACTGGAGCGATGGCAGCAGCACAGCCTTTACTCGTGGATACTGTTGCGATCGCAGGTAAAACTTGAATTGAAAGCTGAAAGGCTTCTGCTAACAATTCGCAAAGCTCGTAAGCCTCGTCATAGTCGGTGTGTGTACACATTAGCTGCAAATCCTTCATGCTTTCACAACCAAAATGTAGTTCGATCGCCGCATCCGATCGATACACCGAGAAACATTTGTTTGCTCGTTTGCAAGGGTAGACACTGGGAGCATCCCACTTTTGTAAAAACACTATCGAAGAAGTCCGAAACCCTTATGCTGTTGTCCAGTAGAAAGGTATATCTGCAAAAGTGGGATGCTCCCATCGTAAAGCTGGCTTATGAGCAATCCCCACTGCAAGAGTTTGCCTTCTCGCGTTTGGTGACATTTCCTGTAATCAGGTCAATCGTTTCATCGGTACAACCGCCATCAGCATTTTTAATACGTCGGCGCAAAAGACCATCATCCAGTTGCTTCTGACAAATCACTGTTTGGGCATACATCGTTTGAGCTTTACTAGTTTCAGTTAAAGGTAAATGATCGGGAGAAGCTTCTGCCACTGCCTTTTGCACCCAAAAATCGATAAAAGCGTTTGTCTGAGTAGACTTGATCGGCACAAACTGATAAGTTCCATTTGGAAAACTTGGTCCTTTGATATAAAGCGCCACACGGTTACTTGAGGAGCACACTGCTGAACTAACTGTTAATTGTTTTTCTGACGCATTAAAGTTGGTAAATTTAGCAGGCTGTATGCAGTCTTCTGCGGTTTCTGCGTTTCCACCAAAAGTCTCTTTTCCCTGGCGAAACTGAGATAAAGCGCTAGGGTTCAAAGATGCTTGTAAAGGAAGACGATTCAGGATCGTAGTTACTACGTTGTGAACGATTCCTCCAGGAGTCAAGAGAGTCACTAAGACCGCTGAAGAGAGCAGACCGTCTACTAGCCGTTTCGATCCAGGTCTAGAGGCATTTGAGTCTTTGGCACCTATAGTGTCCTGTTGTGAAGTATCTTGAAGCATGCGTTTAACTCCTTTGAGTAAAAACTTGGGGTTAGGAGAACTGTTACTCCCGAATTTAGCCAAGAATATAGAATTTGACGGTCGGAAAAGGTCGGATCAAGGTCGGATCAGGGGGTGAATTTACGTAACTTTGATGGTAAAAGTTCCTGGATGAAGCTGAGCTTTATAATGATCTGTACGGAAATATCTCTGTAGCAGGCGTAAAAGTGAGTAGCGACGGATCACTCAGTCAATCTACGTTCCTGTGGAGACTCACGATGAATTCTGAAGACGCGATCGCCCTTGTAGAAAAAATTCTGGTGCAGGAACGACTCACCAAAATCCAAGACCTGGTGTTGCGGCAGTCGTGGGAGGGGCGATCGTATATGGAAATCGCCAGAGAATCTGGCTATGACCCTGGCTACATCAAAGACACGGGTTCAGAACTTTGGCGGTTACTCTCAACGGCGTTGGGCGGGAAGGTGACAAAGCTCAACGTCCAGAGCGCGTTGAAACGAGTCGGGAAGCAGGAACAGGAAAACAGAGCCGCGATCGTTCCCTCACTGCACCTTGACTGGGGTGACGCAATCGATGTGTCGATCTTCTACGGACGCACAGATGAATTGACAACGTTGACACAGTGGCTTTGGCGCGATCGCTGTCGCTTAGTGACGCTGTTGGGCATGGGCGGCATGGGCAAAACGGCGCTGTCGGTGAAGCTGGCGGAGCAGGTGCAAAATGAGTTTGAGTTTGTGATCTGGCGATCGTTGCGCGATACACCGCCGCTGGATGAACTATTAACGACATTGATTCGGTTTTTATCGCAGCAGCAAGAGACTAGCCTGCCGGAGAGTGTAGGCGGCAAACTTTCGCGACTGGTTGAACTCATGCGCCAGTCGCGTTGCCTGATTGTGCTCGATAATTTTGATGCGGTGCTGCAAAGTGGCAAGCGAGCCGGGACATATCGCACTGGTTATGCTGACTATGGCGAATTTCTTCAGCGCGTGGGAGAGATCGCCCATCAAAGCTGCGCTGTGCTGACGAGCCGTGAGAAGCCGCAAGAAGTGGGCGCGCTTGAGGGCGATCGACTACCCGTTCGCACGCTGCCATTGCCAGGGCTGGACGCGATCGCAGGGCAAGCGCTCCTCTCCGTGAAAGGGTTAGCGGGTGATCCAGTTGATACTGAACACTTAATTACTCACTACCGGGGCAATCCGTTAGCCTTAAAAATTGCAGCGACCTCCATCCGTGACCTTTTCGATGGCGAAATTGCCCGTTTTTTAGCGCAGGGCACGTTCAGCTTCAATGGCATGAGTCAGCTTTTGGAGCAACAGTTCGATCGCCTGTCCGGTGTTGAGAAAGCCGTCATGTACTGGTTGGCAGTTAACCGCGAACCCGTCTCGCCAGCAGCTCTACAGGCAGATATCGTGCCCACACTGCCGCAACCCAGACTGATGGAAGTGCTGGAATCATTGCGCTGGCGTAGCCTGATCGACACGGCAAAACTAACGTTGATGGCAGACGATGCGATCGGCTTTACGCAACAGCCTGTAGTGATGGAATATGTGACCGATCGCCTGATTGACCACATCAGCCAGGAGATTGTCACGGAGGCTCCCGATCTGTTCAACACTCATGCGCTGATGAAAACGCAGGCAAAAGAGTACATTCGCGAGAGCCAGATCCGGGTGCTTTTAAAACCAGTGATTGCGCGATCGCTGGCAGAGTTAGGATCACCCAAACAGCTTGAACAGAATCTGAGTCGGCTTCTGGCAAAACTGCGCGAAACTGATATCAATCGGTTCGGGTACGGTGGCGGCAATTTGTTGAATGTGTTGCGGCAGCTAGAAACAGACTTGCAGGGCTACGACTTTTCTCACCTCACCATTCGTCAGGCGTATTTGCAAGATGCCAACGTGCATCACGTCAATTTTGCCTATGCGAACTTTGATCAGTGTGCCTTCGCGTCTACCTTCGGCGGCGTGACGGCAGTTGCCTTCAGTCCCGATGGGCAACAACTGGCAACCAGCGACACGAACGGCGCGATTCAAATCTGGCACACGGTGAGCGGTCAACAACTGGCTTCCTGCAACGGGCACAACAGTTGGGTGTGGAGTGTTGCCTTCAGTCCGGAGCAACCGCTCTTAGCCAGTTGTGGTCAAGACCATACGGTGAGACTGTGGCACCCTCAAACGGGAGAATGCCTTCAGATTTTGCAGGGACACACCAGCATTGTCACCGCCATTGCCTTCAGTCCCGTTGATGTAATGCCGTCAGGCACGGCTCCCTTGCTTGCCAGCAGCAGCGAAGACCAAACCATCAAACTGTGGGACATGTCAACAGGACGGTGTTTGCAAACCCTCGCCGGACATAATGCCTGCATCTGGAGTGTGGCATTCCATCCCAACGGCAAAACGCTGTTTACAGGCGGAGAAGATAACGCGATTCGAGTATGGGATGTTGCCACTGGACGCTGCCTCAAAACGCTCACAGGACACCAGTTTTGGGTGAAAGCGATCGCCGTCAGTCCCAATGGCAAGACACTGGCTAGCAGCAGTTTTGATCAAACCATCAAATGTTGGGACATTGCTACGGGTGAATGCCTTCAAACATTGACAGGGCACAGTGCGGCTGTGGTTTCTGTCGCGTTAAGTGCTGATGGCGAGACGTTGGGGAGCGGCAGCTACGACCAAACCGTGAAGCTCTGGAGCCTTGCGACAGGACGTTGCCTCAAAACGCTCCAGAAGCATACCAACCGTGTCTGGTCAGTGGCGTTTCATCCACATGGACAACTGCTCGCCAGCGGGGGTGATGATCACACAGCGCGTTTGTGGGAGCCGCATACTGGACAATGCATGAAAACGCTGCAAGGGCACAGCAACTCCATTTACACGATCGCACTGAATCCAACTGAGCGACTCCTCGCCAGTGGGCACGAAGATCAAACCATCAAGCTCTGGAACTTCGATCCCACCACGTTCAGTGCCACAGTCTCACACTCTAGCCCACTGACGCACGCCATTGAGCAGCCTTATCGCACGTTGCGCGGACATACGAACCGGATTTTCTCGGTGGTGTTTAGCCCGAATGGACAACTGCTTGCCAGTGCCAGTGGCGATCGCTCCATCAAACTCTGGAATCCTCACACAGGTAAATGTCTAAATACCCTAAACGGGCACAAGAGTTGGGTCTGGGCGATCGCTTTTAGCCCTGACGGCGAATGGATCGCCAGCGCCAGTTATGACCAAACCGTTAAACTCTGGGATGTGCAGACAGGCGAATGTCTCCATACCTTTCAGGGACATACCAGTTCTGTGTTGGCGATCGCCTTCAGCCCTGACGGACAGCAGCTAGTCAGCGGCGGCTACGAGCAGACCATCAAGCTTTGGGAGGTCGAGACTGGGCAATGTCTCCACACATTGCAAGCGCATACCAACCGCGTGTGGTCAATTGCCTTTAGACCCGATCGACCACAGTTTGCCACCTGTGGCGATGACCACACAATCAAGCTCTGGGATAGCAGAACAGGACAGTGCCTCGACACGTTCACAGGACATACCAGTCAAGTCTTGTCCATTACTTTTAGTGCCAATGGCAGCAAGTTGATTAGCGGCAGCGCGGATCAAACCATTCAGGTTTGGGATGTGACGACAGGAAAACCGCTTCACACGTTGGAGGGACACCAAAATTGGGTCTGGTCACTTGCCCTCAGCCCCGATGATCAGATTCTCCTGAGCGGTAGCCAGGACGAAACCATTAAGTGTTGGAATCTGACCGTTGGTGAGGGGCTACAAACGTTGCGATCGCCCAGACCCTACGAAGGCATTAATATCACAGGCACAACCGGATTAACCGAGGCTCAGAGGGGAGTTTTGTTGGCATTGGGAGCGGTCAGCGGTTAGCGGTCAGCGGTTCGCAACCAATCTTGCACTCACCGCTGATAGGTGATACCTAGTGGCTCGATAACTACTAAACTTTTTGCACGAACGATCGCCCCAACAATCCCTGTGGGCGCACCATGAGCATGATGAACAACAGCCCAAAGGCAACAGCATCCTTGTAGGCAGAGAATTCTCCTGGTACAAAGGCTTCGATG
>Ga0209181_10005637_pt1 | contig 17937 bp, 6 predicted proteins | sample MAT05_FD_187208 | JGI IMG/M metagenome (GOLD analysis project Ga0209181, IMG submission 187208) | Freshwater microbial communities from Lake Fryxell liftoff mats and glacier meltwater in Antarctica - MAT-05 (SPAdes) (version 2) | ecosystem: Environmental > Aquatic > Freshwater > Ice > Liftoff...
GCCTAAACCCCTAAACCCTAAACCCCTAAACCCCTAAACCTACCGCTCTTCCAACAACAAAAAGGAATACGCCTCCATTTTCAAAAAGCCGCCATCGTTTTCCAAAGCGCAGAGGTCATTGGCCCAATGATCAAACATTGGCAAATGAAATCCATGCTCGCGGAGGATGCCGCCATACAAATGCACCGATTTAGGACTGAAATTAAAGAGACATAGCAATTTGTGTGATCCAAGTGTCCTCGTGAATGCGGCAATATGGTGGTGGTGGTGGGTGGCCAACCAACTTAGGTTTTTGGTGTCTGCAACTGCGGGCAATGACTTTCTAATACTCAAAAGTCTTTGTGTTCCGGAGAAAATGCGGTGTTCAATCGTCCCTGCTTTTTCAACTTTCTGGTTCTTTTTCCAGTCTATCATCGGACGGTGCATCCAGCGGTTGTCGTAGCTTATGGCCGGGTCTTTCAAGTAACTGTAGTCATTGGTGTAGCCCAATTCATCGCCATAAAAAAGCATGGGCACACCGCCAATGAAAAAACTACAAGCCTGCATCAGCAGTATACGGCGGATGGCCAACTCGATTTCAGCTTCATTCTTTTCTTCCAACGCTTTTTCCAGGCCGCACAAAGATGCGAGTGTACCACTGATGCGGGCATCCTTGGTTTTGGGATTTACAGAGAACAAGGCTCCTTTCGCCGGGGAAAAATCCAGCGCACCAGCGTAGTAGTCTTTGATGAATTTCCGATGCTCAAATGGGGTAAACCCTGCTTGCTCGATGGCTGCGTCCTCGTAACCCAGTCCAATATCGTCGTGACAGCGCGTGTAAGTGATCCAGGATGTCCCGTAGGGTTTTTGCAAGAGATCTTGCTGTGAAGCCAACATGATTCGGGTGTCGCCGGTAGCCAGCGTATCCCATTGCGTGGCCATTTGAGTGGCGTTGTAGGCAAAATCACATTCCCTAGCCGTGAAAGGGCCGGTGCCAAAATATTTCATGATTTCCTTGGGGGCTACGATCGCTTCGCCCAACAGGGCCATACCTGGGGTGGCTGATTCCACGCATAACTTGATCAGTCTCAGGATGGTATGGGCTTGAGGAAGATTCTGGCAAGTAGTTCCGAGTTCTTTCCAGATAAACGCCGGAGCGTCAATCCGCAAAACGTCCACGCCCAGATTGGCATAAAAGAAAATGGTATCGAGCATCTCGCACAGCACCTGAGGGTTGGTATAATTTAGGTCCCATTGATAGCTATGGAAGACCGTCATGGCCCATCGCTTGCATTCTTCCACATAGGTGAAACTGCCGGGAGCGCTTTCCGGGAATATGTCCGGCATGTTCTGGTCAAAAAGATCTGGCAAGCGGCGGTCTTCGTAAAAATAGTAGTAGTCCTGATATTTTTGCTCGCCCTTTTTGGCTTTCAGAGCCCATTCATGTTGGTTGGAAGTGTGGTTAAGCACAATATCGAGCATGACATACATACCCATCCCATTCATCTTTTGGATCAAACTTTTCAAATCATCCAGTGATCCGAAACGCGCGTCCACCGTTCGGAAATCGGACACCGCATAGCCGCCATCGCTTTCGTTTGGCGGACTTTGGAAGAGCGGCATGAGGTGCAAAAAGTTTACCCCGAGGTTTTGAAAATAGTCAAGTTTGCCGGATAATTGTTTTAAATCTCCACAAAATCGGTCTACATACAAACTCATTCCAGCGAGTTCATTGCTCAAAAACCAGTGGTCTTTTTGCACCTTTTCGTCGTCTTTTTTCTTCAATAAAGAAGATCGGTTTCGCGCAGCTTCGGCGATGACATGGATGAGTTGTTCAAAGCCCTGTTCGCAAAGTGGATGCTCCTCGTATAATTCCCGGTAAAGGATACGAATTGCCGTTGCATTGGCCATCAGGCGAGCATAAAAAAGATCGTTTTGGGCGCCCATTCCTTCCTGTGAAAGGATGGCATTTATTTTTGGATGAAGGTTGCGATTGAACACGACAATATGATTTTTGAAGACAACTTGAGTTTTGGACAGCATCCATCTTTTACCTACCTACAAAACCGCATAGCGTATTTAATGCCCGCCCATTGGCATGGCCGGTTGCGGTTCAGCGCTTTTTGCGACCCGCATTCTCAACACGGCGACAGCTGCAAACAGTAACAAAATGCCCGCAGTCGTAATCGCCATCCCTGGGTCACTCCCTAAAAATGTTTTATAAATCACGCCAAAACTGAGCGTCTGAATAATCATAGGAATTACGATCATCATGTTTATGATACCCATATACACCCCAAAACGTTCTTTTGGGATACTGCCTACAACAAGCAAATAAGGTATTCCCATCATGCTCGCCCAAGCGATGCCAAAGCCCGTCATTGGTGCGAAGAGCAGATACTTGTTTTCAATGTGCGGGAATGCCAAAAGTCCCAGGCCTGCAATGATCAGGCAAGAAAAATGAACCCATTTGGCGCCATATTTTTTGGCCAACCATACCAGCCCGAAGGCCGAAAGGAAGGTGACAATATTGTACCAGCCATTAACCAGCCCCGTCCAGCCCACGGCCTTTTCGTACAAAGCTTCGTCCGCTTCCGAGGAAGTTTTCCATACAGACTGCGCGATGCTGTGCGAACAATATTGCCAATAAATAAAGAGCGCATACCACTGGAAAAGATACACCAGAGCAAGCTGCCACATGCTTTTGGGCATATTTTTGATGGCGTCAAATATCTCCACAAAGGGTTGAAAAACACCGTGTTCGTTTTTACGAATATAGATCAACTCCTCCTCCGTGGGCGGTATCTCGGGGGTGGTGAAATGAGTCCACAAGACCGAACTGATAGAACAAACTGCTCCGACGAAAAACGACCCGTACACCCAATAGGGAATGCCGGAAGCGGATTGTCCGAGTATGTTGCCCTGAAAAAAGAACAAAGAAAGGTTTGCCAAAGTGATACCCAGGCCCGTGAAAAAACTCTGCGTCAGAAACCCCAATCCGTATTGTGATTCCGGCAATTTGTCGGCCACAAAAGCGCGATAAGGTTCCATGGCGGTGTTGTTGGCCGCGTCCAAAATCCACAGAAGTCCCACAGCCATCCATAAAGCGCTACTGAACGGGAATGCAAACAAGCTTAAACTGCAAAAAATAGCTCCCACCAAAAAGTAAGGTTTCCGCCGTCCCCATCGGGGATGCCAGGTTTTGTCGCTCAAAGCGCCGATAAGGGGCTGAATGAGCAACCCCGTCATGGGTCCGGCCAAATTGAGCAGGGGCAATTGCCCGGGATCGGCATCAAGAAACGTGTAGATCGGATTGATGGCCGTTTGTTGAAGCCCAAAACTGTACTGGATTCCAAAGAACCCAAAATTCATATTGATGATCTGCCCAAAATTGAGACTTGGCTTGCTGTTCGACATAAGATGTATCTTTTCAACAGAATCAAAGGCGGCAAAGTAGTACGATTCGAGAATGTCTGTGGAAAATTTTTAGATTTGTAAAAATTACGAATGGTTTTGGGAAGTTCCCATTAAAGAAATACCTTTGTAACGAAAATTCGCTAGATGCGTTTTTTGCCTCTCTCAGAGTTCAAAATCGTCTCGTTTTAACACTTAGCACTCACCACTCACCACTTTTTCACCCATGTCAGCAGCCATAGCAACTTCCAATATTCTCAAAGGAGGCGAGTTCCTCATCCGAGACAGCCGTCCCGAAGACGTTTTTATTCCAGAGGAGCTCAATGAGGAGCAACTCATGGTCAAACAAATGGCCATTGACTTCCTGAACAGCGAGATTGCGCCCAACCGCGCCAAAATCGAAAAGCAAGAGCCCGGGCTTTCTCCTTCTCTGCTGAAAAAAATGGGCGACCTCGGTCTGCTCGGTGCACACATGCCAGCCGTTTATGGCGGCACGGAGTTGGATACCAATACCAATACTGTCATCTCGGATGTATTTGGTCCGATGGGTTCGTTCAGTGTGCCCTTTGCTGCCCACACTGGCATTGGGATGCTGCCGATCCTTTATTTTGGAACAGAAGAACAAAAACAGAAATACTTGCCCGATCTCATTTCGGGCGAATTGAAAGCGGCCTATTGCCTTACGGAACCAGGTTCTGGCTCCGATGCGCTGAATGCCAAAACCCGCGCCGATTTGAGTGCCGATGGCTCCCACTATCTGGTGAACGGCCAGAAAATGTGGATTTCCAATGCTGGTTTTGCGGATATTTTCATTGTTTTTGCCAAAGTAGGCGGTGAAAAATTCACTGGTTTTGTGGTGGATGCACACTCAGCAGGCATCTCTCTGGGTGCGGAGGAGGACAAACTCGGCATTAAAGGATCCTCTACCCGGCAGGTCTTCTTTGAAAATGTAAAAGTCCCAGCCGAAAACGTGCTGGGCCAAATCGGGAAAGGCCACCTCATTGCTTTCAACGCCCTCAACATCGGGCGCTTCAAACTGGGCGTGATGTGTATAGGTGGCAATAAAGAATTGATCAACATGGCGGTGACCTACGCCAACGAACGTATCCAATTCGGCCAACCAATTGGGGATTTCGGCGCCATACAGTACAAACTAGCCGAAATGGCCATCCGAAATTTTGCCGCCGAAAGCGCTGCCTACCGCACCTCGCAGTGCATGCAGGACAAAAAAGCGGAAGAATCTGCCGAGGGCAAATCTTTCGGACAAGCCACGCTGGAATCTGCCGAGGAATACGCTATCGAATGCTCTATTTTGAAGGTGTATGGCTCAGAGGTAACAGACTATTGCGCGGACGAGAACCTGCAAATTCATGGTGGTATCGGTTTTAGTGAAGAATACCCGGCAGCACGTGCTTACCGCGACAGCCGTATCAACCGCATCTACGAAGGCACCAACGAGATCAATCGGATGCTGATGGTAGATCAGTTGTTCAAACGGGCACTCAAAGGCCAGTTGGACATCGTCGGACCAGCTTGGGCAGTGCAAAAAGAATTGACTTCCATGCCTTCCATGGAACGCCTCGAAGGCGATTATGCCGAGGAGATCAAAGCGGTTTCGGACTTCAAAAAGGTTATCCTGATGGTAGCCGGTAGCGCTGCCAAGATGCAGATGGACGGCAAACTCAACCTAAAAGAAGAACAGGAAGTATTGATGAACACAGCCGATATGTTCATTGACCTCTACGCCGCCGAATCCATGCTGCTCCGTGTTCAAAAACTGGCTGGAATGCAAAAAGAACTACCGCAGGAAGTGTACGATGCAATGCTCAAGGTCTTTATCCATGATGCAACAGCACGAATCAGCAGAAATGCAACCGATGCCTTGGCTTCCTTCGCGGAAGGAGATTTGCTCAAAACCTTCCTGATGGGCGTGAAACGTTTTACCAAGTATCCCCCTGTGAATGTGAAAGAAAAACGTCGGCTGGTGGCCGCAGTATTGCGCAAGGCTGGGGGTTGGTGTTTTTAAGTTGTGCCTTTTTTATCCGCCGTGAGTCTTGATGAAGGAGGGGGATATTGCGATATTTTGAGTTCGCCGCGCCGGGTATCTGGCGCGGCGAATTTTTTTGAAGCGTGGTCGAAAATTAAAATGTGAAAACCATCCTTAGGAACGCGGTTGGAATAAAGGTACAATTTTGGCGGCCTTATTTTGCCCCTCTCTTCGTTGCTCATCGATTTTTTAGTCCCACTAAACGCCCTCCTCACGCCTTGATAGAGACAAAATCGACACCCCAAAAGTGCACCTTTATTCCAACCGCGTTCCTTAGAAAAATTACTGCACAGGACTTTTACCTGTTGAAGCGCCTAGTTCGAAAACTTGCAGGGCACTATGATTGTTGGCTACTATGAAAATCTTCTTACCGCCAGCGCCCTTAAGCATCGCCAGATCACGCGCCTCGCGCATCGCCCAAAAGCCGCTTTGAAGGTTATTGACCCAGCTGAAATTGCCTTTTCCGTCGCCAGCAAGGAACACGCCATTGCCTGCATCGCAGCGACCACCTTCTACTTCAAGTTGATATTTATTGCCCGCCATAAGCAGATCCAGATGGCCATCGCCATTGAGGTCTTCTGCTACAATGCCTTGAATCGTAGAGGCTTGGACTTGAATTGGGAGACTACGGCGCACAAATTTTCCGCCCTGGTTTTCCCACCAACAAGTTTCGAGCGTATAGGCAACCAGATGCAGGGCTTCTTCAAGTTCTTTGTCAGACCAAATGTCTTCGACGGTGGCCACAGCATAATCCTTGGCATAAAGGAATTTTTTCTTGAGGCTGGGAATTTGCTTCATGATCACCTCTTTTTGTACCAGCGGGTAATTATTTTTGCCCTCATACATGGTCACGATGGGGTCAAGGGTGCCATTATTGTCAAAGTCTTTGGCGTAACAACCCAGTGGGCCATTTTCACTGGCAGTAAAACGGGTATTCAGGCCAAAATTGCCTGTCACAAGATCAAGATCACCGTCTCCATCCAGATCTGCCAATTGGAGGCGGTGCCACAATCCATTGCTTTTGCCGAGGCCAAATTTTTCGGTGACGTTGCTGAGTTTGCCATTCACCAGCTTAAATATGCTCACGGGCATCCATTCCCCCACCACGATGAGCTCTGCTTGTCCATCTTTGTCCACGTCGGCCCAGGAAAGATCCGTAACCATGCCACATTGGGCAAAATCTCCACCCACTTCATTCGTCACGTTTACCAGGCGATTTCTGTCGTTACGCAACACATAACTGGGGGGCGTCAAGGGCCATTTTTGTGGTGTTACACGACCTCCAATGAAGATATCCTGATCGCCGTCGCCGTCATAGTCAAATGCCGTGACGCGCATGCCCACCGTTCGGATATCGGGCATGCTGGCTAAGTTGGCGCGCAAAAAATTGCCTTTTCCATCCATGTTGAGAAACAGGCGACTTTGCCAAGCCACACTGGAAGAGTCCAATAATGCCTCTGCACCGCCACTCACCACCAGTAAATCCTGATCACCATCCAGGTCGAAATCAAAAAAGACAGCACCCTGATCTTCGTATTCTTTTTGGTTAACCCAAAGTGGCTTGGAACTTGAGTTAAACTTGCCATCAGCCGTTTGCACATAAAGCGCCGCAGGACTGGCAAAGGCATTGCCGACATAAAAATCATCCAAACCATCCCCGTTTACATCTCCTTTAGCCGTTAGTGGCCCAAGATCGGATTCATACCAAGGCATGAGCGGAAAGGCCTCAAAGTCGATGTTTTTGTTCTCTTTATGCACAAAATCAACGCCAGACGAAGCCGTTTTCTCCGTCATCAGGGTTGAACCCGAACCGTCGGGCACCAGCGTCGGGATATTCCCGGCAGCGTTTTTCCAATCCAGTTGGAGTCTTTGATTGGTAGAGACATTGGTGAGGACCTGGGTTTTTCCATCCGGCCACCGAACACTAAGCTTTTCAACCTGCGCGACTTTATCCATACCAAAATGAATGAGGTGTTCAGAGCAGGAGAAAATGCCCCGATTGGGACTGATTTCCTGAAATTGTTTTTTCCCATTCTCGTATTCAACCAGCACGGACGCACCCACCGCAAATGGATTTTGAGGACTTCCATACAGTTTGGCCTGAAGGTAATTTCCTATGTTTTCTTCGCGGCTGAGGTTTTTGTAAATGAACGCAGGGTCTTCCAGGTTGCTGATTACCAGGTCCAAATCGCCATCTGCATCCAGATCGCTCCAGGCTGCGCCGCAAGACCAGGTGGATTCCATAGTAGCCCAGTCGCCGCTTTTATCTTCAAATTGCCAGTTGCCTTTATTTTGATAAATGAAGTCCCGAAGTTTATAGGTTGGAAGGGCATCCAAAATCATTTTGATCTTGGTGTATTGATCGCCAGGCAAGGGATTAACCTTGTTTTTGATATCAGGAAGGAGGAATTCAAAATAATCGCGATGCCCTATTTCACGGCGATAGCCGTTCGCGATATACATATCTCGATAGCTGTCATTGTTGAGGTCTAGTTGGAGTCCGCTCCAAGACCAGTCTGTTTTAAATACACCCGCCATGCAGGCGACTTCACTAAATGTTCCGTTTCCATTGTTGCGCTGCAGTACATTGTGGGTTACCGGTTCAAAATAATTGTTTTGAACCATCGTAAGATATTTACTCAAGGTATTTGCAGTGGCAATCAGCTTGTTCCGTCTATTGGTAGCAGGAACCATATCCATCGCAAAAATGTCAACCAGGCCATCATTATCAAAATCGCTCAAGTCCGTCCCCATGGTACTCAAGGAGGTATGTCGGAAAAAACTAGCTAATTTGTCTGTGAAAGTGCCTTTTCCAGAATTGATGTACAATCGATCGGGCTGGAGAAAGTCGTTGCCAACGTAAATATCCTGAAAGCCATCGCGATTAAAATCAGAAATGGATACACTGAGGCCAAAGCCTAAATTCCAAATGCCGGATTCTTTTGAAACATCCGCAAATCCTGTTTTCCCGGTAGCCGGGGCACCGTCATTGCGGTAATAACGGTCTGTTTCATTCGGTTGTTTTGGCAAAAGGTTAGGTTCTGGTCTCCCATTCTCGTCGTGTGTCACGTCAATTTTGCTCGCTAATTTCAGATCAGTCGGGTAATTGAGCACATAGCAATCCAGGTCTCCATCCGTGTCGCCATCAAAAAAAGCCGCACCGGAGCTTGCACTGATACAATCCAGCCCGTATTCCTTGGATCGCTCGGTAAAAGTCACGTCCCCATTGGAGGATATTCCATTGCTGATAAAAAGTTTGTTTCGACGCAGTTCATCGTCCTTGGGCCCGCCACGACACACGTAAAAATCGAGGAATCCATCTGCATTGATATCCACAGCCGATACGGCAGTTTCGAAGCCATCTTCAGAAGCAATGCCGGAAGTTTCGGTAATATCTTTAAACTTCATGTTGCCCTGATTGAGATAAAGTCGGTTTTTCCCGTTAGAACAGACAAAATAGATGTCCGGCAGATTGTCGTTGTTTACGTCTGCGATGGCCACCCCTCCACCATTGTAAATGTTGATGTTGGTGGTGATGTTGTTTTCGGCGGTTTCTATGATATGATTTTGAAAATCAATCCCGGTTTCCTCCGCACGCAGCAATTGAAGGATCGGATTTTTGGCCGTAAGGGTTGGCTCTCCGTCATTTATTTTATCGGGCATATACCCCGGGCCGTTCTTTGGCCAGAATTTCCAGGCTGCAAAGGCGCCAACTAAAGCCAAAACAAGCACGATGAGCAGGATGCGAAAGCGTTTGGGTGATTTTGCAGCGGATGCCTTTGCAATAGATGCCTTGGCAGCAGGTACTTGGGTCTTTTTACGCATAATTTGGTAACACGAAATTTAATCAAGGTAAGGAGCACTCCGCCAAATGGCGCGCAAAAGTAGGGCAAAGCTCAAAGATTAGATAATACAGATTTTCAAAAGTTGGAAACAAGTGGTCTGCGCGGGTGCAATTCAAATTGTCGTGCCGGATACAAGAATAAATCGATTGGTTGAGTGTTTTTGATTTCCGATTTTTGATCACATGAATTTTGGATAGCTACAGTTAAAAAGACCAATTAAGCCGCATAGCGGCGACATTCTGGTAGCACCAGCGTTAAATTTTTTCGGAACGGCGTAGCCGTGGCATTATTCCGGCATAAAAATGCCACGGCTACGCCGTTTCTATCCTAATAAAATGTCACGGCTACGCCGTTTTTGCTTAGGGTACTACGTATATATAAGGTGTAGCCAGATTTTGGCATCAACTTCTTTGAGCTCACCCTCCAACCCAGAAGAAATCAACCGTTTGCTCCCAAAAACTACCTTTTAAACATTAACACCCAATACTTAGAAAATAATTAGAAGAAGACTTGCAACTAATTCGTATCTCTTGCTACATTTGCCCATCCTTTCTAAGAAGAGGTCAATTTTTAATCCGTTTACCGATTATATACTCATGAGCGAAGTTGGTCTCGCCCCGAATTCTCGGGGTCGAGCTGGTCAAAGTCCCCTTCGGATCTTCTCCTTTCCCTCCTCCCGCTCTTTAGCGTTTGCATCCCACAGTTCAGTAAATGTCTTTCACATTTTTGCGACGGATATTTTATCAGTTTAGGCTTCGTCTGGCATGATTGTTGTTAATCTTAACACAGCATTGTCAATGTAAAACCTGACCGATTGTTAATCCTGCTCGACTTGTCGAGTTTTTGTTTTATCCCGTTAGTAGTATCTCATGCAAAGAAACTGTACATCATTTTCTTTTTCTTCATAGTACAAAAGCATTGGTTTCAAGGGCATAGCACCTTGTACCCAATGCTTTTTTTTTACGAAATTTTACCCCGGATCAACCCATTACGCTTACTACATTAATTCACCTAATTTTTTTTCATCACAAATTTTAACGACATGAAAAGAATGAATCTCATTCGCGCCGCACTTTTCGCAGTGTGCGCATTCATGGGCACCATGAGCCTTTCGGCACAAGTTGTATGGAAATCTCCTGCGCAAGCAAAAGAGATTATCCAAACTGAACTGAATGTGCTACATGCTCCGCCCACCCCCCCTGCTCTAGTTCTTGGAACGCAGCAAGCAGAAATGTCTTTGCAGTATGCAAGGAATTCTTGCCCTGATTGCATGGTACTCAAGTTCAAACAAGAGTTCATGAAAAGGACACTTGTGAAACTGCTCGAAGGGGGCACTGACACTGGTGTTGCTGTTCAGGAAGTACGTGCAGTGTTTATCAATGCTGCTGGTACGAACCAACCTGTTTTGGCTGCAGTTCAAACCACTTACCTGTACATTCAGGAGAAGCTTAAAGCCTAAATTACTTTTTACTCACTCTTTTCTTTTTAAGTTTCAACTTAAATCGTAGTCTTTCTCATGAAAAGAAGATTTATTACTTCCCTTAAATGTCTCCTTGCCGGGGTACTTTTGGTGACTGGGTTTACTGCTGCAAATGCACAGTTTACGTCCACCACTTCAGGTACAGTTACTGGTGATGGAAGCATCTATTACATTCCTGGTCAGGTTAACACCTTCAATCTTTCAGTCAACATTACCCAAAATGGTACTTGGACTGAATGGGTTGACAATATCCAGTTCACCTTTCCGGTTGGCATGAATACTGTTGCCCCTACTATTGGCCCAGCTCCTTTTATTGGCTGTGCTCAAGGTCAAGGTAACCAGACTGCATTAGGCACTAACCTAATCGCCTGGCGCAATCCTGGTTTCCCGGGAGAGTCATTCTGTGGGCCATTCGATCCTGGTACCTATAATTTCAGTATTCGGGTGAATATCCCTGCTGGAACTACGGGTCCACTTACGGTTAACTCGGTGGTACGAGGTGATGGTCAGTTCAGAAACTGGGGTGGTTTTACCACTTCAATCAGCCAAAACCTTGTTTTCCAACAATTCATTCCTTGTGCCCTCTCTTGCCCAGGCAGCCAGTTCTTCAACTTGGATCCTGGTGCTTGTACTCAAGTAGTGAACTATAACGTGTTCAGTACAGGTATCTGCCTGATCACAAGGCTTACTTCTTGCTTTATTGGCGACTATGCGCCTGCAAACATTGACGACTGGCAGGCTAACTTCCCAGGTTCTGGTTCGGGAATACCGCCAGCGGATCAAATCGATTTTTCGCCGGATAATTGTAATGTTACGATAACCGCAGATGGTTCCCAACCTGCGGGTGGTTGGTGTCACACCGGTTTCGGTTGGGATCTTGGCAATGCCACCCCCAGAACGGTTCAATTTGACTATGTTTGGGATCCAGGAACGACCAATGGTCTGGATAATTTTGAATATGCTATTGGTGCTCCTGGCAACGGGATGCGCGATGGTCAGAACAACTGGTGCGGTAACCCTGTAGGGTACTGGACAGATGTAACTGGTTTCTTGAATCCAAACCCGCAAGCGGGTACCTTGGTGATCAATTTGCCAGCAAATGCAACCCTATCCCTTGGTATTTCTTCTGTTTCTGCCGGATTTGCGGTACAAGGTTCTGTAACGATTTCCAATTTCCAGTTTATTGGAATTGCCCCTGCTGTAGTCGAACAAATCTCTGGTTTGCCTAGCGGTTCTGAGTTCCCAATTGGAACGACGAGAAACTGCTTCAACCTTGACATAAACCCTGCTGGTCCTTCTGCGAATGACCTGAGCTGCTGCTTTGATATCGTGGTAGCAGAATTCCCGAATCCAATTTCTTCCCTGATTTGTAATGATCTGGTGCATGTTTCTTTGGATGAAGATTGCAACTACTGCCTTGGTGCAGATGGCGTACTTGAAGGTGGCCCATATCGTTGCTATGATGACTACATCGTAGAAGTAGACAAAACACTTCCTTTCGGCAACGGCCCATGGGTAGCTGCTTGTTTCCTCAATGCGGACGTTGGTAAAACGTATCAGGTACGCGTAACTGACCCAGATACTGGCAACAAATGCTGGGGTAACGTAAAAGTTGAAGACAAACTTGCTCCAGTACTTGACTGTGAGACTGTATTGCTTCCTTGTAACTTCCCGAGCTTTGCGCCTGAGTTCACGCAGTCGGCAGCTTTCGGTTTGAAATTTGCGGCATCTGCGATTGATTTGCCACAAGATTTGGATGGTGGAGAATCTTTCACCTTCAACATGCCTGTAGGTATCGTTGGTGTAATTGTAGATGTAGACGTACGTGTACGGGTACAAAATGGTGCTGACTGGGGTACTTTCGTTTCTGCAATCAGCCCTGCTGGTACTGCCGCAACGGTTTGGAATCCAGGTGCATTCATTTGCGCTAACCCACTGCTGTTCGCTCGTTTTGACGACGAAGGTGCTGCAGGCGGTAACGTTTGTGCAGACTATCGTGACGACGAGCGCGTGGTGCCACAAACTGGTGCTAACCTTGGTATATTTGATGGCGAACCAGCTACTGGTGACTGGCAGGTAACTGTTCGTAACACGGACGCCAATGGCTTTGGTGATGTTCAAACGGTAGAACTCGTTGAGCTTTACCTCACTATTCAAGGCGACTTCAGTGCAGGCTTCCCGAATGGTCTTACGCTCGGACAAGATGTACAGGTAGGTCCAAACGGTACTTATATTGTAGCCATCGGTGCAGGCACTCCGCAAATGGAGAACTGCTCTAACACTACATTGAGCTATATTGACACTAAAATTACGTCCGACTGTGCTTCTGGCTTGACTGGTTTCATCAACCGTAAATGGACGGCTAGAGATGCTTCAGGCAACACAACGACTTGTATCCAACGGATTAACCAACTTCGTCCTTCTTTGGATGATGTTACGCCTCCAACGGATTATGATGACATTGATGCACCTGCATTTACTTGTGAAGCTAACCTTCCAATCATTAATGGTCGCCCGAACCCAACACCTGATTATATCGAAAGCCTTGGTCTTCAAGGCTACCCTTATGTATATGGTGAGGCTTCTGGCTGTTCTATCAACTGGGAATGGCATGACTACCCAATCAGTGTTTGTGACGGAACGGTTAAGTACCGCCGCGAATGGACAATCATTGACTGGTGTATTGGTGATGGTATTATTTACAACCAGATCATCAAAGTAGTAGACGATGAAGGTCCTGAATTTGATTGCCCAGCTAACTTGACTATTTCTACAGATCCTTTCGCTTGCTGTGCTACCTTCAACCTTCCTGATGTTATCGTGGAAGACAATTGCAGCCGTATCAACAGCCTTGAGGGTATGATCACTGTACGTGACCCATTCACTGGCGAAGTAATTAACATGGTTTCTATTGGTGGTTCACTTCAAGACTTCCCTGGTAACAACTGGTGGGATCGTGACACCCTTGCCAACTTTGGCTGGACACCTTGCTTGCCTATCGGCAACCACACTGTAACGTACATTGCTGTAGATGACTGCGGCAATACATCTGCTTGCAGTTTCGGCCTGACGGTTCGTGACCTCGTTCCTCCAGTTGCTTCTTGCGACGAGACGACTACAATCGCTATGGGTATCGATGATCCATTTGACTGTTACGGCCCAGGTGGTTTCCAAAACATGAACCCAGAGCCATTGGATGCTTGCAGCTTTGCTGGGGTAACCTGGATTAAGGCTTCAGTCTTCAACGACGGTTCTTATGACAACTGTAATGCAGTGAAATTCCAAGTTCACCGTATGGCTCCATACTCTGATTGTATTCTTGGTTTGAATGCGATTCGTGGTCAAGCGCCTACTTGTAATTTCCAATTGCCTTCCTTCCCGCCAATTCCAAGTGAGTTCCAACTTGCTACTACGGAGTTCCTTGACTCGTTGAAGTTCTACTGCTGTGAAGTAGGAACAACTCAGACGATTGTTTTGTCGGTAACTCAGTTGAACATTGACGGTACTATCTCTGTAAATGCTGACGGTTCTCCTGTCCGCAACCAGTGTATGATTCAAGTGGAAGTACAAGACAAATTGAAACCAGTTTGCTTGCCTCCAACACAAAGAATCGTAAACTGTGAGAACTTTGACCCAAGCCTTTGGGCTTATGGCAGAGCTCAGGTGTCTGACAACTGCTGCCTGGATACTTCTAAAGTGTACCAAGGCCAGTGTGGTTTGTCTCACTCTGCAAACTTCAGTTTGTTTGATACAGTTTGTAACAAAGGCACGATCACCCGTACTTTCCGTGCGTTTGACTGCCACGGCTTCAGCAGCTCTTGCACCCAGCGTGTAATTGTTAACTACACACAAGACTACTACATCAAGTTCCCTAACGATGCAATCGTTACGGTATGCGACGGTTCTGGTGTATACGGTGAGCCAATCTTCTTCGGTGAAGATTGCGAACTGTTGGGTGTATCTTTCGAAGATGAAATATTCACAGTAGTACCAGACGCTTGTTTCAAAATCGAGCGTACCTGGACGATCATCAACTGGTGTACTTACAACCCGAATGGCAGTTGCTTGTACGTACCGAACCCGAATCCGAACGCAATCACCAACAACATCCAGAACCTTCCTGGACCGACCGTTTCTGCTCCGGGCACTTTGCAGCCTTGGAGATCTACGGTGGTGAGAATCAATCCAACGGATCCACTTCCAGGTACTGACTTCAGTTCTTTCTGGGGTGACACCAATAATGATGGCAATAACGAAGAGGTGAACTGCTACCGTTACAAGCAGATCATCAAGATCATCGACACCCAGGCACCAACAGGTACTTTTGTTGTACCGGATTGCACGAACCAGAACTGGTTCACCGCAAACCGCGGCGACCTTTGGAACGAGATGTACTGGTGGGATAACGGTCTGCAAATCCACGACTTGTGCGAGGAGCCAACCGACCTTTGCATCACCGGCACAGACGCTTGCTCTGGCGCAAATATCAACATCGAATACCTGTTGTTCCTTGATTTGGACGGCAATGGCACGATGGAGACCGTGATCAACTCCGTGAACGTTGGTATCGCAGGATACGGTTGGAACAATGTTCCATACAACAACGCGAACAACCCGAACTTCTCTGGTGGCACACCACGTAATTTCGACGAGCGTCCAGTACCGTTTAACCAGAAATGGGGCTTCGCAATTCAGGAGACCATCGCTGGCAACAACAAGACTGCTTGTGTACGTTGGAACACCCAACAGCAGCAGAATACCTTCGTAGTTCCTGAGCTGCCACATGGCACGCACAAGATCAAGTGGTTTATCACAGACGGTTGCGGTAACAACAAGGAGTACGAGTACACCTTCACAGTGAAGGATTGCAAAGCTCCAACAGTAGTTTGCTTGAACGGTTTGAGTGTGAACATCATGCCTACCGGTATGATCTCCTTGTGGGCATCTGACTTCCTTCAGTACACGGAAGACAACTGCACACCAAACCCGTTGAAGATTTCTATCCGCAAGTGCGGTACCGGTACAGGCTTCCCAGTGGATGCTTTCGGCAACCCAATCTTGATAGTTACCTTCACTTGTGCAGAGCTCGGTACCCAGTGTGTTGAACTTTGGGCGATCGACGCAGTCGGCAATGCTGACTATTGCGAGACTTACGTAATTATTCAAGACAACTTGGGCAACTGCGGTGCTGGTAACACAGTAAACGTAGCAGGTGCTGTTAAGACAGAGATGACAGACGGAATTGAAGAGGCTATCGTAAACATCGATGGTTCTGTAAGCTTCGCTCCACCATTCTCTTACTTCGACTTGTCTGACGCAAACGGTAACTATGTGGTACCAAACAGTGTACCAGTAGCTGCTACCTTCGTAATTGCTCCTGAGAAAGACGACAACCCACTCAACGGTGTAACCACTTTTGACTTGGTGTTGATCTCTAAGCACATCCTCGGCATTGAGCCGTTGAATTCTCCGTACAAAATGATCGCTGCAGACGCAAACAAGTCTGGTTCGATCACGACGTTTGACATTGTTGAGATCCGTAAGTTGATCCTAGGGATCTACACGGATCTTCCAAACAACACTTCATGGCGCTTTGTGGATAAGGCGTTTGTGTTCCCGAACGCAAACAACCCATTCCAGACAGCATTCCCAGAGACGAAGTCAATTGCAGACGCAATGTTGAACCAGATGGACGAAGACTTCGCTGGTGTTAAGATTGGTGACGTAAACAGCACAGCAGTAGCAAACGCTACAATGCAGGCTGAAGAGCGCACCGCTGGCACAGCAATCTTCGATCTTGAAGACCGCAGTGTAAAAGCAGGCGAAGAGTTTGAAGTTTCGTTCAAATCTGCACAAGCCCTCAAAGGCTTCCAGTTCACCGCAACGTTGAATGGCTTGAAAGCCATCAGCACAGTGAATGCAGAGAATGTAACTGAAGGCAACTTCAACCTGTTGCCAGCGAACGCCATGGCAGTATCTATCGACGGTGCACAAGCATTCACAGTACGTTTCCGTGCTGAGAAAGCTGGCCAGTTGAGCGAGATGTTGGGTGTATCTGGTTCAGTAACACGCGCTGAGGCGTATGGTGACGCAGGTCGCATGAACGTAGCTTTCCGTTTCGACGGCAAAACTATCGCAGGTGTAGGCTTCGAACTGTACCAGAACCAGCCAAACCCATTCGTAAACCGCACGTTCGTAGGTTTCTTCCTTCCAGAAGCAGCTGAAGCAACGTTGTCAGTGTTTGACGAAACGGGCCGCGTAGTTTACCAGCAGAAAGGTCAGTTTGCAAAAGGTGAGAACACGATCGCTCTTGATCGTGCGCTGATTAACACCACAGGCTTACTGTTCTACAAGTTGGAGACAGCTACTGATTCTGCAACTAAGAAAATGATCCAAGCGAAGTAATTTTCCCTAACCCTTCTGCAAAGGAGGGGGATAGAAATAGAGAAAGGCCGGTCTCGTATAAAACGAGGCCGGCCCTCTTGAAAAGCTTTCGACTGGTTTTCATTTTTGAAGACAAACAAAACAAGGAGGTACGCGAGCCAAATTCAATTAGCCTACTTCCGAAGCATACCAGGCATCGATTTTACAAGATCATACTTTAAAATCGGTTTTTGGGATGGCCTCTCTCCTGTACGAGGAGGGGGGCTTTTTTTATGTGTAGGTAGATGATTTACGATTTGCGATTACATGATTTACGATTTTTGATTGGATGGGGGATTGAAAATTTTTTAGAAAGGGTACAGATTTTTGGCTCATCGTGACTTTACATGGGTAAATATTGAAAGAATGAACCAGTCACATCCATCATCTTGTAACCTCCGACTTCAGTCGGGGGACTAGACATCTCTACGGGCCACATTTATCTTCTTTGCAAAACATCAGCATTTTCAAGGAGTTATGGATGTTGATGCTTTGCAAAGATGTTAGAAGTGATTGGTGATCATTCCTTGTCGCTCGTTGAAACGAGCGGTAACAAGATGTTAGACGAATTCCGAGGTTAGCCATATAGAGTCATTTAAGTACAACGTGAGTTATCTTCCTGACGGGATCTCTCCACATCAAGGGCGCTTTACTAGTGGCAGGGGCACGAAGTCTTTGACGGTTTGTTCGACTCTTTTGAACTGATACTTTGTTGCGCCTCAGTCATGGAGAGCCCGCTACAATCCTTC
>Ga0209181_10005638_pt1 | contig 17936 bp, 15 predicted proteins | sample MAT05_FD_187208 | JGI IMG/M metagenome (GOLD analysis project Ga0209181, IMG submission 187208) | Freshwater microbial communities from Lake Fryxell liftoff mats and glacier meltwater in Antarctica - MAT-05 (SPAdes) (version 2) | ecosystem: Environmental > Aquatic > Freshwater > Ice > Liftoff...
TAGCAGCTAAGAATTTTTTCTCTTGATCATTGACCGCAGGGGAGCAGAACTTGAACGTAGAAGCGATCGCCCCCACTTGAATTAGCAACTCTAAATTGGTTTTGGTTTCGGCGGTTTTCAGGGTGGCAGTATAGCGATTACAACCTCCTTGTCCACTAATTTCATTAGGTTGAGAGAACTTAAGAGTAGATTGCAGGTTATCAATGATACCTCTACCATTCAAGTCTTCCAGTAGCCACTCCGTATTTAATAATTGTTGACACCAGAGGGTTTTACTCGTAGTCCAAACTTCTTTAGTTAAGCAATTAAAGGTTTTGGATCTAGATACAAGGGATTGATTTTGCCATTGGGCATTGGCTGGGATGGGGGATAGGGTAATTGCGGCGATCGCTACACAGGAACCAACTAACTTTTGCATGGATGTGATTATTGAATTTTGACCCCTCGAATGGCATAGTCTAATAGTTCCATGGGATGCTTGAGCATAGTAGTTTGCCCCTGTAATTCCAGATGCTTACGGATTTGGATTGTACAACCAACATTGGCAGAAGCAATTAAACTAGCCCCAGTATTGACTAAATTTTCAACTTTTTGCTTCCCTAATTCTGCTCCGATTTCTGGCTGTAAAATATTATAAACGCCAGCACTACCACAACATAAAGCGGCATCAATCGGTTCTTTGAGTTTCAGATTAGGAATTTGTTTTAAGAGTCGGCGGGGTTGCATACTAATTTTTTGCCCATGCAACATATGACAGGCATCTTGATAGACGACATTAAGTGGCTCTTGCCCTTCATTTAAGGCAGATAAAGGTGTGATAAGTCCAACTTCATCTAAAAACTCTTGCACGTCTTTCACCTTAGCGGCAAACTCTTGAGCTGATTTAGCATAGCTAGGATCGTCCTTGAGAATTTGATCGTATTCTTTAAGGCTATGTCCACATCCCGAAGCATTAATTAAAATGGCATCCAGTTCATAACTACTAAAGGTATCGATCATCTGTCGAGCTAAATCTTGAGTTTGCGCTTCTTGCCCTTGGTGATGGGAAAGTGCGCCACAACAACCTTGAAGTTTAGGAATAACTACCTCGCAGCCATTGGCGGTTAAAACTCTAATTGTGGCAGCATTAACTTCGGGTAAAAACATCCGTTGTACACAGCCTAAAATCATCCCTACTCTGTATCTTTTTTGTCCTTGAACTGGCATAACTTCGGGATAGGAACTGCTAAATGCCTCTGATGAAATTTCAGGTAAAACTGATTCCATCGCGGCAATTTGTTTAGGTAGAAGAAAGTTGAGCAGTCCAGATTTGCGAATAAGTTTTTGCAGTCCTAGTTTTTGGTAGGGAATAAGTGGAGCTAATAAAACTTTCAGGCGATTTGGATAGGGAAAGACGGAAAAAATGAATTTTCGTAATACTTTCTCTTGCCATGATCGAGGATGGTTGCGTTCAATTTGAGTACGCATGGCTGTAATTAATTTGTCGTACTCGACACCACTCGGGCAAGTGGTAACACAGGCAAGACAACCTAAGCACGAATCAAAATGTTCAACAACGGCGGGAGACAGGGGAATTTCGCCATTATTTATGGCAGCCATTAGATAAATTCTGCCCCGTGGGGAGTCGGTTTCTTTGCCTATTACCCGATAGCTTGGACAAGTAGAAAGACAAAATCCACAATGCACACAGGCACTAATCAGCTTGGGATCGGGCGGATGTTGAGAATCAAAACCTTGATATGAGATGGATTCAGTGGGTGAATCTGGTAGGGACATTTTTTAGAGTAATTATTATTTATTTAATTATGGTCTAAATCGAAAGTGCAAAATTAATTTCGACAAATGTACTTATGATTTCTATAGACACGATTATAGAAAACTTTAAGCTAACTCTGGGTTCAGGCGACAGCAAAATATGCCACCATAGACTAAGTAAACAAAATTATTTGTAATTTACCAAGCAAGAAATATGGCGTTAGATTTAACCAGCGAAAATGTCGAGACAGTTCTAGATGAATTACGCCCCTATTTATTATCCGATGGGGGGAATGTTGAACTTGTAGAGATTGAAGGTCCTGTAGTCAAGCTTCGCCTTCAAGGTGCCTGTGGAACCTGCCCTAGTTCGGCTATGACCTTGAGAATGGGAATTGAAAGAAAACTCAGGGAATCTATTCCTGATATTGGTGAAGTTGAGCAAGTTTATTAATTTTTAATATTTAAGGCTAATTCTAAATTAGATTGGGCGCTTGCTAATGCCTCAGCAGGCGTATTTTTTTGCAATAAAGTCGCTTCGATCGCTCTACCTAGACTTTCGGAAATACGAGGATAATCTGCCAGTAGTGGACGGGTAAGACCTGCAGACATTTGCTTGATAAAAATATCAATTTCTGGTTGCTCATTTATATATTTGGCATAGGCATCACTTTTTTGGGAGTTTAAGTTAATCGGTAAATAACCTGTTTCTGTCGCAAAGGTAGTTTGAAACTGTTCACTTGCCACATATTCCGCAAATTTCCATGCAGCTTGTTCACGACTGGGATTAGTTTTAAATAAAAATAGGTTTTCGCCACCAATAGCAGTTGCTGTTATGCGATCGCGAGGGATAGGCATTACCCCAAAGTCTATACCTTTTTGATTCATATAGCGCAGTGCCCAAGAACCACTAATCTGCATAGCTACTTTACCTGAGACAAAATTATCCTCTTCGTAACCCCGTTCAGGCTGAGAGAGAATAGCAGCATTGGATTTGATTAAGTCTAGCCAGAGTTGAAGGGCAGTGGCGGCTTGAGGCGTGTTTAATTGTGGAGCTTGATTAGTGAGGATATCTCCTTCCGCACTCCATAGAAATGGTAACCATGTAAATACAGTAAATTCACCTTTACCAAGGGGTAAGAAAATCCCATATTGATCAATAATGCGATCGCCATTGGTATCACGGGTTAATTGGAGCGCCACGGTTTTTAATTCTTCCCAAGTTTGGGGTAAATTCTTAATTCCTGCTGCTGCAAATAAACTAGGACGATAAAAAATTGCCACATTATTGGCACTAAAGGGTATAGACCAAATATGTCCATCTAGCTCCATGGTGGGAATTAAGGCAGGATCGATTTCGGTTTTTATGGGCGATCGCTCCCAAAAATCATCTAACTGGCGAATTGCATCTAGTTCGACCAATCTGCCCGTCAGCGTAGAGTTATACCAAAGTAAATCAGGCGCAGCATTACCCACCACCGCCGCTAAAATTTTGGGAATTTGCTGATCGGGTTGCCCTACATACAGGGATTCTACAAAAATCTCATTTTGGCTTTGATTAAACCGATCAACCAGTTTTTGCAGAACCAGCCGATTTGTGGGTGGATTTACCCCCTGCCACATCGTAATTTTAATTTTACTGTCCGTATGACTAGGGCTACAGCCACTCAGGGATAAGCTCAAACATAAGATAAACGCCACTAATAATTTCATGACAAATTTAGGGCTTAATAATAAAACTCCACTCACGGCGATCGCTTTGCCAAACTACAGCATTAGACTCACCGACAACAATTGGTCCCCAATAGGCTCTAGAACCATCGGTAGCAAAGGCAAAAATGATATCCCCTTTAATTACCTTGAGGGGCTTTTGCGGTAATGATAATTGCAAGCCCTTATCCCCGCCTTCACCAGGGACAAAATCCCAATTAAAGGGTTCGGACATTAATAAATCTAATTTTGATTGCAAAACAATCCGTACGGGATGATCAGTGAGATTAGCAATACGCAGAGCGCCCTGACCACCGACCTCTGTAGTTGTCGCTTTTACAATCTTGGTAGTCGGTGGATCTTGTTCAATTACAACGGGCGTAGTTTGAGGTAGGTAACGTTCAGTTTGATAACTAACTTTTTGCCATACTCCTATTGCCAATACAGACAAAGCTATTCCCAATGCGAACGGGTAGGCTTGCTTGGAGTTAATGAATTGCATTTGGTGGTCTAATTGGGAGTCTAGATATATTCTATGCAGGGATTTTAGCAAATGGTTTAACAATTGGCTGAACTTTTTTTGGGAGTTAGTTGGGAGTTGATGCAGAATTACTGGGGATCATTTTTCTTTCTACCTTGGGGATCATAATAATCAGGCTTAACTACTTGGGTCGCCCTAGCAATTACCAAAGAATCAGAGACTACATCCCTTGTCACTACTGAGCCTGCGCCGATATTAACATTATCGCCAATCCTAATTGGTGCTACTAAAACTGAATTGGAACCGATTTTAGTGCGATCGCCGACAATCGTTTGATATTTTTGAAATCCGTCATAGTTGGCAGTGATCGTTCCCGCCCCCACATTCACATGAGTTCCCAAGGTTACATCACCTAAGTAACTTAAATGAGCAGCATTAGTTTGTGATCCCACATTTGCTTTTTTAAGCTCCACAAAGTTACCAATCCGACAGCGATCGCCCACCACTGAGGCTCCACGAATCCGCGCAAAGGGTCCAATCTTACAATCTGCGCCAATTTCACTATCTTCCACTACCGAGTAAGCAACTTGGCAATTACTGCCGACAGTACTATCAGTAATAAAACTATTAGGACCAATCGTGGTGCCACCGAGGATTTTAGTCTTACCCCGCAGGTGGGTTTGGGGTTCAATAATAACATCGGCAGCTAGTTCTACGGTGTCGTCTATGGTGATGGTCTCTGGCAAAATCATAGTTACCCCCGCCCGCATCCATTTCTCCCGAGTGCGAGTTTGAATCACTTGATGGGCATGAGCCAATTGCAACCGATCATTAATACCAAAACTTTCTTCATAGTCATTAGCATCCACAGCGATCACAGTTTGGAGATAGTCAAATACCTCAGTTAGGTAATATTCCTTTTGGGCATTATTATTAGTCAGCTTGGGTAAGGCGATCGCTAGCTCTTGCCAATTAAAACAATATACCCCCGAACTAACCCGTTGATTTAAGCGTTGGGATTCAGTGCAATCCTTATGCTCGATGATTCTTTCGATCACAAAATCTTGATTACAAAATACTCGTCCATAGCCTGTAGGGTCAGGTAATTGTGCCGTTAACACTGTGGCACTGGCATGACGTTGTTGATGCACATTCACAAGATTTTGGATGGTTTCTGCCCGCAATAAAGGCGTATCCCCCGTTAAAACCACTAAATTTCCCGTAAATCCTTGTAAAGGTTCTAGTAATTGCTGAATGGCATGACCAGTTCCCAATTGTGGAATCTGAGGGACAAACTCTAAGTTAGGTATAGGTGCTAAAGCTGATTCTACCGCCTCTTTTTTATGTCCAACTATGACTAATTGGCGATCGGGTGATACAGAACTAGCAGCTTCTAAAACTCTTTCCACCAGCGATCGCCCACATAATTGCTGTAAAACTTTAGGCAAATCGGTTTTCATTCTTGTCCCTTTACCTGCCGCCAAAATTGCCACTGCTAACATTAACCTATCTCCCTTTTTTCATATCCTCTCAGAAATATGGCAGTAATTTCATCAAAATTAAAGCCCAAAATTAAAATCTAGATATTGACAACGCCCTAACATTTGTAAATCTACATTTAATTAAATCTAAAATCTAAAAATCAATCTAAAATCTAATGGTTGATAATTATGCTAGGATTCTTGGAGATTAAAGCACGTGCGAGGAATATGAATCCCTACCATAGTCAGCAACACCCCATTCGCGTCGGTGTCATTGGAGTTGGCAACATGGGTCAACATCATGCCCGTGTACTCAACCTTTTAAAAGATGTTGAACTGGTCGGAGTTTCTGATGTTAATACTGACCGGGGTCAAGACACAGCTAGCAAACATCGTGTTAAATTTTTTGCTGACTATCGGGAAATGCTTACCCAAGTCGAAGCCGTATGCATCGCTGTCCCCACAAGGCTCCACTATGAAGTTGGCATTACTTGCCTGAAAGCTGGAGTCAATGTTTTAATCGAAAAACCGATCGCTGCCACCATTTCTGAAGCTGAATCCCTAGTAAAAACAGCTAGTGAATGTAATCGAATTTTGCAAGTTGGGCATATTGAAAGATTTAATCCCGCCTTTCAAGAGCTGAGTAAAGTTCTAAAGCATGAAACTCTTTTAGCGATCGAAGCCCATCGCATGAGTCCTTATTCCCATAGAGCCAATGATGTTTCTGTGGTTTTCGATCTGATGATTCATGATATAGATTTATTACTAGAACTAGTGTCTAGTCCGATCATTCGCGTAAATGCCAGTGGGAACCAAGTATCAGAGGCTGGATTTTTGGACTATGTCACCTCAACAATGGAATTTGAAAATGGGGTAATTGCCACTTTAACAGCAAGTAAAGTTACTCATCGCAAGCAAAGACGAATCGTCGCCCACTGCAAAAATTCTCTAACTGAATCTGACTTTTTGAATAATGAAATTCTCATTCACCGCCAAACCACCGCAGATTATATGACGGAGTATGGGCAAATTCTGTATCGTCAAGACGGGCTGATCGAAAAAGTTTATACCAGTAATATTGAACCCCTAAATGCTGAGCTTGAACATTTTGTTGCCTGCGTTCGTGGAGGGCATCAACCTTCGGTGGGAGGAGAACAAGCCCTAAAAACCTTGCGCCTTGCCAGCCTAATTGAAGAAACTGCCTTAGCGGAGAGAGTTGGACAAAGCTGTGATCTGATGTTAAAAGATTTAGTAACAGCTCCCTACGCTACTACCAATAGCTGGAAAAATTAATAATTTTATTATAATCAATAGATTTGCAATTCTAAATTTCATTACTAAATATCTTGGATTAATCAGGGCTAGGATTTTCAAAAGTATGATGATCAACACTGCGGCGATCGTCAAAGACAAAACATTCACCTTCCCACAGACTTTGATCAGGAGGAACTTCTTCTAAATATTTAAGAATGCCGCCTTTAAGGTGATAGACCTCAGAAAATCCTTGAGAAATTAGATAGGAACTGGATTTTTCGCAACGAATCCCGCCTGTACAGAACATTGCAATTTTTTGATGAGGATGAAGTTTTTGCTTAGATATATAGCTAGGGAATTCACTAAATATCTCTAACTCAGGGTCGATCGCCCCCATAAAAGTACCGATTTCCACTTCATAATGATTGCGAGTATCTATGACAAGCACCGTAGGATCGGAAATTAAGGCATTCCAATCCTGTGGTTCGATGTAGGTACCAACTTCTTGATTGGGATCGATTTCGGGTAAACCTAGCTTAACAATTTCTTTTTTAAGTCGTACTTTCAGCCGTTGAAATGGCATCTCGTCACAGTAGGATTCTTTATGCTCTAGGTTTTGAAATCGAGGATCGGAGCGCAAAAAATGCAATAAAGTATCAATATCCGATCGCTTACCTGAAATTGTGGAGTTGATACCTTCGGGTGCTAATAAAATTGTGCCTTTGAGGGCGTGGCGATCGCAAATTTCTATTAAAGCTGACTGTAAATCTTGATAATCGTTTATTGGCGTAAAGTGATAAAAAGCAGCAACTACAAATTGCTCGGAAGAATTTTTTGGATAATTTTCTGACATGGCTTGATCTTCTATACTATCTATCACTGTTTTTGATCAGGTTTTGATCGGATTTAAATAATCTTATGGCTTCTGATGTGACTTTTAACTCGGCAATTAATAACGCTTTGAATTGGGAGATTGCGGTAAATGTGATGAAAGCTGATCTAATCGGAGTAAACCACAATGCCATAATTTCTGGAATTAGTACAGATACCCGCAGCTTAAAAACTGAGGATTTATTTTTTGCCCTAGAAGGTGAGAACTTTGATGGTCATAAATTTGTGAGTCAAGCTATCGCCCGTGGCGCAGCGGCAGCAGTAGTTAGTGAGACTTGGTTTAATGCCAATAAAGATCAGAATGGTGCGTTTTTAGTGGTCAAAGACGTTCTAGCAGCCTATCAAAACCTAGCAACTTGGTGGCGATCGCAATCTAATTTACCCGTAATTGCCATAACAGGCTCCGCAGGTAAAACCACAACCAAAGAGATAATTAGTCAGCTATTAAGTTTTTACGGCAGAGTCCATAAAAGTGTTGCCAATCATAATAATGATATTGGTGTAGCGCAGACCCTATTGAGTATAGATCCTGACCATCATGACTTTGTGGTGGTGGAAATGGGAATGCGGGGGCAGGGCGAAATTGCTCGACTCTCAAAGGTAGCATTACCTGATGTGGCGGTAATTACAAATATTGGGACGGCTCACATTGGACGGTTGGGTTCTAAGCAAGCGATCGCCGAGGCTAAGTGTGAATTACTAGAATTTATGCCCGATCGCAGTGTGGCAGTTTTGAATGCAGAGGATCAGTTATTGCGAGAAATAGCAGCAAAGATTTGGCAAGGTAAAACTATTACCTACGGTATTGATCAGGGCGATGTCAGAGGGGAATTAAGAGAAAATCAACAAGTGCAGGTAGCTCAACAATTATGGAATTTACCTTTATCTGGTCGGCATAATGCTTTGAATTTTCTAGCAGGTTTAGCAGTAATTAAGGCATTGGGCTTGGATTGGCAAAAAATTAGTTCTAATATTGGCGATTTAGACTTACCCGCAGGTCGAGCCAGAATTTATCGGATTGCCAATGATGTCACAATTTTAGATGAAACCTATAACTGTTCTCCTGAAGCAGCGATCGCAGCTCTACATCTATTAGCGCAAACCCCTACCAAAAATCGGCGATGGGCAGTTTTAGGAACTATGAAGGAACTGGGGGAAATGTCGGACTCACTCCATGCTCAAGTCGGAAAAACTGTAAAAGATCTAGGGATTGATTGTCTTTTAGTTTTAACTGATGGTGAATCCGATGCCATTCTTGCGGGTGCGGGTCAGGACTTTCAGTACATTGGTAATTGTAGCGATCGCTCCGAATTAGTTAAAACCCTACTTAATCTCGTTCAAAGCGGAGATACGATCCTATTCAAAGCCTCTCACTCCGTAGGTATGGATGCAGTAGTCAAGGAGTTTCAGTCGGCATGGCACTATCCTAAAATTAATTGACTAATATGCATTTAGTGCTATTCATTTACTCCTTTCCCAGTATGAAATTAGGATGTGTAGACAGATGAATTTAATTCAGTTTAACAGGCGATCGCACGCCCAAAAAGTCAATGTCTGCATTAATGCGTCGAGGTCGCTGCTACTTAAATCTTTAGCCCTTAATATTGGTGGAAAACTTAATGTAATTTTTGGATTTGTTCTGGGGTTAATCCTGTGAATTGAGCGATCAAGTCTAAAGAAAGACCTGATTGCAACATATTTCTAGCGATTTGAGTTCTTTCTTCAATCTTGCCTTTAACCTCACCCTCAGCCAAACCCTCAGCCTTACCCTCAGCCTTACCCTCAGCCTTACCTTCCGCCTTACCTTCTAGCAAGATTTCCTGATAAGTTACTGATTCTTTCATGGCATTGCTCCTAAATATCTTTTTAATAATTTCTAAATCCAATACTAGCCCAGATGTGATGTAAGTGGCAGCAATCAGACTATTTTTCAGCTTTTGGTCTTCAATCTTGTCAATTATTTTAGCCACTTCTTTCAGGGTTTCGGTGGCATTGTTGGTTTTAGTCAAAACTGCTAGTGGTAATAGCCCTTGATATTGCTGAAATATTTCTGTGGATTGTTCCCATAGGCGGATAACGTTGAAAGTATGGTTTAGCTGTGGCGAGTTGAAGCTGGTTTGATATGCCAGTGGTGAGTCTGTGCGTTTTAGGTAAATTACGGTTTGGTGAATTTGCCTACTGGGATATATGCGGTGAAGTCTTACCCAGTAATCTAGCATCCGAAATGGGATGTTCTTTTTCGGTTTGGTTTGGAATTCTATATGAAGAATTATATTTTTGGATTTTAAGAATATTACTGAATCGGCACGGATGGGTTCGACTGAGAGTTCGGATGGTTCGAGTTTAGTTAGGGGAATTGCTTCTCCTAAGAGCCAACTAGCAAAGTCGGTGGTGAAGTTCTCAGCTAGAAATTTACAGGTGTTGTCGTAGCTCATTGCGGGATTTTATCATCTCAAGAATCACACTTTTAATCAAAAATAATTCGGTTTTGTGGTTGCAGACAGCGGTTTAGTCTCAGCAAGATGGAGGTCTATGATTTTGAGGTGGTGCTGCCTCCATTTCTGTTATGTATATTTCTGCGGCGGGAGTAGTATTTACCTTGCATTTTCCCCCGACTCTGGCTCGATTAAAGTTTCTTTTTTTTCTGAAATCTGGCGATCGGCTTCGACTGATACCTGTTGGAGAGTTTCTTGGAGAATATCAAGCACAGCTTGGGGATCTGTTGCTTTTTGCATCAACTCAGCTTCAAGGTCGTAGCGATCGCGCACATCTGGTAAATCAACTCGTAATTCTTCGACTAGGGCAATTAATTTGGTAATCTTTTGCTCAGTCAGAAGGTTAAGTTGCAGGATCAGATGCGATCGCTCATCATTTAATTTTTCTTGGCGGGTTTGATAAATCAGGACACCTGTAGAAATTAATAGTGCCACTGCATCTAGCCCTTGATTATGCAAATCAAATTGGGGAATTCCCTGACCTAATGTCCCAATTTGTGCCAGATAACTGCAAATACTCCAAGTTATGAACAAGATAATTTGAGCATAGAGAAACCAAGGTTGTCCAAATGCCGAGGCGATCGCCTCCAAAGTTCGCTGATGAGTAGGGATGTTTTTCTCTTGTTGAGTCTGAAGGTTGATAATCGATTCAACATTTTTGACAACGTGTTCTGGTAACTTATCCATACTTTGTTACTTTTGTGGTACCCAAACAGATACAGATCCAGCATTACACCTAAAATCAGCCCAACCCTCATCATTAGTAGTGATCGGTTCGCTAATATGTTCGGTGACATCAATATAAGTACAATTTGGATGCTTAACTTCCATGTACTTACTGCCATCATCACCGTTACTAATCACAACCGCCATTCCACCTGAATGATCTTGATCGCCAAGTCTTGTCCAGCCAATCGTATTGGGATGATCAAAATAATCATACTGTTCGCCATAGGCATAGGTTTGCCGTGCAGAGAGAAACCTATCAATCAATACTCTGTGACTACCCATCCAAATTTCATATTCATTACCATCTTTGCCATAGTCTTTATAGTGGGCACCATAATAGTCAGCATGAAAAATGCAGGGATACCCTTCACGACGTAATAGGATCAGGGCATAGGCAATGGGTTTGAACCAATCTTCAACCAAGGATTCTAATGCTTGTAAAGGCTGGGAATCATGGTTATCCACCAGAGTTACTGCAAGGGTAGGCTGTTGTTGAACTAGGGTATTGTCAAAAATTTGGCGGAGGTCATAGTCATTCCCTGACTTGCTAGCAATGTGAAAGTTCAAATGTAAGGGAGCATCAAATAAACTAACCTTGCCTTGGGTGGTTTCGATAAAACTCTGGAGGGCATCAATTTCATAAGACCAGTATTCACCCACAGCAAATAAGTCACGTTGAGCATGGTCACGCATTTCCTCAATCCATGTTTGGAAAAAATCGGCGGATACGTGTTTAACTGCATCAAAACGGAAGCCATCAACGCCTGTGGTATCCAAATACCATTCACCCCAATATTTCAATTCTCCGCAGACTTCAGGATTAGACATATCTAAATCACAGCCCATAAGATAGTCGAAATTACCTTTTTCTAAATCGACATTGAGATCAAATTCTTTGCCTTTTAGCAGATAAATTGCTTTCTCACCGCCATTAAAATCGTTGTAATCGATCGCATCAAAATGCCACCAATGCCACTCCATCGTTGAATATTTGCCATCTCGACCAGGAAAAGTGAAGTGCGTCCAAGCTTTAATCGTCTGATAATCACCAACTGTCTTATTCCGATTTTCAGGATCAAAGGGTGTGGCTTCAACTTCTTCGGCTTCGTCCGCACCTAATTTATGATTGAACACCACGTCCGCATAGACACTAATACCTGCTTCTTGTGCCTTCTTAATTGCGGCGAGATATTCTGCTTTAATACCATACTTTGTACGTATCGATCCCTTTTGATCAAATTCTCCAAGGTCAAATAAATCATAAACTCCATAGCCCACATCCAGCCCTCCACCTGCACCTTTATAAGCGGGAGGCAGCCATAACGAAGTAATTCCGACCTTAGCTAAGTCTTGAGCAGACTCTGCCAATTGATTCCACAGGTTGCCATCTTCGGGAACATACCAATGGAAGTACTGCATCATCACGCCATTTGATTCAGACATATGACATCTCCTCCATGGGGAATATATATAGTAATTAATTTCTTGCCATGGTCAGTATTGTACGATTGATCCTATTTTGTAAATTCAGCTTTTGGCGGATCTGAATCTCATCCATCCTCAATATTTTTCTACCTTTGGGATGAGAGATAAAGGTAAAAGTATGGTTTCCCTAGTCTAAGTTGGCATAGTAAAACCCTACTAAGAGGCAATTCCCGATCGCAGTGCCCGCGTACGCGCGTAAAGAGGCTTTAGTTCAATCAAGCACAGAGCTTACTCAAAGCACTACGAATATGGGTTTTAACTGTACATAGCGATCGCCCAGAATTAGTAAAAACTTTAATTAAGCTGATTCAAGCAGGCGATACAATTTTGTTTAAAGCTTCCCACTCGGTACAAATGGATTTAGTCGCCAGAGAATTCATAAATGCCTGTGAAGTTTTATAGTGTAAATTAATTTTAATATAGATGTAATACTATAGTATGCATTGATAAGATTGATTTTAATCTATAAGTTTTATCGATATGATTGGCGTTATGCAATAAATATTATTTACTAAACAACTTTTAAAATTATGAATTTCAGCCAAATTCTCTTTGAGAGTGCTTGGTTAATACCTTGTTATCCATTAGTTGGAGCGATCACTTCCGTAATCTGGTTTCCAGCCATTACTAGATTAAGTGGTCCGCGTCCATCGGGCTATGTAAATGCGATTACTACGCTTTTAGCATTTTTGCATGGGGTAATTGCCCTCTCTGCAAGCTGGAGCCAGCCTCCTTTGCAGCTATCATTTAAGTGGCTTCAAGTTGCTGATCTAAACCTAACTTGCCCCATCGAAATTTCCTCCTTAACCATAGCCGCCACAGTTTTAATTACTGGGTTAAATTTTCTGGCTCAGTTTTATGCGATCGGCTATATGGAGATGGATTGGGGCTGGGCAAGATTCTTTGCCTTGTTAGCACTATTTGAAGCGGGAATGTGTGCCTTAGTCTTGTGCAATTCTCTTTTCTTTTCCTACATTATTTTAGAAATTCTCACCTTAGGTACATATCTATTAGTGGGACTATGGTTTAACCAACCCCTAGTTGTAACTGGGGCAAGGGATGCCTTTTTAACCAAGCGGGTCGGGGATTTAGTACTGCTGATGGGCGTAGTGGCTTTGCTACCTTTGGCAGGAACATGGGACTTTGACCAGTTAGCACTATGGGCGCAAAATAGTAATGTTGATCCTAATGTTATAACTTTGGTCAGTTTAGCTTTAATCGCTGGCCCCATGGGTAAATGCGCCCAATTCCCTCTGCATCTGTGGTTAGATGAAGCAATGGAGGCTCCTCTGCCCAGTACGATTTTGCGGGCTTCCGTAGTTGTGCCAGCAGGTGCATGGATATTAATTAAGTTAGAACCTATTCTTTCGCTTTCCAGCTTTGCTATGAGTTTTATGGTTGTCATTGGCTCCATTTCCGCTGTCGGTGGAGCTTTGATCGCCATGGCGCAAATAGATGTAAAACGAGCTCTTTCCTATTTAGTGAGTAGCTATATGGGCTTGATTTTTATTGCCGTGGGCACTGCTCAAGTAGAGTCAGGTTTGCTCTTAATCCTTACCTACGCCGTGGCGATCGCTTTGTTATTTATGTCTGTAGGCACAGTGTTTTGGAATAGTATTACCCAAAATTTGACCCAATTAAGTGGGCTATGGTCACGGCGACCCATGTCAGGTCTAGCATTTTTAGCTGGAGCAGCAGGTTTATGCGCTTTCCCGCCCCTAGGTGGATTTTGGGCATTATTAAAGCTGTGTGATGGCTTATGGTCGGAAAATCCTGTCTTAGTAGGATTAGTGCTGATTGTGAATGGCTTAACAGCTTTCAGCTTAACTAGGGTGTTTTGTCTAATTTTTGGTGGTAATCCTAAGGAAATGGCACAGCGATCGCCTGAAGTTAATCAGTTTATGATACTACCCGCTATGACTTTAATGGGTTTTGTCTTACATTTACCGCTAATTTTACAGTCCTTAGATTTTTTACCCCAATGGGTGAATTTGAATAAAGACGTGGCTTTGCTACTAATTTGGTCAACAATTTTTGGAATTAGCATTAGCAGCGTCATTTACCTAGGAAAATCTATTCCCAAGCCCGTGCAATTTCCACTTAAAGGACTACAGGATTTACTAGCAAACGATTTCTATACTCCGAAAATTTACCGTCAAACTGTGGTGTTTACCGTTGCCGTAATTTCCCAAATTGCCTTTTGGATCGATAGATACATATTTGATGGTTTAGGTAATCTATTTGGACTGCTAACGATTTTTAGCGGCGAAGTCCTGAAATATAGCACCTTTGGTAAAACCCAAGCCTATCTCTTAACCACAGTCATTGGGATTGCCGTTATTCTTGCCATGAACATTTAATAATATCTAAATTACTATGCTGAGTATTTTAATTTGGCTTCCTTTAATTGGAGCGATTTTCGTTGGTTTCTATCCCAAGCTCACTGCTGCTCGTACCGCCGCCTTGGCGATCGCAAGTGCAACTTTACTAATTACCTTATCCCTCTTTTTTAAGTTCGATCCCACAACTTCGGGAATGCAAATGGAGGAATATCTACCTTGGATTAACGAAATTGGCTTAAGTTATCGCTTGGGGGTAGATGGGCTTTCTCTACCGTTGTTAGCATTAAATAGCTTTTTGACTTGGATTGCGATTTATGGTAGTAAGGCGGATATCCAGCGATCGCGACTATATTACGCCCTGATTTTAGTAGTATCTAGCGTAGTTGCAGGAGCATTTGTCGCCCAAAATCTTTTACTCTTCATTCTGTTTTATGAATTGGAACTAATTCCTATTTACTTAATGATTGCCATTTGGGGTGGGGAAAAGCGCACCTATGCCGCTATGAAGTTCCTAATTTATACAGCGATTTCGGGGCTGCTAATCCTATTAGGATTCTTTGCTATTACTTGGTTAAGTGGTTCATCTGGTTTTGATTATAATATCAATCTTGAGGCGATCGCTTCCATTCCTCTCCCCACTCAAGTCATAATTCTCACGGTTTTATTAATTGGATTTGGCATTAAAACACCCCTAGTGCCTTTGCATACATGGCTGCCTGATGTCTATGTCGAAGCTTCTCCCTCAGTAGCAATTCTGTTAGGCGGAGTGTTGGCAAAATTAGGAACCTACGGATTAGTACGGTTTTGCTTGCAACTACTGCCTGACGCTTGGTCGCAGCTATCTCCAGTTTTAGGCATCATTGCTACTATTAGTGTCTTGTATGGAGCTTTAACAGCGATCGCCCAAACAGATATCAAAAGAATGGTGGCATATAGTTCCATTGGACATATGGGTTATGTGTTGCTTGCCTGTGCCGCAGGAACGAAATTGAGTTTAATCGGGGCAGTGGGACAAATGGTTAGTCACGGCTTGATTTTGGCAGCTCTATTTTACTTAGTAGGAGTAATCGAAACAAAAGTTGGCACAAGGGATTTGAATGCATTGAATGGATTACTTAATCCGATTCGGGGCTTACCGCTCACTAGCACTTTATTAATTATTGGCGGCATGGCTAGCGCAGGCATTCCTGGATTAGTGGGGTTTATCGCCGAGTTTCTGGTTTTCCAAGGCAGCTTCACGGTTTTCCCAATTCTCACACTCCTTTGTATTATTGCCAGTGGGTTGACGGCGGTTTACTTTGTGATTTTGCTTAACCGTACCTGTTTTGGGAAGTTAGATAATGCCACAGCCTACTATCCCAAAGTCACTTGGACAGAGCATACCCCCGCTTTAATTTTGGTAGCATTAATCTTCTTTTTAGGGATTCAACCGTCTTGGTTATTGCGTTGGAGCGAACCTACTACTAATGCTATGGTTGCGAGCTTGATGATTGATGCCCCCAGCAATTCTAAGATTATAGTTTTAAGCTATCCTGAAGCTAAAGTTAACCAGGTATTACTACCATGAGCGTTGTTATCTCAGATGAAATTCTACAAGCATCTCAACTTAGTGCCAGTGAGCTTCGCCAAGAAATCGCTATTTTTCTATTTGAAACTGAACGTTTAACGTTGGGCTATGCTAGCCAAGTAGCAGAAATGCCAATTAATACTTTTCGCCAACTCCTTAGAAAACGACATATCCCCCTGTACTGCTTCGACGTTGAAGATTTGCAATTAGACTTAGAAAACCTGAGTGCATTAGGGCGAATATGATTGTCGTCAGTGACACCTCGGCAATTACTAATCTCGCAGCAATTTTATACCTACAGCTTTTACCTCAACTGTACGGGCAAGTTGTTATTCCCAAAGCCGTATTTTGTGAACTCGTAAATATTGATCCCCCAGTTCCGGGGACTTTAGAAGTTCAAACGGCTTTATGGATTGAAGTAAGAGAAGTGACTAACGTTGAATTAGTTAAATCTCTGCAACATCAAGCGAGATTAGATATGGGAGAATCTGAAGCGATCGCTCTTGCTTTAGAGCTTAAAGCAGATTTACTGCTCATTGATGAACGTCGAGGTAGAAATGAAGCTAGTCGGCTTGGAATAAGAATCACTGGGTTACTAGGTATTTTAATTGAAGCAAAGAAAAAGAATCTTATTATTGCGGTCAAGCCTCTCATGAATGCATTGATAGCTACATCGGACTTTAGAGTATCTTCAGCCCTGTATAACCAAATTTTGTCTATTGTGAATGAAAACTAAACTGTCCAAAATCTAAAAATCCTTACATCCGAACCTTTTAATTCCTTCAATAAAATCTAACAAATATGAGTACTACAACTATTGAGACCTCAAAAACCGTTCTCCCTCCCTCAACCCATGAATTTGCTGAAATAATTCACCGACTTGAAGCAGGTGGGGCAATGCTGCCCGATACGCCTGAGAACCTAATGCAGATTATCGGTTTGTACAAAGCATACGCCGTCCCCATGGACTTTTACTGGCGGGATTTGCTCTATATTGCTGAACAGGTATTTCTCGATCCACTGCCGTTCTTTAAATATTTCATTCCTAAAGAATATCTAGACCTGCAAAATCACTATTCTGGTGATGATGCTGACTTACGAATTTGGCGAGGCACAGGCTCTGCCCATCCTGAATTATTGGCATTTATGGCAAAAGGCGAAACCATGAACATGCCTAAAATCTTCCATCATCTCTGGCACGATCGCATTAATATGGAATTTGCCGAAGAATGTATGCGCGCAATGCTATGGCATCGGGGCATGGGTGGACAGTTCGATCCCTATTTAGACAGTGATGAATATAAAGCCAATGCTGATAAAGCAATTAGGGCATATTTTAAATTCAACCCAGTGATGATGGGACTGTATCAGCTATTTCCTGATATGTTTTTAGAGCAAGTTCGTCAAATGTCCTACTACTCCAATCTTGGGCTGTTTTGGGAAATCATGGCTCCTGTCTTTTTTGAAATGAGCGATCTCTATGATGAAGGCAAGATTGCCAGTGTCCCTGATGCTATGAATTTTTTAGTAAATGGTATTTTTGCAATCTCTGGTCGTCCCATTTATCACCATGTCCATATTCGGGGAGAAGTCTATGAAATTATTCCGAAGTCCAAGGGCTTCATGTGGCTTTATGAAGCGGCTTTACCCTATGTAGAAGCGGTATTCTATCGAACTTCTCCCTTTAGAGGCACCAAGTCCTACAATGCCCAAGCCCAGCAGGTTCCTGACGAACAAAAGGATTTCCAC
>Ga0209181_10005640_pt1 | contig 17928 bp, 15 predicted proteins | sample MAT05_FD_187208 | JGI IMG/M metagenome (GOLD analysis project Ga0209181, IMG submission 187208) | Freshwater microbial communities from Lake Fryxell liftoff mats and glacier meltwater in Antarctica - MAT-05 (SPAdes) (version 2) | ecosystem: Environmental > Aquatic > Freshwater > Ice > Liftoff...
GAAAGGATGGTTATGTGAAATTACGCTCAAAAGAAGTTGTGTCTGCCGACTATATTTTTAGTATTATTGATGTTATGCCGATGCGCATGGATGAAGTAAAACGTAAAGGGGAGTGAAGAAAGTGCGTTACATGTTCGGGGTTGCATATTATCACGTTATAGCCAATAGTAGGGCGACCGAATACCAATATAAACACAATAAAATTATGACAAAACCAAAAAGAAAGTTTGGAAGAGGAATTATTATTATTGTATTTTCTTTTCTAATGATCTCTTGTCAATCGGGACGATTTTTGTTCGATAATTTTGCAGACATTAACGACCATAAAAAGTTTCAATTAAACACTTTTTACAGATGATATTTGGAATAAAGTTTAATGAAAGCTATCCAAATCCTTTTGCTGCAAGAGCGGTTTGGCAAAAGTACCGGTTCCCTGCCCTCTAGACACCCTTTTCACCAAGGCAGGACAAGTTTTGGTACATCAAACTTTGATTCTCCACATCTATCCCTCAGGAATGCGTGATGATAAAAATTGCTACCTTCGTCAAGCCACAAAACGTTGGTGGCAATTTTAAATGAAAACTTATGATGACTTCTGAAAATTCCGGGAATATCAATAGATTACCTTATTTCTCTTTATTTATTGCTATGCCTTTTCTGTTGAGTAGTTTTACAGCTAATGCTCAATTCGAATACCCTGCAGCAAAAAAAGAAGCTTTTGACACAGTAATCTACGATAGAAAATTGAGTGATGATTATTTCTGGATGAGCCGGAATATCAATAAAAAAGAGGTGACAGAATTCAGCATGAAACAGGGTGAATTTGCACAATCGATCTTAGACAGCATCCCTGGCGGTGACATATTAGAAAATGAATGGAATGAAGCTTTTGCTGCATTGGATGATGAGCTATGGAATGGCAAAACTGTAGGAGAATATATTTATTACAGCAGAGTAATTCCCAAAGAAGGTAACTGGTATTGCAGAAGAAAAGGATTGAGCGGAGTTGAAGAAAAATTATTCAGCACGTTGAGAATAAATGGCCAGCAATATTCCATCCGTAAAAGAGCCTTTGCACATAGCAAGCCTTTGCTGGCACTAATGCTTACCCAACAAGGTGAAGCAAATCCGCAGATAAGAATCTATAATACAGCAAAAAAGGAGTTTTTACCTGACAGCATCGCCCCTGTAATGTTCAATGATTCACGTGGCGTTTCTATGACATGGCTGCCTGGAGATGAAGGCCTTTTATACGCCCAGTCCCCACCTACAGAAATACACGAGGAAAAATATTACAATGGAATGATCAAGCTCCATATGTTGGGTACAATTGTTTCGAAAGATGAGATCGTTTTTGGTATCGGTCAAAATCCAAAAATAAAATTACAACCACATGAAACGCCTTACATCTACAGCTTTCGTAATTCTCCTTACCTCGTTGCCAGGATAAGATCCGGCGATAATGATAATTACGCTTTTGCCGTCCACTACACAAAACTAAACGGGAAGAACACACCCTGGAAAAAACTGAAGGATTACATCAATCTTGGTGAAGGATTTGATGCAAACGGTAATTATTTATATGCCGGAACAAAAGACATACCCAATTACAATGTAGTTAAAATAAACATGGCAACAGGATCGACTCCCGAGGCTTTCTGGCAACAAGATGGTACTGTGATCGCTGTTACAGATGATAACCATAGTTCCGGTATTGTCGCAGGCAAGGATGTGCTGTATGTATTAACCAGGAAAATTGGGGATATGGGCATCATCAAAATAGATCTGAAAACAAAAAATGTTTCAGCTTTACCGATTAATTTTAAAGGTTCCATCAACAAATTATCTCTTTCTGGCGATAATGATCTTTTATTTGCCGGTTTTTCAGCAACACAGAGTGTTCAATACTTTCTATATTCGTACACTTCAGAAAAAGTGTTACCGCTTCCTTTCGCCAATAAGGTTTACGATGCAGGTGAAATTTTAAAAACGGATATGGTTTGGATTCCGTCCCGTGATGGCAAAAAAATACCTGTTTCGTTGGTTTATAAAAAAGGTCTTGATCTGAAGAATAATAATCCGCTTTTAATAGATGGTTATGGTAATGGGGGCGCAGTAACTGATCTTGCTTATGATCCTAACAATTTGCCATGGATAATGCGTGGTGGCATTTACGCTTATGCCCATGTTCGCGGTGGTGGTGAGTTGGGAGAAGATTGGGTAAGAGATGGCCAGTTCCCGAATAAGATGAATTCAATCAATGACGCTGTTGATGTTGCCGAGTATTTTGTAAAAAATAATTATACTTCTGCGAACAAGCAATTGATCATGGGAGGAAGTGCCGGTAGTTTTCTTGTTGGCAATGCCATTAATCAACGCCCCGATCTTTTTGCTGGCGGCATTTTTCTTGCCGGTCTTCCCGATCTTGTAACGAATATGGATGCCGCAGGTGGAAGAGAACAAAAATCAACAGGGCCATTGGGTTCAAAAGAAGGATTTGAATCAAGATACAGCATCAGTTCATATTATCATATTCCACAGAACACTAAACTACCTGCAATGCTCATCTTACATGGTGCAACAGATTATATACTCAGCATGCACCCTGTTGCCAGGTATGCTGCCAAATTGCAGGAGATGCAAAAAGGAGGTAGTCCGATCTTATTTTTAGTTGATTGGAATAGTGGCCACGGGGGTTCTCAAAATGAATTACTACATATTATGAAATTCGCTTTATGGCAAACAGGACATCCTGATTTTCAAATAAAATAAAAATCAGGTGCTAAAACTACTGCCACCAGCGGTTTGGCAAAAATACCGGTTCCCTGCTTCAAAAATATCTTTCCCGTCGAGGCGGGACAAATTATGATTCATCAACCTTCGATTCTCCACATCAATCCCGCAGCAATGTGGGATGGAAAAAATCGCTACCTTCGTCAAACGGCAACCGTTGGTAGCAATTTTGGAACTGAGGTAAACAAAAAATAAACCTAATTGTTAATACAACAGATGAATGGGCTGAACACCGTTGTAAGAAGTAGGCAACAAGAAATAAATAAATGAGCAAAAAATGATTTTCGGGCTTTCGTTGGTAGCAAGCATGGCAACCTCTTGTAATCAAGTACCAGAAAATGCCAAAGATGAAGCACAAAAAGTCATTTCGCAAACAAGCAAGGTCTTAGTCCAAATAAATAGAAATTTGATAAGGCTACAAAATAAAATTACAGTTTTATTTATATAAATTCTTTGAATTAAAAACAAAAAAAATGAAAAATAAATCAGGTTTGCTCTTTTTGTTTTTTACACTTCTATTTCAAAGTGTAAAAGCACAAACACCCACAGATTCAACATTGCTTTACAAGGAATTCCTTAGTATAGAGGAAGCCTTAAAAAACCCTGAAAATGTTTTTAGACTAAATTTGAGTAATCAAAACATACAACTTTCAGATTCTATTTGGTCAAAATTTCCAAACCTGCAATATTTGAGTTTGAAAAATGACCATTTAAAAAAGATACCAGAAGGTATAGGTAATCTTAAAAACCTTAAAGTGCTTGATTTAAGTGGGAATGACTTTAAGGTATTACCATTAACTTTTAGCGGATTATCAAACCTACAAGAATTGTATTTGAATGATGATAAATATTTTCAATTTGATAAAAACATTCATATTTTGAGTAAGTTACCTAATCTTAAATCGCTTCACCTTGAAAATGACGGTTTAAAAAGGTTGCCAAAAAATATCTATCAACTAAATAACTTGGAATCGTTGTACCTCAACAACAATCAATTCAAACAAGTTCCATTAGAAATAAAAGGATTAAAAAACTTGAAATATTTGGACATACACGATAATAAATTTAGGCTTCCAAATGAATTTAATCAAGATCCTGGTTTTGGACCAAAAATTAGATTCTGAAAATTAAAGTTCTTCGAATGAAGTTTGGTGGTAAAAACACCAAATTCTCCTAGCTTTAAGCGTCAGGCTGTGAAAAAACTAAAAAATAATATTAGAAAATTAGCTTGAATTAAATTTTTTTTCTTAAAAGAAAAAAGATGTCCTTTATTGTTGAACTAATATGGATCAAATAAGTGTTGGTAGTTTAGAAAATAAAATTAAGAAAAACAATTCTGTTTGAATATTGGATTCTATGTTTCAATTATCTTTTAAAAATAAGTGTGTTTGATGTAACATAATCTTTTTTTTATGTAACTTATTATACAACCATTAAACATAATTTTGCACTACAGTTAAATTCATTCTCTGTATAAAGCAAACATAACATGGAAAACAACAACCACAGTACAAATGAAAAACTAAATCGTCTAATCGACATTGCCGAAGATGGTAAAGAAGGTTATGAAAGCGCTGCCAAAGACCTAAAAGATGATGCCGTTAAAAGTTCTTTCTTGCTTTTTGCCAAAGAACGCACAGTTTACGCATCACAACTGAGAGAAATCGTGCATCAATTTAGAGGCGAAGTAGAAGATAATGGCGGGGATGTAAAAGGATCAATGCATCGCATTTGGATCAACCTTAAAGCAACTTTTACAAGTGGTGATACCGAGGCTATTATAAACGCCTGCATTACTGGTGAGGAAGCCGCCGTAAAAGAGTACAAATCGGTTTTGGATGACTCATTAATACCAGAGAGTATCAAGCCTCTAATTGGCCAACAATTGGATGGTATTGAACAAGCTTTAGCCAGTATCAGATCACACGTTCATAATTAAAATTTTTTGGTTTGATAAATTATTGCTGAATAGTTTACAGTTTTTGAAATTTTTCAAACATTGAAAACAAAGCAAAATGGCCAAAAAGTAAAAACATTCGTAATAAAGCAGGAACGGCCGCAATGACTTAAAAATAACGCGTAATAGGAATTAAGAAAGATTCCTGTTGCGCTTTTTTATTCCTTTTTTACAAATTATGAAAAAATTGATCCGTTAACCAAATCGCGATGGAAGAAGTAACAGATAGAATAATAATTGATGAAAAAACCATTCATGAATTGGTACATGACATGGCAAAGAGCGCAGAAGCGGCGGATCTTATTTACATTCCAGACAGTAAACTTGGTTTTTCACGGAAAAATAAGGGCAAAACGTTTTCCTATTTTGATGGAACTAAGAAAATAAAAGATCAATTAACCATAGAACGAATAAATAAATTAAGAATTCCCCCTGCATGGGAGAACGTATGGATTTGCAAAAATTCCAATGGTCATTTACAAGCCACTGGCTTTGATGTATTACGAAGGAAACAATATAGATACCACCTTTTATGGAATAAAATAAGAAAGCAAACTAAATTTTACCGCCTATATGCATTTGGGATATTGATTCCTGTAATCAGAAAACAAATTGAAAAAGATTTATCCTTAACTGGTTTTCCGCAAGAAAAGATATTAGCAGCAGTAGTAAGTTTATTGGAAAGAACAAATATACGGGTGGGCAATGCGGTTTATGAAAAATTGTATGGTTCCTTCGGCATTACCACATTAAAGAACCAGCAAGTGGTTGTTAAAGGAACACAACTTCGATTTTCCTTTAAAGGAAAAAAAGGGGTGCAGCACAACATCACGCTTAAAAGTAAAACATTATCGCGTATTATTAAGGGGTGTAAAGATATTCCTGGTAAGGAGCTTTTTGAATTTTATGATGACACTGGAAACATTCACCGTATTGATTCAGGTATGGTGAATAATTACATTAAAAACATTACGAGTGGTGAATTTACTGCAAAAGATTTTAGAACTTGGGCAGGAACTGTTAGTGCCTTGGCAGTATTTAATGAACTTAGGAGTTATGAAACAGCAACAGAAATGAACCAAAATATCCGTGCAGCTTTTGAAATGGCGGCAAAACAATTGGGCAACAGCCCCACCGTTTGTAAAAACTATTACGTACATCCAATTATAATAGAACTTTATAAAGAAAATAAATTAGAAAAATATTTAGGTGAAATAAAAATTGCTGAAATGGCTGATGGAGAAAAGGAATTAATGCCGATAGAAAAAGTATTATTAAAGATTTTAAACTATTCTTGAAAATAGTTTTGGATAGTTTGCAACTTTACAGGTAAATAACTGACAAACCAATTCAAAGTACAGCCATTAATTACAGTATCTGTTGCAGCCCTGTCTTCTTTACCTCTTGTGATAAAATATCTTGGGTGTTTATTCTGCCCAAACTTTGCTTACTTTGTTCCAGTTCCCGGATGAACCGCAAACCTACACCGGCTTTTTCAGCCAATTCAGGTTGCGTCAACTGCACGGATTTTCGTTTTTTTTTACCAAATGCTGCCGAGCTCATTTTATATCCTTTAAGGTAAAAAATTAAGTAAAAACTTAAAATTACACCCGTTAAGGTATGATTTTGTTTAAATCATCAAAAATATACCCTTTAGGGTATCAAAATGGGATTGAAATTGATTTAGACGACGTCTGCTGTGGTGCGAAAGTCCAACATCATCACACCAATAATTGGTGAATAATTGCAGCTGAAAGATGCGGAGCAATCGTTTTCCGCCGGGTATAGAACAATGGAAAAATTCCTACTCGACCCTCTTAAATCAAGATTATTGGTGACCGTGACCCCCGTTACGATTTCACTTTTTAAGATGTCATATCTTTGCATTTCATGCCCTCCATTTTATGAACTTTACCTTCTCCAAAATGTTAATGCTCTTACAGGAAGTTTTGAACAAACTCTTCTGTAAATTTGCTTTTTAAGTACTTAATAAACATTTCGCTACATGGAAAATACGTCAAATCAGCAAACTTCTTACAATGTTAACAGCGATTCCGGTGAAGGCAAGTGCCCTTTTATGGGTGGCGTGCTGAACAAAGTTGCTGGCGGTGGCATGAGCAACCGCGAATGGTGGCCAAACCAGTTGAATTTGGGCATTCTTCGCCAACATTCTACCCTCTCCAATCCGATGGGTGAGAAATTCAACTATGCGGCAGAGTTCAAATCCCTCGATCTTGATGCCGTTAAAAAGGACATCTTTGACCTGATGACCACCTCGCAGGACTGGTGGCCCGCCGATTACGGTCACTATGGACCGTTTTTCATCCGCATGGCGTGGCACAGCGCTGGTACTTACCGCATTGCCGACGGCCGTGGTGGTGCAAGCTCCGGCTCGCAGCGTTTCGCGCCGCTCAACAGCTGGCCCGACAACGTAAACATCGACAAAGCCCGTCTTTTACTTTGGCCGGTTAAAAAGAAATACGGCAGAAAACTTTCCTGGGCCGACCTCATGGTCCTTACCGGCAACTGCGCCCTCGAATCCATGGGCCTTAAAACTTTCGGCTTCGGCGGTGGACGCGAAGACATTTGGGAGCCTGAGCAGGACATCTATTGGGGTTCCGAAACCGAATGGCTGGGCGACAAACGTTACACCGGCGACCGCGAACTGGAAAATCCCCTTGGCGCCGTTCAAATGGGTCTGATTTATGTGAATCCGGAAGGTCCCAACGCCAACCCCGATCCGCTTGCTTCAGTCATAGACATTCGCGAAACTTTTGGCCGCATGGCCATGAACGACTACGAAACCGTCGCGTTGATTGCAGGCGGACATACGTTCGGTAAAGCCCATGGCGCAGCCGATCCAAACAAATACGTAGGCCGTGAGCCTGCAGCAGCGGGTATTGAAATGCAAAGCATGGGATGGAGCAACAGCTTCGGCAAAGGCAATGCTGAGGACACGATCACCAGCGGACTTGAAGGCGCATGGAGCAACACGCCTACTCAATGGAGCAACTACTATTTCACGAACCTGTTCGGTTTCGATTGGGAACTCAACAAGAGCCCGGCCGGCGCACACCAATGGATTCCGAAGCATGGCTTGGGCGCCGGTACCGTGCCCGATGCGCACGACCCGTCGAAGCGCCATACGCCGATTATGTTTACCACCGACATTGCCTTGAAGATGGACCCGGCCTATGAAAAAATCTCAAGGCACTTCCATGAAAACCCCGATGAATTCGCAGATGCTTTTGCAAAAGCATGGTTCAAACTGACGCACCGCGACATGGGACCACATGTCCGTTACCTCGGCAAGGAAGTACCTGCTGAAGCGCTGATCTGGCAAGACCCCGTTCCCGAGGTTACCCATGAACTGATCAACGAGGGAGACATTGCAACGCTGAAGACTAAAATCCTTGCTTCCGGAATTTCGGTTTCGGAACTGGTCTTTACGGCATGGGCTTCCGCATCCACTTTCCGAGGTTCGGACAAACGCGGCGGCGCCAATGGCGCACGCATTCGTTTGGCGCCGCAGAAGGATTGGCAAGTGAACCATCCAGCCCAACTGGCCAAAGTGATTGAAACCCTTGAAGGCATCCAAAAAGAATTCAATGGTGCTACGCTTGGCAACAAACAAGTTTCACTTGCCGACCTGATCGTATTGGGCGGATGTGCAGGCATTGAAAAGGCTGCGAAAAATGCAGGTCATGATTTGATCGTGCCTTTCACGCCTGGCCGTACGGATACTTCGCAGGAGCAAACCGATGTGGAATCATTCGCTGTGCTTGAACCCAAAGCAGACGGTTTCCGCAACTACATGAAGTCCAAATACACGGTATCGGCAGAGGAAATGTTGGTGGACAGGGCGCAACTGCTTACGCTGACGGCGCCTGAGGTGACGGCTCTGCTTGGTGGCATGCGTGTGTTGAACACCAATTTCGACCAAACGAAACACGGTGTTTTCACCCATACGCCTGAAGCGCTTACCAATGACTTTTTCGTAAACCTGCTCGATTTTGGAACCACCTGGAGAGCGACTTCGGATGCCCAGAACGTGTTTATGGGCAGCGACCGCACAACAGGCGAACCCAGGTGGACAGCTACCCGTGCCGATCTGATTTTTGGTTCAAACTCGGAGCTTCGTGCCCTTGCTGAGGTGTATGCCTGTGAGGATGGACATGCGAAGTTCGTGCAGGACTTTGTGGCGGCGTGGACCAAGGTGATGAACCTTGATCGTTTCGACGTCGTTTAATTTTAGTGCAACATCAATGGTTAATAAAAGGTGGTCTGGAAACGGGCCGCCTTTTTCATTGCTCCAACTTTAGAAAAAAATTGTCTCTTTTGAGAGAATCATCCTGGTACAAAAGAGCAGTTTCCACCGCTTTATCCAATAATTTTTTGAGCGTTTCAAAATCATTCGGTTTGGCGATGTAAATATTCGCGCCGTGGAGGAATGTTTCATTCATATCCTTTTCGTTGTCGGAAGTGGAATAAATGGCGATCAGGATACTTTTAAGTTTTTCATTGCTTCTTATTTCTTTCAAACATTCTAACCCATTTTTTTGAGGCATGTTGAGGTCGATAAACAGAAGGTCCGGCAAGGTGTTAGCTTCTTTGTTGAGCCATTCCATAAGTTCATTACCGTTGTTCACTGTTTGAACAATGGTGTTAATTGCTAGCTCGGAAAAAGCATCAGAGAAAAGCAGTCGGTCGGCTTCATCGTCATCGGCAAGAAGAACACGAAGCGGTTTGTTTTCCAAAATAAATTATTTTTTTAATGAAGCAGGAATGTAAATGTCAAATGAGGAGCCTTTGTTGATTTTACTTTTTACAGTAATGATGCCGTTGTGGTTGTCCACAATTTTTTTCACAATGGCAAGTCCGATACCTGTGCCTTCGTATTCATCTTTGCCATGAAGTTTTTGAAAAACTTCAAATATTTTTTCGCTGAATTCCTTTTCAAAGCCTATGCCATTATCCGTAATGTTGATGTGGCAATATTCTTCTTGCTCCGGCAAGTTAGCAACTTTTAAATTGTCGTATTTGATGATTTCACCTGTTATGGCTATGAGAGGAGGAACATCGGGACGCGAAAACTTAAGTGCATTGCTGATAAGGTTGTACATGAGCTGTCGAAACTGGAAAGGAATGGTACTTACTTCGCAAATTTCCTTTATTTCAATGACAGCATTTTTTTGTGCTATGGAATCTTTCAATTCGGACTTTACGTCTTCGATGATGTCGGTAAGATTGACGTCTTCAAACTTCCGCTCGGCTACACTAATGAGCGAAAAGGCGTGTAAATCGCGTATGAGTAGTTGCATTCGTTTTGCAGCTTCCTGCATGAGGCGGAAATAATTTTTTCCGCTATCGGATAGGTTCAGATTTTCTTTTTCGAGTATACGGCTTGCAAAGGTTTGTATTTTCCGAACAGGTTCTTGCAAATCATGGCTAGAAATGTAGGTGAACGCTTCCAGTTCTTTGTTCATGTTTTCAAGTTCCGTATTTTTTTCCTCGAGGGATTCATTGGCTTTTTTCAAGGCCAGCGTTCTTTCGTTAACAGCTTTTTGCAATTTTAGTTTTTCTTCTTTACGGTCTTTGATTTCCCTGTTAAGCAATTCTTTTTCTATGAGTTCTTTTTCTACAATAAGTTGTCTGACTTCTGTGATATCGGAGATGATGAGCAGTATCAACTGTTCACGATGGGTTTTTTGAATGATGCGGCTTGCATTGAGCGACATTATTTTTTCACCCAGGTTCAGAAAAGTATGTTTTACTTCGTAGTTGTAGAATTTAGCGTTTTGGGGAATAATGTCTTCCAGCAAATTTTGAAGTGCGGGGATGTTCCATTGACCGTTGCCCAAATCGTATAAAAGAACGCTTTCCGTTTGTTCTTTCGTTACTTCGAATTTATTGTAAAAAGCTTTGTTTGCAGATTTTACACGCAATCCTTTGTCCAAAACGAGCATGGGTTCATGCATGGTAGACACGATTGCCTCCGCAAATTCATAGGATTCCTGGAGCAGGTCATTGGTTGTTTGCAATTCCTGGTTGGTGGAGATAAGTTCTTCGTTGGCCGATTCTATTTCTTCTTTTGAGGTTTCCAGTTCTTCATTTACGGTTTGTAATTCTTCGTTGTTTGAAACGGCCTCCTCATTGGAGCTTTGCAATTCTTCTGTAAAAGCTTCATGTTCTTGTGAGATGGAAAAAGACTCAGCATGGGCTGAGGCCAGCGCTTCTTCCAATTTTACTATCCTGAGGTCTTTAGCGTCTGAAAGACTTTTTCCGCGTTTGGCAGGTTTTGAAAAAACTTCTGTTTGTTCGTGTTCGGTGAAAAGAATCAAAAGTAAGGGTTCATCCGAGACAATTTCAAGTGGAACAATTTCTATACTTATGATTCTTATGGATGAATTGACTTTGATTTCAATGCCGCTTTTCCGAATTCGTTGTTGGGTTTTTATGACTTTTAAAATATCTTGGCGCAAATAAAATGCAAATTCGGGTCTGGCCATTTTTAAAACATTAAAAGTAGCCTTGCCTTTTGGATGTGTGAGAAACAAGTCGGTTGACCCGCGAAACTGCACAATTTCCATTTGGTAATTGATGACTACGCTTGAAGGCATAAATTCTGCAACAAGTACTTCGTCGATGGCATTGTCAAGCCTGTTGAGGTTGGTGGCACTGTTTTTCTGAACTTTATTTTGCTGTGCTTGCTGCACATTGGCATCCGATAAGTTTTGCTGGGCCATGCTTGGCGAAGTTGTAGGTATTTTGCTGGCGCCGGAGTTTGTTTTACGCGAAAATATTTTATGCGATTTATTGAATTCCGTAAACAAATGTGTTGAATGCCCGATGTTTTCTGATTTGCCAAGCATCAGAAAACCTTCGCTGTTTAAAGCATAATGAAACGTATTGACAGCTTTTTTTTGAGCGGCTGTATCGAAATAAATAAAAAGGTTGCAGCAGCTTATAAAATCAAGATTTGAAAAAGGCGGGTCGGTGAGAAGGTTGTGCGGAGCGAATATGCACATGTTGCGCACCTCTTTGTTGATGCGAAAGTTACCTTCTGATTTGGTAAAAAAAAGTTGGATACGTTTTGGCGAAACCTTGTCAAGATCTGCTTTTGTATACATGCCAATACGGGCTTTCCCGATTGCATTTTCACTTAGGTCGGTAGCAAAAATCTTAACGGGAATCTCTGACGATTTGCCTCTCTGAATTTCGAGCAGCATTATGGCAATGGAATACGCTTCTTCACCTGTTGCACAAGCAGGAACCCATATGCGTAAAGAATCGCCGGGTTTTTTCCGTTTAAGCAACTTGGGAAAAAGACTTGATTTTAAATATTTGTGTGCCTCGGTATCGCGGAAAAAACTGGTTACATTGATGAGCAAATCCTGATAAAGAATATCTATCTCTTCATTTTTTTGTTTTAGCAGTTTTGCATATTCATTGAGCGTTGCTATTTTATACAACAACATTCTGCGAATGATTCGTCGCTTGATGGTGTTCCTTTTGTACGCACTGAAATCTATACCTTTGGCAACATGTAATTGGTTGAGTATGGATTTTAAATCAGGATCATGATCTTCGATCAAATCTTCATGCTCTGTTTTTTTAAGATTGGTTTTAAGAAATGGATGTTTACTTATCCTTTCCAATTCATGAGCAATTTCTTCTGGCCGTAAGATGTAGTCAACCGCTCCTGCAGCAATAGCAGAGTGGGGCATGCTTGTAAATTTTGCAGAGTCGTCCTGTGCAAAAGTTAATCCGCCTTCGTGTTTGATGGCCTTTAATCCGATGGTGCCATCGCTTGCGCTGCCTGAAAGCACAATACCTATAACCCTGTCTTTCTTTGCCTGGGCAAGTGTAGAAAAAAGAACATCAATGGTGATGGGCGAGCTGGTGTCGGAACGGGGAATTAATTTTATATGGCCGTCTGTTACTTCTATTCCTTTATTGAAAGGTATGACAAAAATATTATCGGGGATTATTTTATCCATGTCATCAATTTCCTGAACTTTCATCTTGGTTTTTTTGGATAAAATTTCAGTCAGCATGCTTTTATGGTCGGGGCTGAGATGCTGCACATAAATAAATGCCATACCGGTATCAGCAGGCAGGTTTTCCAACAACTCAATCATGGCTTCCAATCCACCGGCAGAGGCTCCTATGGCAACTACGGGAAAACGGCTTTCGGGCGTGGGATTTTTAGCCCTTGGATTTGTTTTCATTGCTTTCAGGAATAAGTATTGAGTCGCCGGTGATCATGAATCTTTCCATTTTCGGCAGCGGATTATCTTTTTGCATTATAAGGGTAAGCGCTTCATAGATTACCTTTTTTAGTTGCAAAAAGTCGGTGGGTTTGCAGATGTAATAATGTGCCGCGTTGTTGTAAACGTTGTTTACCGTTTCTTCCCCTGAAGCGGTAGAGAAAATAACAACCGGAAGATGCTGAAGTTCCGTGCTGCGTTTGATTTCTCCTAAAGATGCATAACCGTTTTTTCGCGGCATGTTGATGTCCAGAAAGAGAACATGGGGCAGTTTTTTCGCTTTTTTGGCAAGCTCCTGCATGAGCTCTTCGCCATTGCGTACGATGGTAAGATGGCTGGAAACCGGTAAATCTTTCAAAGCATCCTTGAACAGAAGGCAGTCGGCTTCATCGTCTTCAGCAAGCAGTATGTTGATCTTCTTTGTAAACATTTGGCAAGTTAACAATTTAAACCAAGGTAAGCAATTAATAAACGGTTCGCTTCTCCAAATGGGGCTTGAGGGTACCAACATCGTATTTCACCAGCAACACCGTTGCCGCAAATGAAAACAGCAGGTACCCGGCCATCAAGGAGGAGCCACCGGGCGCCAGGCGGTCCACACCGAACCATCCACCCTGCCAGTACATCAGCGCGAAGCCCGAGGCTACACGCACGCCATCCCAGGTGATTGCGTGCGGGTTTTGATCCAACAACTCGGAAAAACTGTACACACTCACAAACATGAACAGCCCGTAAGCAAAGATGCCGGGACTGCCGATGTTTGCGAGGTTGCCGAAAAAATAAGCCGACAGCAGGAGCAACAACAAAAGGTGGATCACCGACCAGGTTTTTAACCTTGCGGAGCTTTTCGGATTGTATTTTTCAAAATGGTAAACATTTGAAATTTTGTTCACAGGAAACCGCTCCTCCACATCAGCAGGGCGCCAGCCAGTGGGTTTCCACCAAATGCGGAACTTGTCGCGCCAGTCGCGGGCATACCAGGCATCTTTGGCCATCAGCCACAGGTGCTGGAAATTGATTTTGATCGGGTTCCAGGTGGCTGCCGGACGGGTGATGCCGTACACCGGAGGCACATTGGGCAATTCCTCCTGGAAGGTGCCGAACAACTTATCCCACACGATGAAAATCTGGCTGTAATTTTTGTCCATGTACACGGGGTTGATGGCATGGTGCACTCGGTGGTGTGAGGGCGTGACAATGATGTTTTCGAGCAAACCCATTTTGCCGATGTGCCGGGTGTGGTACCAGAACTGTGCGAACAGGTGCAATGGCGCGATGGTGGCTACCACGATGGCTGGTACGCCGAGCAAGGCTGCAGGAATAAGGAAAAACGTAAACAGGTTGATGAACGAAGAAATGCTTTGACGCAGGGCACAGGCCAGGTTGTATTCCTCGCTGCTGTGGTGGATGAGGTGTTTGTTCCAGAAAAAGTTGATTTTGTGTGCCCAACGGTGCACCCAATATCCTTGAAAATCGAGTACAATGAATACGAACAGGTATACCCACCAGGTACTTTCCACGTTGATCAGCGCCATGTGTTTCACCATCCACATGTAGGTGAGGATGGAAATGCTGAGGCCGAGCACATCTTTCACCGAATTGGTCAAACCGGAGAGCAGGCTCGCAACCATGTCGATGAGGGGTGTTCTATCCTCACCTCGCCACAGGCCGTAAATTTTCTCGATGATGATGAGCCCAAGAAAAAAGGGGATGGCGATGAGCAGGACTTGTCCGTAACGTTCCATGGTAGGTGCACTTTTTTTCTACTGTTTAAATATTGTTGTTTGGTTTGATGATTCTCATCTGGATTACATCAACCAGGAAAGCAAATGCCATTGAAAAATAAATATATCCTTTGGGTATTTCAAAATGAAACCCTTCGGCTAAAAGAGAAACACCAATAATCATTAAAAAGCACAATGCCAGTATTTTAAATGATGGATGTTTTCGAATGAATTCACTTATTGGTTTGGAAGCAATCAGCATAATTATTACCGTTACTATCACGGCAGTGTACATTACCCAAAGTTCTTCAACCATTCCTACTGCAGTAATGATGGAATCGATGGAAAATACCAAATCTAGAATAATAACCTCAGTCAGTAACTTACCAAATGAGACCAATTTTGTAGAGATAACATTTTCGTCATTTACCATTTCTGTTTTTAGGTAAATTTCTTTCGTACTCTTGTAAATTAGAAAAAGTCCACCAAAAATCAAAATTAAGCCCTTTCCTGAAAAGTCGGTTTCGAATACCGTAAACAATGTTTGGTCTAGTTTCAATATCCAAGAAATAAATGCTAACAAACACAGTCTCATCACAACTGCTAAGCCGATACCCCAATAACGAAGTTTATTTCTTTGCTCTTCTGGCAGCTTGTCAGCCAAAATCGAAATAAAAATAATATTGTCTATACCTAGAATTACTTCCAATGCAATCAAGGAAAGCAAAGGAACAATTGAGTCAATCATGTTGGTTTTGTTTTTAAAATATTTTTGTCGTGGATTGGTCAAAGATTACTGCCAACGGTTTGCGGCATGTCGGGGTAGCAGATTTTTGGTAATAAAGTTCATTGGAAGCACAGACTCATAGAAATATGAAATACAAAGATTACATTTTTTACATTAAAAAAGAAGCTGGCTACAAGTCTAACTTGTAGCCAGCCTGAAATTTATTTTGCTGGTGAAAATGGCAATGCTGACTTGTGAACTATGATACGCAGTTTTCCTTCTTTGTCTTTTTTGAAAACCCAAGTTTTATCCACCATCACTTCTTTTCCATCTTTGCCTGTTACCCACACATTGCCCATTGTTATGGCAACGGAACCATAAATTTGTATACCTTCATTTCCACTACCTGTGTTATCGTATCTTGCTTTTACCCAAGGTGCCATTGCAAAACCTTTGTCGTTGGGATAAGCTGGATCGCCACCTATAAAATAAGCCAATGCTCCTTTTTTATCATTTCTGAATGTTTGGTCGCCAAAAGCCAATGTAGGTTTAAAAAAAACCTTTCCATTGTCATAATTGTATGCTTCTGAAAGTACTTGTTCGGCAAAGGCTTTGTAATCGCCACCTTCTTCTTTTAGCTTTCCGATTTTAACCAAAGCATCACACCAAGCTTGTTGTGCGGCATTCACTTCTTCGTAAGTGATGATGTCCTGTGCGCCTTCTTCAACATACACCAAACCAAGGTCTTCAATTACTTTTTGAACTTTTTCGTTGGTCTGCGTTACTGCTTTTTGTGCTTCCCCTTTGGCTGTTTCTGATGCTTGATTACAAGAGGTCGCCAAAAGACCTACGGTGAGTGTAGCCAGAAATAAATTTTTCTTTATCATTTTTCAATTGTTTTAGATGTTGCCTACTTCTTGGTACGGTGTTCGGCCTGTCCGTTTGTATTTTTGGTACCGTTTTTTTGCAAAAAATTACAACAACTTCTTTTTCACTGCTGTAGAGATTCACCGATGGTATCAGTTGGGGTTATCCAAAACGTTCACCATGGGTGATTTGCCGTCCGTGACGATGGTTTTCGTATTGGGCGAAGTGGAAAGCTTTTCGAATGCTTCAATTTGTTTCAATTTGAGCATGTTGGGCGTGAGGCTTTCGGAGATGAGTTCGTTGGCTTTTTTCATGCCAACGGCTTCAATTTCCATGGCGGTCGCGTTGGCTTCGGAATCGATGATGGTCGCGTTCTTTTTGCCTTCCGCCTGAATTCTCGCCACTTCTTTCGCCCCTTCGGCATCGATGATTTGCCGCTGGGCTTCCTGCCGTTGGCGATCAAGGACAAACTGCATACGCAAGGCATCCTGTTCAGCTTCGAGCTTGGCTTCGATGGATCGTGATAATCCGCTGGGCAGAGAAATGCTTTTCAAAAGCACGGCTTCGATGATGAACCCTTTGGGGGCACAAACCTCGATGAGGCGCATTTTGATCTCTTGTTCAATCTCAGCACGTTTCGAACTGTGCATGTCCTTGGCGTCGTACTTCGAACAGACGTCGGAAGCGGCAGACCTAAAAACCGGAAGGATCAGCATCTCTTCGTATTCCATACCGGTTTCAAGTAGTATTTGTGGAACAGCACTGGACTTTATTCGGTACAGAATGGAACTTTCGGAACGGATTGTTAAACCTTCCTTAGACGGCAGGTTTTCGACGATGGAGAGGTTCATGGTTCGAACGGGCACCCTGACCACTTTGGTCGAAAACGGGTTGAAACCCACAAGACCGGGCTGCCTGACGTTTTTTTCGATCTTACCAAAAGTCCGTTTAACACCCACCTCATCGGGCATAACCGTGGCGCAACTCGTGAGGAACACCGAACAAATAGCGAAACAAAAGATCATTGTATTTTTCATGTTTCAAGATTTTAGGTTCATTTGTAGATAATAGTAATACTCTTTTGCCAAAGAGCTTTACTCATAACTTAAAAAAAGAAAAATTGTTTTGCTGATTTTACACAAAAATTGGAATTCCTGGAATGACGGCACCTCTAAGAGCTTAAGGACAACATAGCGGCAGAGCTGCCATTGGGTAAGGCACGGATACTGCATCATGTCGACAGTTTCAGGACGACAAAGCAGCAGAGTCGCGGTAATATTTGTAGCATCAACGGTAAATGTAAATCAAAAGGTGCAGCGCACCAAAACGCATCACGCCGAAGCACGTTTCGGTGCGCTGCACCTCCTGATTTTCTTTCCCTTTTGGCTACAAATATTACCGCCGCTAAAGCAGCTAGTGGTGCGTCCAGTAAACGACATTGGACTGAAACACACCTCAACCCAAAAAAAAGGACCGTATCTTTTGATACGATCCTTTCAAAATGGAGAATACCGGAGTCGAACCGGTGACCTTCCCGACATCCCTGTCGGGACGCTCCAGCCAGCTGTGCTGTAACAAAAAAAGGACCGT
>Ga0209181_10005643_pt1 | contig 17919 bp, 13 predicted proteins | sample MAT05_FD_187208 | JGI IMG/M metagenome (GOLD analysis project Ga0209181, IMG submission 187208) | Freshwater microbial communities from Lake Fryxell liftoff mats and glacier meltwater in Antarctica - MAT-05 (SPAdes) (version 2) | ecosystem: Environmental > Aquatic > Freshwater > Ice > Liftoff...
GGAGGGAGGAAGCCCACGCGCGGGTTGAGAACGGAACCCCGGTCGTGTCACGGACCGCGGCGGCCGTCCTCCCCCCTCCCTCCTCCCCCCTCCCCCCCGCGGCGCCGTCCGTCCGGCTGCTGGCCCGCAAGTTCGGCGTGGACCTCGGCCGCGTCCGCGGGACCGGGCCGCACGGCCGCATCCTCCTCGACGACCTCACCCCGCACCTCGCCCCCGCGGCCGCGACGCCCGCCGCGAAGGCCGAGCAACCCGCGTTCGACCTCGGCACCCCCGGCACCCGCACGAAGCTCGTCGGCCTCCGCCGCCGCATCGCCGACCACATGGTCGAGTCGAAGCGGCGCGTGCCGCACTACTCGTACATCGACGAGTGCGACGTGACCGACCTGGTGCGGCTGCGGGCACAGCTCCGCGAGCCGTTCGCCCGCACCGGGGTGAAGCTGACGTACCTGGCGTTCGTGGTGAAGGCCGTGACCCGCGCGCTGAAGGAGGTGCCGGTCGCCAACAGCACGCTCGACGAGGCGGCCGGCGAGATCGTGTTCCACGACCACTACCACGTGGGCGTTGCGGTCGCCACGCCCGGCGGGCTCATCGTGCCGGTCGTGAAGGACGCCGACAAGAAGGACCTGCCCGCGGTCGCCGCCGACATCGACCGGCTGAGCCGCGAGGCGAAGGCCGGCCGCGCCCGGCCGGACGACCTGAAGGGCGGCACGTTCACTGTCTCGTCGGTGGGGAACGTCGGTGGGCTGATCTCGACGCCGATCGTGAACCACCCCGAGGTCGGCATTCTGGGCGTCGGCAAGGTGGTGAAGCGCCCCGTGTACGACGACGCCGGCCGCCTCCGCCCGGCGGACGTGCTGTACCTGTCGTTCTCGTTCGACCACCGCGTCGTGGACGGGGCGGTGGGGGCGGTGTTCGGGAACGCCGTGGCCCGCCACCTGAGCAGCCCGGCCACGCTCCTCCTGCCGGAGACGTATGTTGCGTGAGGGAAGCCCCGAGCCACCTAACCCCCCCGGCCCCCATTCCCTGGGAGGGAAGGGGGGGGACGCACCGCACACCTTGCCGGGCGCATCCTCCGCGAGAGCGGGGTCGCAGGAGGCTGCGGAGATCGAACACCCCTCCCCCTCTGGGGGAGGGGCCGGGGGAGGGGTTGCCACCTCCGCACCCGTTCAAGGTGAACGACGTACGGAGGCACCTAACCCCCCCGGCCCCCCTTCCCTAGGAGGGAAGGGGGGGGACGACGCGCCGAGCTTGCCGGTTGCGGGTTCCGGCAAGGCGCTCCGCGTGGCCGCCGTCGCCGCCGCGCTGCTGGTCTTCGCCTTCGGCGTGTTCCAGGCGCTCGCCGCGAACATCGCCCCGGACTTGTTCATCTACCGCGTCGGCTCGGAGCTCGGCCTCCGCGGCCAGAACCCCTACGAAATCGCGGCGGTCCGCGCGGCCGTGGTCGAGCAGTTCCCCGAGCTGAACACCGGCGACGCGCCGCTCGGCGAGAACTCCGGCTACTTCCTGCCGCCCGGCGCGGTCGTCGCCTTCGCCCCGCTCGCCGTCCTGCCGTGGTTCGACGCCAAACTCCTGTGGGCGGCGGCGAATGCCCTCGCCGCCTTCGCCGCCGCACGGGTCGTCACTCTCGTTCGCCCCGCGGGCCAGCCGAACGGATCAGAGCTGGTGAGACTGCTCGTTCCGTTCCTGCTCGTCCTGAACTTCCTGACGCTGGCCGTGGTGATGGTCGGGCAGACGCCGCTTGTCGCGGTCGGGTGCGTGATCGCCGGGCTGGCCGCGTTCGGGCGCGGGTGGAACCTCGTGGGGGCACTGTTGTGGGCGCTGCCGTTCGTGAAGCCGCACGTCGCCCTGCCGCTGCTCCCGCTGGCGTGGCTCCTCGGCGGCTGGCGGCGCGCCGCGGGCGTGCTCCTGGTCGTCGGCGGGATGAACCTCCTGGGCGCCCTGTTCGTCGGCGGCACGCCGCTGTTCCTCCTCGACTACCTGAAACAGGCCGGGGCCGGTCATCAGTCGGTGGCGTTCAACCGCGCCGAGATGGCCTACGAGATGACGAGTTGGAACCGACTTCTGTACGTCGCCGGCGGCGAGCGCGTGCTCGTAGAACAGTCCGCGACGACGATGCTCCTCAGCTACGCGGTCGGGTTCGCCGTGGTGCTGCTGCGGTGTGTCGCGGCGCGCGCCCGGCCGTCCGAGGCTTGGGCGCTGGCGATGGCGGCCTCGCTGGCGGTGGTGTGCCCGCAAGTGCTGGCGTACGAGCTGGTCGGGCTGGTGCTGGCGGTGCCGTGGGTGCGCGACCTGTTCGCCGCCGGCCGCCGCGGGTGGGGGTTGGCGGCCGTGCTGCTCCTCGGTTTGCAGCTCGTGCCGTTCCAAACGATGCAGGCGCTCGGCGTCGAGTGGCACCGACCGGTCGGGGCGATGGCATTCGCACTACTGGTGCTGTGCGGACCGCTGCGGCCCGCCGAGGGGTAACGCCCGGGGACGGCCGTCCCCGGGCTTTCCTGTCCCTCACATCGCCGCCTTGAGCCCCTCGCGGCACAGCCAGAGGCCGATCCCCAGCAGCAGCGCGGCACTAACCATCGGCAGCACCTTGAACCAGCGGCTCTCCGCGAACCGCACCGCCCCCGCACGGTGGGCGTAGACGACGCTCACGCCCAGCAGCACCAGCACGGCCCCGAGCCCGACGCTGAACGCCAGCAGCAGCGGCACCGCGAAGCCGACGCGGTTCAGCGCCGTCGCCGCGAGGAGCAGCAGCACCGCGTCCCAACACGGGATGAGCCCGCCGCCCAGACCCATCAGGATCAGCCGCGTCCAGCCGAAGGTCGTCTTCGCGCCCTCCGGCGGCGGGCCGTGGTGGTGATGGTGCCCGTCGCCGTGGTCGTGGTGATGGTGGTGGCCGCCGCCGAAGTGGAAGTGGTCGGCCTGACCCGTAAGACGGCGCAGCATCAGCCACCCGCCGACGGCCGCGACCAGGACGCCGCCGAGGAACTGCAACACGCCCTGCGTCGCGCCCGGCACCTCATTCCCGTACACGCCCCACAGCACGGCCGCGACCGCGATCACCGACCCGGTGTGCGCCACCGTCGTCGTCACGGCCAGGATGAGGGCGTGGCCGACGGTGCCGCGTTCACCGACGAGGTAGGCGGCGACGAGCGTCTTGCCGTGCCCCGGCGTGAAGGCGTGGGCCGCGCCGAACAGGAACGCCGCGAGCAGCAGGACGCCGAGGCCGTAGGACGAGTCGAACAGCGCCGGTAGCCCGCGGGTGACTAGGTCGGCGGCAAGCGACGGACGTTCCGCGGGCTCGGTGACGATCACGTCCGGCGAGCCGGGGGCGTCAGCCACCGGATTCTTGTTCGCCTTCGGGTCAACGATCGCTCGCGGCAGCCTCACCACGGCGGACGCCTTGCGGACGTGCGCCGCCTGCTCGGGCGTCAAGTCGATGGCCGGGCGGTCGCGCCAGCGCGGGTCGGGCTCGATCAGGTCGTCGAACGACACGCCGCTGTCGCGGCTGGTTTCGGCGAGCGTCAGCGCCAGCACGCCGGGCTTTTCGGGGAAGGATTCGTCGTCGAACGTGAGGTTGCGCTTGTCGGGGCCGGGCGGCCACGGGGCGCGGAACTCGAAGCGGAAGCGCGGGTGCTCGCCGGGTTCGACCTCGACCTTTTCGACGACGAACGTCAGCGGCGTCCCGTCGCTCGCGGCCCGCAGGTCGCGGGCGATCTCGGGGGCGACCTTCTTCGCGTAGGCGAGCACGAACCCGCGGCCAGTCTTGTCGAGTTTGGCGATCTCGTCGGCGGTGAAGAGCTTGGCGCCGTCGAGGAAGATAGTGAACTGTGTGACCTCGAGCGTGTACTTCACCTGCACCGACTCCGGCCCGACGCGGACGGCGACGGTGCGGTCGTAGCGCGTGTTCGGGAGCGGGTGCGCGGCGGCGGCGGAGGCGGCGAGGAGGGCGCCGAGCGCGGCGGCGGGGAGGAGGCGCGTCATACTCCCATCATACCGGAAGCCCAACCGCTTGCGGCGATGCAGCGTAGGCGCTGCATCGCCGCGAGCGGCGGAACCACGGCGTCACTTCTTCCGGCAGTAGCTGAGCGCCATCAGGGCGTAGCCGGTGACGAGGTTCGGGTCGCCCTCCATCCAGCGGTCGGTCGGATTCACCCAGCTGCCATCGGGGCGCTGCCGGCTCGCGAGCGCCGCGGTCAGGTCCGCGCGCCAGTCGTGCTTCACACCGGCGGCGTCCTCGAAGGTGTCCACGCCGAGGGCGTCCATCGTCTTGGCGAAGGTGTGGTAGTAGTAGTAGAGGCCGCGCTGCGAGTTCGCCTCCGGCATCCCGGGGTTGCGGTCGAGCGTGTAGTTCTTCTTGATCCAGTCGAGCGCCGCCTTCAGCCGCGGGTCGTCCTTCCCCACGCCGGCGTAGATCAGGCTCTTCACGCCGGCGTAGGTCATGCTGCCGTAGCCGCCCATGTCGGTCTTGGTGCCGTCGCCGTCGGTGCGGCGGTTCTCGCCGCCGTTGGCCCCGGTGTAGATGAAGCTGCCGTCGTTGTTCTTCGCCGCCCACGCGGCCCCGTTGTGCTCGCTCTTGAGGTTCTGGCACCGGCTCACGAACACCGCCGCCTTCCGGAACGCCGGGTCGTCCGACGGCACGCCCGCGGCCTTCAGCGCCTCCAGGAAGAACGCCGTGTTCGACAGGTCCGGCCGCGACCCGTCGCCGGCGTACCCGGCGCCGCCGTAGAAGTCGCTGTTCGCGTCCTTGCCGCGGGCGTCGTCCCACTGGTACGCCCGGAGGTACTTCACCGCGTCGCCGATCACCGGCCGGTACTTCTCCGCCCGCCCGGCCGCCGACAGCGCCATCACGTTGATGCTGGTGACGTAGTTGATGAGACTCGCCTTGGCGTCGTTGCCGGCGATGTGGCCTTCCTTCTGGTTCACCAGCGACTCGATGAACCGCAGCCCCTTCGCCGCCGGCTCCGTGTCCGGGCCGGTGCCGGTTCGCAGCAGACCCGTGACGACGATGCCGGTGACGCCTCGGTTGTTCGGCGCCGGCCCCCAGCTGCCGTCCTCGTTCTGGCTCTTGGCGAGGAACGCGGCCGCCTTCCTCGCCAGCGCGGCGGCGTCGGCCGGCGGCTGGGCGGACGCGGGGAAGGCGGCGACGGCCGCGGCGAACAGCGCGGCAGGAACGGCCGCGCGCAGCGGGAACGGCATGGGGGCACCTCGGGGAGGCGGACGGCTACGGGTATGGTACGCCGGGCAAACCGGGTGCCGACGTGCGAAACCCCGGGGTTGTGACGCCCCGGGGTCGGCCGCGCGGTCAGCCGGTGACCAGTGCTGGTCACGCGGCAGCCAGTGGCGTCAGTATTGGAGGACGAGGCGCGGCGGCGGCTTGTTGCCGCGGCGGTCGAGCCAGAACCGGCCGACCATCGCCAGCACCACGAGCAGGTGGAGCCCGACAGCGACCTCGAACCACGCGGTGCGCTCCAGGTTGAACTTGCTGAGTTCCTGGTCGGCGCGGAACTCGATCTTGTCGAGTTCGGCCTGGTTCCCCGCGGCCCGTTCCCGGTCGACCGCGAACCGCTCCGCCACCGTCTGCCGCATGGCCCGCTCCAGCCCGAACCCGCGGCCGGCCTGGATGAACAGGAGTACCGTCAGCGCCGCCGAGAGCCCCGCGAGCACGGGCACGCGGTAGGGCCAGATGTCGCCGAGGAACCCGGCTTGCCGCGGGAGTCGGCTGCGGTTCACGTCCGCGACGAACCGCTCGGCCCACGCCAGCACCACCGCCAGGATTAGCAGCAGCAGGTACGGGAGCATCAGCGGCCAGTCGGACAACACCTTGTTGAGCACGTCCGTGGGCCAGCCGGCCTGCTGCCGCGACAGCTCCTCCAGGTGGAAGTTGCGGGCGGGGTTGCCGGTCAGCGCCCGCCACGCGGTCTGCGAGTAGACCGCCGACCCGCCGACGTACGATCCCACCCACGGGAAGAGCGTCAGCAGCAGCACGAGCGTCAGCCCGACGGCCGGCACCCACGCCAGCGTCGAGGGCTTGAGCGACACGCCGACCGTGTGCTCGTATCCGGCCGGGACCGGCGGCGCCGGATTCGTCACCGCGGCCATCGCCTCCGGCGTGACTCCCGGCGGCGGGGCGGGCGGCGCCACCGGCGGGGGCGGGGGCGGGGGCGGCGACGGCGGCGCGGGCGGCACGGACACGACCGGGTCGTACCGCGCGGGTACGGGGAACGGGGCCTTGCACTCGGGGCACGGCACGGTGGTGCCGGCGGCCTCGTCGGGCACGGTCACGAACTTCGCGCAGTTCGGGCAGATCAGCTTCGGCACGGGCGGTCACCTCGGGGGCACTACCAGCGGGCTTCCAGTTCGCGGAACGCAGCGGAGAGGTACTCGGGGAGGTCGGCGGCGGTCAACGCGGTCTGGCCGAGGTCGGCGGCGGCGCGGTCGCCGGCCCGGCCATGGACCCAGGCGCCGAGCACGGCCGCGTCGAACGGGGCGAGCCCCCGCGCCAGCAGGGCGCCGACCACGCCGGTCAGCACGTCGCCGCTGCCGCCGGTGGCCATGCCGGGGTTGCCGGTCGTGTTCCGGTACACGCGCCGGCCGTCGGTCACGACGGTTCCGGCCCCCTTCACCAGCACGACGGCGCCGGTCTTCCAGGCGAGGCCGACGGCCAACTCCTCGCGGCGGGCCACCGCGTCGTGGGTGGCGACGCCGGCCAGGCGCGCGAACTCGCCGGGGTGCGGGGTGAGGACGAGCGGCATCGGCCGGTCGCGGAACTCGTCGCCGAGCGGGGCGAGGGCGTTCAGCCCGTCGGCGTCCACGACGGTCGGCGTGCGCGGCAGCTCGCGGAGCACCGCCTTCACCAGCGCCGCGGCGTCGTCCGACTGGCCGAGTCCGGGGCCGATCGCCACCGCGTTCGCGCCGCGCCCCAACTCGATCAGCTCCGCGGCGACGCCGGCGCCGAGGGTGCCGTCGGCGTGTTGACGGAGCGGCACGGTCGTGTAGCACGGGTGGCCGGCGGCGACGGTCGGCTGAACCTCGGCGGGGCAGGCGACGCGGACGAGCCCGGCCCCGGCCCGCAGCGCCCCGCGGCCGGCGAGCACCGCGGCGCCCGCCATGCCGCGACTCCCGGCGACGACTAGCACCTGGCCGTAGGTGCCCTTGTGCCCGTCGGGCGCGCGGCGCGGCAGCCGCGGCAGTTCGTGGACCGGTGTCGCCGCGGCGTCAATCATGCTCGCCTCCCACGTCCGTTATACGACCGCCCACCCGCTCCCGGCTTCCGCCGCCGGGGGGCGGTGTGGTACAACACATTCCGTACCGGAGGACGACCGATGACCCCGACCGCGCAGGCGCCACCGTTCGGCGGGATGGCCGCATTCGCCACGTTCACCGTGGACCAGTACGACGAGATGGTGCGGACGGGCATCCTCGACAAGGACGACCGGGTGGAACTCCTCGAAGGCTACGTGGTACTCAAGATGCCCGCCGACGAACCGCACGAGAACACCGTCGCCGCCCTCACCGAGGTAATGACCCTCCTGCGTCTCCCCGGCTGGTTCGTCAGCTCCCAGATCGGCATTAACTCGTCCACCAGCCGGCCAGAGCCCGACGTTTACCTCGCGCGCGGCGACCGGAAGACGTACACTGCCTGCCGCCCCGGACCTGCCGATCTCGGTCTGGTCGTGGAGGTCGCCGACTCGTCGCTCGCATCCGACCGCATCCACAAGGCCCGCATCTACGCCCGGGATCGCATTCCGGTGTACTGGATCGTGAACCTGCCCGACCGGCGCGTCGAGGTGTACACCGACCCCACGGGTTCTGGCGACGAGCCGCGCTACGCCACCGTCCGCCACTTCTCGGCGGGAACAGCGGTGCCGGTCGAACTCGACGGGCAGGCCGTCGGCACCATCCCCGTGGACGAAATCCTCCCATGACCACGCCCGACACACTCGCCGCCAGCTACCGCATGGCCGGGCAGCTCGTCCGCCGCATGACCCACGACCTCACCGCCGACGACTTCCGCCACCAGCCGGTGCCGGGGGCGAACTCCGCGGCGTGGGTCGTCGGCCACCTCGCCGTCACCCTCTGGCGAACCGCCGACCGCCTCGGCGCACCCGACCTCGCGCCGCTGCCGCCGGGCCTCCTCGACGCCTTCACCCAGACCGGCAAGCCTGCCGGCGACCAGTCCGCCCTCGGCGACCCGGCCGCGCTGATGGCGCTGTTCGACACCTGCCTGGCGAATGTGATAGCCGCAGTACCGAATATCCCCGCGGCAAAACTGACCGAGCCCGCCACCCGGCCCGGGACCGCCACCACGTTCGGCGAGGGCGTCCTGTTCGGATCGCTGCACATCGCCATGCACACCGGGCAGCTGTCGCTCGTCCGCCGGAGCCTCGGCAAGCCCCCGGTGGTGTAATGCCCGTCCGCTTGCGGTCGGCTCTGGTCGTGGTGGTCGGGCTGGTCGTCGCCGCGGCCGTCGCCGAGCGGGTGGTGAACAGCCCGGCGTTTCTCAACCCGCGTGACTTCCTCGAATTCTGGTCCGCCGGCGGCGTCGTCGCCCGCGGCGGCAACCCCTACGACCCCGACGAACTCCTCGCCGTACAGCGCCGCGCCGAACCCGAGCGCGACGCCGCGGTGATGATGTGGAACCCGCCGTGGGCGCTGGCCGTGTACGTGCCGGTCGGCCTCGTCCCGGTCCGCTGGGCGACGCTGATCTGGGTCGGCCTCCAACTCGCGGCGGTGATGGTGTCCTGCAACCTGCTGTGGGGCGTCTACCGCGGCCCGGGCCGGCTCCGCTGGGTGCCGCAACTCCTCGGCGTGTCGTTCGCCCCGGTCGTGTGGAACGTCCTCTACGGCCAGAACGCCGGGCTCTTGCTCCTCGGCCTGACCGGGTTCGTTCACTTTCGCGCCGCTGGGAAGCCGGGCCGGGCCGGGGCCTGCGCCGCGCTCACGGCGCTGAAGCCGCACCTGCTCGCGGTGTTCGGAGTGCTGCTCGTTCTGGACGCGCTCTGCCGGAGTGGGCGAGTCGCACTCGCGGCCGGCGTCGCCACGCTGGCCGTGGCGCTCGGCGGCGTGTTGGTGCTGAACCCCGACGTGGTCGGTCAGTTCGTCCGCACCACGTTTCACCCGCCGCCGGGGGCCGTGCCGCTGACGGAATGGGTGCTGCCGGTCGCGGCGTACTGGTTGCGCGTGCTCCTCGCTCCAGAACGCTTTTGGGTGCAGTTCGTGCCGTGCGCCGCGGCGTGCGTCGGCTTCGCGGCGTGGCGGCTGATGCGGGGCGAGCGCTGGGACTGGCCGGCGGCGCTGCCGTGGGTGGTCTGGGCGTCGGTGCTGGCGGCGCCCTACGGCGGCTGGGTGTTCGACCTAGTGGTGCTGCTCGTCCCCGTCGTCGCGGTCGCGGCCCGGCTCGCGGCCGACGGCCGGTTCGCGGCGCTCGCGCTGTTCGCGCTCGGGCAACTGGTCGTCACCACGGCATCGCTGACGTGGGCGGGGTCGCTACCGGGGTTCTTCTGGGTCGCGCCAGCGGTACTGATTCTCTGCTGCGGGGGTGAGTGGAGGACGCGCGGACGTGGTCAACCCCTCCCCCGGCCCCTCCCCCAAAGGGGGAGGGGTGCTTGATCTCCATTCCCTCCTGCGGCACCGTTCGCGTCAGACAGTGATCGGCGAGTCGGTCGGTGCGTCCCCCCCTTCCCTCTGAGGGAAGGGGGCCGGGGGGTTAGGTGGCTCGGGGCTTCGCCAGCTCAGCCGTTCCGTAGCATACCCGTGGCACCAACTCGCGGGGGCACCGGACATGGCGGGCGGCGCGGAACACCGGGTGGTGATCGTCGGCGGCGGGTTCGGCGGGCTCAACGCCGCCCGCGGGCTGGCCAAGGCGCCGTGCCGCGTCACGCTCATCGACCGGCGGAACTTCCACCTGTTTCAGCCGCTCCTCTACCAGGTCGCCACCGGCGCCCTCTCCCCGGCCAACATCGCCGCCCCGCTCCGCTCGATCCTCCGCCGCCAGCGCAACACCAACGTCCTCCTCGGCGAGGTGTCCGGCTTCGACCTCGCCGCGAAGGCGGTTCAGCTGCGCGACGGCGCGGCGGTGCCGTTCGACACGCTCCTGGTCGCCACCGGCGCCACGCACACCTACTTCGGCCACGACGACTGGGCCGACCTCGCCCCCGGCCTGAAGACGCTGGAGGACGCGACCGAGATCCGCCGGCGGGTGCTCGCCGCGTTCGAGCGGGCCGAGCGCGAGCCGGACGCGAAGGCGCGCGACCGGCTCCTCACGTTCGTCGTCGTCGGCGGCGGGCCGACCGGCGTCGAGATGGCCGGGGCGATCAGCGAGCTGGCCCGGCAGACGCTCCGGTTCGACTTCCGCGCCATCAACCCGCGAGACGCCCGCATCATTCTCGTGGAAGGCCAGACGCGCGTGCTCGGGGCGTTCCACGAGAAGCTGTCCGCGTACGCCCTCAACGCCCTCCACAAGCTCGGCATCGAGGCCCGGCTCGACTGCCACGTCGTCGGCGTGTTCCCGGACCGCGTCGAGGTGAAGGCCGACCGCCCGGACGCGGTCGTCGCCGCCATCCCCACCGAGACGGTGATCTGGGCCGCGGGGGTGAAGGCCAGCGGCCTCGGCAAGCTGCTCGCCGACGCGGTCGGCGGCGTGCAGACGGACCGGCCCGGCCGCGTGACCGTGAACCCCGACTGCACCGTCGGCGGCCGGCCGGACGTGTTCGTGGTCGGTGACCTGGCGGTGCTCAAGGGGGCGGACGGGAAGCCGCTGCCGGGCGTCGCCCCGGTGGCGATGCAGCAGGGCGACTACGTGGCCCGCGTGATCGCGGCGCGGCTGAAGGGCGACACCAGCCCGCCGCGGCCGTTCAAGTACTGGGACAAGGGGAGCATGGCGACGATCGGCATGGCGAAGGCGGTGGCCGAGACGAACGGGTTGCGGCTGACGGGCGTGCTGGCGTGGCTGGCGTGGCTGTTCATCCACATCCTGTACCTGGCCCGGTTCGAGAACCGGGTGCTGGTGCTGTGGCAGTGGACGTTCAACTACTTCACCCGCAACCGGGCGGCGCGGCTGATCACCGGCGAGAACGCCGCCAACCCCGCCGAGCCGCACCGGGCCGTGCCGCCGGGCGAGTCGGTGGTGAAGCAGTAGCGCGGGAGCAGGATGAACCACAGAGTCACAGAGGGCACAGAGAGAAAACCAAAGACCGAGACAAAACATGATTTAAATTCATGCTCCGCCTCGGTCCTTGGTTTTCTCTCTGTGCCCTCTGTGACTCTGTGGTTAATCCGCCTTCTTCTCGGGCCGCTTCCCCACCACCGGCGTCAGCTCGCGCAGCCAGATGTTGCGGTACTTCACCAGGTCGCCGTGGTTCTGGAGGCGGATCGGCTGCTTCGGCGGGTGCGGCTGGTACGCCGGGGCGCGGTCGAAGAACGTCGTCCCCTGCAGCTCGTAGTGGTTGTGTACCACCACCCCGTTGTGGACCACGGTGACGTACCCCGGCTTTAGCAGCTTCTTGTCGTCGCCGAACCGCGGGGCGGTGTAGACGATGTCGTACGTCTGCCACTCGCCCGGCTTGCGGCTGACGTTCGCCATCGGCGGCATCTGCTTGTACAGGGCGGCGCACTGGCCGTCGAAGTACGTCTTGTTCCCGAACGAGTCGAGCACCTGCACCTCGTACCGGTTCGACAGGAAGATGCCGCTGTTGCCGCGCCCCTGGCCGCTCCCCTTCACCACCTCCGGCGTGGCGAACTCGACGTGGAGCTGGTAGTCGCCGAACGAGTCCTTCGTGGTGATGTCGGAGTTGCGGACCACCGCGTAGCCGTCCTTGATCTCCCACTTGTCGCCGTTCGTCCACTTCGACAGGTCCTTGCCGTCGAACAGCACGACGGCGTCGGCCGGCGGGGCGCCGGGGGCGTCGCCCGGGGCGACCACCTTCGGCTCCGGCCACACGATGCCGCTCTCCCACCCCTGCTGCACGGCGTACCCGACCGCGGCGGCCGTGAGGACGAGGGCGGACGCGCTGAGCTTGCGGACCATGACGCGACTCCGTGGGGGAGGAACAGCGTCACGATACGAACCGCGGTCCTCGGAAGACCGCCCGGCGCCGGCACGGACGGCGGGATTCACTCCCGCGCCCGCAGCGGCGGTCGGAACACCCGCACCGCCTCCAACTGGCTGTCCGGCCCGCCGGTCAGCTCCAGGACGTGCCGACCGGGACGCAGCCCCTGGGCGACGGTCACCGCCGCGTCGAGCCCCGGGCCGCGCGCCGGCGGCGCCGCGGCGGTGTCGGTGAACATCCCCGCCACGGTCCAGCGCACGACCAGCCGGTCCGCGTCCGGCCGGGCCATCGCCAGTGACAGGGTCCACGGGTAGAAGTCGGCCGGCTCGATCGCCACGCGGCCGGACTTCGAGACGAACGGCGCCGCCGAGTCGCCGCCGCCGTCCTCGCCGGTCACCGACCCGGCCACGGTGTAGCGGAACCGCTTCTTGTCCGGGCTGAAGTCGGTGGCGGTCAGCGTCCACTCCTCGACCACCCGCGGGGCGGTCGCCCCGACCCGGAGGAGGACCGGCTTCGGCTCCGGCGGGGCGACGTTGTACGTCCGCGTGGGCTGGTACAGTTCGGGGAACTCGGACGGCCGCTTGCCGTCGATCCGAACCTCGACCGGGCCGGCGGCGGCCCCGGGGTGGAACAGGAGGTCCACGCGGTTCCCGTCGAACGGCAGGAGGAGCCGGCCGTTCTCCCACTTCACGTCGGTGCCGACGGCGTGGGTGGCGACGCGGTCCTTCCACCCGTCGCTCGGCAGGTCGGGGCGGTGGCGGAGGTGGGCCTTCACGATCTCCGCCATGAGGTAGTCGCCGTGCGCGTTCGGGTGGATGGGGTCGCCGTTGAGGTCTTCGACGCGCAACTTGTGGTCGCGGAGGTACTGCCGCCACAGCCCGCGGACGTCGGCGAGCTCGGTGCCGTAGCGGCGGGAGAGGTCGGGGTAGAAGACGTGGTTCTGCCACCGGTGCGGGTTGGCCGCCGCGGTGAGCTTCGCGGGGTCGGGCGTCTCGTCCGCCGAGTCGGCGTGGATCGGCGTGAGGTGGTCGGTGGCGTGCAGGATGTCGGCCGTCGTGCGCTCGCGGACGCGGCGGATGATCGCCTCGTATTCGGCCGGCGGGCCGTACACGTGGAAGATCACCAGGTCCGGGTACGCGGGGTAGAGGTCGGCCTCGGCGGTGCGGACGAGGTAATCGGCGGTGAACCCGAGGAGCGTCCGGTTCTCGACGTGGAGGTCGGCGAACGGGAAACGCGCGCGGAGGTCGCGAGCCACGGCGGCGGTCCACGGCCCGGCCGTGATCGACTGGCCGTAGAACAGCACGCGGACGGGGTTCCGCTTCGCCGGCGTGCTGGTTGCCATCAGCGTCATCGCCCGCTGCACGTTCGCCCCGTAGGACGCGACCGGGCCGAGCGACTTCGGCGGCGGGTAGTCGGCCGGGTCGGCGGCGGCGAAGAGTCCGGCCGCGGGCAACAGGATCGCGGCGACCACGAATCGCGTCATGGGGGTGTTTGGTGTTTCGGGTTTGGCGTTTGGTGCCGACCCCGACACCACCCGAATCGAATCGGCACGCCCGCCGCCCGACCGCCCACCGATGAGCACCCGGAACAACCCCCGCACGACCCGCCGCCCGCACGACCCGCATAACCGAATCGCGAAACACCAGTCCCCTTCGCTTGCGGCGGTGCAACCGCGGTTGCACCGCCGCAAGCGGCGGAAGCATTACTTCTTCCCCGCCGGCGCTTGAAGTCCCGCGATCACGAGTTCCAGGAACTCCCGCGCCCGCTTCGCCAGCGCGTCCACGCCCTCGGGGCGGTCCGGGCGCGGCACCAGCGGGGCGAAGATGTTCTCGCACGCCAGCGGCATCGGCAGCCCCGTGAACGCGACCGGGTGGAGCAGCCGGTAGTGGTCGATCTCGCCGAACCCGGGGCCGCAGTCCTCGTCGCGCGGCCAGTTGCGGTGGTCCTTGATGCAGAAGCTCCGCACCTCCGCGGCGCACACCCGGATGTCCGGCAGCGGGTCCTTGTCGAGGTAGTCGAGGACGTTGCCGGCGTCGTAGTTCACCTTGATGTTCGGGTGGTTCACCTCGCGCGTGACCGCCGCGCACGCCTCGCCGGTGCCGGTCTCGCCGCCGTGCTGCTTCACCACGATCGTGACGTTGTTGTCGCGCGCGACCGGCCCGAGCCGGCGGAACCGCTCGACCCACACCGCCCGGCTCGCCCCCTTCGTGTGGCCGAACGTCAGCACCTGCGGGATGCCCGCGGCGGAGGCTTGCAGGATGCGCTGCCGGTGAACCTCGAAGCCGTCCGCGGCTTCGGGGTAGGTGCCGCTGAACATCATCACGGGTTCGAGTCCCAGGTCGCGGCAGCGGCGGCCGAGCTCGCGGGCGCGCGCCGGTTCGGCGTCCTTGGCGATCACCGGTGTGTTGCGGCCGTCGCCCTCGTCGTGGGTCGTGCCCCAGGCGACGAACCGGTAGCCGGCGCCCTTGATGCCGTCGAGGGCGCGGGCGAGCGGGAGGCGGGAGTACGGCAGCGTCATGCACGCGATCTGGAAGCGCGTTGGGGCGGGCTCAGCGGCGGCTAGGCACGGGCGGAAGCCCGCAGTTGCTAAACCAGACGCGAGGAACGTGCGGCGGTCCATGACGGGGCTCCTGGTTCGGGGCGGCCCGATTCTACCCGACGCGGCGAGAACTCACCATGACCGCGAACCTGTTCGCCGACCTCCCCGCTGACCTGTCGGCGGAACTGACCCACCAGCTCGCCACCAGCCACAGCGTGCGGGTGGAGCGGATCGTCTCGCGCGGCCACGCCTCGCCGCCGGGCTTCTGGTACGACCAGGATGAAACCGAGTGGGTACTAGTCGTGCGCGGCGCGGCGCGACTGCGCTTCGAGGACGGGTGCGTGGAACTGCGGCCGGGCGACCACGTCACCATCGCGGCCCGCCGCCGCCACCGCGTCGAGTGGACCGCGCCCGATGAACCGACCGTGTGGGTCGTGGTGTTCTTCCCGGCCGGGGGGTGATGCCGCGCGGGATTGCCCGCGGCGGGCGTTCTCCGCACACTGCCGGAACCACCACCGGGGCCGCTCATGTCGCGCTTCGCTTTCACCACCTTCGTCCTCGTCGCCGCGGCCGGCCCGCTCCCGGCCGCCGACCCGCTCCACCAGCAACTCGCCGCTGAGGCGCCTGCCGCGCTGGCGAAGGCCGCGCGCGAGCGCGGCGACGCCGGCCGCGGCGCGGCGCTGTTCTTCCAGCCGGCGCTCGCCTGCGCGAAGTGCCACGACGCCGAGGCCGAGACGCGTCTCGGCCCCGACCTCGCCGCCGCGGGGAAAGACGCCACCGCCGAGTACCTTGTCGAGTCGGTCCTGTTCCCGTCGCGGGCCCTGAAGAAGGGCTTCGAGACCGTCACCGTCGTGACCGCCGACGACCGCACGGTCACGGGCCTGATCGCGGCCGAGACGGCGGACGCGCTGACGCTCGCCGACCCGGCCGCGAACGGCAAGCGCGTCGTCATCCCGAAGGCCGACATCGTCACCCGCAAGGCCGGCACGCAGTCCTTGATGCCCGACGGGATGATGAACCTCCTCTCCGACCGGCAGCAGTTCCTCGACCTCACGAAGTACCTCATCGAAGTCGCGGAGGGGGGACCGGCGCGGGCGAAGGAGCTGCGGCCGGCGCAGACGGCGCTCGTCATCCCCGCCTACGAGAAGGACATGGACCACGCCGGCCTCGTCCGCGCCCTCGACCAGAAGGCGTTCCAGCGCGGCGAGGCGATCTACGCGCGCGTGTGTGCCAACTGCCACGGCACGAAGGATCAACCCGGGTCGCTCCCCACGTCGCCGAAGTTCGCCGCGCACGTGTTCAAGAACGGCAGCGACCCTTACAGCGTCTACCAGACGCTGACCCGCGGCTACGGGCTGATGCCGCCGCAGACGTGGATGGTGCCGCGGCAGAAGTACGACGTGATTCACTACCTCCGCGAGACGTACCTCCGCCAGCACAACCCGACGCAGTACGCGAAGGCCGACGAAGGTTACCTGACGAAGCTGCCGCCGGGCCGCAAGGGCGAGTTCGGCCCGGCGCCGTCGAACGTCGAGCCGTGGGTGGCGATGGACTACGGGCCGAGCCTCGTCAACACCTACGAGGTCGGCGGCACGAAGGCGGCGCCGAACATCGCCTACAAGGGGCTCGCCCTCCGCCTCGACCCCGGCCCCGGCGGCGTGTCGCGCGGCAAGCACTGGGCCGTCTTCGACCTGGACACTATGCGCGTCGCCGCGGCCTGGACCGGCGACGGGTTCATCGACTGGAAGGGGATTCATTTCGACGGCCGGCACGGCGTTCACCCGAAGATCGCCGGCGACGTGGGGTTGCTCAACCCGGTCGGCCCGGGATGGGCCGACCCCGCCACGGGGAACTTCGACGACCCGCGTCCGAAGGGCCGCGACGGCCGCCCGTACGGGCCGCTGCCGAAGGGGTGGGCGCAGTACCGCGGCAGCTACGCCTTCGGCGACCAGACGGTGCTGTCGTACACCGTCGGCGACGCGGACGTGCTTGAATCGCTGGGCGCCGAGGGAGAGGCGGTCACGCGCACCCTGGAAGTCGGCAAGTCGAGCCGCGACCTGCTCGCACGCGTGGCCCCGTCGTCGGCCGCGGTCCGCGTCGTCGGTGACAATCGGGTGTCAATCGCGATCCGCGACGGGTTCCACGTCCTTACCGTCCCGGCCGCGGCGACGCCGACGCGGCTCAAAGTCGTGATCGGGGCCGCGGAAGGGGTCACGCCCCCGCGGCCGCTGAAGCCGCTGACCGCCGGCGGCCCGCGCCGCTGGCCCGACGTACTCAAGACGACCGTGGCCGTGGGGAAGGACGCCGGTCCGTTCGCGGCGGACACGTTCGGCCTGCCGGAGCGGAACCCGTGGAACGCCCAGCTGCGGCTCACCGGCTTCGACTTCCTGCCGGACGGCAACCGGATGGCCGTCTGCACCTGGGACGGCGACGTGTGGCTCGTGTCCGGCCTCACTGACCCCGCGGGCAATCTGTCGTGGCAGCGGATCGCGTCGGGCCTTTTCCAACCGCTCGGGCTGAAGGTGCGTGACGCTCAAATCTTCGTCTGCTGCCGCGACCAGCTGGTGCGGCTCCACGACCTCAACGGCGACGGCGAAACGGACTTCTATGAGTGCTTCAACGGCGACCACCAGGTGACGGAGCACTTCCACGAGTTCGCGATGGGTTTGCAGACCGACGCGGCCGGGAACTTCTACTACGCCAAGAGCGGCCGCCACGCCTTGCAAGCCGTCGTGCCGCACCACGGCACGTTGCTGAAAGTCAGCCGCGACGGAGCGACCACGGAGATACTCGCCACCGGGTTCCGCGCTGCGAACGGCGTCTGCCTCAACCCGGACGGCACGTTCTTCGTCACCGACCAGGAAGGCTTCTGGACGCCGAAGAACCGCATCAACCTCGTCCAGCGGGGCGGGTTCTACGGCAACCTGTGGGGCTTCACCGACGTGACCGACCCGTCGGACGCGGCGATGAAGCAACCGCTGTGCTGGGTGACGAACGAGTTCGACCGGTCGCCCGCCGAGCTGATCTGGGTGACGAGCGAGAAGTGGGGGCCGCTACGAGGGGCTCTGCTTAACACCTCTTACGGCGCGGGCAAGCTGTACGTCGTGCCGCACGAAACGGTGAAGGGGCAGACGCAAGGCGGCATGTGCGCGCTGCCGCTGCCGGCGTTCCCGACGGGGATCATGCGGCCGCGCTTCCACCAGACCGACGGCCAGCTGTATGTCTGCGGCATGTTCGCCTGGGCCGGTAACCAGACCGGGCCGGGCGGCTTCTACCGCGTGCGGTACACCGGCAAGCCCGCCGACGTGCCGGTCGGTCTGCGGGCGAAGGCCGACGGGA
>Ga0209181_10005644_pt1 | contig 17918 bp, 13 predicted proteins | sample MAT05_FD_187208 | JGI IMG/M metagenome (GOLD analysis project Ga0209181, IMG submission 187208) | Freshwater microbial communities from Lake Fryxell liftoff mats and glacier meltwater in Antarctica - MAT-05 (SPAdes) (version 2) | ecosystem: Environmental > Aquatic > Freshwater > Ice > Liftoff...
GACACAGATATGCCAGCGCGCCCAACAACTCGACCGTCGGCCCCGACCTGAACATCGGCGTGCCGGCCGGGCGGCTCCCGCACGCCGAGCATGCGAGCCGCGCTGCCAATGGCGGGTTTGCCCGCGTTCTCTTTCATTGATCGGAGTACCTTCGACGTCGCTGGGCATTGTAAGCGGCCAAAATGCCGGGGGCGAAGTCGGCCCTCCGGGCCTCAGGACGCGCGTCGTCAATCCTCACTCGTATCCAACACCGCCATGAACGCCTCCTGCGGGATTTCGACGCTGCCGACGGACTTCATCTTCTTCTTGCCCTTGCGCTGCTTGTCGAGGAGTTTGCGTTTGCGGCTGATATCGCCGCCGTAGCACTTGGCGAGCACGTCTTTGCGGAAACCTTTGATGGTTTCGCGGGCGATGATCTTGCCGCCGATGGTGGCTTGGAGGGGGATCTCGAACTGGTGGCGGTCGATCTGCTTGCGGAGTTTGCTGAGGAGCAGCCGGCCGCGATACTCGGCCGTGAGCCGGTGGCAGATGAGGGCGAGGGCCTCGACCTTTTCGGAGTTGATCAGGATGTCTACCTTCACCAGGTCGTTGGCCCGGAAGGTGATCACCTCGTAGTCCATGGTGCCATACCCGCTCGTCAAGGCCTTGAGCTTGTCGTAAAAGTCGTAAATAATCTCGGCCAGCGGCACCTCAAACGCGATCATCTGCCGCGTCTCGCCCACCAGCATCTGATTCTTAAACTCGCCGCGCCGTTCCGCACAGAGTTTCATCACCTCGCCGATCGAGGCGTTGGGGACGATGATCTCGACCTTGCAGATGGGTTCCAAGATCTCGTCATAGGTGCCGGAGTTTGGCAGTTCGGCGGGGTTGTGGACTTCCTTCATGGTGCCGTCGTGCATTTTGATGCGGTACGTGACGGTTGGGGCGGTTTGCACCACCTCGGTGTCGAACTCGCGCTCGAGGCGTTCCTGAATGATTTCCATGTGGAGCAGGCCGAGGAAGCCGCAGCGCAGGCCAAAGCCAAGGGCTTCTGAATGCACGGGGAAGAAGGTGAAGCTGGAGTCGTTGAGGGAGAGCTTCTCGATGGCGCCGCGGAGTTTTTCGAAGTCGCTGCCTTTGGCGTTTTCGCTTGTGGCGGGGTAGAAATCGCAGAAGACCATCTGCACGGGCGGCTTGTAGCCGGGGAGGGATTCGGTGGCGGGGTCGCTCTCAAGGGTGATGGTGTCGCCGACGCGCACATCGGCAAGGGAGCGGATGGCGGCGACGACATAGCAGGTTTCGCCCACGCCGGCCTGACCGACGCGGACGGGCTTGGGGGTGCGCTTGCCGATGTCGGTGATTTGGAAGGTGCGGCCGGTGCTCATCATGCGGATCTTGTCGCCGAGTTTGAGGGCGGGGCCGTTCTCGGGGCCGTCCATGATTCGGCAATAGACCACGACGCCGCGGTAGTCGTCGTACTGGGCATCGAAGATGAGGGCGCGGGTCTGCTTCATGACCGGCTTGCGCGGGCCCTTGAAGCGCTCGCAGATGGCGGCGAGGAGTTCGGGGATGCCCAGGCCGGTTTTGGCCGAGACGAGGATGCAGTCTTCGGCGGGGAGGCCGATGACCTGCTCGATTTCCATGGCCACTTCGTCGGGGCGGGCGGAGGGAAGATCGACCTTGTTGATGACGGGGATGAGTTTGAGATCTTCGCTGATGGCGAGGTAGGCATTCACGACGGTCTGGGCCTGGACGCCCTGGGTGGCGTCAACGACGAGGAGCGCGCCTTCGCAGGCTTTGAGGGCGCGGGAGACTTCGTAGTTGAAGTCAACGTGGCCGGGGGTGTCGACGAAGTTGAGCATGAACGCCTCACCGTGGGCGTTGTCAACGCTTTTGGAGGCGTCCTCGCCTTCGGGCGCGGCGGCATCGTTTTCTTCGAGATCATCGGACTGGCTGCCGGCGACGTGGTGGTGATAGACCGTGACGGCGGAGGCCTTGATGGTGATGCCGCGCTCGCGCTCGATATCCATATCGTCGAGGAGCTGGGCGCGGGCCTCGCGGGCGGAGACGGCCTTGGTGGCCTGCATGAGTCGGTCGGCCAGAGTGCTCTTGCCGTGGTCAATGTGGGCGATGATCGAGAAGTTACGAATCTGCATAGAAGTCACTTCAGGTCGAACGGGGGGCGGCGAGGCGGGCGGGAAGACTGCCCCGAAGCCGCTCTTAAGAACGATGGAGGTCGCGGTTCGCCTTAGGGCGGGCCACGCGGCGCGGCGGGAAAGGCGGATCGGCAAAGATGGCCGTGGACGATGCGAAGCCCACCGCGAACCCCACCAGACGGGGGCCGTCTTGTCTTGCGAGCGGTATGCATAAGGATAGGGAACCGGCGGCACGAACCGCGCCAAGCACACCGTCGCCGAACTCACATCGCCAAGATCGCGGAGTCTTGGCATCGCAAGCGGCACCGAATCGGGACAAGGAATCGCGGTTTGGCGTTGCGTTATAGGACTATTGGAGTCTGGTTTCGGGTTTTCCCCGGTACCACGACCGCTTTTCGGCTCTCTTTGGGCGGGGTCTGGTCAGTGGCGACACCGTTTCGATTACCATGACGGCGTGACTTTGAACCCTGAAACTTCTCAAGATGCCACGCTGCTCATGATGGCGGCGGCGGGTGGTGATCAAGAAGCGGCGGGTCGCCTGCTTTCGAGCACCAAGGGGCACGACGCTCAATTCGCGCAGTGGAAGGCGAAACTTGATGCAATGACGGCGGCCGAGGCGGCCGCGACCCTCGCGACTCTCGCGGCCCCCGCACCGGAGAAGAAGTAAATGACCAACCCCGATGGCAAGCACGATTCGAAGCCGAATGACCCGACACTCGATGCGCCTGCGTTGTCCGAGGCCGCGGCGGCCATGACTGCGATGGCGACCGCGCCATTGCGTGAAGGGCCGGGAACGAAGATCGGGCCGTACAAGATTCTCCAGTTGATTGGTGAGGGCGGGTTCGGGTCGGTGTTCATGGCCGAGCAGACCGCGCCGGTGCAGCGGAAGGTGGCGCTCAAGATCATTAAGCTGGGCATGGACACGCGGCAAGTGGTGGCGCGGTTCGAGCAGGAGCGGCAGGCACTGGCGATGATGGACCACCCGAATATCGCGCGGGTGCTGGATGCGGGGGCGACAGACACGGGGCGGCCGTTCTTTGTGATGGAACTGGTGAAGGGTGAGGCGATCGTTGATTACTGCGACAAGAACAATCTTGCGATCAACGATCGCCTGGAGTTGTTCGCGCAGGTCTGTAACGCCGTGCAGCATGCGCACACCAAGGGGATCATCCACCGCGACATCAAACCGTCGAATGTTTTGGTGAGTACCCAGGACGGTCGGCCGCACATCAAGGTGATTGACTTTGGGATCGCCAAGGCGACGGCGAGCAAGCTGACAGAGAAGACGCTGTTTACCGAGCACCGCCAGTTGATCGGCACGCCCGAGTACATGAGCCCGGAGCAGGCCGAGGGCAACCTCGATATCGACACACGGACGGATGTGTATTCGCTGGGCGTGCTGCTCTACGAGTTGCTCACCGGCACCACGCCCTTCAGCAGCAAGGAACTCCGTTCGGCGGCCTACGCCGAGATCCAGCGGATTATCCGCGAGGTCGAGCCGCCGAATCCGAGCACGCGACTCAGCCAGAACACTGCCACCATCGCCAGCGTCGCGGCCAAGCGGCACACCGAGCCCAAGCGGCTGGGCACGCTGGTGCGCGGCGAACTGGACTGGATCGTGATGCGGGCTTTGGAGAAGGACCGCCAGCGAAGGTACGAGACCGCGAACGGCCTGGCGATGGACATCCGGCGGTACCTAACGGGCGAAGCGGTGGTGGCCGCGCCGCCCAGCACGGCGTATCGATTCAAGAAGTTCGTGCGTCGCAACAAGGGCACCGTCACGGCGGGCGGCGTTGTCGCCGCGGCGCTGGTGCTGGGCATGATTGGCACAGCGTGGCAGGCGGTGCGCGCCGAGAGGGAGCGCGGCGAGGCCATCGCGGCCAGGGATGGCGAGACCCAGCAACGCAAGGCGGCGGAGGCCGAGCGCGACAAAGCAACGAAGATTGCCGAGTTCATGAGCGAGACGCTGAAGGGCGCGGGGCCGAGCGTGGCCAGGGGCCGCGACATCAAGATGCTCAAGGAGATGATGGACAGCGCGGCGGCACGGATCGAGAAGGGGGACCTGAAGACCGCTCCCGAGGCCGAACTGCGCCTGCGCGGGACCATTGGCGACACGTATCGAGAACTGGCGCGGTACCCGGAAGCCGCGAGGATGCTCGAGCCGAGTATCGCCATGGCGCGGCTGCAGCACCCGGGCGACCACCCGGACACGGCCAGCGCGCTCACCAGCCTGGCCGGGCTTCTCATGGATCGCGGCGACTTGAAGAGGGCGGAGGCCCCGTTGCGCGAAGCACTGGGAATGTGGACGCGTCTTGAGCCGGGCGACCACCCGAGCACGGCGGACGGCATGAACAATCTGGCCGCCCTCCTCAGGGGTCAGGGAGAGTTGGCAGGCGCTGAGCCGCTGTTGCGCGAGTCACTGGCGATGCGGAAGCGCCTGTTTCCGGCAGACCACTCGGACGTCGCGATCGCCCTTGGAAACCTGGCGCAGCTGCTTCAGGCCCGCGGCGACCTGGCGGGCGCCGAGCCGCTTGCGCGCGAATCGCTGGCGATGTGGAAGCGACTGTTCCAGGGCGACCACCCCGATGTGGCGCTGGGCCTGAACAACCTGGCGGGCTTGCTCAATGAGCGCGGTGATGATGCGGGGGCTGAGCCGCGCTACCGCGAAGCCCTGGACATGTGGGAGCGGCTCTTCCCTGAGGGCCACCCATACCGGGCGAACGGCCTCAGAAATCTGGCCGTCCTGCTGCGGGCGCGCGGGGACCTGGCGGGCGCCGAGACACTCTTCCGCGAAACGCTGGAGATGAGAAAGCGCCTGTTCCCGGGCGATCACGCGGATGTGGCGCTAGGCCTCAACAGCTTAGCGTTCATGGTCCAAGCCCGCGGCGATTTAGCGGGAGCCGAGCCGCTGTTGCGCGAGGCGCTTGAGATGTACAGGCGCCTTTATCCGGGCGACCAGCCCAACACTGCCATCAATCTTGCCATCTTGGCGCAGGTGCTCCAGGGTCGCGGTGACTTGGCAGGCGCTGAGCCGCTCGCCCGCGAATCGCTGGACATGAACAGGCGACTCTTTCCGGGCGATCACCCGAATGTGGCGCGCGGGCTCAACAACCTCGCGGTCCTGCTCCAGGCCCGGGGTGACTCGTCCGGGGCCGAGTCGGTCGCCCGCGAGTCGCTGGGAATGTACAAGCGGCTCGTCCCTGGGGACAGCCTGGACGTGGCGCTGGGCCTCAACAACTTGGCGGCACTGCTCCAAGCCCGCGGCGACCCTGCCGGGGCCGAGACGCCGGCGCGCGAGGGCGTGGCGATGTACGAACGTATGAGCGGCAAGGACGCCTTCTCCACCGGCAACGTGCGACTGAAACTCGGCCGCGCCCTTGCGGGTCTGAACCGCTTCGCCGAGGCCGAGCCCGAACTGATCGAGACCGAGCGTGTGTTCTCAACAGCCCGGGGCGTGCCTCCAGGACGGCACAAACAGTGCATCGAGGCGATCATGGCGCTCTACGAATCGTGGGACAAGGCCGAGCCGGGCAAGGGCTATGACACCAAGAACGCCGTGTGGAAGGCTAAGCTCGACGTGATGACGCCACCCGCGGCAAATGTACCGGAGAAGAAGTAAATGACCAACCCCAATCGCCCGCACGACACCACACCCTACGACCCCACTCTCGGCAGCCCATCATCGCCCGATGCCGCGGCGGCCATGACCGCCCCCACACTCGCCGCACCCCTGCGCGAGGGGCCAGGGACGAAGATCGGGCCGTATAAGTTGCTCCAGCAGATCGGCGAAGGCGGCTTCGGGTCGGTGTTCATGGCCGAGCAGACTGCGCCGGTGCAGCGGAAGGTGGCGCTGAAAATCATTAAGTTGGGCATGGACACGCGCCAGGTTGTCGCGCGCTTCGAGCAGGAGCGGCAGGCACTGGCGATGATGGACCACCCCAACATCGCGCGGGTGTTTGACGCCGGAGCGACGGAAACTGGCCGGCCGTTCTTTGTGATGGAACTGGTCAAGGGCGACCCGATTGTCGAGTACTGCGACAAGAACAACCTGAGCATCAACGACCGCCTGGAGTTGTTCGCGCAGGTCTGCAATGCGGTGCAGCACGCCCACACCAAGGGCATCATCCACCGCGACATCAAGCCGTCGAACATTCTCGTCAGCACGCAGGACGGCCGCCCCAACACCAAGGTCATCGACTTTGGCATCGCCAAGGCGACGGCGAACAAACTAACTGAGAAGACGCTCTTCACCGAGCACCGCCAGCTCATCGGCACGCCGGAGTACATGAGCCCCGAGCAAGCCGAGGGGTCGCTCGACATCGACACGCGGACGGATATTTATTCGTTGGGCGTGCTGCTCTACGAACTCCTCACCGGCACCACGCCCTTCAGCAGCAAGGAACTTCGCTCCGCCGCCTACGCCGAGATCCAGCGCATCATCCGCGAGGTAGAGCCGCCGAATCCGAGCACGCGACTCAGTCAGAACACCGCCACCATCGCCGGCGTGGCCGCCAAGCGCGACACCGAGCCAAAAAAACTCGGCACCGCCATCCGCGGCGAACTCGACTGGATCGTCATGCGAGCGATGGAGAAGGACCGCCAGCGGCGCTATGAGACCGCCAACGGGTTGGCGATGGACATCCAGCGATATCTTGCCGGCGAGGCGGTGGTGGCCGCACCGCCCAGCACGGCGTACCGGATGCGCAAGTTCATCAGGCGCCACAAGGGCTCGGTGACGACGGGCGCAGCGGTCGCCGCGGCCCTCCTCATCGGCGTGTTCGCCTTCGCCTGGCAGGCGAATGTCGCGCGCGCCCAGCGTGATCTGGCGATCGCGGCTCAGCAGGCCGAGGCCGAGCAGCGCGCGTTGGCCGACACCCAGAGAGATCGCGCCGTCGCCGCCGAGGGCGAGACCAAGAAGCGCGCCGAGGAACTCAAGGATGTGTCCGAGTTCCAGGCCAAGATGCTCAGCGACATCGACCCCGCCAACGCGGGCATCCAGTTGATGAGAGACGTTCGCGGCAAGTTCGCCGCCGCCGTGACCAAGATCGGCGTCCCCGAGGCCGATCGGCCCGCCCGAATCCAGTCCTTCGAGCGCGACCTCGCGGGCGTGAACGCGACCGACGCCGCAGTGGACATGATCGACCGCACCATCCTCATCCCCGCCCTCGCGGCGGTGGAGACGAAGTTCAAGAGCCAACCCGCGGTGGACGCCGCGCTGCGACACACGCTCGCCACGCTCTACAAAACGCTGGGCAACTACGACCGCGCTGAGGAGTTGCAGCGCAAGGCGCTCGAGACGCAGCGCCGCGCCCTCGGCGATGACCACGAGGACACGATCGTGGGGATCAGCGACCTCGGCACCATCCGCGAGGCGCAGGGCAAGTTGCCCGAGGCCGAGGCCCTGCACCGCGAGGCGATGGAGCGCTCGGTGCGCGTGCTGGGACGAGACCACAAGCAGACGCAGATCGCACTCTCCAACTTCGGCAACTTCCTCCGCGATCGGGGGCGCTACGCCGAGGCCGAGCCGTTGCTCGTCGAAGCGGTCGACACGGCGCGCCGCGTGCGAGGCATGGAGGACCGCAACACACTGATCCAGTTGAACACGCTCTCGTACCTGCGCATGGAGCAGGGGGATGTGGACGAAGCGGAGAAACTCCTGAACGAGGCCTACGAAACCGGCAAGCGCGTCCTCGGCCCCGACGACCCCGACGTCATCGTGTGGACCAACAACATGGGGGGCATCCGCGCCTCGCGAGGAAAGCACAAAGAGTCCGAGCCCTACTACCGCGAGGCCCTCGCGGCGATCAAGCGTGTCAAGGGAGAGGAGCACCCAGACGTCGCCCTCATGGCCTTCAATGTGGCCGCCTCGATCCGCAGCCAGGGTCGCGCGGCGGACGCCGAGCCGACCTTTCGCCAGGCGCTCGAACTCCGGCGTCGCACGCTCGGTGAAGAGCATCCCGACACGCTCAGCTCGCTGGAGGGCCTCGCGGGGTGCCTCCGCGACCAGGGAAAACTCGACGAGGCGCTGGCGATGCAGCGCCGCGCCCTCGACTCGCGCCGGCGCGTGCAGGGGAACGCCGACCGCGCGACGATCTCCGCGATGCAGGGAATGGCGCGCATGCTCGCCTCTGCGTCGAAGGACGCCGAGGCCGAAGTGTTCTTCCGCGAGGCGATCGACACCTCCGCCGGGGCGTGGGGCGAGGAAAACCCTGACCGGCTGGTCCTCTTGGTCAACTACGGCAACCACCTCGTCAAAATGGGTCGCGTCGCCGAGGCCGAGCCGATCCTCCGCAGGGTCTACGACGCGCGGCGCAAGGCAAGCGGCGATGACCACCCCGAGACCCTGGTTGCCGTGAGCGGCCTGGCGCGGCTGCTGCAGGACGAAGGGAAACTCGACGAGGCCGAGCCGATGCTGCGGGAGGTGCTCGCCCGCTTCCGCCGCGTCGTCGGCGAAAACCACCCCGACACCATCTCCGCCATTACCAACCACGCCGGGATTCTCGCCCTCCAGAAGAAGCCCCAAGAGGCCGAACCCCTCTGGCGCGAGAGCGTCGAGCGCGCCCTCCGCGTCTTCGGCAAAGACCACGCCCGCACCGGCGCGAACCGCATGAACTTCGGGCGCACGCTCACAGTGCAGAAGCAGTTTGCTGCTGCGGAGACCGAACTGGTGGATGCCGAGCGCATCCTCTCCACCGCCCAGGGCGTCTCGGCCGGCACCAAGCGCCGCATCGTCGAGGCTCTGAGCGATCTCTACGAGGCTTGGGCCAAAGCCGAGCCGGGCAAGGGCCACGACGCCAAGGCCGCAGAGTGGAAGACGAAGCTCGACGCGATGCCGCCACCCGCGCCGCCTGCATCTGCCGCCGCGCCCAGGCCCGCCGCGTCCCCCGCACCGGAGAAGAAGTAAATGAGCAAACCCAATCGCCCGCACGACTCGACGCCGAGCGTCGCCCGATCACCCGCTGCTTAAGGACTATCGCGAGACGCTGGCCAAAGCGATGGAGAAGCGCGATTGATACCGCCCGCAGGCGTGTTTACCATCTCCGTCGGAACGGTCTCCGCAGACTGCGATCGTGATTTTCCGGTTCTGGAATCGCGGGGTGCCGGGCCACGAGTGAGAACTTTCCATGTCGCATGACGCATTTGCCCAACGCGGTTCGAGCAACGAAGAGGCGTATTTTCGCAACAAGGAAGCGGGGCTGGTTGAACGGCTCCGCGGCGTGTTTGAGGCCACACGTACCAAGGAAGAGCTCGGCAAGACGAGCGGGATCACCAATGACGATGTGCTGGAACGGCTTGTGAAGCTGAGCGTGAGCGGTGAACTGCTGACGGTGTTCCGGCTCTATCCGTTGGTCGAGATCGCGTGGGCGGACGGTGCGTATGACAAGGCAGAATCCGCCGCGGCGATTGCGGCCGCTATCAAAGCGGGCGCGCCGGCGAATGGCGAGGCCGTGAAGCGGCTTGAGGTGTGGCTGCGCGAAGGGCCGACCGAGGACGGGCGGGCGGCGTGGAAGCTGTTTGCCAGCGAGCTGTGCAAGGTGCTCAAGCCGGATGAGCTTGATACGTTCCGCAACGACCTGCTCAAGCACGCCCGGGAAGTGGCGGAGGCGAGCGGCGGGGTGCTGGGCGTGTTCTTCAATGTGAGCTCGGGCGAGCACCGGGTGCTCGAGAGCATCAGGAAGGCTCTCACGGTCAAGTGAGTTGCGGTGAGTTGCGGTGCTGGGCGAGACTCTGGCGACGGCAGGGACCATCCAGCGTGTGTGGGGCTGCGCGAGGTTCGCCGGGCTTATCGGCCTGCGTTCGTTGCTCGTTGCGTCTGGGTTGCCAACAATTCCCGCTGGAGCGTGATACGCTCCGACCCGTTCTCCGAAGAACTCTGCATGTACACCTCTCATGAGGAGCCAACCTCCATGCCTCTGCATCGTTCAACTCGCGATCGCATGATCGGCGGCGTCTGCGGCGGAATCGCCGCGTGGGTTGGGTGGGACCCGACGATCGTCCGCATCGCGTATGTCGCGCTGAGCATACTCAGCGTCGCATTCCCCGGCCTGATCGTGTACCTGATTCTTTGGCTCATCATGCCGCGCGGGGAGTGATGGGCCAACTGCACGAAAAAGGCCCGGCCAGGGCATTCACCCCGGCCGGACCTTGCTGCGAAGGACCGTCGCTATCTCTTCATCCGCAAACTCGGCGTCATCGACCCAAAGGTGACGCCCCCCCTCCACCTCTTCAATAAACGGGCCTTCGCCTTGAAAACGGGCGTTCAGAACGCCCGGATAAAAGTGGACTGATTATCAAGCCCCTTGGAAGGCATGTTTCCAATCGCGAATCTGGTTGTGAGCGGCAAGCACGTCAGCGTACTGACGCACGATCATTTGGCGAGCATCGGCGGGGATCTTGGCGTTGTTCATGGCCTTCTCGTACGCGGCGACGGCCGCGTCTTCGCCGAACTCGCACTCGCTGATGATGGCGCTGTCTCCACCGCCCAGGGCGCTCCTGAGGCCCAGCCATGCGCGGTGCATGGCGCCGGAAAGATCGCCGCCGCTGGTGGGCTCTTCGCCGCGGGCACCGATTTGATAGTTCAACTCGGTTGCGAAACGCCGACGCTGGGCAGAAAAGCGGAGGGTGGCATCGCGATAGACGAGATTTTCGAGTTTCTCGGCGGCGGCGGCGAATCCCTTGGAGCCGTCGTTGAGGATTTGGACGAGGTCCTTAAGCTCGGCCGCGGCGACTTCATCTCGCTCGGTGCGAACGGCCGTTGCGGGGCGCGCGTTGGTCGGAGCGAGGCGTTCCCACGCGTCGCGGCTGGCCTGCTTGGCCACGCTCCAGTCAAGCTTGCTGGTGCCGCGGTTGCGCTCGTAGGTCTGGCGATAGCCAGCTTCGGCATCTTCGAATCGGGTGGCGACGAGGCTGGCCGGCTCCCTGTCGATTACGGCGCGGTAGGCGGGTTCGTAATCGTCAAACGTACCTGCCGTTGCGTAGGGACGCGACGGATATGTCGACTTCCAGTATTCAAGCTCGTTGGTCGGGTTCACGGACTCCGCGACGCCCTTGCCCACGCCGGCCCCCGCGATGCCTCCGACGATTGCGCCGATGGCGGTTCCGATCGGTCCGCCGAGCGAGCCGATCGCAGCGCCCGTGAGGACGCCCGCAGTGGTCCCGGCCCCGACACCCACAGGGTGCGAGCCTGGTTCGCCGGTGAGCGGGTCGCGGTTGGGTGAAGCGACTTCCACGATGCGATCGTTGCGCGGGTTGTCGGTAAGGACCGCGTTGCCCGGTCGATTGGTCTGATTGTTCTGCCAGTTCTGGTTTTCGCTGCTCATAACAAATACTCCTCGAATTTACGGTTACATTCCGTCCTTCACAGCTCGCACACGTGGAGCTGACATCATGATCTTGCCGGGTGAACGAACAGTGCCGATGGATACCGGCGCAGTTCGACGCGCGGCCGGGTTACTTGCGGTTTGAGGAACCCTGACCTTGGCCCTGGCCCTGCTTCTTGTGCTGGGGCACCTCAACCTTGGGCTGGTTCTTCTTGTCGGTGGCGCGACCGTTCTGCGAGGCGGGCCGGTCAGCGTCTTCGTCATCTTGACCGCTGGTAGCGGCCTTGGCGTTGCTGCTTGACTGCATTTCGTCATCGCCTGCTTCGGTTTCGTTAGCCTCGCTCACGCCGTTGCCGCCGCGGGTGAGCACTTTGGCACCATCTTTCTTCTGATCAACCTCGCTCTTCTTATCGGCCTTGGCGGATCGGGCCGCGGCGGGGCTCTCGTTGTCCATGGCCTGCACCTCGGGGTGGGCGCCGGCGACCTTGGAGTTTGTCGAATCGGCCTTCGGATCCGACTTTGAATCGGTCTTGGCGTCGGCATCGGCCTCGCGTCCACCCTTGGCGGGCTGCGCGACTTCGCCGCTGTTCTTGCCCGACTGGTTGCGATTCTGCTGGCCTTGATGGCCATGCTGGCCGTGCTGCTGGCCTTGATGATTCTGGTCGGTGCTCTGCTTGTCGGCGGGCTTGCCGCCGGTTGTGCTGCCCGACTTGTTGGTGCTGGTTTGGGCGGCTTCGGCCGCGCCTGAAGGCGAGCCGTTCTTGCGGGTATCGCCTTCGCCATTCTTGCCCGCCGGCGGTGCTCCGCCCGGTCCGTTCTTCTGGAAGTTGTTGGCGGGCGTGCCGGCCTTGGTGGTCGCGGGCGACTGGGCGTCGGCAACGTCGGCCTTGCCGGTGGTGAGACCGTTGGTCACACCGTTATGAATGGCATGCTTGTCGGCTCCGTACTTGCCGTTGGGGGTGCCGACGTTGGGGGTCTTGGTCTGGTTGTTCTGGTTTGAAAGGTTCATGTCGATGACTTTCTTTGAAAAAGGAGGAACGAAGAATGGCGGATGCGGGAAGGAGTTGTCCGCGCCATGGCGCGGGCAACACTGAGGAGTGACGCTTGATCGCGTTCGTTAAACGTTCACGCCGCCGCGGCCGCGCACCAGCCCCACAATGAGCGAGAGCACAAAGAGCACGACGAACACAAAGAACAGGATCTTGGCGATCCCGACTGCTCCGGCGGCGATGCCACCGAAGCCAAAGATTGCGGCGATGAGAGCGATGACGAAGAAGACGATGGCCCAGTACAGCATGTGATTCCTTTCTATGGAGCGGGCTGGCAGGCCCGCTCGGAGGTTTCGGCCCGCGTGCGGGTCGAGGGACGGCGGTGACTTGATCAACACTCTCAGTTTCGTTGGCTGCCGTTGGCTCCCCGTGATTACCTCGTAAGAAGTGGCTCATAGTGGCCTCCATCTCGGGGATCATCCCGCAGGGGTGGAAAAAGGCCCCCGGAACCACCCGAATGCATGAATTCGGGCTCATGGAGCGACAAGATGAAATCCGTGAGGTATGGTTTCATCTGGAACCGACCCTTTGGAGTGCATCCACTCAGGTTGTTTCGGTGGTTCTGAGGATTTCGTCTTAGAGGAGCAGCAAATGCGGGCCTTGATTGTTGAAGATAATCCCAAGATGGCTGCGGCACTGAAGACCGGGCTGTGCGCCAACGGCTTCGTGGCGGATGCCATTCACACCGGCTTTGAGGGTGAAGAGGCGGCGGCGGCTCAGGAATATGACGTGGTCATTCTCGACCTCATGCTCCCCGATCGAGACGGGGTGCAGGTGTGTCGCAACCTGCGGCGGCGGTCGATCCGGACGCCGATCCTGATGCTCACGGCCCTGTCGTCAACCGACGACAAGGTCGCCGGGCTGGACGCCGGCGCCGACGACTACCTGGCCAAACCGTTCGAGTTTGAAGAGCTGCTGGCGCGGGTGCGGGCGCTCCTGCGTCGCGGTACGGCCTCGGAAGGCCGCACGGTCAAGTGCGACGATCTTGAGCTTGATCTGTATACCCGGGTCGCCAAGCGAGCCGAGGAGTCGTTCGAGCTCTCCAATAAAGAGTTCGCGCTGCTTGAGTATCTCATGCGGAACCCCAACCGCGTGCTGAGCCGGACGCAGATTGGCGAGAAGGTATGGGATATGAACTTCGCGCCCGAGAGCAACGTCATCGATGTGTATATTTCGTCTTTGCGGAAGAAAGTCGATCGGCAGTCGGTTCGCCCGCTCATTCATACCGTGAAGAACGCAGGCTATCGGTTCGGCGTTGTGGATTGATTGTTTCTCGCTCCTCCCCTCGTGCTCACGCCACTCCAATCCGCTGCTGAGCCGGCTGACCCGCGCGTCGAAACAGACTTCGCGCCGGCGCAACCGCACGTGGGCGCGATCGGGGGATTTTTTACCCGCATCCCGCTCCGGGTACGCCTCACGCTTTGGGTTATGCTGCTGCTGGGCATCACACAGATCGTTCTGGGGGGCATTTTTCTGCTCTACCAGCAGTCGGCGGTCGACGAGTTGTTTTTTCAGCGCGTCCGCAGTCGCTACAGTGACGTGCTGGCGCGCACGACCCCGCTGCTTCCAACCCTCGACGGGCCGCAACTGGCCGAGCTTTTCCGGGAGAACTTCCAGCTTGAGCGATTGGTGGAAGGCTTCACGGTCACGATCTACGACAGCAGCGGGCGCATGCTTGCCAGCACGCCGGGCGTAATCGACGCCTCGCTGGCGACGCTGGCCGCCACGGCCTCACCAGAAAAACCGTTCCTGGCTCGATATTCCCATCGCCTGCTGGGCATGGCCGATGGCAGCTCGCAGCGGCAGGGCCGCCTTATCGGGTCGTCTGTAGGTGGGCCCGATGGCCGCAGCTACACCGTGCTGGGCGCGATGAGCGACGACCACAGCCAGCAACTGACCGATACGTTTGAACGCACTTTTCTGCTGAGCATCGCCATGGGTCTGGTTGCATCGGCGTTCGCCGGGTGGTTGATCGCCGGGTTTGCGACACGTCCGATTGAACAACTGCAGGCGATGGCGCGCCGTCTCGGGCCGCTCTCCATGAACACCTCGCTCTCGTCGGAAGCGTTGCCGCCCGAAGCGGCAGCACTGCGGGCGGAGCTGGATGCGGCGCGGTCGCGCATTGCGACGGCGTTCGCGGCGCAGGAGCGCTTTATCTCCAATGTCTCGCATGAGCTCAAAACGCCCATCGCCGTGCTGCTGACTGAAGGGCAGATTCTTGACCGCCGCAAACTCTCGCCCGAGGCGACCCGTTTTGTTGAGAGCGCCTGCGAAGAAATGCGCCGGCTGGGGAGCATGGTGGAGAGCTTCCTGACGCTCAGCCGCGTCAACAACGGTCGCGCCGTTCGGCCGACCGCTATCTGTCCGGTGAACGAACTTGTGATGGAATCTGCCAGTCACTGCGCCGCCATGGCCAACCAGCACCGGGTTGCGCTCCAGCCGCTGCTCACCGATGCGGTTGATGCCAAGGTGATCGGCGATCTGACGCTGCTTCGCACTATGATTGACAACCTGATCCGTAACGCCATCCGATTCTCGCCTGCGGGTGAACAGATCAAGATCGTGGTTTCGGTTGTGGACCAGCCCGACCAGCCTTTGAACGAGCGAGGGGACGCCCGGCCAGCTCTGAAGATTCCTTCCGCGTCTGTAAGCCTGCCGGCGATGTCGCCGTTCGTGCAAATCTCCGTCCGCGATTTTGGCCCGGGGATTCCGAGCACTCTTTTGCCACGAATCTTCGATCGATTTGTGCAGGCTGCGGAGGAGGACCGACTGGGCCGGGGACACGGCCTGGGGCTTGAGATCGCTCAGGGCGTGGCCGAACTGCACGGCGGCGCGATCTCGGTCAGGAATGTGGAACCCAAGGGGTGCGAGTTCACGATAACCTTACCCATATTCTCGAATGCTGACTCGAGTGGTCGAGAATCCTTAAACTAAACGAGTATTCATCTCGCGATCACGGAATTTTAAGTCGCCAGCCCGACTATCTGTGTGTTCGTGCGTGATCCCTGCCGCTTGGTTCTGCCACCGCGCCCATGCGGACGCCAGGCGGTGGATCTACGCCTGGAAGTCTTTGTGGCCCGGTGGATTGTCATCGCCGTAATGTGTGTAATTGCCGCCGTTGCAGCGGGTTGGCTCCTCTTTGGCCGGGGAAGCTCTGGCCAGCCGTTTTCTGTGCACGTCGTGTTTCTGGTTTCCACACTGGCCTCGCTTTGTCTGCTGCTTCTGTTGATCGTTCGCCTTGCCGGGCTTGCGCGGCTCCCCGAATGGCCGCGGCAGTTGCCGGTGGATACGGCTTTATCGGGGGCATCGCTGGCGGGGTCAACAGAAAGCCGGCCAGTTGCCCTTGCGTTGAAAACGAGGCCCCACGTCACGCCACCAAGTTCCGACACGCTCGCTACTCCGCCGCCCGACGCCATCGCCAAGAGACCAGAACCGGTCCCGCCGCTGCGCCCCGGTTCGCCGTTTGCCGAGCCCGGACTTGGGGCTGCGGCTGCGCTTGCTGCGGCGCGGAGTTCTACGCTCGCCCAATGCTCGTCTTCCTCGATGGACAAATCCTCCCCGCCGCCGATGCCCGCATCAGTCCCTTTGACCGCGGGTTCCTTTTCGGGGACGGGATCTATGAGGGACTCCGCGCCACCGCCCTCAGCGGCGGACGAGCCATCATCGGCCTCAACCGCCATATAAGGCGGATGCAGAACGGGCTTGACGAGATCGGCATCATGTTTGATGCCGCCGCGCTGGCCCGCGCGACCGATGAGCTGCTCGACACGTCGAAACTCAGCGAAGCGTTTGTTTATTGGCAGGTGACACGGGGCACCCCGCCCGCCGGAGCACCGGTGCGGTCGCGGATTCCTGCGCCCGGGACGAAGCCGACATCGTTCATCTACGTCCAGCCCCTTCAGCCCATCGATCCGCTGGCCGGGCCGGCCATCAAGTCGGCCGGCACCCAGCCGGATCTGCGATGGTTACGCGGAACTATCAAGTCGATCTCACTGCTGGGGAACCTGCTGGCGAGTATCGCGGCTCACGAAGCGGGGGAGAACGGGGGCGAGGAGGCGATTCTCATCCGCTCGACACCCCCCCCCGAGGGCGGGTTGGTGACCGAGGGGACGTACACCAACGTGCTGATCGTCACTGAGCAGGGGGAACTCGCGACGCCGTCGATGGAGAGCGCGCCACTGCTGGATGGGATTACCCGTCAGATTCTGCTGGGCATCGAGCCGGAAGGCCGGAAGATCAGTGTTCGGGCGGTGCGTGAGGCCGAACTGGCGACGGCGCGGGAAGTGATTCTGCTGGGGACGACGACGATGGTGACGAGCATCACACGGCTCGACGGTCGCCCGGTGAGTGGCGGAAAGCCGGGCCCGGTGGCGCAGCGGCTGAGCAGGGTGTTGATTGACTGCATTGCCGGCAGACGCGATGACATCGGCCGCTAAGCATGCTGCCCGGTGGGGATTTTTGAGGATGCCGCGACGATGAAGACGAAACCTACCACCAAAGTTGCTGGGAAGCGCGTTGTCAAGCCGGCCGCCAAGTTGGCCGCCAGGCCGAAGACGGTGGTGAAGGCGGTAGCGAAGGGGACAGCGACGGCGCCGGTGCCGTTGCCGGCGATCGAACCTGGGACGGTGATCGCGCCGTTCACGCTGCCGGACCAGACCGGCACGCCGCGGACGCTGGCGTCACTTTTGGCGGGCACGAAGGGCGGACCGTTGGTGCTGTATTGCTACCCCGAGGCCGACACACCCGCGTGCACCGAGCAGGCGTGCGAACTGAACGCTGACCTTGCCGGGCTGGCGACACTCGGGGCGACGGTCGCGGCCATCAGCCCCGATGCGCCCGCCAAGCTTCGCGCCTTTGCGGACAAGTTCAAACTCACGTTCCCGCTGCTGGGCGATGTGCCGGGCGCGAACGGTGTGCCGCGGGTGATGAAGTCGCTGCGGGGGTTTGGAACCAAGAATCTGTACGGCAAGATGGTGACGGGCGTGATTCGCAGCACGCTCTTCATCGCCAGCGATGGGACGGTGATTGAGCATTGGCGCAAGACGCCGGCGAAGGGGCATGCGGGGCGGGTGATGAAGGCACTCGCACGCATGAGGTCAAAGGCGTGAGCGGCACGCGTGGACGGCCGGCCAAGGTTCCTTTTGCGAGTCGAGGTTGAACTTCACTGCCAACCGTGCGAAAGCGCGGTCTGACCTGAGCCTGCAAACCACGCCGGACGGGCCAATAACCGCAAGGCCATTCGCGTCGTTCGACCCGAGAACGTGGCGCACTTCAAACTAATCGTCGTAGGCGTTTGCTTCGCTGCGCCGCCAAATGCACATTTGGAGCGTGGTGGCACCGAGGACACTCGTGGCCTTCACGATCACGCCGCGCGTGGCGCTTTGTGAGAGAGATCGAGACGAGATTGAGACGAG
>Ga0209181_10005645_pt1 | contig 17918 bp, 13 predicted proteins | sample MAT05_FD_187208 | JGI IMG/M metagenome (GOLD analysis project Ga0209181, IMG submission 187208) | Freshwater microbial communities from Lake Fryxell liftoff mats and glacier meltwater in Antarctica - MAT-05 (SPAdes) (version 2) | ecosystem: Environmental > Aquatic > Freshwater > Ice > Liftoff...
CGGGGTGTCGGACGGGGTGACGGGCGGGGTGTCGGGCGGGGTGTCGGACGGGGTGTCGGACGGGGTGTCGGAGGAAGGGCTCATCAGCGGGTCGGCACAGGTCGGGGGGCGGTCATCAATGGGGTTCGCTCAAATGCAACAGCAGTGTGGCGCAGTCGGCGGGCAGCGGTGCGCTGAGGGTGATGCGCTCGGCGCTGGCCGGGTGGTCAAACGCCAGTTGCCGGGCATGCAGGAACATGCGGTCGAACCGGTGCCCGCCCAGGCCCTCGCCACGCGCCCACAGCTTGTTGAGCGCAAAGTCGCCGTATTTCGGGTCGCCGACGATGGCGTGGCCGGCCTGCGCCAGGTGGACCCGGATCTGGTGGGTGCGGCCGGTCTTGATCGTCACCTCCAGCAGGGTGTACTGGGCATAGGCGGTGGCGATGCGCACCAGGCTGATGGCGCGCCGGCCGTCCGGGTGGTCGGCCGCGACCGGCAGCACATGGCGCTCGCCGCGGGCGTCCAGCGTCTTGTGCAGCGCCACGTCGATCACCTTGAGCCTGGCCGGCCAAACCCCGGACACCAGCGCGGCATAAGTCTTGCCGGTGTCGCGGTTGCGGAACTGCGCTTGCAGCGCCACCAGCGCGCTGCGCTTCTTGGCCAGCAGCAGGATGCCCGAGGTCTCGCGGTCGAGCCGGTGCACCAGCTCCAAAAACCGGGCGTCCGGCCGCGCCTGGCGAAGCTGCTCGATCACGCCAAAACTGACGCCCGAGCCGCCGTGCACCGCCACGCCCGACGGTTTGTTGATCGCCAGCAGGTGCTCGTCCTCGAACAGGATCGGGAACTCGCGCGCCGGGGTGCGCGCCGCCACGGCGGCTTTCTCGGCCGAACCTGCAGCCGAATTTTCGGCCACACGCACCGGCGGCAGCCGCACCTCGTCGCCCAGCACCAGCCGGGTGTCGGCCTGGGCCCGGCCCTTGTTGATGCGCACCTCGCCCGAGCGGATCACCCGGTAGACATGGGTCTTGGGCACGCCTTTGAGAATGCGCATCAGGTAGTTGTCCAGGCGCTGGCCCTCGCCGGCCTCGTCCACCAGCAGCCGGCGAACTTGCGGACCTGCCGGCGCGCCCACCGGCGCAGCGGCGGCAGGCGACGGCACAGCGGGACGGGGGGTTGACGGATTGCTGCTTATAATGATCCGAACCACGATTGGGCCGTAAGTGCTTGATTTATCAGAGTTTACCTGGGCAAACCCGGTGTTATCGTGGCCCGGCGCCTTCAAAGGCGTCAAAAAGCGTTGATGCAACACCTGCGCCGTGCGCGGCAGGCCGCAAATCCCCAAGTGATGCGGCGGCCGCGCGGGCCAGTTGGAAGAGTGATGTCGTCACAGCCGTCCCGTCACAGGGAACAACAAAGGTCATGAACGGCAGACCGTGCTGTTGCACAGTCTGCGGTTCGCGTCAGAGCCCATTGGGTCCGCATGCCGCCCCTCCCTCCACCCCACCCCCTGACTGCGCCGAATGGTCGTGGTCGGGTCACGCCTTGCGGCGTGCGAGCACAGCCCCGGCCAACCGCCGGTGTGGCAGTGCGCGCCGGTGGGCACCAACCCGTGCGTCTGACGCCGGGCCGGGAGAGCACGGCGCCGCCGACTCCATGCGCTTTGTCGCACGCGGCCCCGCTGCAGTTTTGATCGATTTTCGATCACCGCAGTCCAGGGCGATTCCTTCTACGGCCGTTTCCCGTCGCTCGTGCATCGGAACAGGTTGCCTGCGCTGACCCTTGGGTCGGGCGGGTGACTGGACAACACGCGCCGCCCGCAAGGCGGCGTGTGCGATGGGAGTGCACATGAAACGCATGCTGATCAATGCCACGCAGCCGGAAGAGCGCCGCCTGGCCATCGTCGACGGGCAAAAACTGCTCGACTTCGAAACCGAGATCGAGGGGCGCGAACAGCGCAAGGGCAATATCTACATGGCGGTGGTGACACGCGTCGAGCCGTCGCTCGAAGCCTGTTTCATCGACTACGGCGAGGACCGCCACGGCTTTTTGCCGTTCAAAGAGATTTCGCGCCAGTACTTCCGCGAGGGTGTCGACGTCAAGAACGCCGGCATCAAGGACGTGATCCGCGAGGGCCAGGAGATGCTGGTCCAGGTCGAAAAAGAAGAGCGTGGCAACAAGGGCGCGGCGCTGACCACCTTTGTGTCACTGGCCGGCCGCTACCTGGTGCTGATGCCCAACAACCCGCGCGGCGGTGGTGTGAGCCGCCGGATCGAGGGCGAGGACCGCGAGGAGTTGAAAGAAAACCTGGAGCAGCTCGACTACCCCAAGGGCATGAGCCTGATCGCCCGCACCGCCGGCATCGGCCGCTCGGCGCCCGAGCTGCAGTGGGACCTGAACTACATGCTCAAGCTCTGGAGCGCCATCGACGGCGCGTCCAAGGCCGGCAAGGGTGCTTTCCTGATCTACCAGGAGTCGAGCCTGGTGATCCGCGCGATCCGCGACTACTTCACCGCCGACATCGGCGAGATCCTGATCGACACGGACGACATCTTCGATCAGGCCCAGCAGTTCATGAACCACGTGATGCCCGAGACGGCCAATCGCGTGAAGCGCTACCGCGACGACGCGGCGCTGTTTTCCCGCTTCCAGATCGAGCACCAGATCGAGACGGCGTTCTCCCGCACTGTCAACCTGCCGGCCGGCGGCGCGATCGTGATCGACCACACCGAGGCGCTGGTCTCGGTGGACGTCAACTCGGCGCGGGCCACCCGCGGCAGCGACATCGAAGAAACCGCCACCCGCACCAACATCGAAGCGGCCGACGAGATCGCCCGCCAGATGCGGCTGCGCGACCTGGGCGGGCTGATCGTGGTCGACTTCATCGACATGGAGGAGAGCAAAAACCGCCGTGAGGTGGAGCAGCGCCTGCGTGATGCGATGCGGCAGGACCGCGCCAGAGTTCAGTTCAGTTCCATCTCCAAATTCGGCCTGCTTGAACTCAGCCGGCAACGCCTGCGCCCGGCCTTGAGCGAAGGCAACCACATCACCTGCCCGCGCTGCAACGGCACCGGCCACATCCGCGACACCGAGTCGAGCGCGCTGCAGATCCTGCGCATCATCCAGGAGGAGACGCTCAAGGACAACACCGCCGCGGTGCATGTGCAAGTACCGGTCGAGGTGGTGAGCTTCCTCTTGAACGAAAAGCGCACCGAGATCACCAAGATCGAGTTGAAGCAGCGCTGCACCGTGCTGCTGGTGCCCAACAAGCACCTGGAAACGCCGAACTACAAGTTGGAGCGTCTGCGCCACGACGACCCGCGGCTGGAGAATTTGCAAGCCAGCTACACCATGATCGAGGAGCCCGAGGACGAGGTGGCGATCAGCCGGCGCCGCACGTCTGAAGAACGGGCCAAACCCAAGCAAGAGCCGGTCATCAAGGGCGTGCTGCCCGACCAGCCGGCGCCTGCGGCCTTGCCCAAGGCCGTCGAGCCTGGGCCACGCCCGGTGGCTGCCGCACCCGTCGCCACCCCTGCGGCGCCGGTGGCCGCTGCCAGCACGGCGCCGGTTGCACCCAGCTGGGTCGGGCAAGCCCCGGCGCCAGCGGCTGGCAACGGCTTTTTTGGCTGGGTCAAGAAGCTGTTTGGCGCGCCAGCGCCGATGTCAGCGCCTGCTGCCGCACCAGCCGCCAATGCGGTGAGCGCCTCGGCAGCGCCTGCTGCAGTGCTGCCTGCGCCTGAAAAGCGCGAATCCCGCGGCGGTGATTCACGCCGCGGCGACCGCGGTGGCGACCGTGGAAGCGAACGCGGCGGCCGGGGTGAACGTGGCGGCCGTGGCCGCGACGGCAAGCCCGGTGAAAGCCGAGGCGACCGCCCCGACCGTGGGCCGCGTGGCGAAGGCCGGGCGGAAGCCCGTGCCGAGGTGCGGGGTGAAGCCCGGCCGGAAGCCCGTCCCGAGGGCCGGACTGACAACCGCGGCGAAGGCCGAGCCGACCGGCCGCCGCGTGACGCTCGCCGTGGCGAGCGCAGCGCCGAAGCCGACAGCCGCCCGCTGGGCGAAGCTGCCGCCACCGAGACCCCGCGCCGCACACCGCGGCCCGAGCGTGAGCCCCGGCCGCAGGACACGGTCGAAGCCACCGCCGCACCATTGCTGGCCGAAGGCGGCAGCGCCGGCGAGCCGCAAGCCGGCCCAACCGCCGGCCAGACTGCCGGCCAGACTGCCGGCCCGGACAGCCTGGACGCTGCCGGTGAAGAGCAACGCCGCCGCCGCCGCCGCCGTGGTGGCCGTGGCAACCGCGACGACAACGGCGCTGAAACCGGCACCGAGGGCCAGGCCGATGGGTCAGCCCCGGGCAAAGAAGCGCCCGAGGCCAGCGCTGGAGAGGCGGCGCCAGCCGGCGCTACTGCGGAAGCTCCGGGCACCGAGCCAGCCGATCGCGAAGGCGGCCGCCGACGCGGCCGTGGCCGTGACCGCGCGCGCCGCGACGAGGCACCCGCCGCCGCGCCCGACGCTGAAGCCATCGGCGATGCAGCACCGCTGGCCGCCGCAACGTCGGCTGTCGATGCCTTGGTCGCCCCGTTGCCGGTGGTGCCAACCCCCGCCGACGTGATCGAGCCGGTGGCCGTCGAAGTGGCTGCGCTGGCCCCTGTCGAGGCGCCAACCCGCCCGGCCGCCACGCCCACCCCCGCCGTGCCGGTGGCCGTCGAGACCCCGCCCGTGGCCAAGGCTTTTGTCCTGCCAATGAACGACCTGCAACAGGTGGCCGAGGGCTCGGGCCTGCAGTGGGTCAATTCCGACCGCGAGAAGATTGCAGCCGCCCAGGCCGCAATGGCGGCCGAGCCGGCACCGATCCGTGTACCGCGTGAGCGCAAGCCGGTGGTGGCCAGCGATGCCGGCCCACTGGTGCTGGTCGAGACCAAGAAGGACTTGTCCCAGCTGAAGCTGCCGTTCGAGACTGCGGCGGCTGCCGGGTCCGCCACGCCGCAGCCCTGAACGTCAACGCGCCTGTCCAGACCGCCTGATGGGCAGTCTGCATGCCGCCCGGCCCATGAATGGCCGAGGCGGCATTTTTTCGTTCTGCGGTTGTCGGTCCCGACAATCACCCCCGCACAATGCCGGCTCCGTACCGCCAAGCCAAGCCAAGCCACTTGCCCACCAGCCCGTCCGCCATGACCGTCCTGCTCAAGAAACCCATCGCTGCCTGCATCCCCATCCACTTGACCGACCGCGCGGGCTTTGCCGCGCACACCAGCGCGCTGCCGTCCGCTGCGCGCCAGTGGCTGGCCACCCTGGGCTTTGACGGCGCACCCGACAGCCATGCGTTGCTGCCTGATGCCGACGGCCGGCTGCAATCGGTCTGGGCAGGGGTGCGGGGTGCTGCCCACCCCTGGGCGCTGTCTGCGCTGCCGCGCCAGTTGCCACCCGGCCGCTACCGCCTTGCCGACGCCCGGCTGGACAGCCCACCGGGTGGCGCAGGCCTGCTGGGCCTGACCGCTGACCCAGAAGCCGCCGCCCTGTCCTGGCAACTCGGCGGCCACCAGTTCACCCGCTACAAGGCAGCCAGCCGCATACCGGCGCAGTTGCTGCTGCCCCCCAGCGCCGCAGCCCGACACGGCCTGCTGCTGGCCCAGGTGATCGCCGGCACCCGCGACCTGATCAATACCCCGGCCGAGCACATGGGCCCGGCCGAATTGGCCGCTGCGGTGCAGCAAGTGGCCAAGGCGCACGGCGCCAAGTTCAAACAGACGGTGGGCGACGCGCTGCTCAAGGCCGGGTTCCCGGCCATCCACGCGGTGGGCCGTGCCGCCGTGCAGGCACCCCGGCTGATCGAGCTGACCTGGGGCAATCCAACGTCACCGCGCTTGACGCTGGTGGGCAAGGGCGTGTGTTTCGACTCCGGTGGGCTCGACATCAAGAGCCCTGAGGGCATGCGCCAGATGAAAAAGGACATGGGTGGCGCCGCCACCGCGCTGGGCCTGGCCACGCTGATCATGGCCACCGGGCTGGACGTGCGGCTGCAGTTGCTGATCCCGGCGGTTGAAAACGCCATCGCCGGCAACGCCTACCGGCCGGGTGACGTGATCAAGACCCGGGCCGGCCTGCAGATCGAGATCGGCAATACCGACGCCGAGGGCCGGGTGATCCTGTGCGATGCGCTGGCTTATGCCGCCGAGTCCCAACCCGACCTGCTGATCGACCTGGCCACGCTCACCGGCGCGGCCCGGGTGGCGCTGGGCGGACAACTGCCGGCGCTGTTCTGCCGTGACTTGGGCCTGGCCCGCGGGCTGGTGGACCTGGGCCTGGACTTGCATGACCCGCTGTGGCATTTGCCGCTGTGGCGCGACTACCACCCCGGCATCGAGAGCGACATCGCCGACATCGTCAACACCGGGCGGGGGCCACAGGCCGGCGCGATCAATGCGGCGCTGTTCCTGGCCGACTTTGTGCCGGCAGCGCTGCCCTGGCTGCACATCGACCTGTTTGCCTGGAACGACAGCGCCCGGCCTGGGCGGCCAGCTGGCGGCGAGGCGCAGACCTTGCGCACGTTGATGGTCTGGCTGCAGCAGCGCTACGGCGGCTGACCGGGCGGCCAACCGGTGGCCGACCTGTTGGCTGCCAAGGTGGGTTGTCAGCAGGTTTCTGGCTGTACCCCGCCGCCAGCCTCACCCCGTCAAGGCAGAGTTTCCAATGCATGCTGGTAAGCCGGCTCATGCATCAACTCGTCCCAAGGCAGCGGCGGCGTCAGCGGCAGCAGCGCCAGCCGGCGGGCTTCGCTGTCACCGTCGGGGCGCCAGCGGCCGTCCTGGCCGGCGGCCTGCAGGCCGTCCAGCAGCGCGTCCACCGCCTCGCCGCCGTCTACCGACTGGTTGCACAGCAGCACCATGTCGCAGCCAGCACCCAGCGCAGCCAGGGCCGCATCCATTGCACTGCCGGCCGACTTGGCGCCTTCCATGCTGAGGTCGTCGCTGAAGATCGCGCCTTGAAACCCCAGGTCGCCGCGCAGGATCTGGCGCAGCCAGCGCGCGGAAAACCCGGCCGGCGCGGCGTCCACCTTGGGGTAGACCACATGCGCCGGCATCACGCTGGCCAGGCTGGTGGACAGCCATGCGTAGGGCGCGGCGTCGTCGGCCAGGATGGCCTTGAGCGAGCGCTTGTCGACGGGTAACGCCAAATGGCTGTCGGCCTTGACAAAACCGTGACCCGGAAAGTGCTTGCCGCAATTGGCCATGCCGGCCTGCAGCAGGCCGTGCATCAGGCTCTTGGCCAGCAATGTGGCGACCCGGGCGTCGCGGTGAAACGACCGGTCGCCGATCACGCTGCTGCCGCCGTGGTCCAGGTCGAGCACCGGCGTGAAGCTCAGGTCCACGCCGCAGGCGCGCAGCTCGGCGCCCAGCACATAGCCTGCTGCCGTGGCGGCATTGGTCGCGGCCATGGCGTCGCGCATCCAGGCCTCGCCCAGCACCTGCATCGGCGGCAGGTGGGTGAAGCCATCGGTGCGGAAGCGCTGCACCCGGCCGCCCTCGTGGTCGACGCAGATCAGCAGATCGGGTCGTATCGCCTTGATCTCGGACGTCAGCGCGGTCAGCTGGGCACGGTCGATCCAGTTGCGGGCAAACAGGATCAGGCCGCCAGTCAGCGGGTGCTGCAGGCGCCGGCGGTCGCGGGCGTCGAGCCGGGTGCCGGCGATGTCGAGCACCACCGGGGCGTGGCCGAAGGTGGGGCTGGCGGTGTGGGCGGCTTCAGGGCTCACGTTCAGACTGTCGGTCATCAGGGCTGGCCTTTTTCTACCACCACAAAGGAGGCGGCGTAGTCGGTTTCATCGGTGAGCGTGACATGGGCGCTAAGGTGCTGGGCGCCAAACCAGTCGGCCAGCGCACCGTTGAGCCGGATCACCGGCGCACCGCTGGGCAGGTTGAGTATCTCGCAGGCGCGCCAGGTCATCGGCATGCGCATGCCCAGTCCGATGGCCTTGGAAAACGCCTCCTTGGCCGAGAAGCGGGTGGCCAGATAGGCCACGCCGCGCAGCTCGGACCGGGCGCGGCGGGCATGGAAGACTTGCAACTCGGCCGGACCCAGCACCTTGTCGGCAAAACGGTCGCCGCGCCGCGCCAGCGTGGCGCGCAGGCGGCGGATATCGCAGATGTCGGTACCGATGCCGTGGATCATCGGGTTGTGGTGCGTGCTGAAGTTGCGGCCGATTCAGCAGCGGCGGACGCCGCAAAGGCGGCCTGGATGCAGCGCTGGTAGTCACGCACCGCCCCGGCGATGCCCAACGCCAGCGCGTCGGCGATCAGCGCGTGGCCGATCGACACCTCCAGTACCCCTGGCACGGCGCGCAGGAAGGTCGTCAGGTTGTCACGGTTCAGGTCATGGCCGGCGTTGATCTCCAGGCCCACCGCCATCGCGGCCTGGGCAGCAGCGGTGTAGCGCGTCAGCACGGCGGCTTGCCCGGGCGTGCCATAGGCGCTGGCGTAGGCCTCGGTGTAGAGCTCGACCCGGTCGGCACCGCAAGCGCGCGCGGGCGCCATCAGTTCGGGGATGGGGTCCATGAACAGGCTGACCCGGATACCGAGCGCCTGCGCTTCGGCAATCAAGGGCCGCAGCCGATCGGCATCGTCCGGAAAGCGCCAGCCGTGGTCGCTGGTGAACTGGTCCTCGCTGTCGGGCACAAAGGTGGCCTGCTGAGGCGCCCGGCCCTGGCTGGCCAGATCTTGCAGGATCTGCATCAGGTTCTGCAGCGGGTTGCCTTCGACGTTGTACTCGGCCTCGGGCCACTGCGCCATCAGCGCGGCCAGGTCGGCCACGTCTTGCGTGCGGATGTGGCGGGCGTCGGGCCGCGGGTGCACGGTGATGCCCTGGGCGCCGGCCTGCAGCGCCAGGCGAGACAGCGCCACCACGTCCGGGATACCCAGGTGCCGGGTGTTGCGCAGCAAGGCAATCTTGTTGACATTGACCGACAGGGCGGTGCGGTGTGCGCGGGCGTGGGCTTCGGGCGCAGCAAGCGGATTCATGGCGGGCCAGTCAGGGCGGAGGGTTGGTGCGTTGCGGCAGCATCGAGACTGTCGCCGATCACGGCGTCGGCCGATGCCGCAGGCGAAGCGGGTGCCACATCGAGCAAGCGGCGCACGTCGAGCATCATCTGCCGGGTGCGCAGTGTGGGTGAGCCGAGATGATAGACAAGCAGTGCGCGCAGCTGGCTTTTGAGCGCGGGCAGGTCAGCCCCGGTGGCGCTTCGCAGTGCGGCCAGGTCGTGGCGGTCCAACGCGGCCTGCAAGGCCAGGCAGGTGGCGCCGGACACGGTGGACAAGCGTAAGCCATCGCCCGCCGAGGCGGCCGGGCCGGCTGACGCGACCGCCAGCCCGGCGTCGGCCCGCAACTGGTAGGCGTGCGCGGGCAACACCGGCGCCTGCGTGGCGGTGCAAACCGCCAGGTCGGGCAGCACGCCGGTTTCACGCAGCAGCAGCAACTCAAACGCGCGCAGCGGCGATTCGTCCTCGGTGTGCGCCAGCGCCAGCAAGGTGTCGGCATAGGCGTCGAACAGCCGCTCGTGCGGATCGCCGCGCGCCAGCAGCTTGAGCAGCAACTCGTTGAGGTAAAAGCCTGAAAACAACTTGGCGGGTGGCAACGTGGCCCCGCCGCCGGCGTACTCGGCCGAGCGCAGCGTCAGGATGTCGGCGCCCTCGTCCGACTTGGGGCGGGTCGTCAGCACCAGCAGCCGCTGGAACGGCATCAGCACCGGCCGCAGCTGCGAGTACGGCCGCTTGGCGCCTTTGGCCACTACCGCGATGCGGCCGTGCTCGCGGGTGAACAGGTCCAGGATCAGGCTGGTTTCGCTCCAGGCCCACTGGTGCAGCACAAAGGCTGGCTGCGGTGTGGATCTACCGGTGGCCAAGGCTCACTCGTAGCCGTAGGACCGCAAATGCGCCTCGCTGTCGGCCCAGCCCGAGCGCACCTTGACCCAGAGCTCCAGAAACACCGTGCTGCCGGTCATCTTCTCCAGTTCGACCCGGACCTCGCTGCCGATGCGCTTGAGCAAATCGCCGCCCTCGCCGATCACCATGCCCTTGTGGGCGTCGCGTTCGACCACGATGGTGGCGGCGATGCGGCGCAGCGACCGCGCCCGGCCGCCCGAAGCGGACGCGCTCCCCTTGGGGGACGGATGCTGCGCAGCAGCGTCCAAGGGGCTGTCGCCACCCTCTTCTTCGTACTTGTCGATGATCACGGTGGCGCTGTAGGGCAGCTCGTCGCCGGTCAGGCGGAACAGCTTTTCACGGATCAGCTCGGCCGCCATGAACTTGTCGCTGCGGTCGGTGAGCGCGTCTTCTTCGTAAACCCAGGGTTGCTCGGGCAGGTAGGGCTCGACGATCTTGAACAGGCGCTCGACATCGCTCGGCTTGGTGGACGACATCGGCACGTATTCGGTGAACTTGTGCTTGTCCATCATGCCCTTGAGCCAGGGCAGGATGTCGGTGCGGCGGGTCACCACGTCGAGCTTGTTGGCCACAAGAATCACCGGTTTATCGGGCGGCATCAGCGCCAGCACCTTGGCATCATCCGGCCCGAAGCGGCCGGCCTCGACCATGAACAGCACCACATCCACATCGCCCAGCACCGCCGTGACGGTGCGGTTGAGGCTGCGGTTGAGCGCAGTACGGCCCCGTATCTGCTTGGTCTGAAAGCCCGGCGTGTCGACAAACACAAATTGGGTCGCGCCCAGCGTACGGATGCCAGTGATGCGGTGCCGGGTGGTCTGGGCCTTGCGCGAGGTGATGCTGATCTTCTGGCCGACCAATGCATTGAGCAGGGTCGACTTGCCGACGTTGGGTCGACCGACGATGGCGATGGTGCCGCAGCGTTGGCCGTTGGCGGCCAGCGCCAACGCGGCGTTGACATCCAGGGGCAGGTCGGACGCGGGCTTGTCTTGGGGGGTCATGGTGATGCTCGGGTTGGCGGCCTGTGTGGGCCGGTCAGGTGGCGTCACCTGCAGTCTTGGGGTGTGGGCAGATCAGACGCGCAGCGGGCTGCCAGGCTGGTCGCTGGCCTTCAGCTTGCCCAGCATGCGGTGCGCCGCCTCTTGCTCTGCGCTGCGCCGCGACCGGCCTTGGCCCAGCTCGGTCAGGCCCAGGGTGGCCACGGCACATTCGACCTCGAAGGTCTGGGCGTGCGCTTGCCCACGGGTGGCAGCAATGCGGTAAGCCGGCACGGGCAGTTTGCGCGCCTGCAGCCATTCTTGCAGTTCGGTCTTGGCGTCCTTGCTCCAGCTGTCGGCCTCGGTGTTGTCGATCAGTTCACCGAACAGTTGCCGCACCAGGCCCGCCGCGGCATCGAATCCGCCGTCGAGGTAGGTGGCGCCGATCAAGGCCTCCACCGCGTCGGCCAGGATCGACGGCCGAAGCGCGCCGCCGCCGCGGGCCTCACCCTCGGACAGGCGCAGCACCTCGGGCAGGCCCAGCCCCAGGCCGGCCCGGTGCAGGCTGTCCTCCCGCACCAGGTGGGCACGGACGCGGGTCAGATCCCCCTCGTCGGAGCCGGAAAATCGCCCGTACAGCAGGCTGGATACCGCCAGGTTGAGCACCGCATCGCCCAGGAACTCGAGCCGCTCGTTGTGGTCGGCGCCAAAGCTGCGGTGGGTCAACGCCCGTTGCAACAGCTGCGTGTCGGCAAATCGGTGGCCCAGCCGGGTTTGCAGCGCGGTCACGCGGCTGCCCAGACGGTGTTCGCCGCGGGCGTCGGACCGGGGTTCTGGATGGGGGTCGGGGCGGTTGTCCATGGGGCTAGACCTGCGGCAGATCGGCCACCGGCGGTGCCGCGGCCCACAGGCTCACTTCGAGCGGCCAGCGTACTTGATCAGAAGATACGCCGGGCCGAAAAGCGGAATCTCCTTCTCGTAGGCATAGCCAATCACGACGCGGTCGTTTTCTTTGGTGATGTCGAGGTCGGCACCGGTCACCGAGGTGATGGTGGCGTCGATGGTGCGCTGGCGGTCGAAGGCGCGGCGGATCTCGGGCACGGTGGTGGCCGGCGCCGCGGCCAGCCGCTCCACCACAGCCTGCACGGTGTAGAACTCGCTGACGGTCGGCAGCACCCGCACCAGCAGGTAGCCCGCAAAACCGACGAAGATGGTCCAGGTCAGCAGCCCGATCAAGGTGATGCCACGTTGTGCTGCCAGGGGCTGTGGTTGAGTCTTCATGGTGGCCGGGTGGGCCGCGATCAGTCGAAGGTGCCGATGCGGCGCAGGTTGCTGAAGTTCATCCACACCATGAAGGCGCGGCCGACGATGTTTTCGTCGGGCACAAAGCCCCAATAGCGGGAATCCTGCGAATTGTCGCGGTTGTCGCCCATCATGAAGTAGTGGCCGGCGGGCACTTTGCAGGTCACGCCTTCGGCGGTGTAGCGGCAGTTGTCACGGAAATTGACAAAACTGTCCATCGGCCGGTAGATCGATGCCCGCTTGGGCTCGACCAGGATGTTGTGCGACACCGCGCCGAGCTTCTCGGCGTACTTGGGCGCATAGTGCAGGCTGTCCTCGTCGTAGAAATCACCCAGCGACTGCACCGGCACGACCTGGCCGTTGACGCTGAGCGACTGGTTGGTGTAGCTCACCTCGTCACCCGGCACGCCGACCACCCGCTTGATGTAGTCGATGCGCGGATCCACCGGGTAATGGAACACCATCACATCGCCGCGCTGCGGGTCCTTGTTGGCGATCAGCTTGGTGCCGGTCACCGGCAGGCGGATGCCGTACTGGAACTTGTTGACCAGGATCAGGTCACCGACCAACAGCGTCGGGATCATCGACCCTGACGGGATCTTGAAGGGCTCGAACAAAAACGAGCGCAGCAAGAACACCGCCAGGATCACCGGGAACAGCCCCGCCGTCCAGTCCAGCCACCAGGGCTGCATCAGCAGCGATTCGCGGGCCGCAGCCACGTCGCCATCGACGCGGCTGATGCCCATCTTGCTCAGCTCTGCCCGGCGCTGGGTGTCTTGCACGGTCAAGGTCTCGGCAGCGGCAGCACGGGCCGGCGCAAAGCGGTACCGCTCAGCCAGCCAGTAGGCACAAGTCACCAGGCTCAGCACAAACAGCAGCAGCGAAAAATTGCCGATCCAGTAGCCCAGCCACCAGCCGGCGCCGTAGAGCAGCAAGCCCGCGTACAACGCGGCGGTAAGAACACTCATCATGGGTTGGCTTGGGGGTGGTCAGTCGTCGACACGGAGGATGGCCAGGAAAGCCTCTTGAGGCACCTCCACCGACCCGATCTGTTTCATGCGCTTCTTGCCGGCTTTCTGTTTTTCCAGCAGCTTTTTCTTGCGCGAGATATCGCCGCCATAGCATTTTGCCAGCACGTTCTTGCGCAAGGCCTTGATGCTCTCGCGCGAGATGATGTTGGCGCCGATCGCCGCCTGGATCGCCACGTCGAACATCTGGCGCGGGATCTGCTCACGCATCTTGGCCGCCACCGCACGGCCGCGGTACACACTTTGCGCCCGGTGCACGATGATCGACAGCGCGTCGATGCGGTCGCCGTTGATCAGCAGATCGACCTTGACAACGTCGGACGCCCGGTATTCCTTGAACTCGTAGTCCATCGAGGCATAACCGCGCGACACGCTTTTCAATTTGTCGAAGAAGTCGAGCACGATCTCGGCCAACGGCATCTCGTAGGTCAGCATCACCTGGCGGCCGTGGTAGGCCATGTTGAGCTGCACGCCGCGCTTTAAATTGGCCAGCGTCATCACCGGGCCGACATAGTCTTGCGGCATGTACAAATGCACCGTGACGATGGGCTCGCGGATCTCCTTGATCCGGCCCAGGTCGGGCATCTTGCTGGGGTTCTCCACCAGCATCACCTCGCCGTCGTTCAACTCGACCTGGTAGACCACGCTGGGCGCGGTGGTGATCAGGTCCTGGTCGAACTCACGCTCCAGCCGCTCTTGCACGATCTCCATGTGCAGCAGGCCCAAAAAGCCGCAGCGGAAGCCAAAACCCAGCGCCTGCGACACCTCGGGCTCGTAGCGCAGCGAGCTGTCGTTCAACTTCAACTTTTCCAGCGCATCACGCAGCTGGTCGTACTCGCTGGCCTCGGTCGGGTACAGGCCGGCAAACACCTGCGGCTGGATCTCCTTGAAGCCGGGCAGCGCCTCGATCGCCGGGCCGGCGTTGTTGGGCAGCTTTTTCTCGAGCGTGACGGTGTCGCCCACCTTGGCGGCCTGCAGCTCCTTGATGCCGGCGATCAAAAAACCCACCTCGCCGGCTTTCAGCGATTCACGCGACTCGGACTTGGGGGTGAAAACGCCCAGTTGCTCCAGCGGATACACCGAGTTGCTGGCCATCATGCGGATGCGGTCGCCCTTCTTGAGCACACCGTCCACCACCCGCACCAGCATCACCACACCGACATAGTTGTCGAACCAGCTGTCGACGATCATCGCCCGCGGCGGGCCGTCGGCATCGCCCGTGGGCGGCGGCATGCGGTGGATCACCGCCTCCAGGATCTCGTCGATGCCCAGGCCGGTCTTGGCCGAGCAAGGGATGGCGTCGTCGGCGTCGATGCCGATCACATCCTCGATCTCGGACTTGGCGTTTTCCGGGTCGGCGTTCGGCAAGTCCATCTTGTTGAGCACCGGCACCACCGTCACGCCCAGGTCGAGTGCGGTGTAGCAATTGGCCACCGTCTGCGCCTCGACACCCTGGCTGGCATCGACCACCAGCAACGCGCCCTCGCAGGCCGACAACGACCGGCTGACCTCGTAGCTGAAGTCGACGTGGCCGGGCGTGTCGATCAGGTTGAGCTGGTAGACCTCGCCGTTCTTGGCGGTGTAGCTCAGCGACGCGGTCTGCGCCTTGATGGTGATGCCGCGCTCGCGCTCGATGTCCATCGAGTCGAGCACCTGGGACGCCATCTCGCGGTCACTCAGGCCGCCGCAACGGTGGATCAAGCGATCTGCCAGCGTCGACTTGCCGTGGTCGATGTGGGCAATGATCGAAAAGTTTCTGATGTGGTCCATGGGTCTGATCAAACGCCGTCTCTAGCGGGGGTCTTTAGCGTGGGTTTTCACCCTGCGGCCGTGGCGCCCGAGGCCCAGGGCGCGCGGGAGGTTACCGCGCAACGCCGGGCGAGCAGGCGGCCCGGGCTGCTGCGGCGCAGGGCCAGGGCCATAAAAAAAAGGCACGTCCAAGAGGAGACGCGCCTTCCAACAAATGTTTGGCAACTGCTTGTTGGGCCTTTATTGTAGCCAAATCTTGCCGGCCGCAAACCGCTGGAGCGCTGCTTTGCGGCCCAGGTCTGCCGCCAACCGGCGGCAGACCTGCTAAATCATCCACACCTTATCCACAGGATTTGGCCCTTCGCCCGGCCGGTTCAGCGGCCCGGACGGATCACCAGGTAGTTGACCCACTCCCCGCGCCGCACCATCACACTGACCGCCCGCGCCTTCTCCGCCTTGACTGAGACAGCCATGAACTGCTTGACGTCGTTGATTTCGGTGTTGTCCAGCGCCAGGATGATGTCGCCCTCACGCAACCCGGCCTTGGCCGCTGCGCCATCGACGGCCTCGACCTTGACACCGCCCTTCAGTTTGAGCTCACGCCTGGCAGCGTCGCCCAGCTCACTGACGGTCAGGCCAAGGGCGCTTTTGCTGCCGGCGGACGCGCCAGGCTCTGCCTGCGCCACCTTGGTGGGCGTGTCGGCCTCGAACTCGGCCACGGTCACGCTGATGTCCCGGTAGCCACCACGGCGGAACACCTGCAACACCGTCTTGCTGCCGGGCTTGGTGGCGCCGACCAGGCGCGGCAGGTCACCCGACTTTTCGATCACACGGCCATCGACCTTGGTGATGATGTCGCCGGCCTCGATGCCAGCCTTGTCGGCCGGACCGCCACTCTCGGCACCGCGCACCAGCGCGCCGGCGGGCTTGCCCAGACCGATGGATTCGGCCACTTCCTTGGTCACCGGCGCGATCGTCACGCCGATGCGGCCCCGGATCACCCGGCCGCCGGCACGCAACTGGTCGGCGACCCGGCTGGCCTCGTCGATCGGGATCGCAAACGAGATGCCCATGAAGCCGCCCGACCGGCTGTAGATCTGCGAGTTGATGCCTACCACCTCGCCGCGCATGTTGATCAACGGGCCGCCCGAGTTGCCCGGGTTGATCGCCACGTCGGTCTGGATGAAGGGCAGGTAGTCGCCGGTGTCGCGGCCTTTGGCGCTGACGATGCCGGCGGTGACACTGTTCTCCAGCCCGAAAGGCGAGCCGATCGCCATCACCCACTCGCCCACCTTGAGGCGGTTGATGTCACCCAGCTTGACCGCCGGCAAGCCGGTGGCGTCGATCTTGACCACCGCCACATCGGTGCGCTTGTCCAGACCGATGACCTTGGCCTTGAACTCGCGCCTGTCGGTCAGCGTGACCAGCAACTCATCGGCACCATCGACAACGTGCGCATTGGTCATCACGTAACCGTCGGCGCTGAGGATGAAGCCCGAGCCCACGCCGCGCTGCTGCGGCTCGTCGTCGCCGCCTCGTGGTGCGCCCGGCGCACCGCGGCCGCCGGGCAAAGGGATGCCAAAACGCTTGAAAAACTCCTCCATGTTGGGGTCGATACCGCTGCCGGGGCCGGCGCTGTTGCGGTTGGCGCGCTCCAGCGTGCGGATGTTGACCACCGACGGGCCGACTTTTTCGACCAGTTCGGTGAAGTCGGGCAGCAGCTCGGCACGGCCCTGCGCGGCGCCGGCCTGGGGCGCCAGTGCGGCGACAAAAGCCAGCGCCATCGCCGCCCGCACCACCAAACGCCGGCCAACACCGGGCATCGGCAGCAAAGTCATCATCGTCTCGGACATTCATTCACCTCGTCTTGATTCTCAACAGGGGTCGGTACCAGGGCTGCTGCCGGGTGCCGTCCATTTGCGGTGGCGTGCTGCGGCCAACGGAGCGGCGCGGCGCGGCGCGAACCAGGTCTAGCGCTTGCGCTCAAACATGGCCTCGAACATTTGCACCGTGGCCATCGGCACCTCGCCCACCACGGTCAACCACCAGTCGCCCTGGCGGTGGGTCATCGTGTGGGTGGCGCCCAGGCTGGTGCCCATGGGTTGCTTGTGGCGTGCGGCATCGAAGGGCTCGATGAAGACCGACACATGGGCCAGACCGTCGGAAAAGACCGACTGCAGCACCTGCACCGACCCTGCCGATGGCCCGCCCGCCGGCGTGTCGGCATCAGCCGCCGTGTCCATCGGCCGCTTGCTGCAACTGACCAGCGCAAACCCGGCGACCGGGCGCGCCAGCGTCCAGCCCTCGGTGTCGAGCTGGGTGCGTTCGGCCTGCGGCCGCTGCACCCGGAGACCTTCCAGGCGCTTCATCGGCCCCAGCACGGTCTCGGCCGACCACTTGCCCGCCAGATGCACATCGCTGAACACCGAGGACTCCAGCGTCTCGCCACCCGGCGCAAGCAGGTCGTTGCGCAGCAGCAGGCCGGTGTCCCGGTCGGCCCACAGGCGCTGGGCAAATCGCAGCTTGTCGCGTGGCCGGAGCATGAGCACGTCCGCCTCGCGGCCCGCGATGCGGTCGCGAGGGAGCAAAGTCATCTCGTAGTGCTCCAGCGCGCGCTGGTGGGCCGCTGGCAGCGCCGGAAACTCGGCCACCGGATCCCGCAGTTCAATGCGCGCCAGCTTGGTGGCGGGCCAGACCGTCAAGGTCTGCTCGTTGTGGCGGTATTGCACCCGGGCGCGACCGTCGAGCACCTCGATGCGCTCGTAGCGCTGGCGGCCATCGCAAATATGGGTGACGCGGGAGCTCGACACCACGCCACCCGCGCTGAACACCAGCGTGCCCTGGTAGCTGGTATTGGCGGCGGCTTGCTGGATGCGCGTCAACCAGTGGTTGCCATCCGTCAGTGACAGCGCCGGGCTGCCCGTGCCGGCTTGGGCAGTCTGGGCCGTTGCCTG
>Ga0209181_10005650_pt1 | contig 17905 bp, 15 predicted proteins | sample MAT05_FD_187208 | JGI IMG/M metagenome (GOLD analysis project Ga0209181, IMG submission 187208) | Freshwater microbial communities from Lake Fryxell liftoff mats and glacier meltwater in Antarctica - MAT-05 (SPAdes) (version 2) | ecosystem: Environmental > Aquatic > Freshwater > Ice > Liftoff...
CGCCGCCTGCGCCGCCAGCGAAGCGCTTGGCCCCAGACCCGGGTGGCTTCGGGCCGCTGACCCAGGCTGCGCGATGGGGCCCAGTGGCGGGCCCGGTGGTTGGCCCGGTGGGGGGGGCGATGTGGCGGCCGGTGGCGGAGCGGGATGCGGCCCGGCCGCAACAGTCGCGAGTGCGACGGGTGCTGGCAGCACGGACGGTGGCCTATATGCCGGCGGCGGTGGGGGTTGAGCGGGCGGTGCCGAAGTGGCCGCAGGCCCAAACCCAGTCGCGGCCGGCGTCAGCGTTTTTTTGCCGCGGGCCCTCCCGCGGCAGCAGCAGGCGAGACGGCCCCGTTGCCCCCGTGCCCGCTGGCGATGAGCCCGGCCACATCGGCGATCTTCTCGCTCTGGGCGAGGCGGACCATGAGCGCATCGAAAATGGCCCGCGGGAACGAGCTGCTCTTGGCGCTGCGGCCCACACTCTCGCACAGCGCGATCATGTGCGTCAGCCCGGCAACGTCGAAGCGTTTGGCTTGTTCGACCGCGCCGGCCCTGGCCTCTTCGGTAAGTTCCACCATGTCGGTCACGCCCCCGCACGCGCTGAGGATCATGAGATCGCGAAGCCGCTCGGCAAGAGCCGAGAGGAGCTGGTCGATCGAGATGCCGCGCGAGAGAAGCTCTTCGGCTTTCTTGAGTGCCGGCCCGGGCTCGCCGTCGGCGAAGGTATCAATGAGCTGGGCGATGAGCGTGCGGTCGGGCAGGCCCAGGAGCAGTTCGAGCGTCTTGGCCGTGAGCTGCTTGTCACCGCCGGCCAGCAGTCGATCCAGCAGCGAGAGTGAATCGCGCATCGAGCCGTTGCCCAGCCGCGCAACCATATGAAGCAGCTCGTCATCGGCCTTCACGCCCTCGGCCTTCACCACTTCGCCAAGGTGCTTGGCGATGTTCTTGGTGGGAATGTTGCGAAAGTCAAAGCGCTGGCAGCGCGACTGGATCGTGGCCGGAACCTTGTGGGTCTCGGTGGTGCACAGGATGAACACCACGTGCGAAGGCGGTTCTTCCATGGTCTTGAGCAGCGCGTTAAACGCGCCGGGCGAGAGCATGTGCACCTCGTCGATGATGTAGACCTTGCGGCGGCCCCGCATGGGCCGGTAGCCCGCGTTGGCGATGAGCTCGCGCACATTGTCAACCCCGTTGTTGCTGGCGGCGTCGATCTCGATCACATCAGTATCGCGCCCGGCCATGATGGCCTCGGCAACGTCCTTGTTCTCTTTGCCCGACTCATCAACAGCGTTGAGCGCCCGCGCAAACAGCCGGGCCGTCGACGTCTTGCCCACGCCTCGCGTTCCGCAGAACAGGTAGGCATGGGCCACGCGATTGGCCGTGATGGCGTTGCGGAGCGTGTTGACAATGGCATCCTGCCCGACGACCTCATCAAAGGCCTGGGAGCGATAACGACGGGCAAGGACGGTGTAAGACATGGCGAGCGGAGTTTAGGGGAGTGGAAGGGGAGGAGGAGCGAACTTGCGTTTCTGTCCCGCGCCCCGCACACCAGCCCTCTTGGCCGACACCGCCCGACCGCAACCGCTGCGGGACGGAGCCTGACCCGCCGTCTTGCCCGGAGAGGCCCCGCCAAAGACGAAAAGGCGGCCCTGCATACGCAGAGCCGCCCTTGAATACTCACCTGTAGGCCGGGCCGATCATCCAGTCCCGCCGGCCGAGGCCGGCGAGCCCATCAATCAGTCAACACCCGGCAAAATACGCCCCGATGTAATCCGCCAGATCGTCCGGATTCACCGTCCCGTCGATCGACACGTCCGCGCTCCCGCACGGCGGGTTGCTGAAGTAGCAGGTGATGAAGTCGGCGAGGTCGTCGGGCGTAAGTTCGCCGTCGCCGTTGAAGTCACCGGCGCAGATCTCGTCACCGCCGCCGGCCCAGAAGCCGCTGACGAACGACAGGTCGCTGTCGGCATCGAGCGCGACCATGATGCCGACTTCGGCCTGCCCGGCCGTGCCCGTGAACGTGAGACCGTCCGCGCACCCATCGGTGAGCATGATCCCCGCACCCTCGAACGAGTGCCAGGTGATCTCACGTGCTGAGGCGGCCGGCAGCGGCGCTGGCACAACGGCCGGCGAAACGGTCGGATCAGCCGTTGGCTGAACCGTTGACGAAGCGGGTAGTAGAAGGGCGGTGGTGGGTGCATCGGCGAGTGCCGAGAGTGACCCGCCCAAAAACACCATCGCAAAGCTGAGAGTTTTCATATGGGAATCTCCAAATGGAGTCATGAACAGCGAAATTACACGGCGGCGCGGCGACGACGGACAGCAATGAAGATGGCCGCCAGCGGTCCACCAGTCAGCAGCGCCATCGCTGCGAACGTGCCCAGGGCCGGCTCATTCCGCGTTGAAGCATTTTCCAAAGCGCTCAGCCGCTGCTCGAGCGAGTCGATGCGGGCGTCAGAGACCTTCAGCTTCTCCACAAGCTTGGCATTGAGACCCTGGATGGCCGCGAACGCCACACCGTCGGCATTCACGCCGTGGATGATGGTGTCCTTGTCGCCCAGGCCGAACGATGCCGAGAAGTCCTGAGCCATGGGGCCCATGTACCAGGTTTGCTCGTCGTTGCGGTAGTGCCAGCGCGTAATAGGCGTGGCCGTGAGCTTGTCGAGCACCGCGACCGTATCCACCGGTTGGAAGTCAGACTTGATGTTGCGATCGCTGGGCGAGAAGACCGCGCCAGACGAGTTGAAGCCCGCCGCGCCGCTGCCCGGCCCGTTGGTCCAAATGATAAGGGCATCGGTACCCGAAGTAGTCGAGCCACCAGCGGTCGAGTTCTCGATCACCACGCGGCCCTGGAAATATCCGGCGTTGCCGTTGGGATTGGTGGTGGTGCCCACCACGCCGCCGGCGCGAAGCCGCGAACTGGCCGTGGGGTTGCTGCCATCGGCCGCAGCGAATGAGTTGCCGCGCGTGCCCGAGACGCCATCGCCGCGAACTCCCGCCGCATCAACGTTCGAACTGCCGTTGGTGCCAAAGACGCCATAGGTGCGACCCGTCGCGCCCGAGGCCGTTCCGTACACGGCCGCCGCGTCGTTGCCGTTGCGGGCGATTGATCCCCACACGCCATAACCACGCCCTGAACTGGCAAACGAAGCGCCGTACACGCCCGAGGCATCGATGCCCGTGCTGTCGGTCTCGCCGCGAACGCCCGTCGCTGAGCCCACGTTGGCAATGCCCAGCACGCCCACGCCGTCAGAAGCGTTGTTACGGCCATAGACACCCGCCGAGCTGATGCCCCCGCTCACCACGCTCGACGCTGTCGTGCCGTGCACGCCGAAGGCCTGCACGCCCGCGCTGGTGGCATCGCCACGCACCCCCGAACTGCCGCCGGTCGGGCTGGCCGAATCGCCGCGAACACCCACGCCCGTCGAGGAGGAGTACACGCCAACCGCGCCCGCCGCCGTGGCCGTCACGTTGATCGTGCGAGTACCGCTCGAAACCACATCAAGCGCAAAGTTCGGTGCCGCGTTCCCGATGCCCACGCGGCCCACGTTGTAATACGTATCAAGGCCCGACAGACTCCACGGCGAGGCGCCCGTAGCGCCCGTTGCACCGGTCGCACCAGTCGCACCAGTGGCACCAGTCGGGCCTTGCGGCCCCAGTGGGCCGGTAGCGCCCGTCATACCGGTGTTCCCCTGCACACCTTGCAAGCCCTGCGGGCCCTGTGGCCCGGTGGTGCCAGTCGCACCCGTTGTGCCGGGGTCGCCTTGCGGCCCCTGCGCACCAGTCAGCCCTTGTGCGCCTTGCAGACCGGTGGCACCCGTCGCGCCCGTGGCACCTTGTGAGCCAGTCGCTCCGGTCGCGCCCGGGTCACCTTGCAGACCTTGCGGGCCAGTCGCTCCGGTCGCGCCCGGGTCACCTTGCAGACCTTGCGGGCCAGTCGCACCAGTCGCACCAGTCGCACCAATCGCGCCCGTCGCGCCCGTCGCGCCCGTCGCGCCTGTCGCACCGGCATCACCTTGCGAACCTTGCGAACCCATCGGGCCAGTCGCACCCGTCGTGCCTGTCAGACCAGTGGCACCGGTTGCCCCGGCCGGGCCCGTATCACCTGGCACTCCCTGAATACCTTGAGCACCTTGTGTGCCCTGCGGCCCAATCGGCCCAGTCGCGCCCGTCAGACCAGTCGCACCGGTCGGCCCGGCAGCACCAACGGCGCCCGTGTCGCCCTGCGGCCCGATCGGGCCCGTCGCACCCGTCAGCCCCGTCGCGCCCGCATCGCCTTGCGTTCCAGCCGGACCGATCGGTCCGGTCGCGCCCACAGCGCCAGTTGTGCCAGTCGTGCCCGTCGGCCCGATCGGGCCAATCGCGCCCACAGATCCCGTCGCCCCCGTCGCCCCCGTTGCACCAGTGGCTCCAGCCGGGCCGATCGGGCCAGCCGGTCCTGCGACACCCGTCGCGCCCGTCGTCCCAGTGGGCCCCCCAAGTCCGGTCGGGCCAGTCGGTCCAACTGGTCCAGCCGGGCCCGCAATGCCCGTCCCCGGCAGCAGTGTCGCCGTCGCCGGCATCTGCTGGCCCGGGACCGTAAACGTCAGTTGCGTGTATGTCAGTGGCCCGGCCCCCGTATCGATCGCCACCGACGGCGAAGCCGTCGTATTGAACTGCGAAACACCCACAAACACGGGCCCGCTACCCGTCGCTTCGATGGCCGCCGCGCTGCCGGAGTTGATCGTGCCCGACGTGAACGAGAAGCCCGCATCAGAACTCACCACCACGCGTCCGGTCTGTGAACCCCCGTTGATCGAGACCACCGTCGCCTCGCCGCCCGCCGCGCTTGTCACGCTCGCGCTCACGCCATCAGCCAGGGCGTGCACGTTGCTCCAGCGCGTACCCGACAGCACGCCCTCCGTCACACTCAACACCGGCACCGTCGCCACAGTTGACGCCGCCGCTCTGGCCGTGATGTTGAGCCCGTTCACTTCCGACCGACGCGTTCCGGTCGCGCCCGTGTTGCTCATCACCACCGCGCTCTGCCCCGCGCTCCCCGTGAGCGTCGAGTTATAGATGAACATTCGCTGCGCACCCGTGCCGGCGAAAGCCAGTGCCGGGCCGCCCGAAGCGATGACGTTCATGCCCGACCACGAAGTGAAGTTCCCGTCAAGCGTCTGCACACTCGGCGACGACCCCGAGAGGTTGACGGTCACCGTGCCGACAACGGTCGTCGCCTGCCCGTTCTCCTGATGCACCGCCACCACATGCACGCCGCGCCGCATCGTGATGTTGCCGGTATAGGTGCCCGGGAACACCAGCACAACCTTCTGATCGTTGAAGTCGGCACCGTCGGCCACGGCCGCGTTGATCGCCGCCTGAATCGAAGTGTACGAAAAGCCCGCTCCGTCCGGCGTCACGATGAACTCCGCCGCCGCCCAACCCGGAAGCCCCATGAGCCCCTGCGGGCCTTGTGCGCCCTGCGGCCCCTGCGAACCTTGCGAGCCGGGATTGCCGTCATTGCCGCGTGCGCCCGCGTCGCCACGGTCACCGCGGTCTCCCCGACCACCCTGCAGGCCTTGCAGGCCCAAATTTCCGTCGTTTCCGCGTTGCCCGTCATTGCCGCGCGGCCCAGGATTGCCGCTGAGCGCAAACAGTGCATACGGCGCGGGTGTCAGCGACTGCCGGGGCGTCATCGTGATCCAGAGGCCCGTACCGGCCGGGTTGCGGACCTGCATCTCGAGATAGCGCGGGTCGCCGTTGAAGTTCTGCACGCCAAAGTCGAGCTGCGCCTGCACAAGGCCGCGCACGACCGAGTGACCAGACAGTTCCAGCGTCGGCCCGAGCTGAGCGCCCTGAGCGTCGTCATCCCACAGAGTAAAGCGCAGATCGACCAGCCCGTTCACCGGCGACCCACCCTGATTCAGGCGTCCCTGATACGTAAACGCGGTGTTGGCCGACGCCTGCGCCGCGGCATCGTGCGCGGGCAGTAATGTACCGGATACCGACGCCAGCAACGCACAGGAAAGTGATAGCGAACTCAGCGATCGAGCAGAACGGTGGGCCATGGTGAACTCCTCTCGGTCTTTTCAGCCAGATTGACCAGACGCAATGCCCAGTCATGCAGGGTGTGAATATCGGGCGGTTTCCCTATTCCGCTCCAAAATGTCAAGACTCTCGCGCTCCTGTGCGACGCTGACCATAATAAAGGACGAACCCGTCCGAAGGTGGATTGGCCTTGAAAACAAGCATGTGTTGATGGACCGAGCGCCGCGTCCTCACACCAGATACGGGTTAAATGCCGTATGAGCATTCACCGGTCAACCCAGTCCCAGACCTACACCGCGCCCGTTGGCGCTGCAGCATCGTTCAAAGTCGCGGCGACAGGAACGGGCCAACTCACCTATAAGTGGCGCCGGGTGGGCGGCCCCAATGGCGGAGTGCTCTTAAACAACGGCAACATCGACGGTGCTAACACCCCGACACTGACAATCGCTCCGGCCGCGATATTCGCCAACGGAACAGCTTTTGTTTGCACCGTGACCAACGCGTGCAGCTCGTCCGCCTCCGACCCCGCGGTGCTCCTTCTGGGGCCAGCGTGTCCAGCCGGCTTCAATGTCGATGGTGAAGTGAATCCTGATGACTTGGCGAATTTCATTGGGGTCACTTTGGGGGTGGGTGCCAGTGAGCGAGCCGATTCGAGAGAGGGCAGAGGCTGCGGCGGAGGAAGTTGACCTGCCGATTCACGCGAGCGAGCGAGCGGCGGTGGGGTTGTCCATGCGGGCCAATATCCGCGTGGCGAGTCTTTGGAACTGAGTTTTGCAGTCTTGGACGGCCGCGTAGTGACCGCCGATGGCACCATCGGATGCCGTCAGGTGGAACATCGGCTTGCGCGCATCCTGCGCCATCGGCATCAAACTCTTAAAGTGCTTAAGCATGGCAAGTTGGTTGTCGTCTGATTCGGCTATTGACGCGGCTGGCGTTTGCCCCAAAACCTCACGAGCGTAAATTTCCGGGATTCGGTTTGCCCATTTCAGATACGATTTAACCGGGCGGTTTTGGCGCACCGACGGATTGAGCAGGACGTATCCGAGTGGTGTCATTTGGCCCGACGGGAGTGAGAGGCCGAAGGGAACGCGTCCCTTTTGTCGCGTCCGCCAACCTTGCCGCCAGTCGCGGAGGGTCGGACCCAAGTTGCGGAGGCCTTGAAGGGAAAAAAGATCGGCGCCCAACGGGATGACGATGAAGTCAGCGGCGACGAGCGCGGCCCGATTCAAGGCGCCAATGTTCGGCCCGACGTCGATGAGTACCAGATCGCTGCCGCACGTTGTCGCGGCCGTCTCCATTATTCGGTGAAACGCGGTTACCACGCGGAAGCCATCGCCAGCAGTCGCGGCGTTGTCAGAAAGGCAACTGCCCCAGCCGTCTGAAATACGATCCTCGAAGGCGCTGAGTCCAAGATCGCCCGGGACGATCGAGAGCCGCGGAGCGATCTCCGTCGGCGTGGGCGCGCAGATATCCCCCAAACTATTCAGCAACGGATCGATCGCGCCCAGGATGGTGCCCGGGTGCGCTCCCTCGGGCCACAAGGTCTCGACTTGGATCTCATCGAGAAAGTTGCTGGTGAGATTTGACTGGGGGTCGAGGTCCATCGCAAGCACACTGTGGCCCATATCGCGCAGCATCCACGAGAGGTGGTAGACCATCGACGTCTTTCCGACACCGCCCTTGTTATTGAAGAACGCGATTGTTCTCATGTCCGCTTGCTCACGATCATGGCGAGATGATTCTCTCCGACAACGTATTGCAGTTCAGGGCTCTGGTTGTCGCGGAGGTATTGTTTTGCCAGCGCAATCCCGCGACCGAATCTGTTGGCAAAGCCGAGCGTCTTGGCGGCCTCGGCGAGCACCGGATTGCGATAGGCGGTGCCGTTTGGAAACATCGCCTTGGTGAGATCACCGTAGAGTGCGCCCGGATTCTGAATCTCGATACGATCCGAAAAATGGTTGATCGAAACGGGCGTTGTCGAGCCGTCATAATTGCGGTGAATGACCGCGTTCATGAAAAGTTCGTGCAGCGCAACCTCGGGATAGTCGGCCACGACGACTTCCGAAAGGTCCGGCCTGCGAATCGGGCGATTCCCGGCCAGGTCTTTGGCGAGCCGATCAATGTCGCGCATCAGGTTGAGCAGGTCGCCACTGAGCGCTTGTTCTTTCAGCACCGGGGCGGCTTGAGTGACGCCGTCGTACCGGACGTACTGCACATACGCACCGGGGACAAACGAGAGCGGGTCTTTACCAAACAAGAGAACCGCAGCGTTGGTGGGGGCGGCGAGTTTTTTGTGGTAGAGGCGGAGCGAGCCGAGTTGTTCCTCCACCGTTCGGCCATTGTCGATCAACACCTCTCGTGACACGCTGCTCGGGAGATAGCTGACGGTAAAGAGATCCATGGCCAGATCATCAAGCGAGGCACCCATGCACGCACGCATGTCCCAGGTTCGTGCGCGGTCTACGCGTCGTTCTTCCAAACGCCGTTCTTGCTCGGAAGTGGCGCGGTCCTTGGACGGCCCGGTGCGAATCCAAACGGTTTGCTTGTATCGCACAGGCGGCATGTCTGACGGAAGCACTTCAACGACGGCAATGTCTGCCCCGTTGTGAGATGCTTTGGCCACGTGCATGTTGGGAATCGGAAGAATGTTCCCATTGTCGCGAAGGCCAGCAAGACTCTCACGGAGCCGCTCGTCTATTGTCGCGCCGGTCGGCACGCCCGACTTGTTGACCCCGACAAGGAGGTATCCGGGAAGGCCCGAATCTGGCATGTCATTGGCGAAGGCACAAATCGCTTCACAGAACTTGTCGGTATCCTTGAGCGACTCGGTTCGCTCAACCCTAAACGATTCGAGATCGGCGAGGAGGGCTTGGATATCGGGCATTTTGGCCATTCACAAAGGGTATGCGGCACCGTGAAAACGATGCCGACCTGAACTCGTCGCGTCAGCGAAGAGGGCAGTTTGTCTGCTTGGCCGTCGGCGACAGCCATGCTCGAGCCCGCACCAAGGGCCGGCGACGGTTTACGCCTTCCCTTCCTTCTTTGTCTTGGCCGTAATCTTCTTCAGGTTTGCCTTCCTGTCGGCCGCGCGTTCTTTTTCGTGGACGTGTGAGGGTTCCACGCGGCTGCCGGTGTGGCTGGTGCTGGTGGGGGAGCGTTCCTTGCGCCCGCTGGGGCTGGTGATTTGGGTGCGTTGTCCGCCGCCTTTATTGCCGATGCCTGCCATAAGAAAAACTCCAGAGCGAACACCCCGGGTGGCGACGCTGACGGACTGTACGGCCCGCAAAGGGTGGCGAAACAAGGTAAAAAGCGTTTAACTGTGGGGTGTGTTGAGCGGCTGCGGCGCGTCACTGGTTTGGATTGATCTGCTCGCGAATCGCCTCGGTCGACGGCCAGGACACCGGCGCCACCGGACAACGGCCGCTTATGGCTGCTGCGGTCAAGCTCTGACCAGGTTCACGGGCTATCCGTGGACCGGGCCCGGCCGTCGACCGAAGCGACTCTGGCGAGCGGGGGGCCCAGTGTAGGGAGGGAAGTGCCCGGCGGGCACTCAGCCCGACCATTACGTCTGATTCTGCAGCTCCCGCTCGAAGGCCGCCGCGGCCGGGCTCGGCAGCCGATCAACCCGCCGCACAATCGCCAGTTCCCGCGCCAATCCCCGCTGGCTGCATGTGAGCCCCGATCCTTCCGCAATCGCAAACCGACTCACAAACCCGATCCCGATCCCCGCCGCCACCATCTGCTTGATCGACTCAATCGACCGCAGTTCCATCACCACCCGCAGCGTTATCCCCGCCGCCGCCGCGGCCTGATCAATCACATTCCGCACCGCCGTGCCCGCCTCAAATGCCACCAGCGGCTCGTCCTCCAGGTCGCGCCAGCGAAACTGTTTGCGGTCTCCCAGCCGATGCCGCGGCGGCAGCACCAGCCGCAACTCGTCGGTCACCAGCGGAATCACCATCAGGTCCGCCTGCGCCTGTTTGCTCAGGGGCAAAGTCACAATCCCCAGATCAAGCTCCCCCGAAATCACCGCCGCCGCCACCTGCGTGCTCCCCGCCTCGCGAATGAAAAACCGCAGGCCCGGATGAGCCTTCCGAACCGTGCTCACCACCCGAGGCAGCAAATACGCCGTCGCCGTCGCGCCCCCGCCGATCCGAATCGACCCCGTCTCAAGACCCACCACCTCGCGGACCGCCTTCACCCCCTGATCAGCCCGCCGCACGGCGTCGATCGCGTGATCAAGAAACACGCGTCCCGCCGCCGTGAGTTCCACACCCCGCGGCGTCCGGTCCATCAGGTCCGTGCCCAGTTCGGCCTCAAGCTTTCGCAGCATCGCCGAGAGCGCCGGCTGCGTCACCCCCAGCTCGCGCGCGGCGCGGGTGAGGTGCCCGTGACGGGCGATGGCAACGAAATAGCGAAGCGGAGTGAGTTCCACGGCGTTTCTGTTGCCAGCAGAATAGACCGCCGCCCGAGCCGACACGAAAACAGGCCGCGCTGAGTGGGCTCAGCGCGGCCTGCCAGGATCAAGCACAGAAATGCTGACGATCAGCGCCGACGACGGCCGACCACAAGCCCGCCCATGGCCAGCAATGCAAACGCTCCCGGGGTCGGCACCTGGAAGAGCCGGTCATACGCCCAGTTCCCTACGCCCGTGCCACACGTGTACCCCTCGGTGCTGTCAAAGTTCCAGTGCACGCCCAAGTAGACGCGGCTGCGGCCGTTCTCCTGCGCAATATCAGTAAACGAGGTGTACGTCCGAGAGCCCGCGTGATACAGCGGGTCTTCGCTGTCGATCGTAAAAGTGATGTTGTCGGTACCGAAGAAGTTGCGCATCACCGCGGCCTGCACCGCCCCGAAAGTGGCGTGACCGCTGATGTACGCCGGGAAGCCCGGCACGTAGCCGGCAAGGCCTTCTGTCACCACGCCCGAGAGTGGCACCCACGACGAGTCGCCGATGGTGTCGGCGTTGCCGTCGGTGTCGCCGAGGTTAATGCCGTCCGACGGCCTCCACAGATCGCCGGGCGTGTTGTATTTGCAGTCCCACGCCGCGATGCCCGCATCGGCCATCGCGATGTTGGTGATCGCCAGCAGACGCGCCATGGCCGACTCGCGAGCGTTGCCAGTCAGGCCCTGCGCCGTGAACTGCTGCTCCGCCACAGTGCGGGCGATGGCATTGAGGTGCCCGAGTGGCTTAGATGTGCCGTCACGGTCGTTGGCCCAAAAGTATGCAATGTTGGTCTGGTCAACCGTGCGTGTCGCGCTGGTGGCCGAGCCGAGCGACCGCACGTCGTTGTACGCCGCCGTGTATTCCGCCGACGTGAGCGCGGGCGGCCCTACCGGCCGGAACTGGCTGTTGCTGGTCAGCGTCCACGGCGCCATGTCGCCGTCGTGCACGCCCACCGGCCCGCCGTTGTTGGGCGGGCTCGGTCGCCAATCGCCGGGCTGCGCGCCGGGCGTGTAGCTGTTGTCGGCCAGCAGCGGCACATCCGCCGCGCGACGGCTGACATACACATTGCCCACGGTCTGCCCGAACGCAATGCCCGCGTCCTTGGCCGGTCCATCGGCGATCGCCGCAAGCTGCGATTGATACAGCGCCTGCGCCGCCGCCACCGTGCCGGGCTGGTGGCCGTAGGCGTCGATCATCACCCGATACCCCGCCGCCGCGATCGCCGCCTGCCGGTTCGCGCTCGCCGGCGCAGGGTCGGTAAAGGCATACCCCTGCCGCGTCTGCTCGAACGCGTTGATGGTGTCATAGATCGCGCCCGAGATCATCGCCCCACGTCGCGAGATCCCCGCAGGTGAGTCACCCCGGCTGGCTCGAATGGCGTCGAGATAGGCATCGTTCCACTGCGTCACAGAATCCGATGCAAATGCCCGCGGCCCAAAGGCCGACACGCACAAACCGGCAACGCAGCAATACAGAGCGGTTCTCTTCATTACACGGTCCTCCCCGAAAAACAGCCTACCAGTCACCCGCGCTTCCCAACGCGGGTCGACTGGTGATCTTCCAATAATGCGCCGCCGTTCACGGTCGGCCACCCGACTGCCCGAAGTTCCGATGATTGCGGGTCCGACCGAGTCGTTATTGGGTCAAACAACCCATGCAACAGCAGCCGAAAAGGCTAATTGAAGTTATTGGACGTCGTTCTGTAACCCCCCCCTGAACCTGTGATAGAAAAGTGCGTACGTGGTGGAGCGAACGCGCGGGCCAGACGATAGATTCCTGAGCGGTCCGCCGCTGGAGGTTTTCATGTCCAGTCTCTCGTCAACTTCTGCCCAAGGTCCGCCTGTCAAAAGCACGCTCGCCGGCGATCCTGATATGGCCGAACTGGTCGCCGAGTTCGCAGGAGAAATGCCCCAGAAAGCCGCCGAACTCACCCGCTCCTGGGAAGCCAACGAGCTTGAGACCATCCAGCGACTCGCCCATCAACTCAAGGGGGCCTCCGGCGGTTACGGCTTCGCTTCTGTCGGCAAAGCCGCCGCCAGTGTCGAAAGCACCCTCATCCGTCTCGGCAACGGCGACGCTCAAGCCACCCTCGAACGCCTCCGTTGCGAGTTTGCCACACTCCTTGATCTTCTCAAACGCGTAACCGTTTGAATACCCGTCCAGCACCGCGATCTGTTCGTACGTACTCAAAGAAGTAATGCCCCCTCTAGTAGCTCTACCCGCGTGAACACGGCCGACACCAAACCCGTCGTACTCCTCATCGAAGACTCGATCGATATCCATCGACTCGTCAAAGCCCGCCTGCGCCATGAAAACGTCGAGGTGATCACCGCCGACTCCGGCGCCGACGGCATCGCCACCGCCCACCTCCGCCGCCCCGCCGCCATCCTGCTCGATCTTGAGATGGCCGGCATGGACGGCTTCGAAGTGCTCCGCGCTCTCAAATCCAAGGTTGAAACCAACACCATCCCCGTCATCATCCTTTCCGGCCTGCGCCAGACCGACGACAAAGTCACCGCGTTCGACCTTGGCGCTGCCGACTTCGTCACCAAATCCTTCGACGATCCCTCCGACGTCGCCGAACTCAAAGCCCGCCTCCGCGCCGTCCTCCGCACCGAGCGCCTCCTCCGCCTCCTCGCCGAACGCGCCGAGATCGACGGCCTCACCGGCCTGGGCAATCGCACCCAGCTCAACCGCCGCTGGACCGAGGAAGTCGCCACCAACCGCCGCTACGGCCACCCCCTCACGCTCGCCATGCTCGATATCGATCACTTCAAAAGAGTGAACGACAACTTCGGCCATCCCGCCGGCGACGAACTCCTCACCGGCTTCTCGCGACTCATTCAAGGCTCCATCCGCACCATGGATGTCGCCTGTCGCTTCGGCGGCGAAGAGTTCGCCATCATCATGCCCAGCACCATGCCCGCCGACGCTCTCATCGTCGCCGAGCGCATTCGCGCCGGCCTTGCCAGCGCCGTCTGGCCCCGCCATCCCGAGCACAACGTCACCGTCTCCATCGGCCTCTGCGGTTGCGACGGCAACGCCGGCGAAGTCACCCCCGAGCAGTGGCTCGAGTTCGCCGACAAAGCTCTCTTTGCCGCCAAGCATCGCGGCCGCAACAAAGTCGTCACCGACGACAGCATCAACGCCCGCGCCCTCACCAAGGCCTGATGTTCCTCTTTCTATTGCGTCGCCTTCGCGCCCTCCTCTTGATGCCTTCGCGAGCGCTTCTCGCCCGCGCTCGTCCTATCTCAAAACGCATCCGGCCCAAACGCGTCCCCCGCGTTCCCCGCCCCACCCGCGCCCAACCCCCCCGCCCCATCCCGCCGCTCACTCTTGCGCGCCGCCTGCCCCAAGCCCCGCTCTGCATCGCGCTGCTCCAGCGCCCGCAGCCGCCGCTCCGCCCGGCTCACATCGGCCTGCAAATCCGCGTACTGCTTCGACAGCGCATCCACCGTGTGCTCCAAAAATCCAAGCGTCTCTTCGATCCGCTGCGTCCGCATGTCGGCTGAGTCTTTGGGTGACGTTGCCATAGTTGAAACTCCCACATCGATGTAAGCCGACTCATTCCGATCACCGCCCGCCCCGGCCCCGCCATAGCCAGGCATACGCTCGGCCCATGCTGCGATTCAATGCTGCCCGTCTCTCCGCCGCAACTCTAAGCCTCTTCGCCCTCACGGCCCCAGTCGCCCTCGCGACTCCACTCTCGTTCGCCACGGGCACGCCCGGCCTCCCGGCCCAACTCACCCTCTCCCCCGCCGCCACCGCGCCCCTCGCCCTCGACATGTCCGCCGCCCTCAAGCAAGACCCTGCTCAGCCCACCGCCGCCGACAACCCCGCCACGACCACCCCCGCGCCCACCAAAAAATCCGCCTTCGGCCAGTCCGATGGCGGCTGGTGGCTCACCCTCGGTGCCGCCGCGGCCTCTGACCTCGACAGCGACTACGACTTCAACGGCCACATCGCCGCCAGCACCTTCGTCGCCACCGACTTTGAGTTTGCCGTCGAAGCTGCTGGCTGGTACTTCGACCAGCAAGGCCCCAACACCGGCGGCGTCAGCGGCAGCATGGTCTTCCGCTGGCACTTCTGCCATGACGACGACTACTCCTACACCGTCTTCGGCGATGTCGGCATCGGCCTGCTCGGCTCCTTTGACAACACCCCCGCCGACGGCTCAAGCTTCAACTTCCTCCCCCGCATTGGCCTCGGCGCCACCTTCAAACTCGATGACGCCGGCGACCGTCTCCAAATCGGCGTCCGCTACCACCACATCTCCAATGCTCGCCTCTTCGGCGATGGCGACAATCCCGCCCGCGATTCCGTCATGCTCTACGCCGGAATCATTTTCCCCTTCTGATCCGCCCCATCTATCAACTCCGCTCCGCCCGTGCCCGCCATTCGTTGCGTATACCGATTGCCCACTCGGTTTTATTGGCAATCCGCCAAGATACCCGATAACCTCTTCGGCCGACACTCTTCAGTGCGCGGCCGGTGCGCATGCTGCGCGCCGCGGAGTCATGGATGGGCTTGCCACTTGTGGCAGGAGGCCTTGGTTGTCAAGTGTTCTCGACCGCATTCTGGGCATGTTCAGCGTCGACATGGGTATCGATCTCGGTACCTGTAACACCCTCGTCGCCGTCCGCGGCCGGGGCATCGTGCTCAATGAGCCCTCCGTCGTCGCCGTCCGCAAAGGCACCAACAAAGTCCTCGTCACGCCCGAAGGCCTCGCCGTCGGCTGGATCGCCAAAGAGATGCTCGGCAAAACGCCCGGCACCATCAGCGCCATCCGCCCCCTCAAAGAGGGCGTCATCTCCGACTTTGAAATCACCGAGGCGATGCTCTCCTACTTCATCCGCAAGGTCAACGGCAACCGCTGGATGGTCGGCCCACGCGTCGTCATCTCCGTCCCCGGCGGCATCACCGAAGTCGAAAAACGCGCCGTCATCGACTCTGCCGACCGCGCCGGCGCCCGCCGCACCTACCTCTGCGAACAACCCCTCGCCGCCGCCATCGGTGCCGGCCTCCCTTGGACCGAGCCGCAAGCCTCCATGATCGTCGATATCGGCGGCGGCACCTCCGACATCGCCATCCTCTCACTCGGCGATATCGCCGTCTGCGAAAGTCTCCGCGTCGCCGGTGATGACCTTGACGAAGCCATCATCAGCCACATGAAGAAGACCTACAACCTCTCGATCGGCGAGCAAACCGCCGAACGCATCAAGATCGAGATCGGCTCCGCCGCGCCCGTCAAGGAAGTTGACGACAAAACCATGGACGTCCGCGGCCGCGACATGATCAGCGGCCTCCCCCGCAAAACCGTCGTCACCGCCGAGGAAATCCGCGAGGCCCTCAGCGAGCCCGTCTCGGCCATCGCCGAGGCCGTGACGCGCACGCTTGAGAAGGCGGCGCCGGAACTCTCGGCGGACCTTGTGGAGAACGGGATGACCATCGCCGGCGGCGGTGCCCTCCTCCGCGGCATCGGCATCGTCTTCCAGAACGCCACCGGCCTCCCCGTCAAAATCGCCGAAGACCCGCTCACCTGCGTCGCCCGGGGCACCGCCATCTTCCTTGAGAACATCGAGCTCGTCAAGCAAACGCTCGAAAACTCGCTCGACTCCTGAGCCAGCCGAACGCAACGCTCTGAAGGGTGCAAGCTCGTGATTCGTCAACCGCATTCATCCAGGCCCGGCGGCGGGCTCAGCCCCCGAAGAGTGCTCACGCTCGCTGTGGGCGGTCTGCTCATCCTCTCCGTTCTCCCCGCCTGGATGCTCGCCCCCATCGGCGGCCTCTCGCGCGTCGCAGGCTTCGCTCTCGAGCCCGAGCAGGCCGCCATCAACTGGCTCCTCCGCGGCCTGCGCACCGCCAGCGGCGGCGAGCGCGAAAGCGAAGAGCTCCGAAAGGCCCACGAAGAGGCCGAGTTGTTCAAAGGCAAGTACTACACCGAGCTCACCGACAACGCCCGCCTCCGCGAACGCATTAGCCAGATCGAAGGCACCCTCGCCCTCACCCCCGGCCTGAACATCGAGGCCAAAACCGCCTCCGTCATCGGCCTTAGCGACGGCAACAGCCGCCTCGTTTCCATCAAAGCCGGCCGTGATGTCGGCGTCACCGCCGTCACCAGCGTCGCCACCGTCCGCGGCACGCAACTCCTCGGCCGCGTGGTCGATGTCGATGCCCTCAGTTGCCGCGTCTTGCTCATTGACGATCAAAGCACCCCCGCCTTCGATGCCCTCCTCATGGCCCCCATCAGCGCCACCGGTGAACAGGCCGCCTCCGGCACCGCCCCCTCCGCACCCTTCGATGCTCTCGAAGAAGGCATCGCCTGCAACCTCAAACCCATCGGCAACGGCCTCCTCGCCGGCAACGTGAAGATCATCCGCCCCAGTGAGAGAGTGGCGGGCGGGGGGGGAACGGGAGGGGGAACGGGAGGGTCAGGACGGGCCCCCAAAGCCGCCGCGCCCCAGCCCAAGGAACAAATGGTCGTCCGCCTGCGCGACGATCGCTGGCCCGCCCTCGCCCAAATGCTCGTCGTGGGCGTCGTCGAGCGGATCGAATACCGCGACCTCGGCCACGTCTACGTCATCGTCCGCCCGGCCTATGGCGACCTTCGCGCCCTCGGCGAGGTCGTCCTCCGACTCCCGGCTGCCACCACCAACTCTCGCACCGGAGCCAGCGGGGGAGGAGGTGGCTCGTGAGTCTCCTCCCCGCCCTCGTCGTCACATACGTCCTCTTCGGGCTCGATCTCGCCCTCCGCCCCTTCATCGCCTTCGGCAACCCGCCCGTCGAACCCTGGCGCGCGCCTTATTTTGTGCTCCCCTTTGTCGTCTTCATCGCCCTCAACGCCGCGCCCATGACCGTCCTCTGGGCCAGCCTCTCGATCGGCCTCCTCACCGATCTCATCAGCGGCACCTACACCCTCGCCGGCGGCCTGCAAACCGTCTGCATCGTCGGCCCCAACGCCCTGGGCTACCTCGCCGCCGGCTGGGTCGTCCTCACCACCCGCGCCATCATGATGCGCCGCAATCCACTCACCTTTATCTTCCTCAGCATGCTCGCCGCCGCCATCGCCTCCCTCGTCGCCGTCGGCATCCTCGCCTGCCGCCAAATGATCGGCCTCGGCGAACCCATCCGCTTCGTCGGCACCGAGCAACTCTCCGCCCGCCTCATCGCCTCGCTCCTCACCGGCATCTCCGCCACCGTGCTGCTCTTCGCCTTCCGCCCCCTCACCTCCGTCTTCGGCTTCGACGAGCCCGTCGGTCGCCGCTATAGCCGCTGAGCCCGGTGAACCCACCCACCCACACCCGCCCCGCCAATCACACCCAGCCCCTCATTTTCCCGCAACTCCGCGCGCCCCCGCGCCCGTATCGACCTCCGTGAGCGGCCTCTCCACCACCTGCGGCATCCCTCCTCTCGGCCGCCTCGCCGACCCTCCGCGGCCCGAGCGCCGGC